>ENA-OFCD01000276-OFCD01000276.1-metagenomes-genome-assembly--contig:-NODE-276-length-34493-cov-20.113537_pt1 | contig 34493 bp, 32 predicted proteins | sample MGYA00153392_OFCD01 | MGnify analysis MGYA00153392
ATCCTCCGGATTCGCAAACGCCTGCTCCTTAAACAGCTTAATACTCTGATTTTTATCCTTCAAGATCTGTCGATAGTTAGAAGCTACGACCGGTTGCCAGAAGCTTTGCTGAACTAATGTTTCTCCCAGCAGGTTGATTTGGGTTGTATCTTGTCCCCAGCGCTCTAGATCCGACTTTCGCTTCTTCTGAGTGGCAGTCACTTCAACCGCATCAAACCCATCCTCATCCACCCGCACCAACCCAATCAACGAATTCCCCGCCATGATATTGAAATCCACATTTGGCAACGGCTCCAGCTCCTCCAACTTCGCCGCTGACGCCACCAACGCCAAAAACAACCGCAACTTCGTAATCTCCGTCGCTTCCTCTATGATGTCCACACCATAGAGATTGTCCGTAATAATCCGTTTTTTGATGAAATATTTTATGGAGTGATGCTCATTCCTAACCTTCATAACCCACTGCTTCTCAGTCTGATTCCCATGAAATTCTAATCGCCACATTACCGCTAAATAGATGTTGAGCAAGGTCTTCATCGCAGCTACGAGAAATGCTCCTGAGCCACAAGCCGGATCAAGAAGTGATAGCTTTGGCAGAATATCTTCTAGCAACAACAGACAAAGATTTGGATCAAGATTAGACAGTAATCCATCCATTGATTCAAATCGACGTTTTACTTGAGCATTCACCTTATCCAAAATCAGTTTATTAATCGTCCGATCGCACAGATATTCCGTAATCTCAGGCCGCGTATAATAAGCCCCAAATTCCTTCTGGTTAATGTACTTCTCAAAAATGCAACCGCCGCGCCGCATCCACCACCGTCGGATCGCCCTTCTCAAAATCTTCAAGCTCAAAAACCAGCTTCCCCAACTTCCCTAAAATGAGATCTCCCGACTGACCCGTGTAATAGCTCAAGTGCCGCGCCACCTGCGCAATCATCCTTCGTTTGTAGGTGATGGAGTTTAGTTCGATCGCACCTTCTTTTGCTTACCTCACGTTGCCTGGGCGATCGGTTGACGAGACTTGTTGCCCAAAATCTCGAATGATTTCTTCCTGGGACAGTTGCATCACCGCTCTGACCCGATCAATCGAACTTAAGTCTAATAGTGCCGGAATAACGGTGGCAAGCTTGCGATCGATACTGCCGAATCTAACCTCCAACATACTTTCCAAGGTGGTGCGATCGCCTTCTTGCCGTCCGACTGCAATCCCTTCTTGGATGGTTTGATTGCGCCAGTCTTCGTAGAGGGCATCGATGTTGAGGAGGGTTTCTTGGTCGTTGGTGGTGAGATTAGGTTGGCTTTTTAGCATGAGTCTCAGTTTGGTAATTTTTTCGCGGATGAAGTCAGTTAATGGCTGTTGGGGTAATTCTAGCAATTCTTCTATAGCCTTGCGCTGAACCTCGCCGCGACCGAGGAGTCGAAGAAGGAGCGTTTCAGGCGTGACGGGGAGTTGGTGGACGAAGCCGATGCGGAGCGTGTCGCCCAGGAAATAGAAGCCTTTGGGCCAGTTCTTTTTCGCGATCGCATTACAGCCGTTAAGGGTTTTCTCTGAGACGGTAGGGACGATAAGCCAGAGTTGGGGCTGGTCTTGGGGTTTGATTTTCTGATTATCCCGTTTCGATCGACGTTTCCACTCGGCACGAACCCGGCAGAGTTTTTCGATGCAGGCGAAGAGGTCTTCGGTAGAAATGGGATTACGAAAGACTTCGATCAATGACGGCGCGATCGCCATTTTACCGAGTTGTCCGAGGAGATCGATGGGTTGACGAGACTGTGGAATAAACCAAACGTCAACTTGCTGGGGTTCGCCCGGTGGAAGTTCAAAGCTGATTTCGATCGCTTGACTGAAGGGCGAGAGCATTCCTTTCAGGTATTGTTTAGCGAACTGATCGTGGCGGTTTTTGGTCATGGCGATGGCAGGATTGATCGGCTCATATTCTAGGCTGCGATCGTCTGAATCTATCTATTAAAAGGTAATCGGATAGGAGGTTTGGCAGGATGAATGGATCTTTGGGGTGATGGGCGATCGGCTGGGGTGGGCGACCGAGTAGAGTGATTGTGAAGGAATTGCGAGACTTCGAGATATCAGATTGACAGAGGTTTAAAGTCTGTAATATTCTTCATTTGTACGATAAATTTACCATTATTTCATTATGCGTCCTAAAGTGTTTGCTAAACTAGAAGAGCTTATTCAGCAGAAGAGATTGATGGGGCACAGGGATGGCTGGGTTTATGGGATGCTGAAAGGAGAATTTGAATTAACGTCTGATGAATTAACTGGTTTGGTAAAAGTGTTAGGTTTCAAGCTTGGTTGGAACTCTGGTGTTGAAAAAATCTTAGAGGAACAATGGCAACTAGAATCAGATTATATAAAAGAAGTACAGCGAGTTAATCTTAAAGTAAAACTTGAACAAGAACAAATTAAAGTTGCACAGCAGCGTGGGCGAGATCTTCAAGAGCGACGTAAAGAGAGAGATCGCCTTCAAGATGAGGCAAAATATTTAAGTGATGCACACAAGATTGAAACTGAGACAAAAGTCAGAGGGCTTCTTCTGGAATATCAACAAAATCAAGTCGCGAGTCGGCAATTCACTGAAATGGAAAAGGGAATTATTATGCTAATGCTGAGAATGAATCCAAATGATCAGAGATGGCTTTTAGAGATGATGTACGATCGTTTTAGTAAGCTGTCTTGAACCCTAAAAGTTTAGCGATAATTTTAGGCAGCTAGATTTTGTTTGCCATAAATTACCTAATCGCCCCTTTTAGTCTCCGAATCCCGCGCACCGTAGATGATTCGGAAAATGTGCGATCGATCGATTAATCACTTCGACTGAGTGCCAAGACGGCTTCAAATGGATCAGCCACAAATCTAAAAATCTCCTCCCTGTAGTTTTCAAGTAAGTTGATTAGATCAGCACGAGTACAATTGCCAATCCGTAGCCAGACAATTTTAGGTGGGTATCCATAGAGAACACTGCGTTGATAAAAATCAGCGTCAGAAAACCCTTTTAGCCCGCAATCTCGAACATGCAGACTTTCCGGGAATTGCTGTGCAAGTAAACGGGGCAGCTTGGGGGATAGATTTTCATCGAACAGCAACTTCATGGGGCAATGTCGCTAAACGGCGATCGCGATCGGAGGCAAATGCAAAACAAGCTTGAATGTCCGCAAGGGTTAAGTCTGGAAAATCATCTAACACTTCATCTATTGTCATTCCGCCACCTAGATAATCAAAAATATCGGTAACTGCGATGCGAGTTCCACGGATGCAAGGCTTACCACTCCGGATACCTGAATCAATAACGATGCGGTCTTGGTAAATCATGAGAATGACTGGAATAAAGGACTCGCACGATAGTTTGTATTATCTTAGCATCCCAACTAAAACAAGAAATACCGTTGCGCCATGGGCAGGACCGTTGCAGGTTCACAGGTTAACAACTCACCATCGGCCCGGACTTCATAGGTTTCAGGATCGACTTCCATATGAGGCATGGCGTCATTGAGCTTGAGGTCACGCTTGGTGAGTTGCCGAATGCCAGACACTGCTGCCGTTCGCTTCTGAAGACCGATCGCGCTGGGCAACCCTGAATCGATCGCATGTTTGGATAGAAACGTAATAGACGTGTCATGAATCGCACCGCCAAAACTACCAAACATCGGACGCATGTGGACAGGCTGTGGTGTGGGAATACTGGCATTTGCATCGCCCATTTGTGACCAGGCTATCATTCCGCCTTTGATTACCATTGCAGGCTTTACTCCGAACATCGCCGGGTTCCATAGACACAGATCGGCGAGTTTCCCAACTTCCACAGAACCGACGTGGTTTGCGATTCCATGGGCGATCGCAGGATTGATCGTGTATTTGGCAATGTAGCGTTTCACTCGATGATTATCACTGCGATCGCTGTCACCTGTGAGTGCGCCGCGTTGGGATTTCATTTTGTGTGCTGTTTGCCAAGTGCGGATGATCACTTCACCGATACGTCCCATGGCTTGAGAGTCTGACGAAATCATGCTAAAGGCACCCAGATCATGGAGAATATCTTCCGCCGCAATGGTTTCTCGGCGGATTCGGGATTCGGCAAAGGCTACGTCTTCTGGAATGCTGGGATCCAAATGGTGACAGACCATCAGCATGTCGAGGTGTTCTTCTAGGGTGTTGACGGTGTAGGGACGAGTGGGATTCGTAGACGACGGCAGGACATTGGGCAGGCCGCAGACTCGAATGATATCGGGGGCATGACCGCCGCCTGCGCCTTCGGTATGATAGGTGTGAATAACGCGGTTTTTGAACGCGGCGATCGTATCTTCGACAAATCCAGCTTCGTTTAGGGTGTCGGTGTGAATAGCAACTTGGACGTCGTATTCATCGGCGACCGTGAGACAGGTGTCGATCGTCGCTGGAGTGGTGCCCCAGTCTTCGTGAAGCTTGAGTCCGATCGCACCTGCTTCAACTTGTTCTCGCAGCGCTTCAGGTTTGGCCGAGTTCCCTTTCCCAGTGAGTCCAAAATTCATCGGAAAAGCGTCGAGGGATCGCAACATTTTTGCAAGGTGCCATGGACCGGGTGTGCAGGTGGTGGCACTGGTTCCAGCCGCAGGTCCTGTGCCGCCCCCAATCATTGTGGTAATGCCAGATGCAATGGCAACTTCAATCTGTTGGGGGCAGATAAAGTGAATGTGAGTGTCAATGCCGCCAGCGGTCAGGATTAGCCCTTCACCTGCGATCGCTTCAGTTCCCGGACCAATGATAATATCAACGCCATCTTGAACGTAAGGATTACCCGCTTTGCCAATGGCGCAGATGTTGCCATTTTTAATTCCGACATCAGCTTTGACAATGCCCCAGTAGTCAACAATGAGTGCATTAGTGATAACAGTATCGACAGCGCCTTCTGCATTGGTAATGGGAGATTGTCCCATTCCATCGCGAATGACTTTCCCGCCGCCAAATTTCACTTCTTCGCCGTAAGAGGTGTAATCGCGTTCGACTTCGATAAGTAAGTCAGTATCGGCCAGACGAACGCGATCGCCTGTGGTGGGTCCATAGGTTTCGGCGTAGGCGCGCCGGGTCATTCGGTAGCTCATGGGAAATCCTCGAATCTGGCTTTAGATTAAGAATAAAAGATTTTGGCCTCTAATTTATTCTTCGATCGCTTCTAGATTTACAGAATCTATCAAAAACGTACCATTACTGAACCTCACGCCCCACGATCGTCCGGGATGACACGACACAATCGTTCCCGTTTCTCCGATCGCAACCAGGGTTCCAGGCCGCAGCATGGGTTTGGACTCAGCGGTTTTGACATAGGGCAGTGATGTCATCAAACGGACCGTCGCGCCGACCGTTAAGGGAGGTGTCGTCATGGTTAGCTCACATTCTAAATTCTCACTTCATCATTCTAAATTCGATCTAGACTCAAGAGCAGAACGTATTATTTAAATTATCTTTAAATTATTTATGTCAGTTGTGGTGTTTGGAAGTTTGAACATGGATCTGGTGACGCGGGTGAAGCGGTTGCCGAAGCCGGGGGAGACCCTGATGGGCAGCGCGTTTTTCACGACCGCCGGAGGGAAGGGTGCCAATCAGGCCGTGGCCGCAGCGAAGTTAGGAGCAGTCGTTAAAATGATCGGGCGAGTGGGAGATGATGCGTGGGGGACGGAGCTAGTCGCGGGGTTGACGGCGGTGGGGGTGGAGACGGATGGGATTACAACTGAACCGGGGGTGCATTCGGGTGTAGCGGTGATTACGGTGGCGGAGTCGGGAGAGAATCAGATTTTGGGCGTGTATGGGGCGAACGATCGGTTGGATGAGTCTGATGTTGAGCGATTGAAAACGCGATTGGTTGGGGCAAAGGTCTTGTTATTGCAATTGGAAGTGCCCGTGAAAGCCGTAAAACAGGCCGCGCAAGTGGCCCACGAGATGGGTGTGACCGTCGTGTTGGACCCGGCCCCGGTGCGGGAGGAGTCGATCGCCGCCTGTTATCCGTTTGTGGATTTCTTGATTCCGAATGAGACTGAGGCGAGCCAGTTGGTGGGATTTGAGGTGAGGGATGTGGAAACGGCAATGCAAGCGAGTTTAGTTTTACATCGTCAGGGGGTCCGAAACGTAATTATTAAGTTGGGTGTAAAAGGAGCAAGTTATTCGAAATTGCGATCGCCGATCGCTTCAACGGATTCACAATTGGAAACATTTTGGGTTCCCGCATTTCAAGTAAAGGCGATCGATGCAGTGGCGGCGGGGGATGCGTTTGCGGGGGCGTTTGCGGTTGCACTGTGCGAGGGGAAAACGGATGTGGATGCGGTACGCTGGGGATGTGCTGCTGGGGCGTTGGCCACGACGAAAGTGGGAGCGCAGGTGGCGATGAGCGATCGATCGAGTTTTGATGCGTTTTTAGAAGGTGTGGGATGAGTGTACGAATTTACGGCAATCGATTAATCGACACCCTTCCGGGCGATGAAATGCGTCCGACGACTTCAAAAGTTCGAGAGGCAATGTTTAATATTTGGCAAGGGACCATAGATGGGTGTCGGTGGCTGGACCTGTGCGCGGGAAGTGGAGCGATGGGTGCTGAAGCGCTTTGTCGTGGAGCGTTGGTTGCAGTGGGCATTGAAAAAAATCCAGACGCCTGCGACATCGCCCGAAAAAATTGGAAACGAATGACGAAGGACTCTCAAACCGCTTCGGTCATTCGAGGCAATGTGGTGAAGACTTTGGATAAGCTTGCGGGGCAACAGTTCGATCGAATCTACTTCGATCCGCCCTACAAAGGTGATCTCTACGACCCTGTCTTAGCGGCGATCGTTGAATTTAAACTATTAGCAGACCATGGCGAATGCGCAGTCGAACATTCACCCGGACGAGCGATCGCTTGTGACGGACTAATCGTGTGCCGAGAGAAGAAGTACGGCAATACCGCAGTGACATTCTTCAGCGTAGAAGCAAGCCCCCTAGCTCCAAAGTCTGGGAGAACATGATTCCGAAAGCCCCCAGAATTGGGGGTTGGGGGCCTCCAATAAACTCATTCCTAGAAATCACCTAGTAACTATGATCGCTATTTCTGACGGATGACATCCCTAGCAATTGATTGGCTTCGTTCAGCCGATCGGCAATAAGTTGTCGCGAGTTGAAATTGATATCGAGATCAGCGAGAATTTCTTGAGCGCGTTGGCGGTAGAGAGCGCTAGTCACGAGATCGACTTGATCGATCGCGTGCAGGCGATCGTAGATAGTTTGAATGGCAGCGATCGACATAATAAATGATCTCCAGTTGAGGAATCTTTAATGCAGACAGTATCCAGATGCTACAGACAGTATATAACCTAATCAGCGAAGTCTTGATGTATAACCGGATACCTGATGAAGAACTTCTCCAGGTCATCTCATTCTGAAAAGGTCGATCGATTGTTGGTTTCGATCGTCTTTCTGTTGGATGTTGTGGGGGTCGATCGAAGGACAATCGAGGTGAAATATATGTTGAAGGCGTCGATCGAGGTACCAATGATGATGGATTGGCAGCAGTATATTGTGAGTGACCCGATGATTTGTCATGGGAAAGCTTGTATTCAGGGGACTCGAATTTTAGTTTCGGTTGTTTTGGATAATTTGGCGACAGGTTTGACAACGGAAGAGATTTTGGCAAGCTATCCGTCCGCGCGATCGGAACATCTTCAAGCGTCGATCGCCCATGCGGCAGAACTGGTTCGGGAGAGCATGGTTACGTTACCGATTTATCTTTCATGACTTCCTTGGCATCATGACGTCAATGGATTGATTTCCTTGTTTGCGATAGATATAGAAATCTTGGTCTAGTGTCAAAATTGAGCTATTAGGATAAAGTTCTAACATTCTTACTAAACAAGCATCCGCAAGCGACATTGGGACGGACTGATAGCGCTGCATGAGACGATCGATCGCATTCTGAATCACATTTGTTTCGAGAAGCCGCAAAATGCTGGATTCTCCATTCTGCAAATCCTGAAGCAAAAAACAAGCTTCGGTGATGACAGGCTCACAGACCAAAAGCGGCGGACACAGTTGTTTCCAGACTTCTCTTGCCCAGAGGTGGTGAGTATCCTTGCGGTTAATCAGCGCAACTAAAGCACCTGTATCAACGATCGCCCCAGATATCATGATTGTCCAAATCCTGCCATGTAAGCTTTGTTTGTAGAGAGGTCGGATGGACCTTCAACGCAACCGACCAGATCGCCTGCTGCTTCTAAGGCAGATTGTTCAGAAGAAGTGTCTATTTGGATTTGGCGTAGTTGACTGAGGAGTCCAGGGTTTGAACTTACAGTTGGAGACAATTGTTGGATGATCGCATAGATTTGTTGGAGTGTGGATTCGTCGAGATCGGAGAGCCTGGATTGAATGAGGTCGAGAGTAGTCATCGCGATCGCCTCTTGCTACAACGATAGAGATAGTTCATTTTAGCATTGCGTTCAGTTTGATGCTCATTCATCCGCATCGTGCTTCTCAATTCAACATTCTTAATTCTTAATTTCTCGAATGTTAAGTTCTATAGGTCGTTACGCGAGTACAGAGCAAAGCTAAAAGCAGCAACCCAAAAGTCCTGACCTCCAACAAACCTCAAAAAATACGGCAACTCTCCCACTGGAGAACTAGAAGGTGAAAAAATAAGTTGGTCTATAAAACTATTGTCCTCCTTCCAGCCCACTAATATCCAAAAATTATCCCACTTCTCCTTATCCTCTTTGATAGGAAATCTTCCTGGATTTCCACACATTTCCCAGAGCTTTTTCTGTACTGAGAACCCAAATCGACCATCACTGTATTTCACCCATAAACGATCGATTTTCTGCAAATCCCAACAGGGAAATTCCCTCAACATATCGGGACTAATCCGATCACCAAAATCTTTTCCCCAAGCTTGCATCATTATGTTGCATGTCGATCGGTCTGCATCCTGCCATTCACCTTCTTTCAGCAATCGCTCTAACTTCGCATACCTAAACTCCTGCAACTCGTCAATCCAAGCCCGATCGATCTTCTCTTGATTTGGATATCGCACCAAACAGTCATACGCCAAATACACGTTGTCAGCATCCAATCGACAAACCTGCTGGACCAACTGATGAAGCACGATCGGTTTCAACCGCGCACTCAACATCAAAATCGTCTCGCGCCATCCATCCGATCCAAACATCGGAATAATTTCATCCAAATTCTCCAGCCACAAGCATTCCAACATCGCCAAATAATTCCGAAAGCTCAAATGAGAAAAGGCAAACTCATCTGCTTCTGCTTCATACATCAACTCCGAAATCTGTACCACTTGATTCAGAAAATCTTCTGGATTCACACTTTCATCAATCTTCGCAAGCGGCGATCGAATCCAATCCAAAAGCTGATTTCTCTCGACTTGCACTACGGCATCCGATCGTAACATCTCCAGCGCCACCACCTGAAGCACCTGCTGCCGTTTTTGGGATGACTCCAGCACCATTGTCACCCGTTTTGCCAAGGGCCTTGCGCCAAGCTGCAAATCAAAGATCTCCTGATAAAGTCTGGTTTTCTGCGTCGGTAACGGTGCGCCATTTGCAAACTTATGAACTCGTGCAATCAAATTCAATTGCAATGGATTAGCGGACATTTTCTGAAGTTCCGACGATTCATCAATCTGAGCAATCAAATCAGCAGCCTTTTGTTCCGCATCATGTCGCGCCGCTGCCGTCATTTGATTCATCCGAAACAGCTTTTCCTGACTGATCGTCCATTTCCGAATGAACGCATCCCGTTCCCCCTTCTCAAATTCTCGCACCCGCAGCGTCGTCGGAATCTCAGCCGCATAATTTTTAAAATCGTCATAGCCACTCGGACGAGATGTGATCAAAAACACCGCATCCGGATACAAATTCGTCTGTGCGCTAATCCATTCCGCAACCTGTTTCCGCTGAGACTTCGACACTTCATCGTAGCCATCAAACATAATCAGCGCCTGCCCCGATTGCAGCCGATCGTACGCCCAATTCTGCGGCAACTTCAACTCCTTTCCGCCGCGCAACGATCGCGCATGTTGCGTCATCAGTTCCGGCAACGTCATCTCAGGATTCTCCGCAATGACATCGCGCCACTTTCGCAAATACAACAAAAACGGCAACAGCTTAGGCGATCGATGTTTCCGATGTCGTCCTTTTGCGTACTCATAAGCCACATGGCGCAACAACGTCGTCTTTCCCGATCCACCCTCTGCCAAAATCGACATCCACCGATAACTCGGAACCTTCCGCACCTGCGCCAAAAAATCCCAAATTTCAAAGGTCTGTTCCCGCTGCGATCGGTCTAACCGTCCTCCAAACTCTCCCATTGACAAATCCAAATTCAGCGGGACAAACACCTCATCAAGATTTACCTGCAAGATCCCTTCCGGTTGCTTAAAATCCTCAACATCAATCCCATAATATTCCTGACATCGTTCCCCCTGACGTTGTAAATACTGAGTATTACAACCCGACAGCTTCCATTTGATCGCTTCGATCGCCCCATCAATTCGACGATCGATCCAGTTTCCCGCTTTCCCAAACCGACGCTGATTCCCTTGATGCACAGGCCCTAACAAACTCGCGCCATAGCTAATCCCACCACCAATTGCAAGCGATGTGATCGCCTTCAAAATATCACTCTCCCTAAACAAGGACCAAAATGCTCCCAAACTTCCAGCAGACAACCCACCCGCCATTAATACAGGCACGATCATTTCTGCAAGCTTATCTTGAAGCTTTGGATTCGCGTTCGCAGGCTTGATTTCGGACGATTTATCTTGTTCTTCAGTCATGGCAGTAGGTAAAAACGATCGGACTTCCCTCAATCCTACACCAGCAAAAAACTACATTCCGGACCTTTGCAGCTTTTAGATCAACATTTGGGGCAACGATCGTTTTGAATAGGGATCTGGGGCGATCGATTGCTGCTTTTTGATTTGTGGTTGGGGGCTTTGGTCGATCGGATTGTTGAGATCTCAACTCGCGCAACTGAAGTCTAGCTTTCCACTGGAACGATCCAGTCTGCAAACTCCGTTGCAAAAGTTCCGTCTAGAATCGATCGCCGAATCTCCTGGGTAAATCGGACGAGTTCAGTAATGTTGTGAATGGATAGGAGTGTGTAGGCGAGTACTTCTTGCGCTCGAAATAAATGACCGAGATAAGCACGGCTAAAATTGGTGCAGGTGTAACAGGAACAGGTAGGATCGATCGGCCTAAAATCTTCGCGAAACTGGGTGTTTTTGATGTTCCATCGATGAGACCCTGTGATGGCATTTCCATGGCGAGCAAGCCGGGTCGGAATGACGCAATCAAAGACATCAATCCCCGCTGAAATTGCCCGTGCCATTTCGCGCTTGGTGCCGACGCCCATTAAGTAGCGCAGCTTATTGTTGGGAAGTTGCGGGGCCGTATGCTGCACCACGCGATCGATCATTTCGGGCGATTCCCCAACGCTGACGCCACCGATTGCATAACCGGGCAAATCTAAGGCAACGAGTTGTCTCGCCGACTCCGATCGCAGATCTAAAAATTCCCCGCCTTGGACGATGCCAAACAGCGCTTGGTCCTCGCGGTTGTGTGCCGAAACGCATCGCTTTAGCCATTCAGTCGTGCGGACGAGGGCTTTCTCCGTCACGTCACGTCCGCATCCTGAGGGCGCACATTCATCGAAGGCCATGATCACATCTGCGCCGAGAGCATTTTGAATTTCAATGGATTTTTCGGGCGTGAGGTTAATAATAGCTCCATCGCGGGGCGATCGAAAGGTAACGCCCTCGTCAGTAATGGTTCTCATTTTGCTGAGGCTAAAGACTTGGAATCCACCCGAATCCGTGAGCATTGGTCCGGACCAGCCCATGAATTTGTGCAGTCCGCCCGCTTTCTGAACGAGGTCTTCGCCCGGTTGGAGATGGAGATGATAGGTGTTGGACAGCACCATCTGTGCGCCCGTTTCCTTGAGCTGCGCGGTCGTGACGGTTTTGACATTGGCGAGGGTCCCGACGGGCATGAAGCGCGGGGTCTCGACGATGCCATGAGGCGTGAGAAACTGCCCCGCGCGCGCACCCGTGACCGGACATTGTGCCAACAGTTCAAACTCAAAATTCTTCTTGGCCGTCACCACAGTTTATTTCGCCCCAATCTAAAACCGTCGTTTAGCCTAGCATAAGTCAGCCTCGACTGGAGGTCAGTCTAAAATTGTTAAGAAAGATACAAGGAGGATCAAGCTGACTCAACCCACGAGAAAATTCGTTAGACTTAAACTTTATTGCCTATCTTTATCGCTCATCGTAGAAGGCTTCCCCATGGTTCTCCAACTCGATCGCAATCTGCCAAACTCTGATCGCAAACGGTTCACAGTATCCGATTTTCAAACCATGATCGAAGCCGGGATTCTGGAAGAAGGGTCACCTTATGAACTATTAGATGGAGAAATAATTAAAATGGCTGCGATCGGACGAAAACATGCTGCAAAAGTCGATCGAATTAGCACGTTTTTAAACCGGAAGATTATCGACGCCATCATTGTTCGAGTCCAAAATCCGATCGAACTAGGCGCTTTTTCTCAACCTGAACCGGATCTTGCCGTCCTTCATTGGAAAGACGATTTCTACGAATCGGGCCATCCTAAAGCATCCGAGATTTACCTGCTGATCGAAGTCTCAGACACCACACTAGAAAAAGACCGCACCGTCAAACTTCCTCTCTACGCCGCTGCTGGAGTCGTTGAAGTTTGGATCGTCAACCTGCAAGATAACCACATCGAAGTTTATCGAAATCCCGTAGCTGCAACCTACTCATTAGTCCAGACTTTTATAGCCGGACAAACAGTAACGATCGAAACATTACCGAATGTCTCGATCGCCGTGAATGAAATTTTGGGTTAATTCAGACTTTAAAACTAGGCGTCAATAAAACTAGGCGTCGATGAGTTCTTGCTGATGGTTGAACACTTCTTGCAATTCAACAATGTCGCGCCTAGGATCCGATCGAAGCACCCGCAATTGCAATCGATCACCGGGCATAATCGGTCGATCGAAGGTCATCGCAAACTCCAGCCCCAAATCTTCGAGCAGCACAGAAGCGAGTCCTTCATGCTCACGCAACCAGCGCAACATCATAGAGGTCCAGATTTCCGTCGTATTTCGGCTCAAGTACTCTAGACTCCAGTAACGGTTGGTTTGGCGCTCTAAGAACACCGCCTCTTGAACCGTCCCCAAAATCACCCCACTCAAATCCTGCACATCTCCCGCAGAAAACGGCGGCGCTTCCCCGCGCAAATGAGATTTAATCTGGAAATGAGCCAGCAAATCACTATAGCGACGAATCGGAGACGTCACCTGCGCGTAGAAATCTAGGCCCAAACTGGCATGGCGCACCGGAGACGTACTTAGTTCACTCCGGGGCATACAGCGACGCAAGGCACAGGCACGGGCTGGCCCCGCCGGAATAATTAATAACTCATCCTCGGGGGGAAGATCCGGCTGGGTCTGACCTCGGAACATGACGGGAATCCCATTGGCATGAGCATATCGAGCGGAAATCTCCCCGGTCAAAATCATCATTTCTGCAACGAGTTGCCGTGCAAACACATCTTCGGTCACGCCTAAGATAATCTCTTCGCCGCCGCCGATGACCTTGACGCTAGATTCTGGCATATCTATGGTAATTGCACCCTGAGACTGCCGCCATGCCGTGCGTTTGCGTGCCCACTGAGCGAGCATCTCCAGTTCGGCTTCAGTTTGCAGACCGAGCTGAAGCATTTCCTCGACGTCTTCGTAAGTAAGCCTGTAGGTGATTTTGATCAAGCTGGCATGAATCGTATAAGACTCAATGCTGCCATCCTCTGCCAGAATCACCTCAAAACTCAGTGCGCAACATGCCCCACCTGTGTTCAAGCTCATGGGACCTGTCGCCAGTTCCACCGGAAACATCGAAATAGCTCCCGTCGGCAAATAAATGGTTGTTCCCCGTCGTCGCGCTTCAAGATCCAAGGTGTCGCCAGGAGTCAGCCAGCGAGTGGGATCCGCAATGTGAATCCAGATTTTTTCGCGGCCATCGGGAAGGATTTCGAGACTTAAGCCGTCGTCAATCTCGCGGGTGCTTTCATCATCGATCGTATAGACCTTAAGATGCGTCAAATCCGTACGATCGGGGTGGAGATCGGGAGGCGCGGAGGCGAGATATTCGTTAGCCAAGTCAGCAACCTTTGTGGGGAATTGAATCGGCGCTGGACTGCGCCGCAAGGGAAGGTTTTCGTGGGGACTCCACAGTCCCAAATTCACGAGAAGCTGCAATGCGCCGGGTCCAGTTTCAGATTGCTGAAGGGCACGGAGGAGTTCAACGGCGTTGCTCTTGTGGCTAGATTCATCCCCCCACGTCGCATATTTCTCTAACGCATCAAACCGAACTCGATCGGACGACTGCCAATCTGCCATGGGCGGCGTACCCTCTGGGCGCTCTAGCTGAGCTTTAACCCGATCGAGAAACCCTTGCCATTCTTCTTGGCGCTGGCGTTCCATTTCGACTTGGTGCTTCAGTTCGTTGACTTGATTCGCGGGGCGCGGCTCGTAGCGATCGCCCTTTTGTTTGAAATAGAGGCGATCGTCTGAGAGCAACACATGGGCGGCATAGCAGACTTCAGGCGTCGTTTCAGAGAACAACAATTTTGCCAATTCTTGCGGCACAGTGCTTCCGGCCTCTTCAGACAGCAATTCCCAAGCCACTTCTAGATTGCTAGGGTCTAGATAGTCTTGAATAGCTTTTAAAAAGGTTGGGATGTCCCGAGATTGATAGCCCTGCCCCGGCACGGGGTAGTCCACTTGACGGGGATGAAGGGTGTGAGCATGTCCCCGTTCATCTATTGCAATAAAATTTTTCTTTCCTTCAGGCTTTTCAATGACCGCTAATCGCCTGTCGCCATTGACCCGAAACTCAACTAAAGTGCCCTTTTCCATGGGGTACTCCACCACGCAAACGTCAAATAAGAACGTAACTAGACACTCAAAAGGCAGAGGGTGAGAGCAACTAGTCCGTCCCTCTGACCCTCCGCCTATCCATTCAATAAGAGCTGCAATCCCATCAAGCGATCGCACGAGAAGATTGCAAAAAACCTAGAGCAATCTAACCTTCTTGGTTCACAAACGGTAGCAATGACAAGATACGTGCTCGTTTGATTGCAACGGTCAGGTCGCGTTGCTGCCTTGCGGTCAAACCCGTAATCCGACGGGGTAAGATTTTTCCGCGTTCGGTGATGAACTTCCGAAGCAGTTCAACATCTTTGTAATCGATCGGGTCGCCCGGTTTGATGGGCGAAATGCGACGACGAAAATAAGCCATGAATTTACCTACTCAATGAATTGGACAGAATTTTCACATTCTGAGTTTTGGTTGAAATGAGTCCACTTCCCCAAAACTTCCAAAGCGCGTTCCACAAAAAAGGAATGAATGGTTGACCGACAGCGCAGGCTGCACAGCTCGCCCATCCATGGCCTTGATTATTTGATTTCGCGGTGGACAGTATGCTTGTTGCAATGCCGACAGAACTTGCTCAGTTCCATACGGGCTGTGGTGTTCCGACGGTTCTTCATGGTCGTGTAACGAGACACGCCAGCAGACCGCTTGTCCGGATTAGTCCGACACTCTGTACATTCGAGCGTAATGACAATTCTTACGCCTTTATTCTTAGCCATAATTTAAAACCCCTAAGAGAGGTACTTGTTTCAGACACGGACGTTTATTATTTCATAGGAATAGCCCATTTGCACTAATCCTTTTTAATGAGTTCTCATCATGATGCCAGTTGACACCGCAGAATCCATTATTTTGTCCTATGCGCGATCGCTTTCTTCCGCCCAAGACCTAGAGTACGTACCGCTTATGCAAGCTATCGGACGAGTTTTGGGACGTGCTGTTGAGAGCGTACTTGATTTCCCGCACTGGGACAATTCGGCGATGGATGGCTATGCCGTTCGTTTTCAAGAGGTTGAACACGCCAGTCCAGCGAGTCCCGTCGTTCTACGGATCGCTGGTGACATCCCTGCCGGATCCGTCCCCACCCTCGCCCTTGCTCCCGGCGAAGCGGCCCGAATTCTCACGGGATCGATGATGCCGATCGGGGCTGACACGGTAGTGATGCAAGAAAAAACGGAGCGAATAGTGGGATCCGATCAACTTCGGCTGACCGAAGCGCCCCCGGAGTTGGGACATTTTGTGCGACATCGGGGCCGTTTTTATACCGCAGGCGATCGGTTGTTAAGTCCCGGCTTGGTCCTCGGCGGCGCTGAACTCGCGGTCCTTGCAGCAGCCCAAATTTTGAGTGTCCCCGTTTTTCGGCGGGTGAGAGTAGGGGTTCTGTCCACTGGAAACGAACTTATCCAGCCACACGAGACCCTACGACCCGGACAAATCGTCGATTCCAATCAAGTGGCTCTCGTTGCGCTGCTTCAGCAAGCGGGCGTCGAAGCTGTTGCCCTCGGTCAAGTCCAGGACGATCGCAAGATGCTCAAATCAGCCATGAAAAAGGCGATCGAACAGTGTGAGGTCGTGATCTCATCAGGCGGGGTCTCGGTTGGCGACTATGACTACGTGGAAGACTTGCTGGAAGAACTCGGAGGCACGATTCAGGTGCGATCGATCGCCATCAAACCCGGAAAGCCACTCACCTTTGCAACCTTCGGCCAGACCCTCTACTTTGGGCTGCCAGGGAATCCGGTCTCTGCCTTGGTTACATTCTGGCGATTTGTTCTGCCTGCCATTAAAAAATGCTCGGGTCAGTCATCAGATTGGGGTCCACATTGGACAAGGGCAACGTCACCGATTGCCCTCACGGCAGATGGACGCAGGGAAAGCTATCTCTGGGGAATCCTCGATCGCTCCAATTACGCTGAACCCGTGCCGACTTTTCGAGTCGCCGCAGGTAGCGGTAGCTCAGGAAATTTGATTAATCTGGCCGGGAGCAATGCCCTCGCGGTTATTCCCATCGGCACCCAATCGATCGAAGCGGGCGATCCCCTCCAAGTGATGGTGCTTCCCGATTAAAGCCGGTTAACGCCGATTAACGCAGTGGCGGACGTCGGCGCTGTAAGAACTCAGGAATGTCTAAGCCTGAATTGGGCAACGGCTTCGCAGGCGGCTGCGATCGGGGGTTGGGCAAGCTTGACGGCGCACTTTGAGTCTCAGCCGAGGCATGAGCGGGGGGGATTCCTAACCGCTTCGGCAAGACGCCGCCTGCGGTAATTGCTTTTGCCGCCGCCTGCTGCTGAGCTTGAGCTTCTGCTGTGAAGCCCGTTGCAATCACTGTAATCCGAATCTCACCTTGAAGCCGATCGTCAATCACGGCCCCAAAAATAATATTTGCATTCGGATCCACGACTTCATAAATAATTTCCGCCGCCGCATTGACTTCATGCAGCGTCAAGTCCGATCCGCCCGTGATATTAAAGACCACGCCCCGTGCGCCATCAATGGACGCTTCTAGCAGCGGTGACGAGATGGCCGCCATGGCCGCTTCCCGTGCCCGCGACTTACCAGACCCAATGCCGATGCCCATCAGCGCCGATCCAGCGTCGGCCATCACGGCTCGTACGTCCGCGAAGTCAACATTGACTAAGCCCGGAATAATAATAATGTCTGAGATGCCCTGAACCCCTTGACGCAAGACGTCATCCGCTGTTCGGAAGGCTTCTTGGACGGGCGTGGATTCAGAAATCACCGACAACAACTTGTCATTGGGGATCACAATCAGCGTATCGACGCGCCCAGAAAGTGACCCCAACCCTTCATCCGCTTGATTGGTTCGCCGCCGACCCTCAAAGGTAAAGGGACGAGTCACGACGCCGACCGTCAACGCGCCCAGTTCTTTGGCAATTTCAGCAACAATCGGTGCGGCACCCGTTCCGGTGCCGCCGCCCATACCAGCGGTAATAAAGACGAGATCGGCCCCTTCGAGCGCCGCTGCGATTTCCTCGCGAGATTCTTCAGCCGCTTTTTGGCCGATCGCAGGGTTGCCGCCTGCTCCCAGTCCACGGGTCAGCTTCTGTCCGATTTGGAGTCGCTTCTGGGCCGAGGACTGCGTAAGTGCCTGCGCATCAGTGTTGATAGACCAAAACTCAACGCCGTTCACATCAGAGGCAATCATCCGATTTACGGCATTCCCGCCGCTGCCGCCGACGCCAATGACTTTTATTCTTGCAACACTACTAGGCACTATGTCACCACTCCTGACTTGTTCTCTGACATCCGATTGATTCACCACGCCCCCAGCCGAAGATGCTGGCCCCATTGAATTCAAGCCTGAATTCGCCATATTTGAATTGAAATTTGAAGCGGGCGTTTGGGTCGAGGTGGACCACTCGCCCGGATTCCCCATGCCCGATACCGCCTGAACGACATCGTTCTCGACTCGGAGCGAATAAAGCCGATCGAGCATCAGCGGCTGGTCATTGGACTCATTACTAGGCGTCATTGGAATTCCGGACGAGGATTTTATGGGTCAGGGAACAACAGAGCGAATCAGAAACGGCGGGACATATACGATCGCACCATCACTACATTTCTCGTGTTGTCCGGGTCAGATTTAAAGGAATGTCCAAAGGGGCAGGCCCAATGGAAAACTAATTGTACTAAATCCTGTGAACAAAACTGAACTCTGTCAACAGGTAAATCTCATACTATTTCAAAAAAGGATCAATGCATCACGATTCCCAAATCTATCTACGGTCCCTCAGAAGAATTAACGCCTTGGGATTTGCCCACCTTGAGCTGAACCATGGGCGCGCTGGGGTTTCGCAAATCAATGTAGTTGATTTGTGCGGGCGGTAGGCTATTCGGAAGCTGACGCATTTTATCGAGGGCGCGGACCTGGCTCGGAAAAAGGCGGCCTAAGCTGCCGACGTGAACCATGCCGAGTTCAGTTTTGAGTTTGAGGTTGCTAAAATTCTGCCAGTCGATGAGATCAATTTTGACGGGACTGCGGTGAACAATAGGGTAGAGCGCATTCCATTGACGGCGATACAGGTCGGGATCGCCGATAACCTTGAGTTCGGGCATTTTCATATCTTGGGTTAGATTGCTGTAGCTCTCAAGGGGGAGGAGCATCCCATTTTCATCTAAAAATCCGTCGGGCCGATCGGCAAGAGTAGATTTTTCAGCGGGCTTTTCGCCTAATTTGTCGGGTGGGGTTTTGGCGTCTTTAGGCTGAGCTGGATTCGTAGGATTCGTGGATAGAAAAACCTGAGCTACCGGTTCTCGTTCCCGCACTTTGATGACTAGACTGGGTGGAAAAAGGTGGCGTTCAACGGTGGCCTCGGCTATCGGTGCTTTCGTCGTTAGCGCTTGCGAAATCTCTGATGCCTGAATTTTCATAAGGGACTGCGGATACTGAATCGGCAAAATCGATCGAATGGTTTGGGTCGCCAAAAACCGATTGCCTTCGATCGTGACCTGTTCTGCTCGCCGAATCACCCAGTTTGGCTGCGCAATTACCCATACCATTCCTGCTGCAAGCCCTGTAATGACCACCGATCGCCAAGACGTCTGGAGCAGTTGATTTCGGCGTTGTTTGCGAAGGTGCTTTCGGCGCTGGGCTAATTCAGTTCGTGAGACGGGCGCAATTCCAGTCATGAGATATTTGGCAACAGTGACATTTATTTAACCATTCCTTCAGGGCTTCTCTTGCAACATCGTCACAACTTTCTCCCAAAACTCATCACCTAGATTCGCCAAACTAAGGAGCTGTAGATACTCCGATCGAGTCAGCCCAACCTGCTCGATCACCCGTGTTGCCGAGGTTTCAAGGTCAAGCTTGGACCTGAAGCACGATCGATCGGGGGCGCTTTGAGGTTCGGAACCTTCGCCGACTCTGAAATGGCTGGCGCTGAGACCGAAGCTAATGCCGGAGCGACGCAGGCTGTTACCTGGGCCGACCCTACGTTGATAAAACTAGAGACTGGAATGAGAAGGGACATAGGGGTGTCAGGTCACGAAATAGGGAACTCAAACCTAAAAGTCAAACCCCTATAAAACCTAGAAAGCCTCTCAGATTCGGATCGAATGCTGAGACGCCCTATTTTGGGGTTGTGAAAATTTCGATCAACTCAATATGGAACGACTTAGAACAGACCCTAGGGCTAGATTTGACCTAAATACATCAAACCTAGGTCAAATTCACACTAACAAACCAATCCCGTCCGCAGTGCCCGAACGGCAGCTTGGGTTCGATCGTCTGCGCAGAGCTTGTTGAGAATGTTTCGAACGTGGGTCTTAACCGTCCCCACTGTGATGAAGAGCTTATCGGCAATAGACGCATTGCTGTGTCCATCCACGATCAGCTTCAACACTTCCAGTTCACGCTCCGTCAGCGGATAAGACTGAATCATCTCGCCGTCCTGTAAGCCGCTGCCGATGCCAGAGGGCTTATTCGCCTTCTGAGACTGCCGTAGAACAATTCGAGCGATCGCAGGATCAATCCAAGCATTCCCTTCACAGGTCGTCTTAAGTGCCTCAACCAACTGATCTTGCTTGACATCTTTCATGCAGTAAGAGTCGGCTCCGGCAGCAAACGCAGCCATCACGATTTCTTCGGAGTCCTGCAAGGTGAGGATCAGAATCTTCGTTGTCGCTCCGGTTTCTTCTTGAACCTTTTTAAAGCGCTTTGTCAGCTCTATCCCATCAATGTCCGGCAAACCGATATCGACGATCGCGATATCCGGCTTGGCTGTCGTAATCAACCGGAGTCCATCCGTCCCATTGGAGGCTTCCCCAATGACACGGAACCCATGTTGCTGGAGCGTGGCCCGCATTCCAACTCGCGTTAGGTCATGGTCTTCGATCAGCGCGATTCTAATGTCATTCATCAGAGTTCACTTCCACCCAAAATTTTATGCAAAAGATACTTAAGTTCAAGATTTCCCTGAAACTCACCATCCACTACCAGTAGCTTCCGATATTTTCCATTACGAATGAGAATCTGACACAAATCCTCAACGAATATTGAGAACCCTGTGTCAGTGTAGATGTTGTGTTCGTCGATCGAAATCGTTTTCGAGTACCTTGTCCAACGACATCGCGCCGGAATCTATAAAACCAAAGCCCATGAAGGTCTTTAGCTTGAGGCACTTTTGTACAAAGCCCCAATTTACAGCGCGAAAGGTGATGGTCATTGAGTAAATCCCTGATGGCTGATCGCATTTAAATCGGGCCTAGGTGACACCTGTATCTAGGAATAATACCTAGAACGTAGTGCTATTTCCGTTTTTTTGCAAATTCGCTAGTTTGAGACTGGCATATGAAAGCCACGATCGAACATCCGTCATAGGACTGAATGCCCCATTTAAGTCAAGCCGAAGTCCGATCGTCAAGACGTACTTCTCATTGATTATGCAGTTCGCTACTGCTCCATGAAACCCGCTCCCAATCGCCATTTCTCCCAAGTCCATCAACGTTTATCTCGAAGATAGGGCACACTGGTGGAGACTCTAATAATTCTTATATACTCTGATCATAAATTAATGAAACCTGACCTCAAGCTTTTAGTGGTTGGCAGTAGCGCCGTCGATCGGGCGAGAATTTGCCAAGCGTGGGATTTGGCGGGCATGAAGTTTCCGATTGTCGAAGCAGAAAGTCGCGCGATGGCCATCGCCGCTCTCGATACCCAACCCTTCGACTGTGTATTGATGGGTGAAACGTTGACAGATGGCAACGGACTTTCATTGTTAGAGGCACTTCAGCGACAAGTCAAGTGCCCTGGGACCGTAATTTTGATGGCGGAGGCGAATCAGCGTCGGGCCTGGGACTTTCTGGAGGCGGGCGCACATGATTATTTGTCTTACGATGATGTGACGCCCGAAGTCCTCTGCCACCGCGTCTGGAATGCCGTGCGGATGTCGCAAGCGGTTCGCGAGGGACGACAGGTGGCGCTCCAAATCGAGCAAGCTCTAGACGACAATGCGCGTCTCCACCAAGCGGTTCAGGACGGGGAGAAAATACGCAATCGCGTTGTCATGACCCTCGGGCGCAATCAACAGCAGCTTCGGACTCTGCAACGGCTGACGGATCTCCTGAATCAGCGTCTGACCAATCTGCCGGGACTCTTTCAGTCGATGATTGATGCGGTCTGTGATGCGATTCCGGATGGTGAGTTTGGTGCGATCGCCCTGAAGAATCCTCAGAGCGGGGCGTTAGACGTCACTGCAACACTGGGAATTGCGCGATCGGACTTCGATCTGCGCAGCACTTTTGATCCTGAAGTCGGCGCATTGGGTCAGGTTTTTTCCACAGGTCAGTCGGGCGTTCGTCGGTTAGATGCGGCTTCGCGCGGTACCAAATCGGATCCTGCTGCCTTATGTGTGGTGGCGATCGAGTCGTCTCAAGCGGGACGCATTGGGGTGTTGGTGTTGGGCAATTGGGATGACGATCGAGCTTTTGATGACGAAGATTTGCGGCTGCTGATTGCCTTTGGGGAACAGGCGGCGATCGCCATTGACAATGCCCAGCTTATCAATGCCCTCGAAGAACGCGAAGAACGCCTCGCCTTCCAAAACACCCTTCTCTCGCAGCAAAACCAAGAACTCGAAAGCCAGCGCCAACAAATCCAGCTTCAAAACCTCAAACTCCGCGAATCGGCCCAAGTCAAATCCCATTTTCTCGCCACGATGTCCCATGAGTTGCGGACTCCCATGACGGCCATTATTGGGTTCTCTCAGCTTCTTCAGCGTCAATCCATCAGTGAGCCGCAGTTAGATATGGTAGGGCGCATTCTGACGAATGGTAAAAATCTGCTTGCCTTGATTAACGATATTTTAGACTTATCCAAAATCGAAGCGGGCCATCTTGACCTCAAGCTAGAAAAGTTCAATTTGTCCAATTTGTTGCAGGTGACGGCGGCTGAACTGCGATCGATCTCTGCACAGAAAAGGATTGAACTCGCAGTCCAATGTCATCTCACTAATGACGGAATTGTTAACGACAGTGCTCGCCTTCGCCAGATTCTTGTGAATTTACTCTCCAACGCATTGAAATTTACCGATCGAGGCAGTGTGATTTTGGAAGCGAAGGAATTGAACAATGATCGGCTAGTGATTACGGTGCGTGACACAGGCATTGGCATCGCACCGGAAGATATTCCCTACGTTTTTGAAGAATTTCGCCAAATCGACCAAACGGTGACGCGTCGTCATGCCGGAACAGGACTCGGACTCACCATCACCAAGCGGCTCGTCCAAATCATGAATGGTCATATTACGGTTACGAGTCAGGCTGGAAAAGGCTCTACGTTTCGGGTCGATTTACCACGTGAAGCACAAACCAAACTCCTAAGCTCTCCCCGCCTGCCTGCCTTATCGACTAAAGTCGATCCGATCGTCTTATTACCTATGTCCCCTAGTCCACCGTTTTGATAGAATGCAATCTGATTGAGGCGGGTTAAGCAAGTGGGACCATCATGAAAATTGGGGTGATTGGCGGTGGGGCGGCGGGGTTCTTTGGGGCGATCGCGGCAGCAGACGCAAATCCTAAGGCGCAGGTGTTGCTCTTTGAAGCGGGCCGCGAGACGTTGGCCAAGGTGAAAATTTCCGGGGGCGGGCGGTGTAATGTTACCCATGGTTGCTTTGAACCTGCCACCTTGGTGCAATATTACCCGCGCGGGGGGAAAGTGTTGCGGGGGGTGTTTAGTCGGTTTCAGCCGAAGGATACGATCGCGTGGTTCGAGCTTCGCGGCGTGAAACTAAAGACCGAACCCGATGGTCGATTATTTCCGACGACGGATGACTCTGGGACGATTGTGGATTGCTTAATGGACGAGGCCGATCGCGTTCGAGTGAAGGTGAAAACTAGCGCTGGTGTGAAGTCTGTCCAACGCTCAGCCACAGGATTTTCTATCGGAATGCGAAACGGAGAAACCATTCAGTGCGATCGAATTTTGCTCGCAACAGGAAGCAGCGCACAGGGTTATCAAATGGCCCGAGAACTGGGTCACAGGGTTATTCCTACCGTTCCATCGTTGTTTACGTTTAACGTGCGCGATCGTCGATTGGAGGGATTAGCTGGCGTATCGGTACCGGATGCGATGGTGAAATTACAGCCTGCATTAGATGCAAACTTGGGTGTGAATTTGGGTGCAAAACTGGAGCAATCAGGTCCGCTTTTAGTAACGCATTGGGGGTTAAGTGGTCCGGCTGTCTTGAAGCTATCGGCATGGGGCGCGCGCACGCTCTATGAGCTTCACTACAAAACGACGTTAACGGTGAACTGGTTGCCCCAGTCAAAACCGGAGGGATTGAGAGCTGAATTGATGAAGGTCAAAACGCAGCTTGCGAAGAAGTCTGTCGGCCCAAACTGTCCCGTTATTTTGCCGCGCCGCCTCTGGGAGAGCCTGATTGCGGCAGCGGGGATTCCGTCAGAATTGCGATGGTCGGATGTTTCTAAGGTAATGCTGACTGCATTGCTAAAGGAGTTGCTACAGGGTGAGTATGCGATTACTGGAAAGGGTGTATTTAAGGATGAGTTTGTGACGTGCGGAGGGGTGGATTTGAAGGAGGTGGATTTTAAAACGATGGAGAGTCGGATCTGTCCGGGTCTATATTTCGCAGGTGAAGTGCTCGACATTGATGGGGTGACAGGTGGATTTAATTTTCAAAGTGCCTGGAGTACGGGGTGGATTGCAGGACAGGCGATCGGGCGTGAGACGTAAGGTGATTTCTAACAGAGAACTTACCTGGAGGCCCCCTAGCCCCCAATTTTGGGGGAACATGATTCCGAAGCCCCCAGAATTGGGAGGCTAGTGGGCCTTACCGCTACACCGGAACCGACGTCCTCACATTCCCTGCTAGCTCAAAGGCATGGTGAACCGCCTTCAACGATAGAACTGCATCCGCCTCAGCAACGACGCAGCTCACCTTGATTTCTGACGTTGCGATCATCTGGATATTGATTTCTTCTCGGTAAAGAGCCTCAAACATCTTTGCAGCCGTTCCAGGATGGCCGATCATGCCCGCGCCAACGATGCTGACCTTCGCTATTGCCCCGTCCACCGCAATCTCTCCAAATCCCATCTCATCTTTCATAGATTCCAACACCGATTGGGCTGTGTCTGCATCCATTTGAGCAACGGTAAAGGCAATGTCACGGGTCATGCGATCTTTGAATTGACGACAACGCTGGGATTGAATAATCATATCAACGCTGACATTGTGTTTGGCAAGCAATGCAAAAATGCGAGAGGCCATTCCCGGAACATCCGGAACATGACGGACGGCAATACGGGCTTGTTTGAGATCTAAGGCGACGCCTCGAACTGCTCTTTCGTTGGGGTTGGCTGTGCGCTTTGCAGTATTAGGGGAACTCGTGATCTCGAAGGTGTCGATGAGCGTCGCGATCGCCCGATCGCAATCGGTTGCATCAATCACGCAACTGACTTTGACTTCAGACGTGGAGATCATCTGAATATTAATCCCCGCCGTAGCCAGGGCGCTAAACATTTGGGCGGCTACCCCAGGGCGACCGATCATCCCAGCGCCTGCTATTGAGATTTTGGCAATATTTTGCTCAACGTTGACGGCGGAATCACGGGTAGACCCGAGGGAGGGCAGGATGGCGTGGGCGACGGATTCGGCTTTGTTAAGCGATGATTTTGCGACGGTGAAGGAGATGTCGTTGCTGTTGCCGTCATGAATGGACTGGATGATCAAATCCACATCTAAGCTCCGATCGGCAATTTCCCCAAATAACCGCGATGCCACACCCGGCCTATCGGGAACTCTCAACAGCGCAACCTTAGCTTGATCCATATCAAATTCCACGCCATCCACCGGACGGGCTAGCTCTAACCCTTCAATGGATCGATCGGCGACGGGTTCGGACGTGACCCAGGTACCCGGTTCGTTGCTCCAGCTCGATCGGACCACCAAGGGCACCCCGTAGTTTTTAGCGATTTCGACAGCGCGAGGATGGAGGACTTTGGCTCCTAGGCTAGCGAGTTCCAGCATTTCGTCACTGGTAATTTCGCTCATGAGTTGGGCTTCGGGGACGAGTCTGGGATCGGTAGTGAGGATGCCAGGAACGTCCGTGTAGATTTCACAAAAATCTGCCTTGAGGGCCGCAGCGAGGGCCACCGCAGACGTGTCGGAGCCGCCTCGACCGAGGGTTGTGATTTCGAGGTCTTCGGTATTGCTGACGCCTTGAAATCCGGCCACAACAATGACTTTACCTTCGTTTAGGTGCTTGGTGAGGCGCTTGGTTTCGATATTTAGAATACGGGCGCGGGTGTGATTGGCTTCGGTAATGATGCCGACCTGTGCCCCAGTGAGAGAAATCGCAGGCTGTCCAGCGTCTTGAAGCGCCATGGCAACGAGCGCCATCGAAACTTGCTCGCCCGTTGCAAGGAGCATGTCCATTTCACGGCGGCTGGGCTGATTTGAAATGGCGTTGGCAAGTTGGACTAGGCCATCGGTTGTTTTGCCCATGGCAGAGACGACGACCACGACAGAGTTTCCCGCTTGAACGGTGTTAATAATCCGTTTGACAACTTCCTGGATGCGCTCCACGGTCCCGACGGACGTCCCACCATATTTTTGGACAATGAGTGCCATAGCCTAACTTCCTGTCGCGATTTACATGAGTATAGAATCCATTGGACACCAAGTTTAGGGGATCGAAGTTTAGGGGATCGAACGATCGACCGTTGAATTGTGGGATGACGCTAAGGATTTGAGAACGTGTTGATCGTGCCGCCGCCAATAATACGTCCCGGCACTGGACGAGGCGCACTAAAAACCTGCTCTGACGGCACACTCACGGTCTCAGTCGGACTCGCCGGAAATGGCGTCACCATTCCAGAATTCAACCCCGCCGCTGGAGCGATCGGAACGCCGATGGGCACATTAGGCGCGATGGGCATCGCAATCCCCGGATTCGGAAGGGCAACTCCCGCAGGCTCTCCCATTAAAGTGTTGTAAGCATTGTTGTCATAATTTCCCGACGACGATCGGCCCGCTCCAGAAGACATGGGCGGCGCAGAGGTCGTCAATGAGGATGTCCCGTTGACCGGAATTCCCGTCCACATCGGATCCGTCCCGAGGGGTCTCGTCCCTTCGATCGGAACTCCTCCACGGTTGTCGATCGAATTCAATCCGCCCTGAGTGCTGTAAGGCGGTGCATTCATCCGATCGATCGCTTGAGTGAGCGGACTGATGCGAGACACTCCGTCGTTTCGTATGAAGAGATTACTTTGGGCCGTGGTGGAATTCAGGCCACTGCTACCGGGCATCCCTCCGATCGACAGATTATTGGTTTGCAGATTAGTCGGCAGATTAGTCATGTCCCTAGTCATCCCATAAGCATTCAAGCTCTCCGGCGTAAACTTGACCAACTGAGCCAGAGAACTGCTCCCAGAGTCCCCGTTTGCTTTCAAGGTCGCCTTAGTTTTGTTGTCCTCTGTCTTAGCCTCTGTCTTGCCGTCTAGGGCGGCTTCTTCTGTGGAGCGATCGTTTATTTCTTGCATTAGCACCGACACGCTGTCAATATCTGCCCCGATCGCCGCAGAATCTTCTGAACCTCCCGCCGCCGCTCCGCTAAAACTCAAACTCTCAGGACTGTGATAGGCTACCCAAACGAAACTGCTCACCATCCCAGCACCTAGGAGCGGCATCCAAGCCTGGGGCCTCGCGATCGGGCGTAACCGGGCCATCCAATAGCGAAAATGTTGCGAATTCATACGGGGGAAATCCTAGAAAAAAGTGCAGCTAAGCAAACAGGCAGCCTAGAGCAACCATAACGTAAGGTCACGATAACGTCAGGGTACCCAAGGGCTTCTATCGGGGAACCTGCAAGAAAGAAATTTGGTCAGCCTATCCTGATTCCGGTAAAATGCAATCTGAAAAGATTTCTGATAGAAATTTTGGCGATCGTTTTGCTGATCACGTTCGCGGGTTGGCGTCATGCCTTACTTTTATCGTGAATGGTTGTCCCTAAGCGCCTAGAATTGGCAGCCACGTTCAATACATCTAGCTCAATACTTAGGCGGCTATGCGGTAGATCCTGCCTCATAGCCGCCTATCCTACGTCATCGTCTCTCATGAACCCCGCCCTGTCGTGAAATCGTCCATTATGTATGAGTGCCTCCGTGAGCGTAATGCAGTTAAGTAATCCCCTAGACTCGATCGACTCTCCTGTCATCTTAGATAGTCTCCCCACGCCCACTGTCCCCGAAGGTGTCTGTCCTCGGCGCGCACGGATGCAAATTGACTTTCTCCTCCTTGCGATTGAATCACTGGATGCTAATGGGGCTGAGACTATTTTGGCTGTGGTAGATGAACTGGGACTTGGAAGCGTGATTTCCGATCGAGTCACCCTCTGGCGGATGCGCAGCAGCAACCCCATGCGCAAACTCAACCAGCGACGATCGCTGTCCCTTGTGGAAGGGAAATCGCTAGTGGTGATTTTGTGCTACTTAGCTAGGCGGCTTACGGTGGTGCTTCGACAGTTGGTGTTAAGTCAGCAGCAGCTTGCCCAGAAGGGACAGGCAGCGACGGATGATTTTTATTTGGCGGCCTATGTCGATCGGTTTCGATCGAACTTCACTTCAAGAATGAACATCAAACGAGGCACAGACCTCGGATACGAGACGCCAGAAGCCATTAATGAATTGGCGTTGGATCTTTTGGCACAACTGTTGTTCTGCACCGGAACCTCAGGAATGCAGCGTTTGTGGGTTAGCTTATTCGACGGAGAAGTGTCATGACTCGAATTCAACGGCAATACAGCTTGCCCAACTGCACCTTGATTTTGGACGGGATGGACGACCCCACCCAAGCCAATCCCATGGATCTTCGCCCCGTAATGACCCTGCTGCTCAACGCAGAATGTCACCTCGGCGCTGACAACGGCCCGATCGCGGGGGGGCGAGAGTTCTTTGAGAGCTTAGTGACGGCGGTTAGTCTCTACGCCCAAGAATTTCTCAGCAAAATCCATCTGCCTAAGCATGTCTATAGCGACAAACCCGCCATAGTGCAAATGAAGCGCCTCGGGGATAACGTCCATGAGTTGAGCTACCAACGATCGGGAGATCCGAGCCAAAGTAGCACTCAGCTTCCCAAATCCGAAACGCTGAATCTCACGACAGTGCAGCTCTTTGATCTCGTCGAAGCGATCGACCAATTTGTGGCCGATACTCAAACCCTGCCATTTTGGTCGCTCAACCTAGCCCCGGTTCCTAAGAAATTTGCTCCGACCGCTGCGCTCGGTAAGCAGGCCATCCCCGCCGCAGTCGGCCTTTCAGGGTTGGTACTGACGGCCTTGGGCCTGTTTATGGTTCCCATTCCAAATGTGAAACAGCCGGACGATCTGCGTCCCGGCACGCCTAATGCGGCAGTTCCGGCTCCCGTGGCGTCTGCTGTTCCATCGACATCCCCTTCTGCCGCGCCGGATACCCAGAAGATTCAGAGCGATCTTTCCGCTGTCGCACCGATTCAAGACCCAGCCGAAATTTTGCGAATCCAGGGTGGACTCGACGACAAGCTCAACGCTCAATATAAGCCCAGCGGTAAGCTCACAAGTCCGATCGAATATCGCGTCAGTGTAGGTAAAGATGGCACAATTGTGGGTTTCCAACCTGAGGATGATCTGGCCCGCATGGCGACAGATGAGACGCCGTTACCGGGATTGTTAATGGTGCCAACGGCGGACAAAAAACCGGAAGCGATCGCTGACTATCGCGTTGTATTTGCCCCTGATGGCAACGTTAAAGTGCAGCCTTGGACACAATCGATCGCTTCCGGGCGTTCTACAGTAGGGTCTGCGGGCAATCCAACTGCAACTCCTGCGAGCAGTCCGACTCCCGACAGCACGCCTAGCGCTAGCCCGCAACCGACGCCGATCGCTTCTCCTAGCGCGAGTTCAAGTCCAACGCTCAGTGCAACAGCGCCTTTGCCCAGTACCGCTCCGGGTCAAGGCGCTGAAATTACCGAATCGGCGACGATTGAGGTGCTCCAGCCTAATCTTTATGAGCAGATCGATCGGGCCTGGAAAAAGTCGCCCACCTTCAATGAGGATCTCAAGTATCGCGTTCGCATCGGCAAAGATGGTAATGTCGTCAGCTACGAGGCTGGTAACCGTGCAGGCCGAGACTATGAAAACGACACGCCGCTCCCGACCCTCACTAAGGCCAAAAGCAATAATGAGGGCACTGCCTCCTTCAAAGTCGTCTTCAAACCGAACGGACGCTTGGAAATCAGCCCTTGGTTCGGCTATAACAAACCCTAACCCTACTTTAAGACCGCATGGAGCCATCATCTCTGCCTTCACAGCCGCACTCATCTCCCCTTGGACCCGTCGTAAGGTCGCCGTCTCTATCGACTGTTGCCGATCTCCCGACCGAGGTGATTCTGCAACCGTCCCTCCAATCCATTGGCAAAGTCCAACTGGATTGGTCCCCTGAGCCGGGTGCTTATTTGGATTTGGAAGGTTCAACCTATGCAGTCTTGGAGCGGCGACATCGTTATCAGCTCGAATTTGGCAAATACAAATTGCATGCGATCGCACTGTATGTTCAAGAACGCGATCGTCCGATGGAACAGAGTCTGTGGGACGGACGATGGGTGATGGGTGACGCAAGTTGTCAGTACAATGCGCGATCGGAGTTACTTCGCTGTGGCGTCAATCCGACAGGTCCCTGCAAAAACTGTCGAGATTACACTCCGCGCTCTTGAATCTGGTTCTGGAATTTAGCCCTTAAATGTGACCTTGAACCCAGCATTTCAAAATCCGTGATGGACTCTAAAACCATGATATAAATGATGAGGTTTTGTAATAATTTCTCATAAAGTCACAAAATCCCTGGTCGTAATGATGCGATCGAAACTTTAGTGCCTGCTCAATCTTGGAGTATTGAATGACCGCCACGATTCAGACCGCGACAATTCCCAGCAACGATGATTTGCGTCTACGGGACGTCATTAAGACGATTCCTCGGGAATACTTCCAGAAAAATGCTCGCAAAGCATGGACTCAAGTTCTTTTGACCATTGTCACGGTAATAGTCGGCTATGCGGCGATTTCGGTCTCGCCTTGGTTTCTGTTGCCGTTCACCTGGTTTTTTACCGGAACGGCTTTGACGGGTTTTTTTGTCATTGGACATGACTGCGGCCATCGATCGTTTGCCAAACGGAAATGGGTGAATGATGTGGTTGGCCATTTGGCTTTCTTGCCATTGGTGTATCCATTCCACAGTTGGAGACTGCTCCACGACAAGCACCACAACAATACCAATAAAATGGATATTGACAATGCGTGGTCGCCTCTCCGCGCTGAACAGTACGAAGAGATTGATCGGGTGCGAAAGGAAGGCTATAAGCTGGTGCGCGGACGGTTCTGGTGGATTGGGTCGGTGTTTCATTGGGCGCTGATTCACTTTGACTTAGATAACTACCATGTGCGCGATCGGGCCAAGGCTAACTTTTCAAATTGGGTTGTTATTATTGGCGGCGTAATTGGATTGTCGATTTTGACGGCACTGACTGGGCCTTGGGGATTAGTGAAATTTTGGGTAATGCCTTGGTTGGGGTATCACTTCTGGATGAGTACGTTTACGATCGTTCACCATACGCTGCCCGAGATTGAGTTCCAAGAACCTGAAGTCTGGAACGAAGCGAAAGCGCAGTTATTTGGGACGGTGCATTGTGAGTATCCGGCCTGGGTTGAGACCTTGACGCATCACATTAATGTTCACATTCCTCATCATGTGTCTGTTGCAATTCCGTCTTACAATCTCCGGGCGGTTCATGAACATTTAGATTCTATTTGGGGTAAGGATTTAGTCAAGCGTGAGTTCAATTGGGAATTGATGAAGCAAATCACTGAAGAGTGTCATCTGTATCATCCCGATCGATTTTATCAGACCTTTGATGAGCACGAAGAGTCTAAATAGAGTGGTTTCTTACACTGAAGTTTGATTCTTAAGTTTAGGCTTTATCTTCTAGACCCGATCGCCCCTGGAATTCTCTTTATCTTAGAGTTCTAGGGGCGATCGGTTTTTTGGTTCTGCTTAAGTCTTAGGAGCATACAAAAAAACTTCAGGTCAACCGGAATACCCCCATCCTAATCCGCCTGAAGCCTGTGCTCTATATCTCTATACAATAAATGCTATTCACATCTAAAGGAATGAGACTATCCCATCTGTTCAGCGATCGAGACTCGTCCGCCGTTGGCAAAGTCCCAACCTGATTGCGCTTTTTTCCCGGCGAGTTGCACTTCTTTGAGTAGTAAATACCCATGGCCAGTTTCGACGATCGCTCCGATATTTTTGATCACGGCTGCTATTTTTCCGGGTGCTTGGGGAAGGAGGGTCTCGGCTTGTTCTAATAGCGTGTGGTATTCGTCAGGAATTCCAGGAACGATCGGCACAGTGGTGATGATTTTGAGTCCAGCTCCGCGAAATTGGGTGGTGCAGTGGGGGTAAAATCCGCGCACTCGATTATGAATGGCGATCGCGGGCTGTGACCAGTCAAGAAGGTAGTCTTCTTTTTTAATTAGCGGCGCATAGGTTGCCTCGCTGTTGTTCTGATGTTCAATGCATAGCGTTCCATTTGCTAACTTCGGCAGCGTTTCCAGAAGTAACTCAGCAGATGTATGGGATAGCCTGTCGGCAAGGTCGTGTGCGTTATCTAAAAGTCCAATGTCCAGCGTTGCCTTTTGTAGCATGGCTCCTGTGTCCATTCCAATATCCATTAACATGGTAGTCATTCCTGTTTGCGTTTCACCATTTACGAGACACCATTGAATTGGGGCTGCGCCGCGATAGTGGGGCAATAGCGATCCATGGCCGTTAATGCAGCCGTGGGTGGGCATGTCGAGGATGTCTTGGGAGAGCAACTGTCCGTAAGCGACGACGACAAAGACATCAGCTTGATAGGATTTCAATAAGGCTAGGTCTTCGATCGATTTCTTGATGCGATCGGGCTGAATGACTGGAATCTTGTCGTTGAGGGCAACGGTTTTAATAGGCGATGGCACTAGCTCGTTTCCTCGACCCCGCCGTTTGTCGGGCTGCGTTACGACGGCCATGACGGTAAAGCGATCGTCTTTGAGCAAAGCTTCAAGGCTCGGCACTGCAAACTGTGGCGTTCCAAAAAATACAACTTTTAGCATGAATAATCATTAACCTAATATTTAGTTTATCGATCGTTTTGTCGATCGCGCTTCTGTTCATTTTATCCTATTAAAAACGTGGCTACGATTCTAAATTAACTCTTCCTCGTTCTCAATTCCTATGAAACCTTCCTTCGAGACTCCTGCCGACTGGGAATACACAAATATCCTGATGCAACCCGCGTTCATCCGTCTCCTCGACAATATTCGTAAGCTCACGGATGAATTGTCGAGCTGGAAGACGAGCTATCAGGAGGCGTTGGTGTGGGGGTCTGAGGTGTCTGAGGAGGAGCGCGGACGGATTGGGTTGCTTCAGCAGGAGCTTAAGACGACGATTGATAACGATCGCGCCTATGAGATTGAACAAATTTTGGAAACGTTGCCAAAGCCTTATCCGGCCTATGAATGGAAGCTGGAATATGGCGATGAGCGGGTGACAATAGATGTGTGGGAACTCTGCTATAAGATTTGTTTTACGACGGATTTTAACCCTCAGAGTGAGGCTCCAGCGAAGGTCGATCGGTTGCTCTTTGAGGAAGATGGAGAGGTGGATTGGACGAGGCTTGATGAGAAGGCTAAGCAGTTGGTGATGGCTGTTTTGTCGCAGTTGCCGACGGTGGAGGTTGGGAATTGAGAATGCTGAATTGGGAATTGGGACGATCGCATTGCTTGTGTTTCTCCCAGCGGATCAACAACCGTCGATTTCGATTCATCCACGAATGCGTCCGCTCTACCACCCATCGTCTCGCTTCGTAATCCGGTAAGTTCGGTCGTTGATTTTTCTTTTCTCCTCGTTTAGGAATGTGACCCACCTATCTCCCTTTCAACCGTCGGGTATTGTTAAATCCGACGATCGCCCACTTCATCCTAAGGTTTCACCGCCGAGACTTGCTTCTGTACGGCTAGCACAGCCGCTTCCGCATTCACCAACCCCTTCCCAAAATAAAACGGCTGAATCTCCATCTTCTTCACCTGACTGGCATCAATAATCCCCGGTAAAGACCCAATCACCCCACCCGATCGCCCTGACATCACCGTCGAAGGAATTCCCTCTTGTAAGCGATATCGACTGTCATTCGCCTTCGTCACCTTTAAGGGTTGGTAAGTCGCTGTATTTCCAAGAATCTCTAAAATCTGCGATCGCGTCAGCTTCCGATCGGGATCTTCCCCCTTCATTAACGCCACCACGCCCGCCACTAAGTGGTTATGCAAAATTAATCATGTATTCCTTTCCGAATCCTTTGAGCACTTTTTTGATATATGCGGCCAGTTTATCTAGACTCTGTTGCTCGTATGAATTGACGCTTGATCCATTACGATCGTCGTACTTTCAGTACAGCTTT
>ENA-OFCD01000278-OFCD01000278.1-metagenomes-genome-assembly--contig:-NODE-278-length-34415-cov-3.937078_pt1 | contig 34415 bp, 26 predicted proteins | sample MGYA00153392_OFCD01 | MGnify analysis MGYA00153392
AGCGCCCGCCGCTATCGCGAACAAGGCGGACCTCAAAGAGGTCAAATTCGAGCGAGCGCCCAACGGCAAAGACCGAGTCGTGGTCTCCTTGAGCGACATCCCCGCGTATGCGTTGACGACGACGGCGCAAGGCAAAATCCGCCTCGAAATGCGCGGGACGAAGGTCCCCGATACCCTATTACGCACTCTCGACGTCAGTGCGTATCGCGGCTTCTTGCGCACCATCAGTACGTACACGGACGCCGCGCAAGGGATGGCGATCGTGGAGATCGATCGCAACGGAGACGCGCAGGGCGACGTCACGATCGAGGAGGGCAAGATCGTCTGGTCGTTCGAGGCGCCGAGCAAGAGTGCCATCGCCTCGCCCATCGTGAAGGGGTCTTCGTCGGCGACGCGCCACACGGTCACGATCGCGAGAGAGGACGACGCGGCTGGAGTCGCCCGAGTCGACACTTCGATTCACGACGGCGACGCGACGGACGGAGCGATCGAGCACACCACCGGAGGCGGCGAGGCCGGCTTCACGAGCACGACGCCCATGCAGGCCGCGGGGCGCTATACCGGCCGACGCATCGACCTCGATCTAAAGGACGCCGACATCCACAACATCCTGCGGCTGCTCGCGGACGTGGGTCGCGTCAACATCGTCACGGCGGACGACGTCAGCGGCAACATCACGATCCGCATGCGCAACGTGCCGTGGGACCAAGCGCTCGATGTCGTGTTGCAGGCTAAAACACTGGGAATGGTGCGACAAGGCAACTTGATTCGCGTCGCGCCGCTCGCGGTCCTCCAGAAGGAGCGTGAGCTCGAGATCGCCCGCCACAAGCAGGAGCTCGATCTCGCGCCGCTGGAGACTCGCCTCATCCCGGTGAGCTACGCGTCGGCCGACGAGCTGCAGGCTCGCGCCAAGGATCTCCTCTCCAGCCGCGGCTCGCTCGCGGTGGACGAGCGCACCAACGTGCTCATCGCGCGCGACGTGACTGGCAACTTGAACCACATCGAGGAGCTCGTGCGCTCGCTCGACACGCAGACAGCGCAGGTGCTCATCGAGGCGCGCATCGTCGAGGCGACTAGCAAGTATCTCCGCGACGTCGGCATCCAATGGGGCGGCGACACGACCTTCAGCGAGGCCACGGGCAACCCGACCGGCATCGCGTTCCCGTCCAAGGTAGGCGTCACCGGCGGCAACTATGACGCGCAGTCGCCGACTGCCGGTTTGTCTCCCTTCACGCGCCAGGTCGCCAATCCCAACTTCGCGGTCAACTTGCCCGCCGCAGTCGGTACGGGATCAGGCGGCGCGCTAGGCCTCACGTTCGGATCTGCGGACAACAACATCAACTTGAGTGTCCGACTCTCGGCGGCCGAGTCCAGCGGCATGCTGCGCATCGTCTCCTCTCCGCGAATCCTCACGCTCGACAACCACGAAGCGCGCATCAACCAAGGCACGTTGATCCCGTTCTCGCAGGTCAGCGCGCAGGGCGTGCAGACCACCTTCCAAGAGGCCAAGCTTCAACTGCTCGTGAAGCCTCACGTCACGGCGGACGGCTCGGTCGCGATGCACGTGAAGATCAACCGAGACGAGCCGGACTTCAACCAGACGTCTGCTCGTGGCGACCCCACCATCCTCAAGCGCGAAGCGGAGACCGATCTCCTCGTGATGGACGGACACACCGCGGTCATCGGCGGAATCTACACGCGAAATACCGGCAGAAACCTCGACCAAATTCCGTTCTTCGGCGACATCCCGCTCCTCGGAATCCTATTCCAGCGCCGCCGCGCCAGCGACACGCGCAACGAGCTCGTGATCTTCCTGACGCCCCGAATCGTCAACCGCGCGGAAGCCCTCGGTCGCTAAGTGACGGGGTGTCATCCTGAGCAAAGCGAAGGATCCTCCGCCGTTTCGCACGTCCTCTCCAACCAACACAGAGCCCATTTCGTGTAGGGGATTTCTTCGCTTCGCTCAGGATGACAAGTCGACCATTTCCTACGAAGTTGTTTCTGTTCGCCTTCTTCGGGTGGACGTTCGACTTTTATGACTTGGTGCTGCTCGGGTTCTTGAAGGACGACGTCGGCAAGACGTTTCATCTCACGCACCAGTCCGAGGCTTGGATGCTCGGCGTGGCATTAGGCACTAGCGGTTTGGGCGGCATCGTTTGCGGGGCACTCGCCGACCGCGTGGGCAAGCGCACGATGTTGAGCAGCACGATATTGCTCTATTCGATGGGGTCGGTCGTTGCCGGGTTGGCGCCCAATATTTGGGTATTCTTGATCGGACGCGGGATTGTCGGTTTGGGTGTCGGCGGCGAGTGGGCCATCGGTCATGCGATGGTGGCGGAGGCCATGCAAAGCCACATGCGGGGGCGCGGATCGGCCTTGTTGCAGGCGGGCGAGCCGGTGGGTGTGGGCCTCGCGGCGATTGCCGGTTATCTCATTGCGCCGAGAGTGGGTTGGCGCACGGTGATGGTCGCCTCCGCGGCTACTGCGCTATTGGCATTGTTCGCGCGGCGCTCGATGCACCTTCCCAACGAAGTCTCGGCGCGCGTCACGATTCGTCGTGAAGACATCATTCCTCGCCTACCCCGCATGGCGGGCGCGTGGCTGTTGGGCGTATTCAAACTAGGGACGTATTGGACTTGCTACACTTGGCTGCCTTCCTTCCTCGTCAAGGAGATGCATCAGAGTGTCAGCAAGAGCCTGCAGCTCGTCGCGTGCGCTCAAGTCGGGCAGTTCGCGGGGATGCTCGTGTTCGGCAACGTCGCGGACAAGCTCGGGCGCAGACCGGCGTTCTCCATCTTCGCGATCATCACGGCGATCGCGGTCGCACTCCTCGCCTATCGCTGGGAGTACCTCGCGGACAACCGCGCGCTCTTCTGGGGGGTGATGCTCGTCTTCGGCTTCGGCTCTGGGTGCACTGCGGGCTTCGGCGCGCTCCTCGCCGAGCTCTACCCCACCGAGCTGCGCAGCATGATGATGGGCACCACCTACAACCTGGCGCGCGCCGCACAGCTCGGAGCGCCGTTGTTGGTCGCGTGGGCGGTAGCCCGAAACGGCCTCGCTGGGGGTCTCACCGTACCAGTCGTGCTCGCGGTTCTCACGGCGACCTGGGTGTGGATCCTCCCTGAAACCAAGGGGATCACTCTCCCGACGCTCAAGCGCTGACGGGTCCGTGCCTTGACGGCCATGAGATAGCGCGCGATCATTTGGGGCTGGCGAAGCCAACCTCGAGGCGTTGACGTTCGCCGCATGGCGACGTCAATTACGACTAAACGTTCTTTTCGGAGAGTACCCAATGCGCAAGACGAACCCCGCCATCGCACTCACTCTCGCGGGGACCGCGGCCGCCTTCGCGCTCGGTGCCTGCGGCTCGGACGCGACGACGGGCATTCCCTTCGACCTCCCAGACAGTGGGAACGCCGACGTGCTCGCGACGCTGCCCGACGACGCGCAAAGCTTCAAGAACGACACCGGAACGCAGCCGTTGCCGGACGCGTCGCCTCCCCCGCCAACCGGAGTCGTCTACGCGCACGGACCCGACGATCTGTACAAGGTGGACCCGAACACCAAAGCCGTGAAGCTCGTCGGCCCCTTTCAAGGCTGCAGCTCCGTCATCGATCTTGCGCTCGACATCAACTCCAACGCGTTTGTCACTACTTTCGGCGGTCTGTATTCGCTCGACTTGAAGACCGCCAAATGCACGGAGATCTCCACGGGCAGCTATCCGAACTCGTTGTCGTTCGTGCCCAAGGGCACACTCGACCAAAACAAAGAAGCACTCGTCGGTTATGAGGGCTCCACGTACGTGCGCATCGACGAGAAGACCGGCAACGTCACCAACGTGGGATCCATCGGCAACGGCTACTCGTCTAGCGGCGACATCGTCTCGGTCATCAACGGCGGCACGTTCCTCACGGTGAACGGCAACAACTGCAACGACTGCTTGCTGCAGGTGGATCCGAAGACCGGATCCATGATCAAGAACTATGGCTCGGTCAAGCACTCGTCCGTCTACGGCTTGGCGTTCTGGGCGGCCACGCTCTACGGCTTCGACGCCGCCGGAACTCTGTTCACGATCAACGTGCAGAACAACATGCTCACCACCAAAGACATCATGATCCCCAACGCGCCGCCAAACCTCGTCTGGTGGGGCGCAGGCTCCACGACTGCGGCCCCCGTCACGGACGCAGACGGTGGGATCATCCCGATCAACTAGTCGTTTAGACCGAGTGTCTTGCGGATCATCTCCGCGTCCGCTTGGTCCTTCAAGCGGCCATGCTCCTTCATTTTTAGGAGCCCCTCGAGCGAGAGCACGTTGATGCCCTCGAGACGCCTGCGATAGGGCAGCAGCTCTGTCCAACTAAAGCCCGAGGCCGAGTTCATCACGTCCACGGTGAACTCGTCATTGATGCGAATGGCATAAGGCTCCTCGTGGAGAGTGTCGTCGCCGATGAGCTCCTTCGCGGCGCCGTCTGGCAGCTTGGACAAAGCACGCACCCAGCGTCGCGCGTTCTCGAGGGATGGCTCGACGAGAATGTCGACGTCCTCCGTCAAACGGACGATGCCCTGCAGAGCCAGCGCGTAGCCGCCGATGAGTGCGTACTCCACCTGCTCGGCCTCCAGAAGGTCCGCTATTTTGAGGACGTCTTGATACGTCGCTGCACGCGTTCGGTCACCCATCGGTCCCAATCTCGATTGGCCTCTTCCTGATTTCGATAGCGGAATACGCCCTTTTCCGCGCCGCCGCCGAACTCCAGCACGAGCGCGTCGAGGCCGGCGCGATCCCCCGTGCCTTCTCTTCGCTTGCCGACGACCCGCATGAGAAACACCCTATCACGGCCGCGCGTTACCAGAAAGAGTTGAATTGACTCTATTGGGACGCGTGCTACTTTTTCTCACGTGTGGACACGCGAAACACTGATCGCTCACCTCCGTGAAGGCAACACGGTCGACTTCCTCTTCTTCTGGGGACACACGCCGAAGACCTTGGGTGTCGTGGACACGTCTTGCTTGAGTCAGTGGTACGAGCGTGCGTTCGAGCACGAGGGCGTCACCTACCCGACGGCCGAGCACTTCATGATGGCAGCCAAAGCGCGCCTGTTCGGAGATCGCGTAGCGCTCTTGCGAGTGCTCGAAGCGAAGACCCCCGCAGACGCGAAGGCGATTGGCCGTGAGGTGACGCCGTACGACGACGCAGCGTGGGCGCGAGCGCGCTTCGACGCCGTGGTCCGCGGCAACTTCGCGAAGTTCGGCGCGCACGAAGACCTGCAGCGACTCCTTGTATCGACGGGCGAACGCGTGCTCGTCGAGGCGGCGCCGCGCGACGTCGTGTGGGGCATCGGCTTGGGCGCGAACAACCCGGCCGCACGCGACCCGTCGAAATGGCGCGGCAAGAACCTGCTCGGCTTCGCGCTCATGGAAACGCGCGCGAAACTCCGAGCGACGCAGGTTTGAGGGAGAGTTCACAAGCTGCTCGGGATGAGCAGAACCAATACTTCCTGAACTTTTGATCTTTCTGTTCCACACTCTCGGCTCGATACCGCCGAGCACCACGATCGTCGATCAAGGCTCTTTCACCGGCTTCGGCACTCGCGGAGGTCGCGTCCTCCGCGGCAGCTTGCGAGCCTCCTTTGGGACGTCCGCGTCGCGTACGCGCTGCACCAAAGTCCGAAATACGCGGTGCAGACCCGCTTCGATCTCGGGAGACTCGCCACACAGCGTGAGCGCAAGCGCGACGGACTCGAGCGTGGAGACGTACTCGCGCTTGGGCTCCGCGCGCAGCTTGCCGTAGATCGAGGGCTGCTTGGGTTTGAGCGTCAATCGGTTCATCCGATTGAGCCACGGGTTGCGCCACCAGAGCGTCTTGGCCTTGGACCAGGTGCCATCGAGCACCACGATGCCTTCGAGCGCGCTCGCCTCGCGCACACCGCTGCGCCCGTCACGCTCGGGGAAGAGCACTGCCCACTTGCTGACGTCCACGTCTTCCCCCATGGCATGACCGAGACTGCGCCAGCTCAAACCGATCACGAGCTGCACCTTCGGCAGACTGGCCACTAGGATCTGGGCCGACCCGAGCAACGCATCTTGCTCTTGAGGGTGCTGAAGGATCACAAGCCTGAGCGAGGTCGGATACGAGACGATCCGATCGCAGACGCAGACAGCCTTGGGACGACGACAGATTTCACACGACTCGATCACGACGCCCGGCCGTAACACGAGTCTCGCAAGTCGTCACGGTCGGCACGAAGACCGATCGCACTTCGCCGCAAGAACAAGGCAGATACACGCTACCCACGAACGCGCGGAGGTTCCGCGGTGAGCGCAGCTCCTCTCCATTCGGGAGCTTCACGGCGAGCGTGCGCGGGCCGAACTCGATCGTGAGTGCGTCGTTCGTGTGGGTACCCGTGAAGGACTCGTGGTCGAACGCGCCGAGAACGGCGAAGAGCCCCTCTTCTTCGATCTTCCGCGACGGCGAGCGGAGTCCACGCGAGAGACTGAGCAGGGGGTCCAGCGTGGGGACGTCGCCAGTCAGCGGGATGCGCTTCTGCTCTCTGAGCGCACGATCACCGTAATAGCGAATGCCCTTCTGACCGTACAATCGAAAGAAGTACGGGATGTCTCCGCGCGCCATCTGCTCTGCCTCTGCGTCCAGCAAGGGCGGCCACACGGGCGCGGAGCGTGCGCGCACATATTCGTCAGTCCCGCGCAGCATCACGCGAATGGGCGTCTGTCGCAGCTCAGGGAGTCCCAGAAGAACCCGCGCGATCTCCCCCGAGAGACCATCGAGGAGCTCGAGCGTGCTGCGATAATTGGCAATCATCGTCAATAGACTAGAGACGGCGACCGGCTTTCCGAGATAGGGCAATAGCCTGCGAATGCCGCACGCATGCCGGCAGATCGCCGCCACTTCCGGGTCTGCGTCCGGCAACAGCTTGGTCTCGGTGGGCAGACTCAGATCTCCCAGGATCATCTCGATATCGAGCGGCCCAAAGACGATGTTGCGGCGGGCGTCTCTTCCTAGCACGAGGTTCTCCCAGTGGAGGTCGGTGATCCCGAGCCACGACCAAAGCGCGAGCGAGCGTCCCGCGATGGCCGAGAGAGCGTGCGGAGGCGCCCTACCCAACGGCGAGAGCTTGATGCGCTCCACGTCTCCGGGCGTTTTGTAGAACTTCAGTGACGGGAGGAACGCGAATGCGTCTGGAGCGGCGTCATCCAACAGTCGTCGGAGGGCGCTCTCTTGCGAGAGCAACAGCCACTCCCAAAACACAGTGCGCGGCTTGTGAACGCGGCTCGCAGTGACCGTGACGGCACGCCCGAAGTTGTGAGTGTCTCCACGCGGCCCGCTCATTGGCGCCACCCGGCGAGGAATCGCCGAAAGTCGTCTCGCGCAACCGGGTAGAGGGCGCGCCACTCGTGCTCCAGCGCGTCCGCATCGACGGCGCAGAGAGAGCGCAGTCGCGTAAAGTAAGTATCGAGTGCGCGCGCCTCGATCTTCGGTGTCGTGCCATAAAGCAAATAGGCGACGTCCTTCATCCCGCAACCGCCCCCCACATATTGGAAGTCGACGGCAGCCACACTCCCGCCGTCACGTGAGAAGCAGAAGTTGTCGGGCTTGGCGTCGCCGTGGACGATCGTCTGAAAACGAGCCTCGCGCAGCAGACGATCGAGCTCCGGGGCGCGCTGGCGGAGGGCCCGATCGCGTATGCGTGCGAGGTCGTCTCGGCGGGTCGCCAAATGCCAATACGTGCCCTGCTTCCAAAGGCCCTCTGGCGCTACTTCGATGAAGCGCGCGTGGAACGATGCGAGCCAGGCGAGGCACGCGTCGAGCTCGACTCCGATCGGATCGTGGTGACGTTCGGCGAAGCCCGCGGCGTCGAGGTCCTCGAGGACCAAAAGGCACTCGTGCTTCTTGCGCCGTTGGCCCAGCGGCCGCGCGACTCGGCAGCTCGCATCGCACCGCGGCGCGAAGGCTCGGTAGAAGGTCTGCTCGACCTCGTAAGAGCGGCACTTGCGCACGTAAGAGACGTCTTGCTCCGCATGCGCGGGCGGGCTCACCGATTTCACGATGACGGACGAGTCGTCCTCCAGCTGCACGCGCAGGAGCTCGCCGTAGCCGCTCCAGAGCGATTGAATACGTTCGATGTGACCTACGCGCGAGCCCGTTTGCTCGGCGACGAACTCGCGGATGGTCACGTGCGTCTCCACGGTCGTCGCCCCGTCAGCGGGTCATGCGGATGTCCAGAGTCGGCGCAGGCGTCGCGGAGGGCTTCGCGATGGGCTTGGCGATCTGCTGGGGCTTGGGCTTGGCGGTCGACGGGATCGCGGTCGTGATCGCAGTCGCGCTCGGACTCGCAGTCGGCGGGACGGGCGCGACGATCGCCGATGCCGTGTCGTGAGGCGCGGTGGGGCTAGAGGCGACCGGCGCGACGCCTAATTTGTCGCCCTTCATCACGAGTACGACGACGGTGACGAGCACGATGATCGCGACGACGACGATGAGCACGATCGGAAGACGCTTCTTCTGCTCGGGCGCCACGATCGGTCGAGCACCGCTCGCGTGGGTCGCGCTGCCCTCCGACGCGTAGGAGCCCGTGTGCGGCGCGTTCGTTCCGGTGACCACGAGCACGTCGATTTGGGGAAGCGCATTCGCGGCGTATGCGGTCTCCGAGAGCGTGCTGGCGAGTCGCATCTGCGCCTCGATGACGGCCTGGATCTTCGTGCGCTCCTTCGCGAACGCGAGCCCGACTCGCTCGCCAAACTCGCGCGGATCGGGCCTCAACTGGTGCGCCTCGAGGTAAGAGAGCAGCTCGGCTCGCATCTCGAGCGCCGTCGCGTAGCGGTCCTCCGCGTGTGCAGCGAGCGACCTGACGCACACGCGCTCGAGGATGGGATCGAGGTCCGCGGCGAACTCCTGCACGCGGGGGATCTCGCCCGTGGACAATACGTGCATGATCCCTTGATCCGGCATGTTCTTCCACATGCGGCGCTTGCAGAGCGCCTCCCAGAGCATGATGCCAACCGCGAACAAATCGGCGCGACGATCGATGGCTCGCCCGAACGCCTGCTCGGGCGCCATGTAGCTCAGCTTGCCTTTGATGATGCCCGTGCGTGTCTTGGACGATGAGGTCGTCGCCTTCGCGATACCGAAATCGACTACCTTCACGTCGCCGGTGTACGTGACGAAGACGTTGTGCGGGCTGACGTCGCGATGCACGACGTTGAGGGGTGTGCCGTCGTAGTCCTTGAGCTCGTGCGCGGCGTGAAGCCCATCCAGCAGATCGACCAACACGCGGACTTGGTCGGCGACGTCGAGCCGGTTCTCTTTCTGAAGGCGGAGGCGCACGCTGGAGAAGGGTTGACCCTCGAGGTACTCCATCACGATCAAGAACTGCCCATCATCGTCGGCGACCTCGTAGGTCTGCACGATGTGTGGGTGATTCAAGCGCGCGGCGAGGCGCGCCTCGTCGAGGAACATGTCGCGAAACTCGGGGTCGTTCGCGAGCTCGGCCTGCAGCTGCTTGAAGACGACGAGCTTGCTGAAGCCTGCCGGGCCCGTTGCCGCTGCGAGGTAGACGGTCGCCATGCCACCACGTCCCAGCTCCGCGATGGGCCGGTACTTACCGAAACTCTTTTGCGCGATCGCTGCGGTCACTTCTCCCAACATGATAGCAGCCCTGGTAAGGAGCGAGTGTGGGTTTGACGCGTAAGAATTGGTCGTGTCTCGCGCTCGCGGTGGCTCTCGCGCTGCCCCGCATTGCGCATGCGGACGATGTCGCCGATGAGGCCGACTTGCAGTTCCAGATCGGCGCCGACGCGTACGGCAAGGGTGAGTACCGCGGCGCGCTCGAACACTTCCTCGCGTCCAACCGACTCGTGCCGAACAAGAACGTCGTCTTCAACATCGCGCGCTCGTACGAGCAGATGAAGATGGCACCCGAGGCGTATCGTTTCTACCTCGAGGCGTTGGACGGCGAGACGCGCGCTGACAGCAAGAAGCGCATCGAGGAGGCGCTCGGGCGCGTCGCCTCCGGAGTCGCGGTGCTCAGAGTCATCACCGATCCGCCGGGCGCCACCGTCTACCTCGATCGCAAAGATCTCGGATCGCGAGGGAGTACGCCGCGCGCTCTCGGGCTCGGCGCGGGCAGGCACAAAGTTTTGGTCGAGCTCGCGGGATACGAGCCGGCGTTGCGCGACGAGGTGGAGCTGCGCGTGGGCTCCGAGACGAAGGTGGAGCTCAAGCTCGTGCCCATCTTCGGCCTCGTGCGCATCGAAGGTGAAGTCGGCGGACAAGTTCGCGTCGACAGCGAAGATGCGGCCGTCGCGTGCGTGATCCCATGTCAGCTATCCATGACTCCAGGCAGCCACGTGTTGGTCGTCACGAAGCCCGGCTACCAAACCGTAGACGTGCGTGTCGAGGTGCCGCCGCGCGGGAGTCTGGTCGCGCGCGCGCCGATGTCAGTGCGGACGGGCAAGGTCGTCATCAACACGGACATCACCAACGCGCTGATCACCATCGACGATCAAGCTGCGGGCTTCACGCCCTCGGTGCTCAACGTCCCTGTCGGTCATCACAAGCTCCGGGTGAGCGCCTCGGGCTTCCGCGCGATCGAGCGCGAGATCGACGTCGACCCGACGACGCAGCTCGATCTCGATCTAGACCTCGCCGCTCACGAGGAGGTCACGGCCGCGTCGCGTGTCGCAGAGACCGCGGATGATGCGCCCGCGTCGGTCACGATCATCACGCAGCAAGAGCTCCGCGCGATGGGCTACCCCACGATCGCCGAGGCGATCCGCGGCGTGCGCGGTCTCTTCCTCTCCGACGACACGATCTACGAGTCCGTCGGCGTACGCGGGTTCTCGAGGCCCGGCGACTATGGCAACCGCGTGCTCGTCTTGATCGACGGGCACCCCGCCAATGACAACTACGTCTTCTCCTCGTACATCGGCTACGACGCGCGCGTAGACCTCGAGGACGTCGAGCGCATCGAGATCGTCCGCGGCCCAGGCTCGGTGCTCTACGGCACGAGCGCCTTCTTCGCGGTCATCAACCTCATCACGCGCACGCGCGAGGACAAGACGCACGGCGAGGCCGGAGTCTCCGGCGGTGGCAACGGCGTCGGCCGCGCGCGCGCTACTGCGTACCTCCGCTTCTCCAAGGACGCTGGCGCATGGACGAGTGTGTCTGGCGCCCACGGCACCGGACGCGACTTCTTCTTTCCCGAGTTCGTTGGCCAGCCCGATCCGAGACGACCCGGCGCCACCTACGACGGCAACGTTCGTGGCGTAGACGGCTTCGACGCGGCCACCGTGTCGGGTCGCGCGTGGTTCAAGTCGCTCACGGTCCAGTGGTTCTTGACCTCGCGCAACAAGACGATTCCTGCGGGGCTACGCGGCTCGGTGCTCGGCGATGCCCGCACGCACGACGCGGATACGCGCGGCTTCGTCGAAGCGCGTTTCGAGCCTCAGATCAGCCCGAGCGTGCAGCTTCTCAGTAGAGCGCACGTCGACATGTACGATTTCGACGGCTTCAGCGCGGCAGCGACGCCCGCTCAAGATCCGACGCAACAGGGGCCAGAGCGCGACACGTACCGCGGGCGATGGGGCGGGCTCGAGCAGCGCATCTTGTTCTCACCGAGTGAAGCGTTTCGCATGACGCTCGGCGGGACATTCATCCGCCACTTCCAGACGTTCCAGCGCGGAGAGAACGACGTGCAGTCCGTCGTGTTCGACGACAAAGGCAACCCTGGCCGCAATGACCCCTTCAGCGTCGCCGCCGGATATGCCAACTTCGATGTCTCGCCGGTGCGCGCGCTCAAGCTGTCTGCGGGCGCGCGCGTCGACTACTACTCGTCACTGGACAAGTTCGACTTCGTCTCGGCGTTCAATCCGCGACTCGCGGTTATCGTCAAACCCAATGAAAAAGGGACGATCAAGGCGCTCTTCGGAAAGGCATTCCGCGCGCCGAGCGTCTATGAGCTCTACTTCACAGCCGCGACTCAGATCCGCCCTCAAGGTCTACAGCCGGAGCAAATCTACTCCGGTGAGCTGGAGTACAGTCACCGCTTCACGAGCGCCATCGTCGGAACCGTCGCGGGGTACGTGAGCTCGGTGTCCAACTTGATCGAGCTGAACAATGTGACACAGGCGAGCGGCGCCATCGTGAACCAGTACGCCAACTCGCACTCACCCGTCCTCATCTTTGGCGGCGAGGGAGAGCTGCGCCGCGAATGGCGGCAAGGGTGGATGCTCTCGGGCTCGGTCACTGTCTCGCGCGCTCGCTACACCAATGCGCCCGATCTGCGCGAGGTGCCCAACTCCCCGCTCCTCTTGGGCTCGCTCAAGGGCGCAGCTCCGATCGTGGGACGGCAGTTGATGCTCATGTCACGACTGTCCTTCGAGGGGCCGCGCTATGACGGCAACTTCCACACGGCCGATCCCGCACAAGCCACGACCGACCCCGGCCTCGTCTGGGACCTCGTGTTCTCTGGCGAGATCGAGCCGCTCGGCGCGCGCTGGGCGGTTGGCGCATACAACCTCACCAACTGGAAGTACGACACGGTGCCGAGCGGCGAGTTCACGCAGCGCACCATCGTGCAGAGCGGCCGCACGTTCCTCGCGTCGCTCGGCGCGCGCTTCTAGAGACAAGTCATTCTCGTGACATTGTTGCTGGCGAAGCCAATCGCTCCGTTGTTGTCGTTCGCCGAAGGCGGCGACAATTGTTTGTCGACGTCGGACGAACTGCATCACGGCCTGGTCAATCACTGATAATGAGGACCCCATGATTCGATCGCTTGTCTCTTTCATCGTCGCCGCCATCGTCGTCAGCACCTTCGCCGCCAACGAACTGGCGTGCAGCAGCAAGGTCTGCACGAGCACCGAGGAGTCGACCTGCACGAGCGCGTTTACCGACTGCAGCTCCAAGGCAGCAGCAACCGCGGACCACGCGGCTTGTCTCAAGTGCGTCGACAACTACTGCGCCTGCTACACCGCATGCGGCAACACGTGCGACAAGGCCCGGCTCCAGGGCACCTGTCCCTGAGCGCAATCGCCTAGAGAACGCGCCCCCAAAACGGGCCTTTAAACGCGCCTTTTGAATACGCCTAAAAGACACGATAGTGGCCAATACGGGTCCACGCATCGAGCGTGTCGTCTTCGCTCGGGACTGGGCCCATGTTGTGGATCATCAGTGGCACTCCGCGCGGCCCCGTTTTGTCGCTGACGACTCCGATATGCTGCGGTGAGCACCGCGGGCAGGCGTTGAACGCAATGACCACGATGTCGCCCGCGAGATAGGTGCCATTGTCGTCGTTGGGCAGCTTCTTCGCGTGGCGATTCAAGTAGGTCATGAGCGGGCCAACGCGCCGGTGATCGATATTGGAGTCGATGACCTTCACCCATGGGTCGTACGCGGCGAGGTTCCGCACGACGTCCTCGTGCACCAACTTCTGAAAGTCCACGCCGGCGGCGCGATAGCCGCGAATCACTACGTCAGTGCATACGCCCACGCTCGGGTCGGGATCGCCGTTGGGATACCTGATCGCAAACCAGCTCGCGTCGTACGACACGCGCCGGACAACCTCTTCGCGAGCGCGAGAGACGACCGCAGTCACCGGCGAAGGCGCGGCGGCCATCGGAGTCGGCGTCAGAGTCGGAGTCGACGTTGAAGAAGGAGTCGGAGACGAAGTCTGGGACGGCGTCGGGCTCGGTCCTTGCGCAAGCGCGAATGAGGCCAAAAGCAGAGCGACCGTAGACACGAGGGCGAGTTTGCGCACGATCGTTCGACCCGGCTCGCGCCCGGTTCTTGGGTGCCGCGGAAAAGCTCGTCACGCGGTGATGTCAATCTTCCATCGCCGCTGCGGACGTGGTTCGTACCGCCCTCGACGCGAACCGATGCAGCCTGTCCCGCTCAACGAAGCTCAGAAAACCGCCATAGAGCACCACGCCGGTCCGATGCTGGTGTTGGCGGGTGCCGGCTCGGGCAAGACGCGCGTCATCACGCAGCGGATCGTGCGGCTCATCGAGCGCGGCGTGCCTGCGCGCAGCATTCTCGCGGTGACGTTCACCAACAAGGCCGCCACCGAGATGGCCGAGCGCGTCCACTCGCTCGGTAAGGCGACCAAGAACCCGAGCGTCAAAGACGCGACGATCAGCACGTTCCACTCCTTCGGACTCTCCGTGCTCACCAAAGAGAGAGGCGCGCACGGCGGTGCGTTCACGATCTTCGACCAAGGCGACTGCCTGGGCGCGATCAAGGAGCTCCTACGTGGGGCGGACCACGGCAAGAAGTTCGACATCCCGAGCGTCATGTCGCGCATCTCTCTGGCGAAGAACGCGTTCATCACTCCGGAGGAGTACAGGCGGCGCGTGGACGCAGGCACGGGTGCGGACGACTACGACGAAGTGGCCTGTTCCGTATATCCCAAGTATCAAGCCGCGCTCCGCAACTTCCACGCGTACGACTTCGACGACCTGGTCTGCGAAGTGGCGCGTTTGTGGCAGGATCGCGCGGACGTGCTCGAGCGCTGGCGCGAGCGATATCGCTTCTTGCTCGTCGACGAATATCAAGACACCAACGGCGCGCAGATGGAGATGCTGCGCCTGCTTGCCGGGCCGAACAACAACGCGTTCGTAGTCGGTGACGACGACCAGGCCATCTACGCGTGGCGCGGCGCGGACGTGAAGAACATCCTCTCGTTCGAGGATCACTTCGCGGGCGCCAAGGTCATCAAGCTCGAGCAGAACTACCGATCACGCGCGCCAGTCCTCGAGGTCGCGAACGCCGTGATCTCCAAGAGGCCAGACACAAAGCACAAGAAGGTGTTGTTCACGGCCAAGTCTGGCGGAGACAAAGTGAGAGTTGCCGTGTGTCCGACGCCCGAGATCGAGGCCGGATTCGTCGCGCGGGAGCTCCGCGAGCTCATGAAGGATCACGGCAAGAAGCCCAAAGAGATGGCCGTGCTCTATCGCTCCAACGGACAGGCCAAGCTCATCGAGGACGCGCTGCGCGAACAGGGCGTGCCGTATCGCGTCGTCGGCGGCCAGCAGTTCTTCGAGCGCAAAGAAGTCAAAGACGTATTGGCCTATTTGAAATTGGCGCTCAATCGACAAGACGAGATCAGCTTGCGGCGAATCGTCAATTACCCGGCGCGCGGCATCGGCGACGGCAGCGTCGAGAAGCTCACTCAGCACGCGCTCGCGAAGGGGTGGTCGCTCTGGGAGGCGGTCGAGCGCGTCGACGCATTGGACGGTTTGCCGACGGTCGCGCGCGACGGCTGCAAAGATCTGGAGCGCACCATGGGTGAGCTTCGCAAGCGTCTCCTCGTCGAGCGCATGCGGGCGAGCGACGCGGCGCGAGAGCTCTGCGACACCATCAAGCTCCGCGCGGACCTCGACGCGGCGAGCGGCGGGGTGACCGCGTCGGCGCGGAGATGGGGCAACATCGAAGGCCTGTTTCAGACGTTCACGAGTCGCGAAGCCCGAGAAATCAAGGCCGGCGGCGATCCCACGGGGGAGAGCGGGCTCGCCTCCTTCCTGCGCGCGCTCTCGCTCGACAACACAGACGACGAAGAGGACAAGACGGACCGCGTGACGCTCTCCACGCTCCACGGCAGCAAGGGACTCGAGTTCGAGACCGTGTTCTTGATCGGGTGTGAAGAAGGCTTGCTCCCGCACTCGCGCACCATCGACACGAAGGCTACCGACGTGCGAGCGAGCGTCGTCGGCAAGACGGACTCCACCGACGGCGACTACGCGAGCGACATCGAAGAAGAGCGACGACTGTTCTATGTCGGTATCACTCGGGCCAAAGAGCGATTGACCATTAGCCGCTGCAGGAATCGCGCGATGCGCGGCAAGCTCGCACCTCGTACGCCGTGTCGATTCTTGATCGACGTCCCCGAAGAGCTCGTCGACCTCGTCGAGATCCACGAGGCCGCGCCCATGACCACGCAATCGATGGCCGAGCAAGCCAACGCGCTGCTGAAGGCGCTGGAAGCGCTCGGCTGACCGTCTACGGCCGAATCGTCCGCCGCCGCTGCGTGTCCATCGCCGCGATTTAGGCCTTTTCAGGTCGCGTGAGCTCGGTTTCGACGTAGACTTTTGTCATGTTGAAGGCCACAACGACGACTGCCGCTTTGATCCTTACGCTCGGCTTCGGCTTCGCGTGTACGAACACCGTCGTCCACGTGACGGAGGCGTCGCCCGACGGTGGCACGACCGTCGATGAAGCCGGCAATCCGATCAGCGCCGACGCGAGCGTGGTGGACCCGCCGGACACCGCGCCGCCGCCGTGCCCCTATCCCTCGGGTCCCTACGGCATCGGTCAGGGCAAGATCGTCTCGCCGGACTTGACCTGGGACGGCTACGTCAAGGGCAGCAGCGCGATCACGACACTCACGGCCAGAGACATCTTCGACTGCGACGGCAAGAAGGGCATCAACGCCATCTTGATGGACGAGTCGGCGACGTGGTGTGGCCCGTGCCAGCAAGAGGCGGCCGATCTCCCCACGGACATGCAGACCTGGTCCGCGCAGGGAGTCATGATCGTGACGCTCATGGTGGAGAACATCCAGCACAAGCCGGCGGACACCTCCACCGCGCTCCAGTGGCGCAATCAGTTCAAGCTCTCGGCGCTCGCCAACGTGATGGCGGATCCGAGCTTCAGCTTCGCGCCCATGGGCCCCGTCGGACTCCCGACGAACCTCCTCGTCGACCCGCGGACCATGAAGATCATCAGCGTGATCGAAGGCTACGGCGGCATGGATCCGGCGGTGAGCAAGCTCGCGATCAAAAACAAGCCGATGTGATCAGCTGCCGAGCGCGCACGTACGCGTGTATCCGGAGTCCAAATCGGTAATGGTCAATCTCACGAGACCATCGGCGCCCACGTCGTAGCGCTCCAAGATCTGCGGGCCAAGGCCGTGGATGCGCGAGACAGGCATGCGCGACAGGTCCGGCGTCTCGCGCAGGCGCGTGTCGAAGGGGAAGCGTACGTCGAGGATGGGCGCGAGATCACCCCGCGGCGATCCGTCCTCGGCGAACGCGGTGCACTCGAAGAACCGATAGTGCCCGACGTCGTGCGCGGCGCGATAGCGGCGCTCCACCGAGAGAGTCGGTTGACCCGAACGAGGCAGCGGCATGTCGCGTGTGAAGAGCGGATCGTAGGTCGTCTGTTCGCCGTTGCGACCTTCGCGGAAGACTCCAAAGTTGCGACTGAAGCGATCGTCGAGCTCGAACCCGGAGCCAGCGTCGCCCGCGATCGCGAGGCCAATCGCGACCGAGGCGTGTGCGTAAGGAGAGCGGTGCACGCGCTTGCCGAAGCGGTCACGGAGCACGCGACCGACGACGGGTAGAGAGCTCGCGCCGCCGACGACATACACGCCTGCGACGCCCGTGAGCTCGAAGCCGGCGCCCGCCGAGCGATCGAGCACGGGCTTCATCGCCTCCAACGTCGACGCGACCAAAGGCTCGCAGCGCTCGAAGTAATCGGCGACGGCGACCGTGACCTCCGAAAGGCCTGCAGAGGCGCCGTCGATCGTGATCTTGCGCGAGCTCGGGCCGAGCGTCTCTTTGGCCCCGCGACACTCGGTCTCCAGGTTCGCGCGCTCTCGCTCTCCGAGAGCTTCGAAGGATTCGCCCGCGACCATCTGGGCAAGCACGCGATCGAAGTCGTCTCCGCCGAGGCGCGCGAGTCCTGACGTCGCGACGACCTCGTGTCGCTTGCCGCGCAAGTGCACGAGCGAGGCGTCGAACGTGCCGCCTCCGAGATCGTAGACGATGACGTGCTCGCGCTTGCTGTTCAGCGTTCTGGCGTGTCGATGCGAGTACTCGAAGCCCGCGGCCGAAGGCTCGTTGAGCATCGAAAGGACGGTGAATCCCGCTCCACGAAACGCGTCGAGCGTGACGAAGCGCTGCGTGCAGAACGCGTTCGCGGGCGCCGCAACGACCGCGTGCATCGGCTTTTGGCGAACGAAGGCTTGCGGCAGATTCGAGCGCTTCTGAAGCGCCACGCGGAGCGCGATGAGGAACCGCTCGCAGAGGTCGCGCACGGTGATTCGGACAGAGCCGATGGTGACCCCTCCGCCCGGCGACGCCTGTGCGCCGGCGAGCAGACGCTTGAACGAGCGGACGCAACGAGCATTCGGCTCTTCACCCACGGCCAGCGCGTCGAAGCCGAACGAGAGAGAACCGTTGTGCTCGGCGACGACCGACGGAAACCACTCGACCCAATCACCGGTATGACTCTCGAAGCTCACGACGGGATAGTTCCCACGGTCCGCATACGCGACCACCGTACGAGTCGTTCCGAAATCGATCCCCAAGCTCACGTCGGGCGGTATACCACGTACCTTGTCATCCTGAGGAGCGCAGCGACGAAGGATCCCCCGTGAATAGAGCCATGACGAGCACGCGGATGGACTTGCCTCATGCGCCGAGAGCGCGCTCGAGACTGGCGATCAAATCGCCGACGTCCTCTATGCCGACCGCCAATCGGATCAATCCATCTTTGATGCCGATGGCCTCGCGTTGCTCGGTGGTCATCTCGTAGAAGCTCATCACGGCGGGCTGCTCGATGAGTGTCTCAGTGCCGCCGAACGAGGGGCCGATACGAGCGATGTCGGTCTTGTCGACCACACGCTTTGCACCAAGGAGCCCGCCCTTCACGACGAAACTCACGACGCCACCGAAGCCGACCATCTGTTTCTTGGCGATCGCGTGATCGGGATGAGACTCGATGCCTGGATAATACACGCGTTCGACTTCTGGCCTTATTTCCAGCCACTTTGCGACCGCGAGTGCCGTCTCGTTCTGGCGTCCCACGCGCAGAGCGAGCGTCTTGATGCCGCGCGAGACCAAGAAGGCCGCGTGCGGATCGCTCACGCAGCCGAGCACTCCGCGGAGATCGCGGACGAGACTCACGAGTCCTTCTTTGCCGCACAGCACACCCGCGAGCACGTCGTGGTGACCCCCGAGATACTTGGTCGCGCTGTGCACTACGAGATCGATCCCGAACGTCGCCGGTCTGCAGTTGACTGGGGTCGCGAACGTCGCGTCGATCATCGTCTTCACGCCGCGCTTGGGCTTGCACTGCGCGACGAGCGCCTCGAGATCAATGCACCGCAAATACGGATTGGTGGGCGACTCGCTAATGACCAGTCGCGTCTCGGGCTTGAGCGCGCTGGCGAGATTGCCCACGTCTCCAGCGGACACCAAAGTATGGCTGACACCGAACTGCGCGAGCGTACCGGTGACGAACTCTCGGGTCATTCGATAGCAGTCGTCGAACAACACGATGTGCTGACCTTGCTTGACGAGTGCCAAGATCGAAGTCGTGATTGCCGCCATTCCGCTCGAGAACAACAGCGCGTCGTCCGTGCTCTCTAGGGCCGCGAGGTGCTTCTCGACGGCTCGACACGTGGGGTTGCCGTAGCGACCGTACTCGCAACGCTCGGGCTCGAGGTGCGTGCCCGCGGTCTGCGCGATGATCTCGTCGGTGTTCTCGTACGTGTACGTCGCCGTCTGCACGATGGGCGTGGGTACGCCATGAAACGCCTGTTTCTTGGGCTCTCCAGCGTGCACCGCCTCGGTCGAGGTGATGCCTCGCTTGGGCTCTGTCATGACGCGAGCGCGGCCTTCACGCGCTCGACGAGCACGCGCGCGGCATCTGCGATGGGGATGAGCTCTGCCTTCTTCGGGTCCGGCTCGGTGCGCGGCTTGAGCTCGAATTGACCGTTCGCCAATCCCCTTCCGCCGAGGGTCACGCGGAGCGGAATACCGATTAAGTCGGCGTCTTTGAATTTCACTCCAGGGCGCTCGTCGCGGTCGTCCCATAGCACCTCGACGCCGAGTGCCTCGAGCTCGTCGTGGAGCCTTTTCGCGGCTTCCGTCACGGGCGCGTCTTTGCCCAAGGAGCAAATGTGTACTTGGTAGGGCGCGAGGCTCATCGGCCAGCGCATGCCGTCTTGGTCGTTGTGTTGCTCGACAGCAGTAGCCACGAGGCGCGAGACGCCGATTCCGTAGCAACCCATGATGACGGGTTTGCTCTGTTGGCCTTCGTCCAAGAAGTTGGCGCCCATCTTCGCGCTGTAGTGCGTGCCGAGGATGAAGATGTGTCCCGCCTCGATTCCCTTGTAGGAGGTGAGCGTGCCCTTGTCGCAGTTGGGGCAGGAATCGCCCGTAGTGGCGAGGCGCACGTCCACGACATCGGCTTGGAAGTTCTGTCCGTGGTTCACATTGCCCAAGTGCCAATCCGTCTCGTTGGCGCCGGTGACTCCGTTGCGAACGGCGGCGGCCGCGCGGTCCACGATGATCTTTCCAGAGAACCCCACCGGGCCTGCGAAGCCGACGTCTGCGCCGGTCGCCTTTTTCACGTCCGCCTCCGCTGCGAGGAAGACCTCCGCGACGCCGAGAGCGCGTGCGACACGGAGTTCGTTGACCTCGTGGTCTCCGCGCACGACGACCATCACGAGCTCAGCGCTGCCGGGTACCGTGAAGAGCAGGCTCTTCAGCATGTCCTGCGGCCTGATCTTGAGCAGTGTCGTGACTTGCTCGATCGTCCCGTGACCGGGAGTGTGCAATCGGATGGTCGGCATGGTCGTCGCCATCGCCGCGCGCGCAACGGCGAACGTTCGCGCAGTGGCCACCTCGACGTTCGCCGCGTACTCACAGTTGCCGCACGCGACGATCGCGTCCTCGCCGGAGTCGGCGAGCACTTGGAACTCCGCGCTCGTGCTGCCACCCATCGCGCCCGAGTCGGCGGCGACCATCCGATAGCGAAGCCCCATGCGATCGAACGTACGCGTGTACGCTACACGCATCGCCTCGTAGCTCGCCTTGGCGCCCTCCTCGGTCGTGTCGAACGAGTACGCGTCCTTCATGATGAACTCGCGGCAGCGCAGCAGGCCTCCACGCGCGCGCGGCTCGTCGCGGAACTTGGTCTGGATTTGGTAGAGGTTCTTCGGCATGTCGCGCCAGCTCTTGATCTCGCGGCGCGCGATGTCGGTGACGACCTCTTCGTGTGTGGGCGCGAGGTTGTAGTCTCCGCCCTTGCGATCTTTGAGGCGGAAGAGGACGTCTCCGTAGAGGTCCCAGCGGCCGGTCTCTTTGTAGAGCTCGGCGGGCAACAACACGGGCATCAAGATCTCTTGCCCGCCTGCGCGATCCATCTCCTCGCGAACGATGCGCTCCACCTTGCGGAGGACCCGGAGCCCGAGCGGGAGAAAATCGTAGATTCCCGCGCCGACCTTGCGCACGAAGCCTGCCCGCGTGAGCAGGATATGGCTCTGGTTCGTGGCGTCGCCGGGGACTTCTTTCACCGTGGGGATCAGCGCTCTAGAGAACAGCATGGCGAACGGTTTACCACAGCCGAGCGGCGCCGAAACTGCCGCCTCGCGTCTCAGCTGCGTTAGCTGTTGAGCAGCGCGGAGACTTTGCGAGCCGAGGTCGCGACGCAGACTCGGCCGAAGGCATCGGGAGCGCCCCAAACACACTCGGCGTTGGGCGCGATGATGCAGTCCTCTCCGAGGATCACCCAATTGCCGGCGACGATGACGTCGAATAGGAGCTGAGCCAGCGCCACCGTGACCACGGTGCCTTCGATCGAGAATGTGCACCCCAGGTGAAGGGCCACGCCCTCCACTTCGACCTTGGCTCCGTCCGGCAACCGGGCGACGTAACATCCGCGCTCATCGGGGACCTTGGCGCCAACGCCTTCGAGAATCTTGCGCACGGCGCTGACCTCGAGCTCCGAGAGAGGCTGATTTCGCGGGATGTCCTGGAGCTGCTTGGTCACCGGGTTGACCCGCTTGTCGGTGGTTCCGTCGAAGCGACAGGGCTGAACGTGCAATTCGAAGCTCACGGGACTGACACCTTAGCAGCGATGCTAGGATGAATGCCGATGATCGAGCCGATCGCGCTGTCGATACCGGCCTTTTTCGTCGCCATGGGCGTCGAGCAGCTCGTCGCGCGACGCCGCGGCGTGAAGGTCTATCGCTTTGCGGACTCGGTTACGGACCTGTCGTGCGGGGTCTCGTCGCAGCTCGAGGTCGCGCTCGTCAGTGCCGTTCGCATCGCGATCTACGCCTGGCTCTTCGGGCACCGATTCACCACGATCGAGGGTTGGCCCGCGTGGGTGATCGCGTTCTTCGGGGTCGACTTCCTCTACTACTGGTGGCACCGCGCCTCTCACGAGGTCAACTTCTTCTGGGCCGCGCACGTCGTGCACCACCAGAGCGAGGACTACAATCTGGCGGTCGCGCTGCGCCAGTCGGTCACGACGGGGTGGAGCTCCCTACCCTTCTACTTGCCGCTCGCCTGGCTGGGCGTCCCCGTGCACGTGTTCTTGATCGTGCACTCGCTCTCCACGCTCTATCAATTCTGGATTCATACGCGATTGATGAAAAAGACAGGTGGCCCCATCAATTGGGTACTAAACTTCCCGCACCACCACCGCGTGCACCACGCGGTCAATCCGCAGTACCTCGACAAGAACTACGGCGCGACGTTGATCGTGTGGGACCGCCTCTTCGGCACGTACATCGAAGAAGAGCAGAAATGCGTCTATGGCATTACGAAGCAGCTCGGGAGCTTCAACCCGATATGGGCCCAGTTTCACTATTGGATAGAGCTCGTCCAAAAGACGTTCACGCTGCGCGGGCTCGATCGTGCGCGCGTTTGGTGGGTCTCACCGGGGTACAAGTTCTCGTCTCTGCCAAAGCCAGATCCGGTGGATCTCGCCAATCGATCGAAATTCGACGTGGAAGTGAGCCCCAAGACGAAGCTCTACGTGCGCGTTCAATATGTCGTTTTGCTGCTGCTCACCGCCGGAGTGATGCTCGGTAAAGCCGCCATCCCGTGGGGCGCGCTCGTCGTAGGGTGTGCGTCCATCGCGGGAGGCCTCACCTCGCTGGGAGCAATGCTCGAGAAGAAGCGCTGGGCGTGGCCGTTGGAGCTCGCGCGTCTAGGTGGCACGGTCGCCGCGGCCGCGCTGTTGCTCGCGTAGTCCCCTATCGAGGTGCTTGTGAGTCGCCGGTGTCGAGGACGACGCGAACTTTGGCGGTGAGCGTCAAAGGGGTCACGGGTTTCTGAAGGTAAGCGAACCAACGGTCGGCAACGTACACAAACGGAGAGACCCCGCAGCGACTGGACACTGCGGGGTCTCGAACGAGTCGTAGAAGGTAGCGTAGTCGCTTCAGGGGACGTCGAAGCGGTCGAGCATCATGACTTTGTTCCAGGCTTTGACGAAGTCTTGTGCGAACTTCTGCTTGCCGTCTTCGGCCGCGTAGACTTCTGCGATTGCGCGCAGCTCAGAGTGTGAGCCGAAGATCAGGTCGACCGGCGTAGCTGTCCACCTACTCTTGCCGCTCGTCCTGTCGACTCCCTCATAGAGACCCTCGGTGCCGGCCGTCTTTTGCCACTTGGTGGACATGTCGAGCAGGTTGACGAAGTAGTCGTTGCTCAGCGTGCCGACTCGGCTCGTGAAGACGCCGTTCTTGGAGTGAGCCGCGTTCGCGTCGAGCACGCGAAGGCCTCCGACGAGTACGGTCATTTCGGGGACCGAAAGCGTCAGTAGATTTGCCCGCTCGACCAACATCGAGAGCGGCGGCAACAGACTTCCTTGATTGAAGTAGTTGCGGAATGCATCGGCCTTCGGCTCGAGCACTGCGAACGAAGTGGCGTCGGTTTGCTCTTGAGTGGCGTCCGTTCGGCCTGGTGTGAACGGGACGGTGACGTCGACGCCGCCTGCCTTGGACGCTTGCTCGATGGCAGCGGCTCCGCCGAGAACGACCACGTCGGCCAGCGAGATTTTCACGCCGTCGGTATGTGACTTGTCAAACTCCTTCTGAATCTCGCCGAGGCGCGTGAGCACCTTGCCGAGCTCGTCGGGGTTGTTCACGGGCCAGTCTTTCTCGGGCGCGAGACGAATCCGTGCGCCGTTGGCGCCGCCTCGCTTGTCCGTGCCGCGGAAGGATGCCGCCGATGCCCACGCAGTTCGGACGAGCTCTCCCGTCGTCAGCCCCGAGGCCACGATCTTCTTTTTGAGGTTAGTCGCCTCTGCGTCAGTGATGAGCTTGTGACTCACGGCAGGAATCGGGTCTTGCCAAGTGAGCGCCTCTTGCGGAACCTCTGCGCCGAGATAGCGGGAGCGTGGCCCCATATCGCGGTGTGTGAGCTTGAACCACGCCTTGGCGAAGGCGAGCTCGAACTCTTGCGGGTGGGCTAGGAAGCGCTTCGTGATCGTTTGATAGCTGGGGTCGAACTTCAGCGCGAGGTCCGTCGTGAACATGATCGGCGCATGCCTCTTCGTCGGGTCGTGCGCGTCGGGCACCAACGTTGCCGCTTGGCCGTCTTTCGGAATCCATTGAATGGCGCCCGCGGGACTCTTCGTCTGGACCCATTCATACGCATATAGATTGGACAAGTAGTCCATCGAGAAGTGCGTCGGAGTCGTGCTCCATGCGCCTTCGAGTCCGCTGGTGATCGCGTCCTTTCCGGTTCCGGTACCACACGTATTGTTCCAGCCCATACCTTGCGCTTCGATGGGTGCGCCGGCGGGAGCTGCTCCTACGCACTTGGCCGGGGCGGTGGCTCCGTGGGCCTTGCCGAAGCTGTGACCGCCGGCGATTAGCGCGACGCTCTCTTCGTCATTCATAGCCATCTGTCCGAACGCCGCGCGGATGTCTCGGGCCGATGCGAGAGGATCAGGAACTCCGTTGGGGCCCTCGGGATTGACGTAAATCAAGCCCATTTGAACGGCTCCCATGGGTTTGATGAGGCTGCCGTCTGGCGCGTGCCGCTCGTCACCCATGAACTTTGCTTCGGGTCCCCAATAGACGATGTCTGCCTCCCAATCGTCTCTTCGTCCGCCTCCGTAGCCGAAGGTCTTGAAGCCCATCGCCTCGAGCGAGACGTTTCCGGTGAGCACCATGAGATCGGCCCAGGAGAGGCTCTTGCCGTATTTTTGCTTCAGTGGCCAAAGCAGGCGGCGGGCCTTGTCGAGGTTCGCGTTATCGGGCCAGCTGTTCAAGGGCTCGAATCGCTGCTGACCGCCTCCCGCGCCACCACGCCCATCGCTGATGCGATAGGTGCCGGCGCTGTGCCATGCCATGCGAATGAAGAAGGGACCGTAGTTGCCATAGTCTGCGGGCCACCAAGCCTGCGAGGTCGACAGCAGCTGCTCGATCTCCTTTTTGACGGCCTTGAGGTCTAGCTTCTTGAACCCCTCGGCGTACTTGAAGTCTTTGCCCATCGGATCCGACTCGTCGGCGTGTTGACGGAGCGGCGAAAGGTCCAGTCGCTCGGGCCACCAAAACTGGTTGGACATCACCTGTGCGCGCGTGGCCTTGGCGGCTTCGGTCGTAGTGTCGGGCTTTGCGCCTGGTCCTGCCACCACCTTCGGCTGCACGTTGGCGTGTTCGCCCGCACACCCCGCGGCTGCGCAGGTGGCCATGATCACCATCAGCGTCTTCACGAGTTTGAGTTTTTTCATCGACAATGACCTATTCTTTCGTGCGTAGCGCGTGGTCTCTCAATCACGTCTAATGGGAAGTTAGCGTCGAGGCCACCGATACGTCCAATAGATTGAAGGCATGACATCGATAGCTAAAGACTATCGAGACCGCGGCGGCCGTAGGCCGAGGTCACTTCGACGAATAGACGCAGCGAAACCCGATGCCGTGGGTGCGCTCATCGGGTGGGGCTTTGAAGCGAAACGTCGGGCGGGCCCACTCGGGGTACGTCGAATTCCACGCGCCGCCACGGATCACTCTTGCGTCTCCGGCGATGGGTCCCTTCGGGTCGCTGAGCGTCGTGTGCGAGTCTTTCGAATAGAGCGCGTAAAAATCGCTCGTCCACTCCCAGACGTTGCCGACGACGTCCTCGATTCCATATCTCGATTTGCCCGCGGGAAACGAGCCGACGGGCGCGGTGGTCGCGAAGCCGTCGTTCGTCGCGTACATCTGGCCGGGGAAGTCTGCCTCTACCTTGTGCTCTTTCGCCCACGCGACGCACTCGCTGCCGCAGGCGTTCGCTTTGTCGTTGTTGGGCGCTTCGTCGCCCCAGGGGTAAGCACGACCGTCTGGCCCGCGCGCCGCGAACTCCCACTCTGCTTCAGTGGGGAGGCGCCCCGTGTGCACTGCGCAATACTTGGTGGCTTGATCGAAGTCGACGCAATTGATCGGGTGCTTGGCGCGCTTGGCCATGTCGTTCATGTTGCACACCGGGTCGTAGGCCTGCTTCTGATTGACATCCAATTCGGGCTTGATTCGATTGATGGAGTCTGCGCGTAGGCACTTGCCCATGTCGACGCACGCGAAGTATTGCACAGTCGTAACCTCTAATCGGTCCATGCAATACGGACTGAGCGTCACGGGGTGCGCAGGCATCTCGTTCGCGAGCGCGTCTGGCGGGTGGTCCGTGCCCATGTAGAACTCGCCGCCGGGGACCAGCACGGAGCCTTCGGGGCAGTGCGCCGATGGCGCCGATGGCACGGGCGGCGCGACCGACGCCGACATTGCCGGAGCAGACGCGATGGGCGGTGGTGGTCCGGAGCCCTTGATCTTGCCGTAAGCGACGACGACGCCCGCCAACGCGGCGACGGCCACGGCCCCAATGACGATCCAATTCGGCTTCTGATGTGTGGGTGGCGGCGCCGCGATCGCGGGCACCATCGGCCGAGTCAGTTCGCTCACGGGAACCGTCGCGCCGAACGCCGCGGACTCCGCGGGGTTGACGTTCGAGATCGTGAGATCGCCGAGCGTGCGAACGGGTGCCATGGAGAGCGCGCCGCTGAGCGCGTTCCAGAATTCCCCTGCAGTCTGATATCGATCGTCACAAGCGACCGCGAGAGCCTTTACGAAGACCTCTTCGACAGCGTCGGTCACGGTCGCGCCGAGTGTGCGGGGAGTCGGCCGCCGGCTCCGATCCGCCGAGATGAAGCCCAATTGCACGAACGAGTCGCCGTCCAGCGGCGGCTTGCCGGAGAGCACCTCCGCGATCATCAGCGCGAACGAGAATACGTCGGTCCAAGGGCCCGTCGCGCCGTGCGAGCGCGAGAACTGCTCTGGCGCACCATACGCGGGAGTGAACGAGGTGATGTGACCGCCAGTCTTCTGGAACGAGCCGCTCATCTTCTGCGCGTCTTGCACGACCTTGGCGATACCGAAGTCGAGCAGCTTCATCGCATGCTCTCCGCGAGCGTCGCCGAGCACGAACACGTTCGCGGGCTTTACGTCTCTATGCGCGATGCCGCGCTTGTGTGCGAGCGCGAGCGCTTCTGCGATCGGATTGAGGAGTTCAATCGCCTCTTGGGGCGTGCGCACGGGCAACCCACGAGCGGCCTCGTCTACCAGCACGGCCTCCAGGGTCGCGCCGTCCAGCCACTCCAAGATCATGTAGGGGACGCGCAGGCCCGTCTTGGTGACGAGCGTGCCGACGTCGCGCGCCTGCACGATGGCCGCGCTGCGCTCGGAGAGCTCTGCGAGCAGCGCGCCCTCTCGAATGAACTCCTCCACGAGTTTGTCTCGCTGCGCGTCGTCGAGCTCGGCGAGCGCGCGGAACGCCTTGATCGCGACCGGTCGCTTCCACACGAGGTGCATCGCGCGATACACGAGCGCGAAGCCCCCCTCACCGACCACCTTCTCGATGAGGTATTTCCCTTCAATCGTGGTGCCCACGATCTCGAGTGCGTCTCCCGCCGCTAGATCGTCAGTCGCCTTTGGCTCGAGTCCGTCGCTCATGTGCGACGCACGGTATCAGGTCTTTCGTCGACGACGATTAGCGAAGCCTCGTCGCCGTCGCCGTGACCTCGTAGTGTTTGTGGCTCGCGGGGTCGTCGAGGCTCGCGACCAGCGAGGGCTTGCCTCCTCTCAGCAGCGCCGCGCCGTCCATGGAGACCTTGTGCATACTTGTAGCGTCGTCCGAGCCGGACATCTCGACGTCGCTTCGCAGGACGAGATCATCGCCAAAGGACACGAGGTTCGCGCGGATCTTCAGACCGACGTCCGCGCGCTGCGCACCCAACGAGACGTTGTTGCCGACCCGAAGCTCTCCCGTGTCGTGCTCCTCGAGGTTGAGCGTGTACGCGCTGCTCTGAGGTGCCCTTCCGAGCTCGTTGGCGGAGACGATGAAGTCGAGTCGATAGACGTGCCGGGCCTCCGGCGGCCTCATGCGAGCTTCGACGGGTTTCAGTGACTGAGCACCCGCGCATCCGAAGAGGACAGTCGTGGCGCTCGCGAGAAATAGTGATTTGAACATGTCAGTCCCTCAGCAACGCGCACGATGCTCACGAATTCCTGGCAATGCTCGTCATCGCCGAATGGTCGGAGCCGTCATGGCGATCCGCGTCGCGGCCATCGGCGCGCGATCATCGAATGACAAATGGTCATAGGGACCCGAGATGCCGAGCTTCTTCCATACTGCGTCGAGATCGACATCCTCCGACGTGTTGGACCAGCGACGATACAGCTCCGTCAATACCGTAGTTCCCGTGGCCGCGTCTGCCGTCGCGAGGACGCGCTCCACGGTCCACGCTGTCATGATCGTGCCTTGGGCCGCGACGATCGCGCGCAGGCCGTCGTCGATGCGCTTGCTGTCGTGTGTACGACTGCGAATCTCCAGGTCCGCCATCAAGCAAAACAACGCACCACCCCAATAGGTGCGACCCCACGTGTGCGTGTTGTCGAGGCCGCGATCGCCCTCTTCTGGCCGACCGAACGGCATCCCACGCACGAACCCACGCCACACGCGTTCTGGTGTCTCGAGGCCCGCACGTGCGCGAGCGAGAGGCTCGATGTAGCTCGCCAATCCTTCTTCGAGCCAGTGTTGATCGTCTGGCAGATTGGGCAGCGCTGTGTGAACGAGCTCGTGCACCAAGGTCCAATCGCCGTGCAATGACGCGCGCGTGGCGTCTTGGCCGACACTGACGTCTATTGCGGCGCCTGCCCATCCCATCGCCGAGCCATAACCGACTTCGTCGCCCTCTGTCGGCTGCACGAGCACCAACACGCGCGAGGTCGGAATCAAGCCGTAGTAGGCCTCGACCGCGTGCGCGCTCTCGCTCGCCCACTCACGGACTGCTGTCGGGTCTTTGACGTGCGGAGAGAGTTCAGCCACCGTGAGTCCGGGCGAGAGCTCGTGAACTCTGAGTTGACCGAATGCCGCATAGGGCAGAGCCATCACTTCATTCGTCGTGAACGTGTAGGTGTCTGGCGCCGTGCGCGGGAGGCCCGAGACGAAGGCGTCGCCCGGGGCGCTCGTCACGTGCAGGCGAACGCGCGTCCCCGCCCACGCGACATAGGGCCGGACCATGAACGTGGACGGGGGCGCTTCGATCGAGTCTCCCGCGACATACGCGAGCCCGCGATCGGCGAGCGCGATCGCCGCGTCGCGCAGCCGGTAAGAGTAGTTGATGCGGCAACCATGCTCGCATGAACCCAATTTCCAGCCGGATCCGGAGCGCTCTACGGACGTTGGTGTGACACCGTCGAACGCGACGAGGTCGTGAACGAACGCGCTGCAACCCTCGATGAGACCGACCTCGGTAAGCGCCCCCGCGGAGAACGTCGCAGTCACTGACAGCACCTCGCCGTTCGGTGAGGCGCTCACATCGAACGACCAATCCCGATTCGCTGGCGCGACGGGGGGAAGCGCGTGCGGTGGCGTCACGCACGCGAGAACGAGGGAGAGCAGCGCGAGCCTCTTCAGCGTCATGCTCCGAACGAGTAGTCCATGACAAGGATCTAGCACGTGAGGAGGCCGCGCAAGACCGGCGTGAACGTGCCCCGACGCGCGCCCAACAATACGCCTCAGCAAGCGCGAGATAGGGGCCTATCCGAGGGGCTGAGTGGCCGTGCAGCCAGGCATCTGGTGCCAACGCCCAGCGGCTCGGTCGAGCCTGCAGATACCCGAACGACAGCGAAGTCACGGGCGCAGCGGTTTCGACATAGCCGTGTGTGACGGCGGTCGGATTCGTGAATCGAATCTCGCCGGTCGCGCCCGCATTTGGGGACATTCTGCCGAGCATGGTGGCGGCGTCGCTGCCTTCGTACTGTGCGCACCACGGATCGGAGTTGCTCGGGCCACCACGGCTCGAGGTGGTGAGGAACCACGCGCGGTTCGGGGTCCCCATATAGATCCAAGAATACCGATAGAGGCGATATTGCTTGCCACCTACCAGCCCTTGACGCTGAAACACCGAAGCGCCGTCGGCCGCCCCGGCCTGCACATAGTGGCCCGTGACATCCGGAGTGACGGGGCCGTGGACGTTCAGCTCGGTGCCCGTGGCGCTCTGTGGTGCGACGGCATCGTGCTGGTCGACGTCGGGCCAACGTCCCAGCCGCATCGGCTCGTTATCGACGAAGGGCTCCATCCCAGAGGACGGTGCGGCGTTGCTCGATCCCCGTTGCCGAAGCGCCGAAACTACAGGCATCCACGCGCTGCGCCTCGCAGGCGCCGCCGCCCCCATCCCCATCGTCGCCGACCTCCATGCCGCCATCGTGGAGCGTCCCAGAATCGAGGCTCGTGTCCCCGACGTTGCTATCGGTGCACGCCGCGCTCGAGAGCACGGTCAGTGTGAACAGTGCCGCAGACAATAGCCGTAGGCTCCACACACGCGATCGTTCCCCGGCACAACGCTATCTGAGCCGCGCGATGCTCGGCGTGCATGAAGGCATTCATCCTCTTCATAGAGACAATTGCCGCGTAGGCGAGCGGGCTGCGCCTGGGCAGAGTCTCGCTGAGTTGTACTTCGAGGTTGATTCGGAACTAGTCTTTCGCGCGAACCCAAACGTACGGTGGCGGTGAACATGGCGCTGTACGCGATCCTGCGCTAGCCCTTCGACCGTCCCATTCGGCCTTCCGTCGCATCGGGGCCTCATCGCTCCACTCTGGCGACGGTGGCCCGATCGCTTCAGCCTACTCGGGCTGTGGGTCGGCGCGATCGTGCCGGACGTGATTGACAGTCCCGCGAGCCTAGTGTTCCGCGGGCATCCGGGTCAATGGATCGCGCACTCGCTCTTTGGGCTCATCTTGGCTTGTGTGCCCATCGGATTGCCGCTCACCTGGCTCGTGCGCGCTATGGCTCGTCTAGCGGCCAAGTCTCGTCTCGCGACGATCGCGCGTATCGGAGTTCGGACGACGAGCGTCGACAACGCGCGTTCGTGGCGAGTCGAGGCATGGTCGGTTTGGGTCGGCGCCGTCTCGCACGTCGGGTTCGATCTGTTCACGCACGAGCACAGCAAGCTGCTCTGGCCGTGGCTCGATGAGGACCCCGCATGGTTCGGGGCCGCATGGACCTCTACTTGGTTTAGAGTCTTGCCTCCCGGATATGCCGACTAATCCATGGGGCCGCACTTCGTCGCTTGGACGTTGTTGAGCCTTGGCGGCGCGGTGATGTTCTTTCGTTTTCCGCCACGCACCCATCCTGTCCGTGACAACAAGTAAGGCGCACCTCGAGACGGCGGAAAGAAAAAGGCTGACGCGAGGGGTCGATTCGCTCTATCGAGGCAGCAATGAGATCCGTCGTTGCCCTCTTCGCGTTAGCGTCGCTCGCTCTGGTCGCGGACGCTTCGGCCGAGTCGACACATCCGGCGATGACCGACCCGTCCAAAGCGACTACGCCCGCGCCCGCCACGTTCCGCGCGAAGTTCGAGACCACCAAAGGCACCGTCGTGTTCGAGTGCACGCGCGACTGGGCTCCGAACGGCGTGGACCGCTTCTACAACCTCGTCAGGATCGGCTTCTTCGACGACGTAGCGCTCTTTCGTGTCGCCAAGGGCTTCGTCGTCCAGTGGGGGATACACGGCAATCCCAAGGTCTCCGCCGTGTGGTCCGACGCGAACATCCCTCCGGACCCGCCCAAGCAATCGAACACTCGCGGCATGCTCACGTATGCGATGGCGGGGTCTCCCACCACACGTTCAACCCAACTGTTCATCAACTATGGGAACAACGCTTCCCTCGATGCGCAGGGCTTCGCACCCCTATGCAAGGTCGTCCTGGGGATGGAGATCGCCGACGCCTTCAATGGCGAGTATGGCGAGCGCGTCACCGGAATGCAGGGGAAGATTCAATCACAAGGAAATACATACCTCAAGGCGAGCTGGCCCAACCTCGACTACATCAAGACCGCGACCATCGAGGGCGACGCGTCACCGCACGGCTCGACGGACGGCAGCAAGCCCGCGGATGAGAAGGTCGAAGAGCGAAGTAGCAACACCCTTTTTTACTTGGTGGGCGGCTTCGCGGTCGCCGCCGCGCTCGCGTGGTTCTTCACCAAAAAGTCAGACGAGGCGCGAAAGAAGTCGGGCGCACCCACGACTAGCAAGGCAGGCCTCACGAATTCGGACGCGGCGCGAAAGAAAAAGAAGAAGAAGCGCCCGTGATGCGGCAGCGACCGCTGTGCGTTCCGGGTTTGCGGTCAGTTTCAGGCCCCACTCACTGGAGCGCTGTCGCGGAGTAACACGATACCCACTTTGCCGACCGGGATCGTTCCGCCCTGACCAATTGCATTCATCTTCAGGTTCTGACCGGAGCCAACCGGCAAATATGTGTATTGGGTGAGATCTAGCTTCGTGCCGCCAATGTCGCCCGTGACGCTGACTGGAGACGTCCACGTATTGGCGACGTACAGTGCAAAGCAACCCGTGCCGAGCGCCATGCGCGGGTTGTGCGCGTAGTACTCGCAGCCGACGCTGCTCTTGTTCGCGATCGCCGCGTCGCACGCCGGGAGGCACGTTCCGGCGGAGCAGCCTTGCGCATCCGAGCACGCTTGAAGGACGGCGTTGTTGCAGTCGACAACCGAGTGACCGTCTGCTGAGCACGCAGGCGGTTTGCCGCTGCAGTTGCCGCCGGGAGAGTCAGTCTTGGGGAAGAAGACGTCGTCTTGATTGATCACGTCGTCGCCGCTCGCGTCGGACCCATCGAGCTGAAACGTGTTGTCGCTGTTTCCGCACCGAACGAGCATCGCAAGCGACGCGAACGCGCCAACGACCAAGAACAAGGCAGGGAGCGTCTTCATAGGGCCATCGCATCAGCGAACGGAGCGACGGTCAACCCTCGCAGGAACCTTGCGGCCGAAAGTTCGTGAGGAGACCGACGCGATCCAGAGCTTGGACCCGTCCGTGAAGGATGAGCGAAACGCGACCTAGTTGCACGCGTTCGCGATGCAACTCCCATTGAGACACTGCGCGTCTCGATTGCACGTTAGTCCTTTCGCCTGGGTGGGTTGGCAGGCGCCCGGTCCGACTCCGTCGCACCAATAGTTGCCAACGCCCCCGTTGGCGCTCGTGGGAGAGCAGAGGAGGTCGCCGTTGGCGCTGTTGGGCCCGCAGCCGACCGCGCACGACGATGCGTCCGCACACGCAAAGTGACTCGCGCACGGGACGCTCGAACCTGGTTTGCACGTCCCCGCGCCATCGCACGCACTCGCCGCGGCAATTTTTGCGTTACTGCACGCCGAGCAAGCCGTGTTTACCGCTTTCTGCTCGCAGAGCGCGCCGTTGGTGCACTTGCCGTCGTTGCCACACGTGGTCGTGACGAGACATTGACCGTTAGGGGCTGGCGTTCCAGAAGTGACATTGGCGCAGAAGCCGTCCGCCTGACCCGTCATGGCGGACGAGCATGCTTGGCAATTGCCCTTGCACGCAGTGTTGCAGCAAACCCCACTTGCGCAGTTGAAGCTCAAGCATTGTTGATTGGACGAACAGACTTGACCGTTTTGCAAGGCAAGGCAGACGTTGCCCTGACAGGCGTTGCTCTTGCAGTCGCTATTCAGCTGGCAAAGCTTCCCCGGGGAGCATTGGTAGTTTAGCGCGTCGCATTGAGCGCCGCCGCAATCCGTGTCGGTCTCGTTGCCGTTCTTGATGCGTCACTGCAGGAGATGCACTTGTTGGCCGCGCAGTTGCCGTTGGTACAATCCACGTTCGCTTTGCACGTCTTCGCGTCGGCGCAGGTCTTGTTTTGAGCATCGCATTGAGCGCCGCCGCAATCGGTGTCGGTCTCGCTGCCGTTCTTGATGCCATCATTGCAAGTGGGCGGCGTGCAGGTCTTGGCGACCGAGTCGCAAACTCCGCTGATGCAGTCGCCGGCGCCGAGACATTTCTGCTGCGGTCCGCTGTCTTTGCACGTCGCGCCGCAGGAGCCTCCACAGTCAACGTCCGTCTCGTCTGCGTCCATCACACCATCGGAGCAGTGCGCGGCGACGCAGCTTCCCGTGCCGTTGCAGACCTTGCCATTGTTCGAAGTCCACGCGGTTCCGAGCGGCAGATCGGCCGTGCCGCACACCTGGGATTGGCAAGTTGCCTTCTTGCAGTCATTGGCGGGATTGGGACATTCGGCAGGTGCGTTGCATCCGCTCGCTGCTTCGGGGGCGGCGTCCACTGGCGGTCCGCTATCGATGCCGTTTTGTGGTGAATCAATCGTCG
>ENA-OFCD01000280-OFCD01000280.1-metagenomes-genome-assembly--contig:-NODE-280-length-34332-cov-3.854100_pt1 | contig 34332 bp, 25 predicted proteins | sample MGYA00153392_OFCD01 | MGnify analysis MGYA00153392
TCGTGCGCGACGGTGTTTGCCACGCCATCTTCGACGAACATCACCCCACTCGCCGCAATCGGTCCGCACCTGCGCACCGCTGCGACGACCGCCTGCAGAGCGGTGCGCAGGTCTTCTGAATTGGCCACCGCCAACACCACATCGCGCAAGCCCTCGGCGAATTCACGCTGCTCGACCTCAGCCACCACCGCGTGCTGGCGCTCGCTGGCGGCGCGCTGGAAATCGCGCGTCCGTTCGGCGACCGACACGAGCATGATGTTCATCACGCCGATGCCGCCGACGACCAGGCTGATCGCGGCGACGCCGAAGAGCAACACGGTGAGCAGGCCTGTGATCGACTGCTGCTTCTGTCTGAACTCCGCCTGTGTGTTGACCTGGAAATCGGGCTCGCGGGTCGCGTCGATGTGGTGGCGCTGCCGCAGGATCCCGTCGATCTGCTCCTGCGCGCGCAGCGAGGTGTTCTCGCTCGTCGCGCCCGCGAGGAGCATGTCCACGCGACCAGGAGCCGTGTGCTGGATGCGCGCGCGGTAGCTTCCGATGGGCATGAACACGCGATCGTCCTGATCCTCGCCGAACGGAGAGGTGCCGCGCGCATCGAGGACGCCAGCGACCCGGAACGGGAACTTGCCGATGCGGAACACTTGTCCGACCGGGTCCGAGTTGCCGAAGAGGTTGGTCGCGACCGTGGGTCCGATCACGCAGACCTTGGTCTTGAGGAGCTCGTCGCTCTCGGTCCAGAGGTCGCCCTTGCTCAGCTTGAATTTACGGATCGGAAAGTACTGCAGCGTGACGCCGTAGAGCGTCGTCGCGACGTTCTTGTCCGCGTAGACGATCCGACCCATCGTGCTCAAGAAGGGCGCAACACCGCTCACGCTCACGGCCTCGCGAGAGATCGCCCGACCGTCGGCCTCCGTGAGCCTGCCGAGCGTCTTGCTGCGCGCGCCCGACTGCTGCGTGGGTTGCGGCGAGATGAAGATCACGTTCGCGCCGAAGTTGTCGATCTGCCCGCCGACTTGGTCCGTGGCGCTCGTGCCGAGCGCGACGACGGTGACCACAGCGGCGACCCCGATGAGGATGCCGAGCACCGTGAGACCGGCGCGCGTCTTGTTGCGATTGATCGCGCGCATGGCCAGAAACAGCGCGCTGAGGAACAGCCTCATCGAAGGGGCCGGGAGTTGGCGAGAGAGAGAAACAAGAAACGCACGAGCGACAAGACACCGAGCGCGACGATGAAGGCCAGCGCTGCGAGGCCGCTGTGCGCCGTCGCGAACGCGATTACGTATGGCGGGATCTTCGCGAGCACCAAGAACGCGACCACCGGCGCGATGATCAGCAATTCAAAGAGAGAGTAGTAAATCGCGACGCGTGCGCGCTCGTCCGCGGACATCCTGCGTTTGAAACGGCGCCGCGCGATCCATGTGGCGAGGCTCGCCTCACCGAGGATCGACAGCACACCGCCAAGGCTAGGTATCGGCTGTCCCGCGATTTGGTTCCATACGAACGCGGCCGGGGCGCCGAGGAGGCCTCCGCCGAACATCGCCATGTAGACGACGAAGGGGATCTTGGTTCGCTTCTTGGTCCCGACGATCGCGTCGTCGTCTTTCGGAGCCTCGTACGCTTTGGGAGGCGGGAGCTCGGCGAGGTCGCGCGCGGCGTCTTTCGGCTTGTCTTGGCGGACGTCGCTCACCATGAAGCCGTCGCGGAACGTGATGACGCGAGACGCGCACGCGGCGATGTCGTGCTCGTGCGTGACGAGCACCACGGTGATGCCCATCTCGCGATTGAGTCGTTGCAAGAGCGCGAGCACCTCGAGGCTGGTGCGCGTGTCGAGGTTGCCCGTGGGCTCGTCCGCCAGGAGCAGCGGCGGATCGGTGACGAGAGCGCGCGCGATCGCGACGCGCTGCTGCTGTCCTCCCGAGAGCATGTTGGGCGTGTGGTCGAGGCGATCTTGCAAGCCGACCGCCGCGAGCGACTGCTCCGCGCGCGCCTTTCGGGCCTTCGCGCTGACGCCGCGGTACTGCAGCGGCAGCTCTACGTTCTCGAGCGCGGTGGTGCGAGGCAGCAGGTTGAAGCCCTGGAAGATGAAACCCACCAGGCGGTTGCGCACGATGGCGCGCGCGTCGTTCGATCGCGAGCCGACCTCGATGTCTGCGAGCGTGTACGTGCCGCGCGTCGGTCGGTCGAGGCACCCGAGGATGTTCATGAGCGTGCTCTTGCCCGAGCCGCTCGTCCCGACGATCGCGACGAACTCGCCGTGATCGATCGACAGGTCAACGTCTCGCAGCGCGCGCACGATCCCGCCGCCGGTGTCGTAGTCCTTGGCGACACCAAGGAGCCGAATCAGGACGTTGCGTACACCAGCTACGCCGCCGTCGGCAGGCATGGCTAGAACATCCCCTTCTTCTTCTTCGTGGCGTCGTCCGTCTCGTCCGTGACGATCTTCGTCCCGACGCTCAAGGTATTGTTCACGACCTCGGTGCTCAGCCCGTCGGTCACGCCGATCTGGATGACGCGGATCTCGTCCTTCTCCTCGCCTGGCTTGTCGTTGATGATCACGTGCACGCGGCCTTCACCCTTCTTGAGGGGCGTGTCGGGCGTCACCGGCATCGGCTTGCCGTCGGGGCCCATGGGCGGTGTGGGTTTGTAGCGGAGGGCGGCGTTCGGCACTTTGGTGACGGCCTTGGCCTCGCGCGTCTTGATCGTGACGGTGGCGGTCATGCCCGGGCGCAGCTTCTCTTCGGGGTTCTCGACCTGAATGACGGCCGAGTACGTGACGACGCCGCTCACGTTGTTGGGGCTGTAGCGCACCTGCTGCACGCGCCCCTTGAAGATCTCGCCCGGGAACGCGTCTACTACCGCCTCGGCGTCCATGCCCTCCTTCAACCGACCCACGTCCGCCTCGTCCACGTCGGCCATCACGCGCATTTGGCGGAGGTCTTGCGCGATGACGAAGAGCACGGGAGCTTGGAAGCTCGCGACGACCGTGGCGCCGGGATCGATACTTCGTGTGATGACCACACCATCTACGGGCGAGTAGATCTTCGTGTAGCTCGCGTTGGTCTGCGACTGCATCAACTGGGCTTGGATCGAGCCGATCGACGCGCGCGCCGCCTCCACGTTCGCGGTCGCTACGGCGAATTGACCGCTCGCGGTGTCCACGTCCGCCTTGCTGGCGAGGTTCTGCGCGAAGAGCTTTTGCACGCGGTCGTAGGCGATGCGCTGCGCGTCCAGCTGCGCCTTCTGACTCTCGAGCTGCGCGCGCTGCGCCTCGAGGTTCGCGGTGGCTTGGCTCACCTGAGCGCCGTAGAACGTGGGATCGATCTCCGCGAGCACGTCGCCCTTGTGGACGATCGAGTTGAAGTCTACGTAGACCTTCGTCACTCGGCCGTTGGCTTGCGCGCCCACGTTCACTTGAAGGAGCGGCTGCACCGCGCCCGTGGCTTGTACCTTCTCGACGACGTCTCCGGTGGCGACCTCGGTTATCACGAACCTCGCGGGCGCAGGCGGTCGGTGGGTGACTCGCCACGCGAGGCCCGCGCCCACGAGCGCAGCGATCGCGACCACGATAGCCAAGCGGCGGAGCCAGACCCGCCCTCCCTCTTCGGAGGCGAGCGCCTTTTTGAGCTCTTCGGTCGGAGGCGCAACCGTCGAGGGTGCGAGATCGGTCTTGGTAGTCATCGGCTGCATTTCCTTATAGTCATCGATGGTCGCTCGGTCGAATCCGTCGCTCCCTAGGGCAACTGGCGCGCCCATCAAGCGTTGTCACTCGCCGAACGCGACGACGATTGGGGGTGAAACCTTTCGCCAAGCCCCGGATTGTCAGCACGCTTACAGACCGGCCAGAACGTGCAGGCAACTCGGCCCCCCGGATTGTCAGCATGCTTACTAACCGGCCGAATCGTGCGAGCAAAACTCGGGAGGGCGCCGCCGGGCGGACTCAAGGCGCCGTCATTCGCCCCAAGCGTCCACAATTGCGGGTGGGACGGAAGGATCCAAGCCTCCGGCTATAGTTTTGTCTAACTGCCGTGGTTCAAGTATCGTCCCTCTCGAGCGACCCTCGGTGCCAGCGGGCATCGTGGCCGATCCCGCCGGTCGAGGCGGCGCATCGGTTGGTGGTTGTTCGATCCCTTCGAACCTCAGTCAACGTTCCGGGCCCCGCCGGGCTTCATTCCATGGCCAAACTCACCGACCGTGAGCTCGTCGATCGCGCACGTGAGGGCGACGTCGAAGCTTTCGGGCAGCTCGTGCGAAGGCATCAGCAGCGCATTCACCGACTCGCCATTCACATGCTGCGGGATCGCGCGGAGGCGGAGGATGTGACGCAAGAGACGTTCATCCGCGCTTATCAGGCCCTCGCCCGCTTCGACGGACGCAGTGAGCCGTACACTTGGCTGTACCGAATCGCCGTGAATCTCTCGCTCAATACGATTCGAGCGCGGAAATCGTCGAGGCTGACGGATGACGCCCGAATCGAGGCCGTGGTCGCCGAAACGCGCCCGAGCGCCAAGGCCGACCCACCCGGCGATGCCTCACGTAAAGAACAGTATTTTGCCCTCTGCGAGGGAATCGACTCGCTCAGTGAGACTCTACGCACCACGTTGATTCTGGTTTGTGTCGACGGAAAGTCGCACGAAGAGGCCGGCGGGATCTTGGGGGCACCAGAAGGCACGATCGCGTGGCGCGTCCATGAAGCGCGCCGCAAACTGAAGGAGTTCATGGCCGCACGCGGCTACGATCTCGAAGGAGTAGTGTCGTGATCAAAGACCGGCCCAAAGACGTACTCGATACGTTGCTCGGCGACTGGCCGTCGACTCAACGCACCGATGGCGAGTGGGACGAGCGTGCCGCCGCCACAGTGAAGGTCGCCGCTTCCGGCAAACCAGGCGTTTCTGCCGGTCTGAGCGACAATGCTTTGTTCGCGGCTCCGCTGGCGCGCCGCCCGGAAGAGCTGGAATCTTTCGATAATCTTGAAATGTCGACCCAAAGCTCTGCAACATCAGAGGGTCGACTGTCGCAAGGTACGCATAACGAGGTCGTGGAGAAGAAAATGAGCAACCCGTCGGATCGTAGTCGAGACCGCTCGAGCTTCCAGGACCTCGCCAAAATGGCGGCCACTCCCTCGTTGACGCCACCGCCTGCTGCAGTCTCATCGGGGCCGCGACCTGCCGAAGCCGGCAAGGACGACTCGGGCATCGTCGACCTCAAGGCCATGGCAGCCGCCGATCCCGGCGCCGAGCAACGCGCCGCAGCCACTCCGCTCGCGGCAGCTGGTTTGTTCGATGACGCCGCGGACGTCGCGGCGATGGCTCCCGCCGCCAGGTCGCTGACGGAGAGCGCGACTCCGCCTCCACCCTCCACGTCGGTGGCGAGCCCGTCGATGGCAGTGCCCTCGGCGGTAGCTGCGGTGGCGGCGCCCGTGAAGAAAGACGAGAAGAAGAAGGGAGGTCTGATCCTCCTGCTCGGCGGCATCGGCGCGTTCGCGGCTGTCGCGGCCGGTGGCTTCTTCTACATCAAGACCCACAAATCTGCCCCGCCAGCGCCTGTCGCCATGACGGCCCCGGCCGTCGCCGACAAACCCGCCGCTACGGCGACGATCGCGACGCCTGCTCCAACGGACTCCGTCGCGGCGGTTGACACGTCAATCACTCCCGACACCATCAACGCGCCCGACAAGAACGCGATGCAGAAGTTCAAGGGCGTCAAGCCAGGCACCGCGGTCAAGCCTGGCGCCAACAGCGCCACCGACACGGCTCCGACCTCGTCCGCCGATCCAAAGCTTGTGTTCAACATGCCGCAGACGAGCGGCGGCACGGGCACCGGCGATCTCGACGAAGAGATGCGCACGCGAGTCGGCGGCAAGAAGGGCGTCGATCCCTCACTCACGCCAGCGTCTACGGGACCGTCGAACGTTCCGCAAAAGCCCTCGCAGGGTCAGGTCGCCGGCGCCATCAACGTGGTGCTCCCCGCAGCGCGCGGCTGCTTGAGCGCAGACGACCCGATCTCGAAGGCGACCGTCGTCTTCCAGTCCGATGGCACCGTCCAGAGCGTGACCGTCACGGGCTTCGCCGCCGGCAAGAGCTCCGAGGCCTGCGTGAAGGGTGCGCTTCACAAGGCGAAGGTCCCCGCGTTCGCGGAGCCGAGCTACTCGTTCCCCGTCACCATCCGCGGCACCAACTAGTACCTCGACACGGAGAATTCGACGGGTCGAATTCCGTAGCTTCGCTGCGCGGAGGCTCCGCCGCCTTCGCCCCAGAATCGGTTCCCGCCGATTCTCGAGTACCCCGCGCCGCCTGCATCCAACCGGTCCACTCCCCGTGGCGAGGTACTAGCTGCTTCGCTAGCCCGCACGCGGCGAGTGTGCTTGTGTTTGCGCGATGCAAACGCACGTGGTTGCTCGCTCTACGGAAGTCCTTGGGGACGCTTCGCTCGCGATCGCGCGTGCGCTAGCGAACCTCGAGAAGCGGCAAGATGCAGGCGGATCGTGGCGCGGTGACTACGGCGGGCCGATGTTCCTGTTGCCGATGTTCGTCGCTCTCTCGTACTCGAGCAAGCGCCCCATCGGCGAGCCTCAGCGCGCTCGGATCATCACGTATCTCTACCGAGCGCAGCGCGTGGATGGCTCGATAGGTCTACACGCGGAGGCGACCGTGGGCAGCATGTTCACGACCAGCCTCGTCTACGTCGCGCTCCGCATGCTCGGCGAGAGCCAAGACGACGATCGCGTCGCGCGCATGCGCACGTGGATCGCGCGAAACGGCTCGCCGCTTGGCGCAGCGTCGTGGGGCAAGTTCGTGCTGTGTACGCTCGGGCTCTACGACTGGCGCGGCATCCATCCGACGCCTCCCGAGTCTTGGCTCTTGCCGTACTCCGTACCGTTTCATCCGGGTCGACTCTGGTGCCATTGCCGCCAGGTGTACCTGCCGATGGCTTGGCTCTACGGCACGCGCTCCACCATGCGCGAGGACGACCTCGTTCGGCAGCTCCGAGACGAGCTCTATTCGGGACAGTGGCATCGCGTCGACTGGTCGCGCGAGAAGGACACGGTCGCCGAGGTAGACAACTACCGGCCGCTCTCGCGGGCGTTCAAGTCCGTGAGCCGCGCGCTGTCGCGCTATGAAAATAGGCCGATCAAGCGCCTGCGAGAGAGAGCGCTCGCTTCGTGCCTCGAGCACATTCGCTACGAGGATCGGGTCACGCACGACATCGACATAGGCCCCGTGAACGCGGTGCTCAACACCGTCGTGCACTCCTTTCGTGGCACCGAAGGCGCGGACGACTTCGAGCGCGGGTGGAAGAGGTTGCAAGACTATCTATGGGACGACGAGCTCGGCGCGACCAAGATGCAGGGCTACAACTCGAGCCAGCTCTGGGACACCACCTTCGCCGTGCAAGCGATCTTGGCGACACGCACGCGCACGTACGACGGCGTACTGCAGCGCGCGCACCACTTCATTCGCGACAATCAAATCACGGAAGATGTCCCGGACGCAGACGCGCACTATCGACACGCGAGTCGTGGCGGCTGGCCTTTCTCCACGCGCGCTCACGGCTGGCCGATCACCGACTGCACCGCAGAGGGCTTCAAGTGTGCACTGGCCCTCGAGGCGCGTTTCACGCCTGAAATACCGACCGATTTGCTGCGCGAGTCCGTGTCGCTGATGCTCTCTTGGCAGAACCGAGACGGCGGCTGGGCGACGTACGAGCGCACCCGCGCGGGCGCCTGGATGGAGGCGCTCAACCCGTCGCAGGTCTTCGGCGACATCATGATCGACTATTCGCACGTCGAGTGCACGAGCGCGTGCGTGCAGGCGTTGAGTGAAGCTCGGGCGCGCTTCCCGGAGCTCTCCGACAGGATCGAGCGTGCGATCGATCGAGGCGTCGCCTTCCTCCGCCAGCGCCAGCGCGCAGACGGAAGCTGGGAGGGCGCGTGGGCCGTGTGCTTCACGTACGGCACGTGGTTTGCGATTCATGGGCTCATGGCCGCAGGCGTCACGCCGCGTGATCCGGCGATCGAGCGCGCCTGCGCGTTCTTGGCCGGCAAGCAGCGAGCGGACGGCTCATGGAGCGAGCACGGCGACACCTGCAAGCGTCGTCAGTGGACGGACGGCGAGCGCGGTCACGTCGTGCAGACCTCGTGGGCGATGCTCGCGCTCATGCGTGCAGAGTACAAAGATGGCGAGATCCTGCGGCGCGCTGCCTCTTTCTTGACGCGTCGCCAAGAGGCGGACGGGAGCTGGGCGCGTGAGTCGCTCGTCGGCGTCTTCAACCGCACGTGCCTCATCGACTACGACAACTACCGGCACATCTTCCCGATGTGGGCGCTCGCCGAGTGGGAGCGCTCTCGCTAAAAGACGAGCTGCCGAACGCTCTCGCCCTTGTCGAGCGTGGCCTCTAGCGTGTTGAACATCGCGAACACGTCGTCGCGAGAGATCTTCGAGCCGGCGCCTGCGCGCTCGATGCGATCGAGCGCGGCGCGGGCGAGCATCACGCTGATCGACGTGAACGCGACGAAGCCACGCGGCGCCTTGCCCGTCTCGAGCGCGGTGATGTAGCGCGCTGCCCCATCGAGATCTCGGCGCGCGAGCTCCAACACCTGCGCGCGCGGGACCGAGGCAGGTAGGTAGGTGCGTCCGTCGCCCGCGTCGTCGCTCGAGTCCTTCAAGATGTTGACGAGCTGCAAACCCTCGCCGAACGCGCGCGCGTTCGCTTCGAGCTCGCTACGGACAATCTCGAGCTGGGGTGCGTCGTTGAGGAACAGCTCGGTGAGCAGCTCGCCGACGATCCCGGCGACGACGTAGCAATACTCTTGCAGTTCGCCGAGCGACGACAGCGCCAAGCGGCCGCGCTCGTCCGACGAGAGCACCACGCGCGCCATCCCGTCCGCGGTGCGCTGTGCGTGACGAATTAGGATGAGGCGCGCCGCGGCGCCGAGCGCGCTCACTTCGGCGAGCACCTCCGGCGTCTTCTCCACGAGCTCCAGGTAGGCCGCGTTTGCACATGGCGGCAAGGCGAGCCATCCGCTGACGAGTTCTCTTGCGCGCTTGGGGTCCAGCGACGGAAGAACTCGAGAGAATGCTTGCAGCGCGACCACTCGGTCGGCTCGCGGCCATTCCGTCGCGTCCTCGAACGTGTCCGCGATGCGAAACAACAGGTACGCGAGCCCCACCTCGAGCCTCGTTGGCTCCGGAAGCAGCGGAATCGCGAGCGCGAACGTGCGGCTCGTCTTTTGGAGGAGGTCGTTCGTGTCGAGCATGGAGAGCCCTAGTTTGCAGCGGTTGCGTAGCACAGTTCGCGGCGCAGCATGTCGAGTCGCGCGACGTCGGACTTTACCCGCGAACGCAAACTCGGATAGCACTGGATGCGTGGAGAGAACAGATGTCGTCGTGTGCGGGGGAGGCTTCGCCGGGTTGACGACCGCCCTCGCCCTCGCGACTCGTGGTGCCAGCGTCGTCGTCCTCGAAGCGCACCCGCGTGGCAACAACCCGCAGTTCCGCGGTGAGCTCATCCACCCGCGCGGCGCACGCGATCTCGATCGCCTCGGCATACTGACGCCGCTCGAGCAGGCGGGCAGCGTAGAGATCGCCGGCTTCAGCGCGTGGGCCAACGGTGAAGACGAAGACGTTGTCTTGCCCTATCAGCGCGGTCGAGGCGCCGGAGTCGGCGTAGATCATCACGCGATGCTCGATGCGATGCGCGAGGTCGCGCGCGCGCGCGGCGTCACGATCCTCTTGGGGCAGCGCGCCAGCGAGATCCTCCGTTCGGGCGATCGCGTCATCGGAGTGCGCACCGAGTGCGGCAAGGGCTTTCGCGCGGAGCTCACCGTAGCGGCAGACGGGCGTCAGTCGCGCGTGCGCAAAATGCTGGGCATCGAGGCCTTCGTCGAGCGGCTCTCGCACACGGTGACCGCCTCGATTCCGAGGAGTGCGCTGCCTCGCGCCGCGTACGGCCACGTGTTCCTCGGCGGCGTGGGCCCTGTGCTCGCGTACCCATTCGCGCGCGAGTCTGCGCGTATGTGCATCGATTTGCCGCTCAACGCGGCCAAAGGCGCCGACGCGATCGCCGAGTACGTACGCGTGCATCAAGCGCCTCAGCTCACGCCGTCCGTTCGCGAGGCGCTCCTCGAGTCGCTCGCGAAAGGCGAGTTCGGTGGCTGCGCGACGCACGCGGTGACGACGACGACCTGCGCCGTGCCTGGCGCCGTGCTCGTGGGCGACGCCGGCGGCTGTGCTCACCCGCTCACCGCCACGGGGATGACGGCCGCGATGAACGACGCGCAAACTCTCCTCGAGTGCACCAGTCTCCTCGGCCTCTCGGACGCGGCGCTCGTTCGCTACCAGCGGCTGCGCTACCGCTTCGTGCGCGCCCGCGACTCCTTCACCGAGGCGCTTTACGAGGTCTTCCGCGCGCAAGACCAAGGCTCGCGAGCGCTTCAGCGCGGAGTGTTCAGCTATTGGCGAGGCAGCGCACGAGCGCGCGCGACGTCCATGGGGATCTTGAGCGGCGACGACGCGCGCATGAGCGTCTTCATGGCCGAGTACGCACGGGTGATGGGCATCAGTACGCTCGACGTGTGGCGCGGCCTCTTGCCCGTTCGACCCCGCGCGGCGGCGACCACGCGCATGCTCAAGACCAGCCTGGGCCGCCTCGAGCGCGCGGTGGACTTCGCGGTCCAAGCCATGATCGACGAGCGCCGCGTTCGCCTCAGCGACCTGCCGACACGTGCGCTAGAGGCCGTCGCCTGAGCGAGCGAACAAAGTCGCTTTGACAGAGCGACCGCTTTTCTGCATATTGCGCGGCCCCGATGCCCTCATTGGGCCGCCAAGAGGATTCACCATGGTCTCGTCGTCGCAGCAGTTCGAACGCATCCGCAAGCGCAAGATGTCCACCAGCGGCAAGCGCAACAAGCGCGAGCGCCGCGCCCTCGGCACGCCGAAGTTCCCGATTCACATCGAGGGCTACGACGTCAAAGCCGCCGACGCCAAGCCCGTCGAAGCCAAAAAGGCGTAGTTCCCGCTCGACCAAGCGAGGGTCTCTGAGCTGCGCTCAGAGACCTATATTGAGGCCCTGCGCTGAGAGGCGGTCGCGCGCGTTGGTCGCGCGGTCGCATGCGGAGAGGCTTGCGGCGCATAGGCCTATCGCAAGAAGCGCGGCCATGGGCGTCCAGATCGCGTAGAGCGCGATGAACCCGTTGGTCACCGCGAAGTAGAGCCACGCCGCCGACGTCACCGTGAGGATCGCCGCGGCGACGAGGGCACCAAGGGCGCCCCACCGCCGCGCGGTGAACGTGTTCTTGGCGAAGTACACCAGCGTCGCGCCGATCACGATCAGCGCATAGGGGACCATCGACCAGAACGATGACCGGATGTGTATGCTCACGAGCGTCTGGATCGCGTTGAGCGCAGAGAGCACTCCCGCGAGGAACGTGAACGCAGCGGCGACCTTCGGGAACGTCGGGTTCACGTGCCGCAGATCGTCGTCGCCGTCAGGCTCGGGCGCAGTGTTTCTCGGAGCGCTGTAGGGATGCATCGCGCTCATCCTACTAGAACTTCGCGATGCCCAGCGCGATGACGTAGACCGCGAGCGACACCAGCCACACGATCGCTCGCACGCGCATGTGCGCACGTGTCGCCCACCAAACGCCGAGAGGCGGCACCACCAGAGCGACCGCGGCGTGCCACTTCGGCTCGTGCTTCGCCAGGCCCCCGACGATCGCGAGATACGCGCCGAAATGCGTCAGCGCCGCGAGCAAGAGCACCCAGCTCACTCAAGCCTCCGTCTTGCTGCGGCTGACGGACAAGACGACGATGTCGTTCTCGACGAGCGCGGAACTGCGGCCGCGCATCCAGATCGCGGCGTCGTCGACGGGCACGAGCTTGCCTGGCTCGTGGGTGCGCGCCACGTACGTCGCAAGCGCATCGGCCTCGAGCTTGTGCTCCTTCTTGGCCATCCCCCCGCACAAAACCACGAGCGACTCACCCGGCTCGAGCTTGCCCTGCGCGCGGGACAGCGGTCCGACCACGCCCTCGGGGAGCGCGCTCTCCATCGACTCGGCGATGGGCGCTTTCACGCGTGTACCACGCAGCGTTCGAAGCGCCGCGAACGATCCGAAGAGCGCCTCCCAGTCTCCGGCTTTATGCGCGCGCAGCACGAACACGCCGATGGGGCGAGTGAGCGGGATGTCGGTCGCGGCTTGTGCGAGGGCACGCACCTCGTCGTCGAGCGAGCGAAGGGTCGCAGGCCTCGCCCTAAAAGCCTTGGCCACCTGCAAGCCCACCGCCGCCGCGTCGATGCCATCGCCGTCCGGATCGATCGCCAAGACGATCACCGAGTCGTCCTCGAGGACAGCTCCCCAAATCATTCCGTCCACGGGTCCCTTCGATTGCGAGAGCGCGCCGCAGACGACGAGGCTCCCGAGCTTCAGGTCTTTGTCGGGGAGCGCTTTGACGAGCGCTCTCTTCGCGGTGGCGTAGCGCGTCTCGAGGTCCAAGAGCCGCAGCTTGTCGCGGCGAGACAGCGTGCTCTGCACCAAGATGAGCGCGACGAAGAACGTCACCATTCCGGCAAATTTCAGGTACTTCATGCGTACCCCGGCGTTCGTGCGCTCCATGTCGAACGCGACGAGCGTCGTGCCCACGGTCTTGCCGTCGTCCACGACCGTCCCGAGCGCATACGTGGTGAGATCGTCGCGCTCGTGGCTGTCCGTGCGGAGGCGATCTTGATAAACGATCAAACCGTGCGACGTCGGCGCGGCCTTCGGCGGTGAGACCAAGGCCGCGACCCTCGCGGTCGTGTCCGCGTAGACTTGCGGAAAGTCTTTGTAGCGACTGCCGAGGATGCGCTGTTTGAAGCCGTCGGGGTCCGTGAGGATCGCGTGCTCGTCGCGTTCCATCAGGTGGGCGTAGTGAGTCGCGAAGTCCGCGGCGCGCGGGTGCTCGGGCGAAGCCTTCTCCTTCTCCCAAACGACCTTGCCGCTCGCGTCCGTGAAGCGCACGAACTCCGCATCCTCGTCGTCGAAGATTCCGGAGCTCAAGTGCTCGAGCCCGGCAACGTCGGACTCGGCCAGCTCGTCCTCGCTCGCCTTCGCGAGGATGCCCACGTACGCCTCGCCCTTCTGGCGAACAGCGCTGCGCAGAACGTTGATCTCGAAGAGCGTCTGGTTGAGATCCACGACGACCTCGATCCCGCACGCGACCATCAAACCCAGCAAGAACACGCGGCTCGAGCGCGCCAGGCGATCCGCGACGCGGGCGCGCCACGGCGTTCGAGAGGGAGGCGTCGTGCCGTCGGCCACAGTCACGCTCCGCACTCTATTGATACTTCGTTGCTTGTACACCGCGTACGCGCGACACTCTCGACGTGCGTATACATCTCATGGCTCTCGCCGCGCTCGGCGGCTCGGCTCTCGGCCTGTTCGCGTCTCTCCCTCTCGCGCGCGGAGACGCAAAGGGCGCGACGATCGGCGTCGACGAAATCAAAGAAGGCATGAAGGGCTACGGGCTCACCGTGTTTCACGGCTTCGTGCCCGAGAAGTTCGACGTCGAGGTCATCGGCGTCCTCCACAACTTCCGCTCGGGCCAAGACCTCGTGTTGGTGAAGACGCCTCACCCGCGCCTCAACATCACGCGCAACGTACAAGGCATGAGCGGCAGTCCCATCTACTTGGATGGCCGCCTCGCCGGCGCGTACTCGTACAGCCTGAGGCAATTCATGGTGGAGCCCGTCGCCGGCTTCACGCCGATCGCGCCGATGTTGACCGAACTCCACCGGCCCATTCCGGCCGGGTTTTGGCCTCTCCAAGGCGGACCATTGCCGAGTCAACCGTTGGCGCCGCAGCCCAAGCGCGCGGACCTGGACGGACCGACGCGCTGGGAAGGCCCGATCAACGGCTACGACCTCGCCGAGCACGGCAAGCAAGTCGCCTCCCGCATGGGCGTCACCACGGATGCGGCGCGTGGCATCGTCCCGGTCGCGACTCCGCTACTCGTAGCGGGGCTCGGCGAGCGCTCGCTCGCGATGTTGCGCGGCGCGTTCGAACCTCTCGGCTTGGAGCCGCAAGCGGGCGGGGGCGGGCAGGCGACTCCCTCCGCGGACGACCCGCAACATTTCGTGGACGGCGGCTCGCTCGGCGTGCAGCTCTCGCGCGGCGACATCTCGATGATGGGCCTCGGCACCGTCACGCACGTCGAGGGCACACGGCTGTGCGGCTTCGGCCACCCGATGATGAACGCGGGCGACAGCGCGCTCCCCGCCGCGCTGGGTCGCGTGATGTGGATCTACGCGAGCGATCAGCACAGCTTCAAGGTCGGCGAGGCCACGCGCACGCTCGGCGCGCTCGTCAACGATCGCCAGAGCGCGGTCGTCGTGGACGAGACCAAGACCGCGCCGGTGTTCCCGATCCGCGTCGAGGTGAAGGGCGTGCAAGGCGCGCCTCGGACGATCTGGAACGTCGAGGTCGCCGAAGAGCGCTTCATGAGCGGCTCGCTCGCGGCCTCCGTCTACGGCGGCGTGCTCGAGGCCACCGTCAGCGATCACCGCGACATCACGTGGAGCATGAAGTCACGCGTGAAGATCCGCGGTCACGCGCCGATCGACGTGGACGACTTCGGCCTCGCGATCGGCGGCATGCCCGAGGCGGGCGAGTGGTTCCAGTCGCGCGTGATCTCCGCGATTGGCTCCGCGCTCAACAACCCGTGGGAGAACGTGCACGTCGAGGGGATCGAGTCCGTGCTCACGGTGGACTACGCGAGAGAGCTCTTGCGGCTGCGCGGCGTGGACGTGCTCGACCCCGTCGTAGACGCGGGAAACAAGGCGCGCTTTCTGCTCCATCTCTTGCCGTTCAGCGGCGCAGAGGTCACGCGCACGATCGAGATCACGATGCCCAACGAGCTCGCCGGCAAGGACGTGGAGGTCGAGATCCTCCCAGGCTTCGAGGTCACCCCCGAAGCAGCCGCGCCCGAGAATCTCGATCAAGTCCTCGCGAACTCGAGCCGTCAGAACCTCAACCCCAAGAGCGTGGTCGCGCAGTTCAAGGTGCCGATGCAGGGCGTCACGTTCCAAGGCCATGTCGCGCCACGCCTGCCGAGCTTCGCGCTCGACGCCCTCCGACCCGCAACGAGCGACGTGTCTCCCGAGAGCTACCTCTCGTTCGTGCGCTCGGTGACGCCGATGGATCGCTTCATGGAAGGTCGCGACAAAGTGAAGGTCAAAGTGCGGGCGGTCATGCGCTGACGAATCATTTCGTCAGAGAGCAACCACTTGTGGTGTCGCAGCTCGAGCTGCAGGTTTGGGCGCCGCCACACGTGAGCGAGCAGCCCTGTTTGCAGCCAGTGAGCATGCAACTCTTGGTGCCGGCCATGCAGGTCTGGCTGCAGCTGCCGCCTGGGCAGTCGAGCGCACAAGCGGTCGAGCCGTTGCAAGTGAGGCTGCAAGAACCGCCAGGGCAAGAGAATGCGCACGTCGCTCCGGGGGCGCACGTAAACGAGCAGCTCTTTCCGTCTTGTGGGCACGTAGCCGCACAGTCCCCGCCCGCGCATTGGCAAGCCTTGCCGGTGCAGGCGAGCTGTTGGTTCGTGGTGGAGGGCGTCGACGACGAGCACGCCACAACGCTAAAAATAAGCGCAAGCAGGACTGTTCGCATAGCAGGACGGTGCCGTCAGCCGTAGGCGATCAGGCTGTGCCCGTTGACTCCATGGGTCGGGGGTCGCTAGACCAACTCATCCATGCGCGCACAAATCGCCACGTTCGCCCTCGCCCTCGGAATCTCGCTGTCTTCCACGGGGTGCATCAAAGCGATGCTCACCAACGGACAGATCTCTTCGACTCGCACAGGCTCCGCGGGAATGGACAGCGTCGGAGACTACGAGCTCGCGCGCGGCGCGATTTCGGCGGGGCTCGCGCAGTTCGAGGGGATGCACAAGCTCGCGCCGAACAACACGGACGCGCTCTTCCTGTTGACCAAGGGCTGGGTCAGCTACGGCTTCGCGTTCGTCGAGGACGACATGGAGATTGCGTCGCTCGCCAATGACGACGACGCCACGGACTATCACAAGAAGCGCGCGCGCATGGCGTACGACCGCGCCGTGTTTTACGGGCTCGAATTGCTCGGGCACACCGCGGACGGCTTCACCGAGGCGAAGAAGAACGAGGACACGATCAAGGCGTGGCTCGACAAGAACTTCGACGACGCGGACGACGCGCCGAACCTCTTCTGGACCGGCTACGCGTGGCTCGCGCGCGTCAACGTCTCGAAGGACGACCCGGCGATGATCGGCGAGCTCTTCATCGGCGTCGCCTTGCTCGAGCAGGCGTTCGAGCTGCAGCCCGACTACAACCACTACTCGGCCGAGGTCGCGCTCGCCTCGTATCACGCACGCACCGCCATGAGCGAGATGGACCAAGCGCAGAAGATGTTCGACGACGCGCTCGCCAAGACGGAGCGCAAGGCGTTGGTCGTACAGCTGAACTACGGGTCGCGCTTCGCGTGCGTGAAGGGCGACAAGCCGCTCTACCAGAAGATGCTCAACGAGGTCCTCCAGGCGGACGACCCCGATCCCGCTCAGCGCCTGACCAACACGATCGCCAAACGAAAGGCGAAGCGCGCCCTTTCCAAGGCGAAAATGGACGACTGCGGGTTCTGAGGTATAAACGTTCGCCGGGGTGGTGAATCCGACGGTACTCCGTCTCGTCCAACCCCAGCTAGATCCCCTGCGCGTGCAGGCTTTGGAGGTGACGATGTTCCGGAAGTTCGTTCTCGCTCTCGCCACGACGGCGATGCTGCTCGGGGTGTCTGGCTCGGCCAGCGCTGATCCGACGACCCTCAAGATCGGCACGTTGGCGCCGGGCGAGTCGCCCTGGGGTCAGGTGTTCAAGCTCTGGAAGAAGAGCGTCGAGGAGCGCTCGGGCGGCAACGTGCAGCTCCAGTTCTTCTGGAACGGCCAGCAAGGCGACGAGAACGCCATGGTCGGCAAGATTCGCACGGGCCAGCTGGACGGCGCGGCCGTCACCGCGGTCGGTCTCGGCCAGGTCTACAAACAGGTGCTCGTCCTGCAGATGCCCGGCCTCTTCACGGAGTGGACGAAGCTCGACAACGCGCGAAACCAGCTCAAGCCCGGCTTCGACGCGGAGTTCGACAAACAAGGCTTCAAGGTGCTCGGTTGGGGCGACGTCGGTCGCGCTCACATGATGAGCAAGGGCTTCCAGGTGAAGACGCCCGGGGACCTCAAGCACAAGAACACCTACTACCTCGCGGGTGATCCCGTCGCGCCGGTGCTGTTCTCGCTCATCGGCGACGTGACGCCACGCCAAGTGAGCGTGCCGGAGATTCTCACGGGTCTCACCAGCGGCACGATCAACGTCATCAACGCGCCGCCGCTCGCGGCCGAGCAGCTCCAGTGGGCGAGCCGCGTGGACAACCTCAACGACGCGGTCGCCGGCATCGGCATCGGCGCCCTGATATTCTCGTCGACCAAGCTCAAGGGCCTACCCGCTGACGTGCAGACGCTTCTCGTCGACACGGGTCGCGTCACGGGCGAGGCACTCACGCGCCGCATCCGCAACGAAGATGACGCCGCGCTCGTACGCCTCCAAGCACGCATGACGCACTACGCGCCGAACGCCGCCGAGATGGCCGAGTGGACTAAGCTCTTCGCCGACACGCGCGCCAAGCTCCGCGGCACTGTCTTCACCGCTCAGGTCTTCGACGACGCCGTGAAGTACGCGCAGTAAGCGTCGAAGTCACAAAAACAAAAGAGCCCTTCGTCACCGAGACGAGGGGTTCTTTGTTTTTGTCACCCGCGAACGCACGGGGCGGGATCGGGAAGATCAGCTTAGGCCGTGAGCGAGTTTCTTCACGCCCTCTTGGAAGAGCACATCCACTTTCGCTTGCTCGGACTCGGTGACGACGCCCTTGCCGAACTTGGGGTGCATCACGAGGGCGCCTTTGGCATAGCGAGCGCTCGGCGAGTACTTGGCGAATGACTCGTCGGCCTGCGCGTTCGCGTCCTTCTCCCACTCGAAAACTCGCACGGGGTCTTTGGGGAAGAAACCGTCGTCCTCTGGCTTGGAGTCCTTGGGGCCGCGACGAACTTCTTTGGCGCGCTTCATCGACATGGCGCGCTCTATAGCGCCATGTGGCCCCGCGCGCGACAGGTTCGTGATTGCGTTCGCCCGATGGGCTGACTTCTCACGTCAAGCGGCTCAAGGGCGCGGCTATCGCCTCTGGACTTGGCCCGGCATGTTCGTGATTGCGATCGCCCGATGGGCTGACTTCTCACGTCAAACGGCTCAAGTGCGCGGCTGTCGCCTTCGGACTTGGCACGGCAGGTCGAACCGAGCGAGTTTTCCCGCGCGTCACCTCCGGCTATCGTTGCTCCCGTGACGGCCCCTACCTTCCCCGAAGACCTCAACCTTGCCGACTACTACCTCTTCGATCGACTCGAGGAAGGCAAATCAGAGCGCGTCGCGCTTCGCTTCGGCGACCGGAGCTGGACCTACGGAGACGTGGCGTCTCGAACGCGGTCGTTCGCTTCGTTGTTGCTTGCAAACGGTGTGCGGCGCGGCGAGCGAGTGCTCATCGTCCTCCCCGACGTCCCACCCTTCGCGTGGGTGTTCTTCGGCACGCTCGCCGCGAGCGCGGTCGTGGCGATGGGCAACCCCGACGTGCCGATCGCGTCGATCGAGTACCTCGTCCGTTACACCGGCGCGACTGCCGTGGTCACGACGCCCAAGGTCCTCAAGGCCCTGCAGTCCGCGATGGAAGAAGGACGCATCGGCGACGAAGTACGCTGCATGTGGGCCGTGCCCGACGCCGCGACGGGTGACGATTGCGAGCACGTCCGAGAGGATCTCGGAGACGAACTCGCCGATCTCACGAACGCAATGGCGCACGCCTCCACGCGTGACGCATTCCCGTCGTGTCACCGCGATGAGCCCGCGATCTGGCTGTTTACAAGCGGATCCACGGGCGAGCCCAAGGCGAACATCCATTCGCATCGCGACTTCGCGTTCAACACGGAGGTCTACGCGAAGGCGACAGTCGGTTATCGCGAGGACGACATCACCGTCAGTGTGCCCCGCCTCTACTTCGGATATGCGACCGGAACGAACCTCATATTCCCCTTCGCGGTCGGCGCGAGCGTCGGACTCTTCAGCGAGCGTCCCACGCCCGAAGCGCTCGCTCGCGCGATCGCGATGTACAAGCCGACGATCGTCACCAACGTCCCGACGATGCTCGGCAAGCTGCTCGATTACGACGAGTCGATACGGAGCAAGGGCGAGAGCGGCCTCGACTTCTCCAGCATACGCTTCTCGCTCTCCGCGGGTGAGGCGTTGCCAGAGGCGCTGCTTCGTCGATGGACCGAGCGCTTCAAGAGCGACGTCTACGACGGCATCGGCTCGGCCGAGATGTTCCACATCTACGCGTCCAATCGTCCGGGCGACATCAAGCCAGGCTCGCTCGGCAAGGTCGTCCAAGGCTACGAGCTCGCCGTACTGCCCGAGGACGCGGAGGGTCCCGGCGCCAAAGAGTGCGAGCCCGGCGAGATCGGCGTGCTCTGGGTGAAAGGCGACAGCGTCTCGATGGGCTACTGGCTCGATCGCGACAAGAGCTGGTCCACCTTCTTCGGACATTGGTGCCGCACGGGGGACCTGTTCAAGAAGGACGCCGACGGATACTTGTACTTTGCAGGTAGAGCCGACGAGCTGCTGAAAGTCAGTGGTTTGTGGGTCTCGCCGGTCGAAGTGGAGGATTGCTTGTGCAAGCACGAGGCGGTCGCGCTCGCGGCGGTCATTGGCGTTGAAGAAGACGGGCTCCAGAAGACGAAGGCGTTCATCGTGCTGAGACAAGGTCACACGGCCTCTGCCGCTCTCTCCACCGCGCTCCAAGACTTCGCCAAAGAACGCATGGCCAAGCACAAGTACCCGCGCCTGATCGAGTTCGTGGAAGACGTGCCCAAGAACGATCGCGGCAAGGTGGATCGCAAGGCGCTGCGGGCCGCCGAGGCCGCGAAGAATTCTAGCGGGCGGAGCCAATCCGCAGAGTCGTTGTCGTTCGCCGAAGGCGGCGACAAATGATGAGGCTCGCGGACTACACGACGGACGAAGCGCGCGCGCTGCTCGCGTTGCCCAAGACGGCGGCGCTCGTGCCCGTCGGATCCGTGGAGCCGCACGGGCCTCACTTGATGCTCGCGACCGACACGCTGATCGGAGAGCGCGCTTGCGAGACGGCGATCGCGGTGCTGCGGGCGCGCGGAGTGGACGCTGTGGTCGCGCCGAGTGTGCCTTACGGAGTGACGGACTACGCGCAAGGCTTCGCGGGTGCGGTCACGCTTCCCGCGGCTGTTTTGTCGGCGTATTTGCGTGCAGTATGCACTGGACTGCTGGGCGCGGGATTCAAGCACGTGTGCCTCGTGTCCAATCATCTCGAGCCCGAACACGACGCGGCTGTGCGCGCTTCGATCGACGGCTTGCCCGATGGACACGCGTCGGTCGCCAGTCCGCTCACGCGCCGTTGGGGACGCCTGCTCAGCGATGAGTACAAACGAGGCAACTGCCACGCGGGTCGGTACGAGACGTCGCTCGTGCTCGCCGCGAAGGGCCGCGTGCTGGACGTACGCGCGAGCCTTGCGCCGATCGACACCAGCCTCGCCGCAGGCATCAAGGACGGCCACAAGACCTTCGCGGCCATGGGCCTCGACCGCGCGTACACGGGCGATCCCGCGGACGCGACCGCCGAGGAGGGCGAGGGGCTCTTCGCAACGCTCGCCGAGATGATCGCGACCGAGGTCACCGAGGCGCTCGATCGCCGCGGTGTAACGATAGTTCGCGACTTATGATCCTGGATTTCGCTCTACCCCGCGAGCGAGCGCGTGAAGGCGCGAGCTGACAAGTCGACGAAGTGGCGGGAATTTGATGCTCGACGCGCGTGCTGAAGTCGTTGATGAACCCAACAACAGGACGCGCGGCGGGCACCCAGAAGGTGCGACGAGAAGCTCTCGGAGGCGAGAGGGCCGAGGGGTGGAAGAGGCAACGTGAGGACAAGCGAGTGCGGGGCGCCGACTCGAGCGCACTGCGGATCGGCAAGCCCGACGCGAGCTTGTCGGGACTGGGAGGGCTCGCGGGATTCAACGCATTCGTGCAGCAAGAGGGATTGGGCAAAGAGCTGCGAGGACTGTTCGAGGATATGAAGGTTGGGCGACGCGTGGTCTACCCAATGCATACGCAGATACAGCTGTTGATTGACGGCTCGATTGCCGGTGCCACGCGCGTGTTCGACTTCGAGTGGCTGGCTGCCGGTCCACTGTTCTGTCACCTCGCGGGTGGGGCGGTGCCGAGTATCGATACCGTCTACGACGACCTGCGCCGCTTCGGAGCGACCGAGTTCGACAAGCTCAGGGGAGTGATCACCAAGCAGGGACTCCTGCCCGTGCAAGTCGCGGGGATGCGAGACATCAGCGGCGCGCGGGTCTTCGCAGGCCGTGGTGAGCCGTACGAGCAAACCGATCAACGACAGATGACGAATCATGGGAGTCTCCTAGCGTGTGTGCGACGATTTTCCTTTCGCTCGACCGGGCGCGAAAAAATTCGGAGAATCGCCTTTCACGGTCTTCCTCGGGGAGGCACGCCTTCGTCGTCAGGAGGATCACCGTCGAAGGACCGGGCGGCCCCCATCGTTTTGAGTGAGCCCGTTCGTGGCATGGCCAGAAAGATCTCCTACTGACCGAACTCGTGGCGGGCTGTTCTTGCCTGACGACGAAGCACTGATGCGTGCTTCCGAGGCGCCGCCGTTCGCGTCTCTTATCGAGCCCACCGGTCTACGCACGACGCTCATCGAGCGTGTAAGAGCCGAGCAAGCTCGCCCGCGACTGCGATCGATCACGCCACGCATTTTACGCACAGCGAAGATCGCCGGGTTGCTCTCTGAATGGAATCGCGGTCTGATCTGGCCGAAGCACAAGCCTCCAAACCCCAAGCGAGTTCATAGACCATGATGATCCATAGACCGTGCCTCATTGCGTTGGCGTTGGTTGCTTGTTCGTCCGACGAGTCGACTGCGCCTACGGACGCGGGCGCCCCCAGGGACTCGGACAGGATGACGTCGGAAGGCTCGGCGCCACAACGCCCGCGCTTCACCGTGTCGATGGACGACACGGATGTGCTCGGACCCATGCCGAGTTGGGCAAACGCCAGACGAGACTATGGCGCCAAAGGGGATGGGTTGACGGACGACGCTCCCGCGCTCCAACACGCCATCAACGACCTCGGCCTCCCCAACAAGCCGGCCATCCTCTACTTGCCGGCAGGAACGTACCGGATTGCGTCGACCCTGAACTGGACCGCCGCATTGCAGGGCACCGAAGTGCTGGGCTGGGGGGTTGAGGGACTGTCGATCATCGGAGAGTCGCCGGAGACGACCAAGATCGTGTGGGCGGGACCGGCGGGAGGCACGATGCTTCTGCAAAACGGAGGAATCAACACGCGCTACGCCCGCATCACATGGGACGGGCAGAAGAAGGCAGGAATTGGCATCGCGCACTTTTGGGACGATACGGTCGGCATCGTGTACGACGGCAGCTCAGAGGACACGGACGAGGTCTTCCAGGACATGCGCATCGGCATCATGGCTGGGCGTCTCGGTGCAAAGTACGGCAACCTCAACTCGGAGGGTCAGGTTAGGCGGGTCACGTTCCTGCGCAATACCTTTGCCGGGTTGGATACCGGCAGTTTCAACGCGCTCGACTGGTGGGTGATGGACTCTCACTTCGTCGATTGCGCTCGCGGAGTCAGTAACAATTACTCGATTGACGACAAAGGTGACACCAATGGTGCAGGCGGGTTTTATGTCTACCGGTCGCTTTTCGAGCGCTCTACCGTGGCCGACGTCGACATCGGTAACACCGGGTGGTTCTCGGTGCACGACAGCGTTTCGGTCGGCTCTCGGCGTTTCTTCAATTCGCTTTGGGCTGGCAGAAATGCCGCGATACTCGTCCTGCAACACAACCGGGTGATCGACACAACCGACCCTGCTGCGATCTCGCTAGGCACGATGGGGCCGCTCATCATGATCGACAACCAATTCAAGAGTGCCGACGGGGTGACCACGCCTTTTGTGTCCGTGAGCGCCATTCATTTCGGCCGTGACGTAGTCTCCGTGGGTAATTCTTTTACCGTTCCCTCACTGATAGGTTTCGACGCCCCCGACCTGCTCGACCGTGTCGTGCAGATCGACGACAAGACCGTGGCGGGGTTCACAATTTCTCAGACGCTGCCGAAGCTGCCGAGCACGCGGAGCTTCGCGCAACACAAGGTCTTCGAGGTGCCCGCAGGCAAGCAGACCGTCAAAGCCCCGTGGGTTACGGGGTCCGCGGAGATCCAATCGGCGGTGGACTTGGCAGTTGCCAGTGGCGAACCGAACGCAGTGGTACACCTCCCGCCCGGCTATTACGCCTTGGCGAAGACTGTGGTTGTACCACCCAAGGCCCGTATTCAGATTGTCGGTGATGGGCTCACCACCAATCTCACTTGGGGTGGAGCAGGCCAAGGGCCGTTCTTCTCCCTCCAAGGCCCGAGCTACGCGACGATTCGCGACTTGGCGATGGGAGCCAACCCGACGACGCCCATCGCTATCGAGGTCAGCAATGCGGACCAGGTTGGCGGTCGCGTATTCATACAAGGCTCTAGCAACGGTAGGCTTCGCGCGACGGGACTTTCACAAACACAGATCCTCGGCCTCGGCAACCCAGGATTGTCACAACTCGATGCGACGGACGTCGCGAGCCTCGCGCTAGTAGGCAATGGCGGCATCGGGCCGGCCACCGTGAAGAACAGCTACGCCCTCTATGCGGACACCTGGTTCGAGGGGGTGGAATCGGCGATCTTCCGCGTTAGTGACTCCACGTTCTCGTACATTGGTGGTCAGATCGCTCCGGCCTCGCACAAGCCTGCCGTGACCCCGATCGTCCCGGCAATTCAGTTCGACGGGTTCCGCGGAAGCGCGACATTCCTTGGCTTCAGCATGGATTTGGGTGGGGTGCCGTCCGGCGTCGGGATCGACATCGGCGCTGAGACTGCCGACACCCACTTGATGTTCTTGGGCTGCGGCGGCAACACCCCCAATTACTTTTTGCGCCGGAGCTCTGGCGGCGATGTCGGGTTGTTATGGGCCAAGGTGCCCGACGTGAGCAAGATGGTTGCGAGCGCAGCGAATGCGGGAGACTCCAGCGAAGACTTTGTGAGGAAGATGCTCGCGCAGATGCGCTCGCTCACGTGGGACGACACGCCGTATACGCCACCCTCGGGCGCCACCGACGTTCACTTCTATCGAATGACGACCGCGGATACAGCCGGAATTACCATCTCCCGCTGACATCCGCGAGGCGCGCCAGGTGGAGCAATATCTTCAGTCTGCGTGCCCAAGCGCGACTCGCCGAGCACCCTAGGGCGTAGGTCGACGTTGCTCGACCGAAGTTCTCGAGGCGAACGAATGCCCAAGTTCAGATGCTTGCAGTCTGCCGTGCAGATACGCAGGCGGAGAGAAGCCCTCGTCCGTGCTCTGACCCGACACGACTCCGAGCAGAATGTCAGGCGATATTGGCGCGACTCAAATGTTCACATCGATCCGCTCGGAGGGGTTCTTCCGTCTCGTGCGGTGTCGATCCGCGTGGGCACCTCGTCGGCCTCCCCTACGGCTTCGCTGAGCGCCTTGCCCGCGTCGAGGAGTCGCTCCGCGAAGCCCATCAGCGCGGGGTTCTTCGTCGGTTTGGTCCAGCGCATCATTTCGTTGGCGTGGTGGTGATACGTCGCCGCGTCGCTCTCGGCTAGCGCGAGGCGCGCGAGCCCTTCGTGAATGGCGCTCGCGAGCGGCGGGAAGTCGAGCCCCTCGGCTTGCGCGAGCGCCTTGGTCAACAAGTCCCGCGCTCGCTCGGGCTCGCCCAGCTCACCGATCGCGATCGCCGCGATCCTGCGACAGCGAAGCCTCGGCATCACGATCGGGCCCTCTGGCTCGTTGCCGATGGAGATGACACGCTCGGCGACCCTTAGCGCGTCGGCGTGCCGTCCGGCGGCGAGGTAGGCCTCGGCGAGCGCGCTGCCGAACCATTGACGCATCAGCCGATCCTCGTGACGCAACTCCGCGTGCACCGGCTCGAGCGTCTCGACCGCCGCCTGCGCGTTGCCTCGCTCGCGCTGCCACTCGCCGCGAGAGATCGCGAGGCGCACTTGGAAGTTGAACCCTTGATCGATCAACCGTTCGAACGCGGTGATGCACCGCTCGAGGCCGAGCACATCGTGCGACAGCGCGTATGCGGGGTGACTGAACATCAGCACCTGGAGGTCCGTGGACCACGACCCGAGCTGGATGCTCGGGATCTCCATCGCCCGCTCGATCTCCATCGCCTTCTGCTCCTCGCCCCGATAGCGGTGGTAGACGACCTTCGTCGCCTGCACGACAAGGCGCCAATAGCGGAAGCCGAGTGCGTCGATCACGTCGCAGTCCTCGTGGACGCGCGGGTCGAGCTGGTTCACGTCGATGAGGACGCGCAGACCGCGCACTCCCGCCTCGGCGAACGTGCGCTCGGTTTCGGTCGCGAAGCGATCGGCGCGGAGGATCGGGAGCGCCTCGGTGAGCTGTGCGGCGGCGGTCGAGAGGTTGCCGAAGAGGATGTTGGGGATGGCGAGAGCGACGAGGTACACCGACCATGGGACTTGTCCGCGAAACGCGCCGAACGGCCTGACGAGGGCGACGATCACCGGGAGATCGTCCATCCGGTTCTCGGCGTTGGCGAGCCCGAGAGCGTAGCCGATGGACACGGCGAACGTGACCAGTGCGCGATCGGGTCGCGGGCCACGGTTCGCGCTCGTCGAGAAGATCCAGCGCAACGTCGCGAGCAGCACCCCGAGCAACAGCGCGGTCGGCCGACCGAGCGCGCGTAGGCGTTCGGCGTATCCAAGCCCGGCCTGCTCGCGGTACTCACGCACCACTTCGAGCGCGTGCCGACTCCCCGTGGCGCGGTCCGAGACCCAGCCTGCCGCGAGCAGCATCGCGCGGAGCTCCATCGTCTGCGCGCGCTTGGCGCCGAGTCGGGCGAGCACCGCAAGCGCGGCCTCGAGTGGAGCGATGCAGTCCGCGAGCGCCTGCGTCCGAAAGAGACGCTCGCCCGCACGCGCCAACAGTGCAGCGCCCCGCTCCTCTTCGCCGCCAAGGACGAGCAAGAAGCCAATCTCCGCAGCGCGCGCCTCGGCGTCCGGCTCCTCGAGGAGTCGGTTGCCGACGAGGCGCGCGAGCGCGTCATGGCGATCCTTCGGCAATCCGCGCAAGAGCGCCTCGCGCGCGCTGTCGTGCCTGAAGCGATAGTGTTCGCCGTCGACGACGAGGATGCCCTCCTCGCCGAGCTGGTCGAGCGCTGTGAGCGTGCCGTCGACGGCGCGCCCGCTGTCGCCGCTCGGTCGCGAGTCGTCACGCGCGAACAGGTCCGCGATCAACTCGATCGAGAGTCGACCGCCGGCTACCGCGAGGGCCTCGCCCAGCGCCCGCGCCTTCGGAGGCAGCGCGGCCATGCGCGAGTCCATCGCGGCCGCGAGCGTGCCGAGCGCGCTGTCGATTCTCACGTCGGTCGGGATCACCCAGAGGCCGCCCTTGTAGCGAATGGTGCCGTCCTCCGTGAGAGCGCGCGCGACCTCCATCGCGTGCATCGGGCTGCCCGCGGTGCTTGCGAAGAGCTGCGTCGCGAGGCGCGCGCCGTTGGCGACGTCACCGAATACGGCACGGACGAGGCTCGCCATCGAGGTCTCGGAGAGTCCCACGAGAGGGACCACCTTGCTCTCGCGCGCCAGTGCCGCGAGGGCCACCCACGCGCGGACCGCCTCGCCAGATCGTTGCGCCGTCAAGAGAAAGAGCTTGCCCATGCGGGCCTGCCGCGCGACGGCTGCGAGCGCTGCGAGCGACGCCTCGTCGCAGCGCTGGATGTCATCGACGACGAGCAGGATTGGAACGCGAGACGCGAGCGTCGTGAGCCAGTCGCAGATCGCGCGCTGCACGCGCATGCGCTCCTCGCCGGGATCTTGCGCAGGCGTGCCGCCCTTGTCCTTGGCGTGCGGAGCGAGCGCGGGGAGCACGCGCGCGAGAACGCCTACCGACTCGCCGGCGGCTTCGACTGCCTCGACCGGCGCCGCGCGCAGCAGGGCCGTGGCGAGATCGGCGATCGTTCCGAGAGGCGGCGGCGCGGCCAAAGGGCAGGTGACGAGGGCGACGATCGCGCCCGCGACCTTCGCGTCGAGCGCGATCTCCTTGAGGAGGCGACTCTTGCCCGCACCAGACTCCGCCCGCACGACCCACGATGAGCCCTTCGAGCGCTGCGCGTTGGCGATCGCCGCGCGCGCGGCATCGAGTTCCTGATCACGTCCGACGAGGGGGGCGCTCGCGAGGTACCCGCGACGGACCTCGAGCTCGAAATCGTCGGCGAGGTTGGCGATGCCCGACAGCCGCGCGATGACCTCGGCTGCCGTTTGCGGTCGCGCCGACGGCTCGTACGCCATGAGCGACATCACGAGCTCGTCGAGCGCACGCGGCAGCTCTTTGGCGTAGGCGGACGGAGGTCGCGGCTGCCCGTTGCCCCAGGCGATCACGAGCTCCGCCATTCCACGCGCCTTGTAAGGCGAGCGGCCCGTCAGCAGCACATAGGCGAGGACGCCGAGCGAATAGAGATCGGTGCGGCCGTCGACCGGCAGCTCCCGCACGCCGTCGGGTGCGACGTACGGCGGCGTCCCTGCCGTTTCGCCCGTCGCGCCCGCGCTCGCGAGGACGCCGAAGTCCATCAGCTTGGCGCGCCCGTTCGCCATCCGGCGCACGTTCTTCGAGGCGAGGTCGCGGTGCACGAGGCCGAGCGCGTGGATCATCGCGAGCGCCGCGGCGACGTCGCGGAGCAGCTTGCACGTCTCGACGACGCCGAGCACACCGACCTCCTTGAGGTCTTGTCCGTCGAGAAGCTCCATCGTGTAAAATGGGCGATCGCCGTCGGTTCCGAAGTCGTAGACGGAGACGATGCGCGGATGACGCAGGCTCGCGAGCACGTGGTACTCGCGCCGGAAGCGAAGCTTGTCCTTGTTGCCGTCGTCGCCCGTCCACGTCATGCGCTTGAGCGCGACGTTTCTCTCCTCGACGAGGTCGTGCGCGACGAACACCTCGCCCATGCCGCCTCGGCCCAGTCGCTTGCCGAGACGGTAGCGACCCGCGATGTCAGTCTCGGTTGGCGCCATGTTCGATGCTCGAGATTCAGTTATGATAGACGAAGGTGGTTCTGGCGAAGCCAATCCTCTTCGCTGTTGTCGTTCGCCGAAGGCGACGACAAATGTCGCTGGCGAAGCCAATCCTCTTCGTTGTTGTCGGCTCAAACGAAGTGAGCGTTCGAACCACAGGCGAGAGGGGCCGTTGAAGTCGTTTTTACATGGCTTGACCGATCGCGCGCTCGTGACGTTGTTGCAACGCGGGCGGCTGTATTCGGGTGGCTTCGGCGATCGGGCTCGCTTGGCCCGCCTCGTCGAGGGTGTTCGTGTGGTGAGCACACGCACGCCGATCGATCAGGCGAACCTCCAGCTCGAGAGCAAGGAGACCCACGCGCTCGGCGTTCGCGTGCGTCGCGCCCGCTTTCGCTCACCGCTCGCGACCGAGCTCCCGACTGAGTCGAAGGACGTCGTCGTCGAGATCTTGGAGCCCACGCGATCGCCGAGCCCCGCCTTCGCACTCCTTTTGGCGGCGACCGCCGAGGAGGGCTTCAACCGCCGCCGTCTCTTCGCGACGGCGCTCTTGCGTCGAGGCATCGGAGTCGTCTCGATGGAGAACGCGTTCTACGGCGCGCGGAGGCCGAGGGGTCAATCCGGCGCGTTCATCGCGACCGTCGCCGATCAGTTCGCCATGAACCTCGCCACGGTGCTCGAGGCGCGAGCACTCGTTCAGTGGATGCGTGCCGAATTCGGCGAGCGTGTCGTCGTCACTGGCTTCAGCCAGGGCGCGATGATGGCCGCGTTCACCGCGGTTACCCTGCCGTTCCCCATCGGCGTGGTCGCGGTCGCGGCGGCGCTCGACGCGGCGCCCATCTTCCTCGACGGAGTCCTTGCTCGCGCGTTCGATTGGGACGCGCTCTCACGCGACGCGAACGGACTTGATAAAGCCAAGGCGCTCTTCGCCGAGTCGTTGGTGCCGGTGAGCTTCGCAGCTCACCCACCGCCGGCTCGTACGGATCTCGCCGTCGTGATGGGCGCCGAGCACGACGGCTTCGTCGCCCGTTCGGCCGTGGAGCGCCTCCACGCGCATTGGCCCGGCTCGGAGCTGCGCTGGATCGGCGCCGGTCACGTCACGGCAGCGGCGCTCCACACGAGCGCGCACCGACGCGCGATCCGAGACGTGCTCGACCGCTTCTTCTGACACACGGCCTCGCGCCCGATGTCATCGATGGCGCCTACACACTTCATCGCGTCCGGCGGGAAGCCCGTCGAGCGCGAATGGACAGATGCTGGCGCTCCGGACGGAACTCTGCCCCCTGCCACCCTCGCGCTCTACGCCGCAGCTCTCGACGTACCCTTCAGCTGCAAGGCTCGGGCGGCCCGTTCGATTTTGCGGTCGTCAGTTCGGCGTCAGATCGGCGGGCAGATACGCCAAGTACGCTGCGGTGTGGTTGGGCACGCCAAACCCCACGGTGCAGTGAAGCTCAATCCGCACACTCACGCGGTGTTCCTCGACGGGCACTACGTCGAGGAACACCGATGAGCTCACGTTCGAGGTGAGGTCTCGCGTGAGCACGAGCGACGTCGCCGATGTGCTGCGGCGCACGCGAGACAAGATGTTTGCGTACCTGCATCGACGCGGAATGCTCGCGCTCGCCGACGAGGATGACGCCAACGAGATGGCCCCGCGCGCGGCCTCCGCAGTCGCAGGCACGACACCTCCGGCAGGCGCCGGAATGGCGCCGCGGCAAGCTACCGTTGATGCATCAAGCAATGAAGATGGAGCGCCGCGCCGGCGGAAAAAGGCCCGGGTGCTGGAGCCACGGTCGAAGGCGACTCGTCGACACTCGCCGGCGACTCCTCCGAGGAGAGACGCGCCCGCCGCGGCATGCACAGCGCACCCATCTTGGACGAACTCCGAGCGTGGGTGACCGAGCAGCGCCGTGTCATTCCGCCGAAGACTCCGCTTGGACAGGTCCTTGGATACCTGCACCGCCAGAGAGCCACAAGGAGCTTCCGCGTCCACGGATCGGGCAACGTGTACATGAGCTCGACATCCGCCTCGCGCGTTCGGAACTCCGCAAAGCGCCCGCGAAGGGCGTAGGAAATCCAAGAGCCTTCGCAGCGGCAAAATCAGCATCGGCAAGGTGATGTCCCCCAGCGATGGTGGAAAGCCCGTAAGTAAATAAAACGGGTTTGCCGTCGAGCCAGTACTCAAAAAAACGGCTTGCTCATGACCGCGTAGGTCGCGAGCAGCGCAGCGCAGTCATGAAGATGCGTCGGGTCAGGACCGACAATGAAGTGCGGCTCAACACGAAGCCGACGAGCATCGACTGCGTTCACCATGAGATGCGCGGAGCGGTTACTTTGGTTGCACTGCTCAGCATCCTCGCGGAGGATTGGCCGATGGAACCTGACGACGTGAAAATACATGGAGATGGCGATCGACCTGCGCGCTGCCCTCACTCACTTTGCACCCTGAAGTGGTCGACTTCGTCTTCACCGACGTCGTCGAAGGTCAAGGCGCAGCCGCTGCTGCTCTCTCCGTCGGCAAGTTCCTCGAGCACTTGAACGAGCTGGAGAGCGGCCCCTCACGCAAGCACTCGCGCAAGGCCGATCATGCCGCGCTCCAGACGCTCGCGGTTCGCCGCATCACCCAAGAGGTGCGAGCGCGAATGTCCTCTCTGGTCGCCATCGCCGCAGAGCCAGCGCCGGTGCCCGTCGAAGACACGACGACGCCGGAGCTTCGCAAGAACGCGCTCATCGCGCTCCACGCGTGGCTCATCGATTGGCAGGAGTGCGCGAAGTCCGTCATCACGCGACGCGACCTGTTGATCCGTCTCGGCATCGGCAAACGTCGCGCCCGCAAGCAAGCGATCGTGACGCCGCCCGCGCCGCCAGTCGTCGCGGAACCGGTCGCTCGACCGCAACAACCGACCGCAACGATCGTCGCGATGCAGAACGGCGTCGGTGGACGCTGAGAATGGAACAAGGGCGTAGGAAATCCAAGAGCCTTTGCAGCGGCAAGATCCAGCATCGAGGTTCGATTCAGTTACGGAATCGTTTTTATACGAAAGCGATTGCCGAACTGCTCAAATTACCGAGCGCAATCGAGCGAGCCGACTAAGTTGGCGTCGCGAGGTTTGACATCGTCGGGAGCGCGTCAGATCATGAAGAAGTGATCTCCAGCCGGGCCATCCACGGACTCCTTGTTGGATTGGTGGTTGCTGCCGCGATGGCGTGTTCGGGGAGCGACGGCGCCTCCCCTCAAGACGGAGGGGTCGGCGATTCGGAATCGTCCGCCGACGCATCGAGTAACGACAAGGACGCCGGCGTCCCGAGCAACCTTCGGCTCTCGGCTTTGACGCTCTCGTCAGGGGTCTTCAGCCCGACGTTTGCTCCGACGACGCTCGCTTACACCGCGGCCGTCGCCAACGGGCTCGTGCCGGTCCCGTTCACCGTGACCGCGACCGCTGCGGACGCCACGGCGAGCCTCACCGTGAACGGCATCACGACGCTGTCGGGGAACGCTTCGGCGCCGATCGCGCTGTCGACCACGATGCCCACGCCGGTGGACATCACGGTACGCGCGTCCGATGGCACGACTGCCCACACGGCGGTGGTCGTGAACCCGACGTCGGAGCTCGTCTACGTCAAGGCCTCGAACACGACGTTGCACCCCAGCGAGCAGTTCGGCACCGACATGGCGCTCGACGGTGACACGCTCGCGGTCGCGGCCAACCTCGAGGGAAGCGGCGCGACAGGCATCAACGGCAACCAGGCTGATATCTCGACGACGGGCGCCGGCGCCGTCTACGTCTTCACCCGCACCGGCGGGACCTGGTCGCAGCAGGCATACGTCAAGGCCTCGAACACGCGCCAGAACGCGTTCTTCGGGAGCAGCGTCGCCCTCGCGGGAAACACGCTGGTGGTGGGGGCGGTAGGCGATTCGAGCAACGCTACCGGCGTCGACGGCAATCAGGCCGACACCTCGCTCTCCCACGCCGGCGCGGCGTACGTGTTCACGCGCACGGGAACGACGTGGGCCCAGCAGGCCTACGTCAAGGCTTCCAACCCGGGCGTCGGCGCGCGCTTCGGTGCCGAGCTCGTGCTCGCCGGCGACACGTTCGTGGTAGGCGCGATCGGTGAAGCGAGCAACGCCACCGGCATCAACGGAAACCAGAGCGACACTTCCGCTACGCTCGCCGGCGCGGCTTACGTCTTCACGCGGGCGGGAACGACGTGGTCTCAGCAGGCGTACCTCAAGGCGTCGAACACGCGCGGCATCGCGTTCTTCGGGGCCGTCGCTGCGCTGCAAGGCGACACACTCGTCGTGGGATCGTTCGGCGAAACGAGCAACGCCTCCGGGGTCAACGGAGACCAGAGCGACACCTCGGCGGTCTACGCGGGGGCCGCCTATGTTTTCACGCGCACCGGGACGACCTGGGCGCAGCAGGCCTATATCAAGCCGTCGAACACCCGCGCCAACGGCAGGTTTGGAATCGGCGTCGCACTTGACGGCAACACGCTCGCCGTGGGTGCGAACGGCGAGACGAGCAATGCTACTGGCGCGAACGGCAACCAGAGCGACACGTCGGTGATCAACGCCGGCGCGGCCTACGTCTTCACGCGAACCGGAACGACGTGGGCGCAGACGGCATACCTGAAGGCATCGAACCCGCGCCTCAACGCCGCCTTCGGAGCTGGGATGGCCCTCTCGGGCGACACGCTGGTCGTCGGGTCGAACGGCGAGACGAGCAACGCCACGGGCATCAACGGCAACCAGAGCGACACGTCGGTGACCAGCGCCGGCGCGGCCTACGTCTTCATGCGAACCGGAACGACGTGGGCGCAGACAGCCTATGTCAAGGCGCCGAACCCGCAGGTCAACGCAGGCTTCGGCATACACATCGCCCTATCGCAGGGCCTCCTCGCCATCTCGGCACCGGACGAATCGAGCAACGCCACGGGCATCAACGGTAACCCGGCCGACAACTCCATGCCCAACGCGGGCGCGGTGTACTTGCTGCGCTGATCGGCTTCGTGGGCGCCGACTGCGTGCGACCCCCAAATCAAAGCGCCAACGGAAACGAGGAGGAGAACCAGAGCGCGTAACCGCCCTCGAGTCCGGCGTCGCCGCCGCCCCATGCGCCGAGCCTACTGCGCACGTCGATGAAGCCATCGTGGGGGAGCGTCTCCGTGGCCCAGATCCACGCGACGTGTGCGCCCCACGCCATCCATGCGCCGCGATCCCGGAGCCACAGCGCGCCGAAAGCCACGTCGGCCGCGCCGGAGCTGACCGCGATGAGCACCAACTTTCGGATCGCACGATTTCGCTCGAGCCTCGAGGTTCGAGTTAGTTTGCGGAATCGCTCTTATACGAAGGCGATTGCCGAAATGCTCAAATCACCGAGCCAAATCGAGCGAGCCGACTAAGTTCGTCCGGTGGCGGGACGTGCACGGCCGACCACGGATCGTCGAGCTATACGTCTGCGCTCGGTGCATGCGCGAAGGGCAGCCTGAGCGCGGGCGGCAACAACGGGTACGCGTGGAACGTGGCTTCGGGACGCGCGCCAGCGCCTCGCGCGCCGCTCCGGGCTTGGTGAACGAGGCTTTCACTCGCCGCGCGGTCATCGGGCCACGCCAACATCTTGCTCGCGAGCGGCGAAAGCCTTCTGGTTCACGGTGGGCCGGTGCACGCAACGTGCGAAGGACGACCCGTTCAAAGCGCGAGCGCGGCTGCACCAGTCAGGAGTGGTCGGGCTCGTGTGCTTCAAGAACTTCTCGAGCCATAGCGTGAGTCGCTCGCCATCCGGCTCGACTATCTCGAGCGCCGCTACCTCGTTGGATAGGACGAACTCCCGTGATCAATAGGGCGAGATCTGCGGGCCGGCTCGGGATACTCGAGGCTCGTAGGTCCGTTTCGCCGGGCTGAACCAGATCTCCTCAAGACTTTTGGATTTGAGAAAGGGCGAAACTTGCACAGAATTAGTGAAAGCTCCTCGAGCTTGGAGAATTTCTGGGGATGCCCCGGAGCTTGTTGAAATCTTGAAGTAGCGGCGGCCCCTCGACCGGCCTGAGAATCAGGTTTGTCGAGAACACCGAGCCCCAAAAGGCAAA
>ENA-OFCD01000281-OFCD01000281.1-metagenomes-genome-assembly--contig:-NODE-281-length-34249-cov-3.922443_pt1 | contig 34249 bp, 30 predicted proteins | sample MGYA00153392_OFCD01 | MGnify analysis MGYA00153392
GACGCCGAAGGGGCCCCAATAGCCGTGCTCGTGCAGCGCGAGGCCGACGAGTCGCGCTTGGTCCGCCATCCGATCGTCCTGCCCCGTGGCGTCCGCGGGCTCCGTCCGCAGCCACGCGCCGTGGCGATCGCACTGCTGCGCGACGAGTCGACCGAGCTCGAGAGCGCCATTCGACGTGAGCCTCCCGTGGATCGCGACCTCGTGGACGATGGACACATTGGGCTCGATTTGGACTCCGCCCTCTCGAATGGCGGCACGCAACACTGCAATCTCCGCGGCGCTCGGCTCGCCGGGCGGCAACACTCGCTGTCCTCTACCTGCCATTCCGAACGAACGCTTGATGCGCCAATGATCGCCAATCGTAGGATCCGTCTTCAAACATTCCACTGCAGTGTGGAGGTCCGTGGTGAACAGAGCGTGCGGGAGTGTTTGGCCCAATTGCCACGCGAATCCCCGCGAGTTCACGAGCGACAAAACCTCGACGGTCGGGTGGGGCTCTATCGTTGCGCCCGCTTTGCTCAACAACGCGATCGCGCGCGGGGTCGGGCAGAACGCTCGACCGATACATTCATTCGCGATGCCCGCTCGTGTCGACTCGTCAATCAACAGGTCGTCTCTTCCCAACAGGGACGCGCGCAGAGTCTCGCGGTGCGCGCGCATGGCCGCGAGCACGCCCTTGGATGGGCAATACGCGTTGGGCCTCGCGAGCTCGAGATCCGCGTCGAGGTTCAGTACCCAGGCAAATCTGGCGACTTCCATGCCTCCAACTCATCGATGAACTGCGTGGTCTGACCTGCGCGAAGTCGCGCATTGCGTTGCAGTGGCGCGCCCCGCATCAAGAGGGGAGAGAGCGGCGCAGGCAGGGACTTCAGCCAAGTCGCGAAGTCCAGTCCGCCCGTGAGCGTGGTGAACCACTTCACTCCGAATCGCACGTGCGCGATCTCCTCCAGCCCCACCACCTCCTGCACTCGCGCGGACTCTTCGTCTCCCGCGCGCCGGAACTTCTCCGCGAAGGTGGCAGTGTGCTCGAGGTTCGCGCTCTCGAGGCCCAAACCCATCACGGCGACGAACGACGCCGGATCTGGGCACGCGGGGACGCGCTCCCAAAACCAGTCGCGCACGGGAAAGTCGCCAATCGCATAGCCCAATCGATTGATCTCACGCTCGAACATTCGCATGTGGCGCGTCTCGTCCTGCGCGATACGCACCAAGCCCTCTTTGAGCTCGAGCGGCACGCAAGGAAACGCCAAGAGCGCCCACATCATCAGCTCCGCGGCCTGCAGCTCGTGATGCACGAACGTGTGCAACGCTCGCGCGCGCCCCAACGGCTCGGATAGTCCGCGCGTCTTCTTCGCCTTGTCGACGACGCGCAATTGGGGCGGCCTCCCTGGCGCCGTCAATCGAATCGCGACTGCATCGGATTGCCACACGTCTGGGGGAACAGGCGGACTGAGCTTGTGAGCGAGCTCAGTCGAGTGGATGTAGTCCCAAGCCCACCGCTCCACCGTACCGGGCGTCGGACTCGCAGCGCTGTTCGTGTTCAAGGGCTGCTGATGACCAATGGCAAGTAATGTTTGACGCCATTGAGCGTACTGACGACCGTGAACAGCTCGAGCTTCACGGGGTTCTGTTTGACGGTCACTTTGATGTAGGTCTTCTCGCCGTTGACGCCGCTCGTCTTCGCGGGGTCCACCGAGACCGCCAATCGACCCATGACCTGATTGACGATCGGGTTGGACTCGAAGACCGAGACCGTCCACGGGACCGACGTCATTTGATCGCTATAGAAGCCGAGTGACACGTTGATCGTCTGTCCGACGCCGGCGAGGTAGCCCTTCGTCTTGAAGTTGGCCGACCCACCCAACTGCGACAGATCGACGGTGACGTCCTGCAGATCGAGCGGGGCCATGTTGAAATACGGGCCAGCGTACGGCTGGCAAGGCGAGTGTCCCAAGGGCCCCTGCTTGTTCGACCAGAGGCGCTGCACGCCATATTGGAAGGGCTGTTGCTCCGTGTAGAACGAGTCCTTGAAGAACTCGCACGCGTCGCCGTTCTCGTTGTTATTTCGCTGCCACGTCTCGAATGCGAAGTATGGATCGGCGAATTGACGAATCGCGGGTTTGGTCTGCGGGTGCGCGTCCGTCGCCGCCTCTCCGATCTCGTGGCTGGACGCCGTGGTCACCGCGTTGTCAGAGCCGCAGCGCGGGAGAACCGCGTAGGCGACGTTGTTGCCATTGGCGAAGAAGTTGGAGTGATAGCCGCCAACGCCCGCCTGACACGCAGTCGAATTGCCAAAGATGAGCGTCGTCGAGGTAGAGAGATAAACGATATAGAGCGTCTGATCGGTATACGCGGGCAGCAGCGTTCCGATGTTGCTACCGACGAAATCCTGGATGTCTTGATCCGTCATTTGATTGGGCGGCGCCGTGCCCACGTGGGCGTGATTGGCGGAGCCGCTCACCGTCGGCCCAATGCCGTATTCGCCCACGGATGCCGACCAATAGGGGGAGGCGCCGACCCCATCGCCAAAGCCCTCGAACGTGTTGCGCCCGTTGTCGCCGTCCCAGGTGATCGTGACGAGGATGGGGCTGGTGAGCTTGGCGCCGCCGTGATCGACCAACTGGCCCATCCACGGTGTGAACGCCGGATACGTGCTGCTCGGTTGTCCGTACGCGGCGTCGAAGTCCGCGGGGGTCGCGTCGCTCGAGTCGACGACGACGCCTCCGTCGAGTTTTGCGACCGCGCCGTCCGCTCCGCCGTCGGGGCCCGGCGGAGGGATGGTCGTGCTGTCGTCGCCGCCGCACGCGACGAACCCGCCAGAGGCGAGGGTGCAGGCGAGCAAGATCCAATGACTGTTCTTCATGGGGAGACCTCTGTGGCAGCTTGCCAAATCGAGGCGCGCATCGGCGAAGCTTCGACGATTCGATGACCGATTTGTAGGAGCCGTCCCTACGAACTTGGTCCGATCGAGGAAATTCACAGGAAGCATGTAAGACGGGAAGCGAGAGAGAGATTGGCGGTCGATTCGGCCCCCCAAAATCCACCCGTCTTCCTGCCTTCCTGTGAAAGTGTGGCGGACTCGGTCTAGAGCGGCGTTCCTGCGGCGAAGTCTTTGGCGGTCGTCGATTGAACCTTCGCGACCTCGCTCACGCCGCCGAAGATGACGCCGACCTCTCGATTGTAGCCAAGGGAGCCTGCGCTGAAATTCTCCGAGCCGACGAACGCGTAGGTTCCGTCCACGGCCATCGACTTCGCGTGCATGTACGGATTCGAGAGCTGAACGACAGAGGCGCCCGCCTGCTTGAGATTGGCGACCGCGACGGGCTGCATGGGGAGCGGCGGCGCGTCACTCAACACCACGCGGACCTTCACTCCACGCTTCTCCGCTGCCACGAGCGCGGCCACGAACGCGGCGTCGCTCATCTCTTCGGCCTCGATGTCGATCGTAGACTTTGCGAGGTTCGCGAGCGCGACGAGGTCATTGCGCGAGTTGATCGGTGAGACGACGAGCGTGCCTGTCGGAGTGATGCCCTTGTTCGCGAAGTCCGCTTGGAAGATGGCCTCGGCCTCTGCGACATCTGCGGGCTCGTCGTCGATGGCGAGGTACTCGCGGTTCGACGTGGGCGAGCTCTGCGTCGCGTTCATCGTCATGATCCAGGCCTCTTTGGCGTCGATGGTGAAGGTCTTCTCGTGCGTGAAGTTGAAGTTCGGCGGCGCCCACACCACGCCGACACCCGCGGACTTGAGCGTGTTGTACGCCGAGAGATTCGTGGAGCCGGTGTTGTTCTGGTTCAACACGACCTTCACATCGCGACCCGCCTTCTTCTGCGCGACCAGCGCATTGATGACCTCGGTCGAGGTGAGCAAGTACATCGTCATGTGCACGCTCGCGGTGGCGCCCTTGATCGCCGCGACCATCGCCGCGCCTCCGTCGGTGGGCTCCACGATGATGCGAACCTTCGTCGTCGGATTGAACGGCGTCGCGGCGTCGGGCGTGATGACCGCGCCGTCCGGGAGCTTGATCGCGCCGTCTGCTGCAATGGCACCGTCGGCAAGGATGGGGTTGCCCGCATCGTCCAGCAAGGGAGCGTCCAGTTGCGAACTACCCGAGCAAGCCAGCAGCACCAACGCAGTGAACGACCACGACTTCATGTGAGACCCCACCCAAGCGAGATTGCCGAAAAGGACCGCTCGTCATACCAGAGCCGACTCTCTCGGCCGCGCTCGATCGAGCCTATTTCAGCGGCGTTCCGTCACCACTTCACGATCACAGTGTTGGGTGTCACGTGCGCCTCGCACTTGTCGACGCCGACGATCACGGTGAGAGACTCGCTCCCGCTGCCGGCGGCGTTCTTGATCTCGACGCGTGGCACCACTTGCTCTTCGCGGAGCGCGTTGGCGATGTCGGGCGGACATGAGAGGCGTACGTCCACCTCGCCGGGCGTCGTCTTTGCGTGGCTCTTGCCGGTGACCGCGACGGCGAGCTTGATGAAGTTTCGCTCGGTGAGGCTCATGATCTCGGTCGCGACATTGACCGTGCGCGTGTCGAAAGTGACGCGGCCGCCTGGGTGATCGATCGCGAGCGCGTGAGAGTAATTTCCTGCGGTGAGGCCGGAGACGTCGAACGCCTCGGCGCGAGCGAACTGAATCGTCGACAGCTCGCTCTTGGGTCCACGCACGCGAACGTCCTTCGGGTTGGCCGCGGGCACGCCCTTCACCACGTAGCCCGGCGCGGGCGTCCCCACGACGCTCACTTGAACGGGGACGTCGCGGAGGATGACGTCGTCCCACTGAAAGTCGATGGTGGGCGGGTCGATCTGCTCCACGGTTACGCCAGCAGGAACGTGCACCATCGTCTTGTCCAGCATCACGCGCTTGTCTTGTCCGGTGTGCACGTCGACTTGAAGATTGCCGATGTCGTCCGTGCGCAGCTCGTCGAGCTTGCCTTGCGACGAGCGCAGCGTGACGCGCACCTGCGGCGGCAGCGGGCTCACGAGCACACGATTGGCCGTGTCCGGCGGGAGCACGACGACGAGATCGACGCTCATCGCCCGCTGCGCGTCCTGCGCGCCGTGCACGAGCGAATACAGCACGAGAGCGCCGAAGAGGCTCACGAGCTTCAAATTCAGGTTTTCGGTGAACAGGGCGCGCGCCCGCTCGGTGAGCGTGCGGTCGCTCATTCGTCGTCCTGCTTCGAGGAGTCGGGCGCCGGGATTGGGTGCGGAGTCTCGATCGGCTTGGCCGCGGTCATCGGTTTCGGCGGGCGCGAGAGGCGGCGTGGCGCGCTGTCTTCCGGCGGTGGGATGGACGCGGGCGGCGGTGTGAGAATCACACTACCTGTGCCCGTCCGTTCGGACGCGATGGCCCGGTGCGAGCCGGTCTGCGTCTTCTTGGAGAGCGGAGTCTGGATCTTCTTCTTCGTCTTCTGGCCGCGCTGGCCGAAGAGTCCGAGCAGCGCCTGGCGAAGCGACGCGCCGTCCAGGTTGGAGACGATGTTTCCGTTGAAGCAGAAGCTGATGGTGCCGCGCTCTTCGCTCACGACCACGACGACCGCGTCCGTCTCCTCGGTGATGCCGAGCGCCGCGCGGTGTCGCGAGCCAAGCGATTTGTCGAGCAGCTTGGTGTCCGGCATCGGGAAGAACACGCCGGCCTTGGCGATGCGTAGGTTGCGGATGACGACGGCCCCGTCGTGCAGTTTGTTGACGCCCTCGGGCACGAAGAGCGACACGAGCAGCTCGCGCTGGACCGTCGCGTCCACGGTCGTTCCCTGCGCCACGACGAACTCGTCGAGGTTGGCCTCTTGCTCGAAGCAGATGAGCGCGCCCATGCGGTGACGCGCGAGCTCCGTGGCCGCGGCGACCACCTCGTCGATCACGCGCGACTCTTGCTGGCGAGAAATACCCGCGAAAAACGCCCGCGATCCGATGCGCATGAGACCGCGGCGGATGTCGTTTTGGAAGACGACGACCACGACCAAGATGATCGACTCGAGCAACTTGCTGAACAAGTGGTTGAGCGTCACCAACCCGGCATATCGAGACACGCCGTAGATGAGGAAGAACACGCCGAGGCCCGTGCCCATCTGCATCGCGCGCGTCCCCCGCAGCACGAGCAGCGCGCGGTAGATGATGTACGTGACGACCACGATGTCGACGATGTCGATCGCGACGTCGCCCCAAGGGCGCGGCTTGAAGAAGTGGAGCAGCCCCTCAGGCATCGGGCATCTCCTCGCCTTCCCCGTCATCCTGAGTACGCGAAGCGTGCGAAGGACCCGCGGATCGCGTGTCCATCATGCGTGACAAGTCAATCGCTTGTCGCGTCGCTCTCACGTCATGCACACGGACCAGTTTGGCGCCATGAGAGGCCGCAAAAACAGCCGCGGCGACCGATGCGCCGATTCTCTCGTTGGGTCCTGCGTCGGGATCCACCGACTGCAAGAACGACTTGCGGCTCGCGCCGACGAGCACGGGAACGCCGACGGACTCCGCGAGCTTCGCGGTGTTGGCGAGCAGCGTCATGCTGTGCTTTGCGCTCTTGCTGAAGCCGAGCCCAGGATCCATCACGAGTGAACGCACGCCGCGGCGCTTCGCTTCGTCAGCGGCCTTGGTCCACTCGGCGATCACGTCGCCGACGACGTCTCCATACGCTCCCTCGGGCGCCTTCGAGAAGCCGGGCATGTCCTCTTGTGAGCCGCGCGAGTGCATGAGCACCAGCGGCGCTCCGTGTGCGGCCGCGACGTCCGCGAGGCGAGGATCCCGCAGGCAAGACACATCGTTGACGACGCAAGCACCCGCGCGCAGGCAGGCGTCCGCGACGTCTGGATGGGTAGTGTCGATCGAGACGAGCGCCTTGCGGCTCGCGTACCGCACCACCTCGAGGACGCGCCGGAGCTGCTCGTCTGCCGACACGGGCTTGCTGCCTGGACGGGTAGATTCACCACCGATGTCGATGAGGTCTGCGCCGTCTGCGATGAGTCGATCGACCTGCGCGCACGCGGCTTCATGGCCGAAATGAGCCCCGCCGTCGCTGAAAGAGTCTGGCGTGACGTTGCAGATGCCCATGAGCGCGACCCCGCGACGCAAAACTGCGCTCGCCAAGACACTCTCGAAGACCGACCGCTCGCTCACCAGGACACCTCACGCGTGTGCGCGCCATTGCTGCACGCACAGTCGGAAAGGCGACACGAGAGTGAAGCGGTGACGGGCTTTGGGGGCGCCCCGCGTACTGTCCGAAGACCGCACTGGGCGCTTGCCCTTGCCGTAGCAACATGTCCCCTCTTGAGCAACTCTTCCCCGCACGCGATGCGACGATTGTTCTGACGACCGGTTTTCACGCTAGTTTGTCCCGCCATGTTGAGGACGCGTGTCCGCGCGACGGCCCCCGTCACACTCGTCGTCAGCGCCTTGTTGGCCGCTGTGCTCGCGCTCGCGTGGTCGATCGACACGCTCGTTCCGGCTTGGGCGCCTGCGTTTGGCAAGCCGACACCGATCACGCTGCGCGTTCCGTATGCGCCGTTCATCCGCGAGAGCGGGCACACGCTCGCGTACTCGCATCAGCGCGTCGTGGTCCCGCGCGGCACGGTGCTGGACGACGAGAACGACACGCACCGCATCGCGTTCGCGTACGAGTCCACGCGTAGGCCCCCGAGCCAGATGCGGATCGGCGCGAGCTTCGTGTTGTTCTTCGCGCTGTTCGTGCTGACGAGCGTGTACCTGCGCCGATTCGGCCCCTCGCGCACCCGCCTCTTGCGCACGCAACTGGGCCTATTTTCGGCCATGGCGGCGCTCGTGCTCATCGCGAAGGGGCTCTTGTTGTTCACGATCGTCCCCGAGCACTGGATGCCGCTCGCCGTGTTGCCGCTCTGGTGCTCGCTCGCGTTCGAGCGACGCGTGGCGTTCCTCGTGAACGTGATGCTGGCGTTCATGGCGGCGTCTCTCTTGTTGTTCGATCTGCCTCTCTTGACCGTGCTCATCACGCGCGGCCTCGCGGCGGGCGTCCTCTTCTTGAACCGCAAACAACCTCGCCAGATGATCTGGGCGGGGTTCGGCGCCGGCTTGATCGGAGCTGTCATTTACGCGGCCACGATGTCCATCCTCGAAGGCACGTACTCGCCAATGGCCGATATTCGTATGGGCGTGCAGTCGCCGCTCTTGGGTTGTGTCGGGGGCGGCGTATTGGCAGGCGTGATCGCGCACCTCTTCCGGCACGGCGGCGAGCGACTGCTCGGCGGGGTCTCACGCGACACGCTCATCGAGCTCACCGATCTCGAACAGCCTCTGCTGCAGAAGATGGCCAAGGAGGCGCCTGGCTCGTGGGAGCACGCGCGCGCGATGGCGAACCTCGCGGAGGCCGCAGCCGCGTCCATCGGCGCAGACGCGCTGCTCGTGCGAGTAGGCGCGTACTATCACGACCTCGGAAAGACGATTCAGCCCAAGTACTTCGTCGAGAACCTCGCGCACGGCGAGAAGACACCACACGAGGATCTCGAGCCGGACGTCTCCGCGGACGCCATCATGGCGCACGTCGTTCAGGGCACGAAGATCCTACGCGAGGGCGGCATTCCCGAGCCCGTCGTCGAGTTCGCGTATACGCATCATGGCACTCAGACCATCGAGTACTTCTGGCACAAGTGCAGAGAGCGCAACAATCCGAAGGGCCTCAAAGAGGAGTTCTTCCGATATCCGGGGATGAAGCCTCAGACGAAAGAGACTGCCATCTTGATGTTGGTGGACTCTATTGAGGCCGCGAGCCGCACGATTCAGCCGCCGGAGCGCGCCAAGTTCGACGAGATGATCCAGCGCGTAGTCTTCGTGAAGCTGAAGAGCGGTCAGTTGGACGAGTCGGGTTTGACACTCGAGGACTTGCGTATCGTGTCGCTGCGAATGACGGACACACTCGTGAACATGTTCCACTCGCGGATCAAATATCCCTGGCAGGAAAAGCAAGACAAAGCCGGCGCTGACAAGCCCCCGAAGGACCCCAAGGAGAAGCTCAACTGATGCTAGCGAAGCCATTCGCTCACTCGTTGTCGTCCGCCGAAGGCGGCGCCAAGTGATGTCGTTCATGAAGTCGCTGTTCTTCGGGATTATCGACGAGAGCGTCCTCTTCCCTTATCCGCATTTGCCGGAGTCTGCGGCGGACGAGGTCAATCAACTCGTCACGCAGATTGGGCGCTTTGCGACCAAGCATGTAGACGCGGCGGCGATCGATCGCGCGGAGAAGATCCCGGTCGACGTGATTGCGGGGCTGCGTGATTTAGGCGTATTCGGCATGCTCGCGCCGAAGGCCGTCGGCGGGAAGGCCATGAGCACCACGGGGTTCGCGAGGGTCATTCAGGAGCTCGCGGGGATTGACTCTTCATTGGCGGTTACCGTCGGCGCGCATCAATCGATTGGCTATCAAGGGATATTGTCTTTCGGGACCGAAGCGCAGATTGCCAAGTATCTCCCCAAGCTCGCGAGCGGTGAGCAGCTCGCGGCGTTCGCGCTCTCCGAGCCCGGCGCAGGGAGCGACGCGGCGGCGGTGCAGACGCGCGCAGACCCGACGCAAGGCGGCTTCTTGTTGTCGGGTAGCAAGTGGTGGATCACCAACGGCGGCATCGCGGACGTGTTCGTCGTCTTCGCGCGCACCTCTCCCGCGAACGACGATGGCGCCAAACCGAAGCTCACGGCGTTCATCGTCGAGCGGGCAATGGGCGTTAAAACGGGACCCAATCAGCCCAAGCTCGGCATCCGCGGGTGCTCGACCACCGAGGTGACCTTCCCTTCCATCTTCGTGCCGGACGCCAACGTGCTCGGGGAGATCGGTCGCGGGTTCGGCGTTGCCATGGATACGCTCAATCGCGGTCGTATCGGCTTGGCGGCGGGGTGCGTCGGGCTCGCCAAACATCTCATTCAATTGTCGACCGAGCGCTGCCAATCGCGGCGCGCCTTCGGGCGGCCCATTGGTCAGTTCGGTTTGGTGAAGGACAAGATCGCGGTGATGCTCGCGGACACGTTCGCGCTCGAGAGTATGACCTTCATGGCCACCAGCATGGTGGACTCGCACGCCGTCGACTATTCGATAGAGAGCGCCATCTGCAAAGTCTACGGCTCGGAGATTCTCTTGAGAGTCGCCAACGAAGCGCTGCAGATTGCCGCCGGTGCGGGCTTCATGCGCGAGGCGCCGTTCGAGCGCTTGCTGCGAGACGCGCGCGTGAACCTCATCTTCGAGGGCACCAACGAGATCCTCCGATGCTTCATTGCGTTGAGCGGGATGGCCGGTCCCGGACAAGCGCTCATCGACGTGACTCGCGCGATGCGTGAGCCGATCAAGGGGTTCGGCCTCTTGAGTGATTTCGCGATTCGAAAGGCGCGCACGGCTCTCGGTCGAGAGCGGCTCACGCGCGTACATCCACTGCTAGCGCCTGCCGCGCTCGTGTTCGAGCAGTACACGACGGAGCTCGCTCGCTGCGCGGAGAAGGTCCTGCGCAAGCACGGCAAGGACATCGCCGAGATGCAGTACACGCAGCGACGCGTCGCTGACATGGCGATGGATCTGTTCGCTATTGCGTGCGTCTTGTCGCGCACGACGAGCGTGCTCGAGAGACGCGGCGAAGAGGGCGCAAGACGCGAGACCGACCTCACGACGATGTTCGTCAAAGCCGCAGAAAGCAGGCTCGCCATCACGGTCGCGTCGTTCGACGACAACGACGACGAGCTCCGCAAGGCGATAGCCGATCGAGCGTACTCGGACGGCGGCTACCCGTTCGACGTCGTGTGACAAGCCCCTCATGGGGAAACCGGTTTGTCATCCTTCGCTACGCTCAGGATCCCCCGCCGTTCGCATGTCCGCTGCGATCAACGCGTGTGCTCACTTCGCAGAGGGGATCCTTCGCCACGCTCAGGATGACAATTGGGTGTTCCCGAAGCGCGCCTGTCATTTAGACGCTGAGCCTCTCTTGCTCCCCACGAACGTTCGGGGCGACGTCGCTCAAGGAGCAGACGCGGCGGACTCGTCTTCTTTTTTCCAGATCGGCAGCGTGAACGCGAACGTCGTGCCTTTGCCGACGGCGCTCTCGACGCCGATCATGCCGCCGAGCGCTTCGACGAGGTGCTTGACGATGGACAGACCGAGCCCCGTTCCGCCGAGCTCGCGGGATCGACCCGTGTCTACGCGGTAGAAGCGCTCGAACAAACGCGGGAGGTGGCGCTGCTCGATACCGGGGCCCGTATCGCGAACGAAGACCCTCAGCACGCCCGCCTCGCGGGTCGCGCCGACGACGATCTCGGCGCCCTCTGGCGAATACTTCAGCGCGTTGTCGACGAGGTTGGTGAGAATCTGCTCGACCGCGCGTCGGTCCGCCTTGGCGGGCACGAGATCGACGGGAACCACATTTTTCAGGCGGATTCGCTTCTTCTCCGAGCGCCCGCGGAAGAGCGCGTGGATTTGATCGACGAACGTGGCGAGGTCGACATCCTCGATGGCGAGGCGGAACTCGCGCGCCTCGATGCGCGAGAGATCGAGCAGGTCTTCGACAAGCAGCTGGAGGCGCTCGGCGTTGCGCTCGATGATGTCCATGAAGTGGAGCGCCGCCTCCGGATCGCTCGCGGCGGCACCGCGTAGGGTCTCGGCCGCAGAGCGCACCGCCGTCACGGGTGTGCGAAGCTCGTGGGACGCATTGGCCACGAAGTCGCGGCGCAGGGTCTCCAGGCGACGGATCTCGGTGACGTCGACGAACACCGCGAGCACGCCGTGCGGCTCGTCCACCAGCGGCACCGCGCGCACGAGCAGGCGCCGCGGCTTGAGACCGGAGAGCTCGATCTCGGCGCTCGCGGTGACCCCCTTCACGCGCGCCTCTTGGATGAGAGACGCTATTTCCTCGTTGGCGACGACATCGAGCGGCGCCTTGCCGTGCGTGTTGGCGCCGATGAGCAGCATCTGACGGAGCGACGAGTTGACGAGCGCGACCTTGCCTTCGGTGTCCGTCAGGAGCACGCCCTCCTGCATGCCGTTGACGATGCGACCGATGAAGTCCCGTTCCGCACGGAGCTTGGCGAGCGTTCGCGACAGGCTCTCGGCGAGCTGATCGAGGGCGCGACCGAGGAGCGCGAGCTCGTCGTGACCGGAGGGCTTTGCGCGGACGGTGAAGTCGCCCTTGGCCATCGCGCGCGCGACGTCCGTGAGTTTGCGAGCGGTGCGCGAGGCGAGCTCCGCGCTGACCGCGCTCATCATCGCGGCGACCACGAACGCGAGCATCGAACCCCACAAAAGGGCGTGATTCAGCTCCGATTCCGCGCTCTCCACCTCTACGAGCGGAAGCGCGAGGCGCACCACCCCCGCGATCTCCGCGCCGTGCGCGTACGGCACCGCGACGTACAGCATTCGCTCGTGCACGGTGACGGAGGTGCGCGACGCGTCTCCTCTACCTTTGCCGAACGCGCCCTGCACCTCCGGACGGCCGGCATGATTCTCCATGTTGGCGATCTGATCGAGCGGCACCTCGCTGTCTCCGACGACAACGCCTGACTTGTCAATTAATGTCACGCGGGCGTGCGCGCGCTTGCCGAGGTCGTTCGCGAGAGCGTCCCATGCGGCGAAATCCTGCGACGCGAACTTGGCGTCCGCTGCCTCTCGGGACGCGAGCTCCGCGCGCACGTAAAGATCGGCCTCGATCCGGTCGGTGAGCATGTGGTCGAGCGCGCTCGACAGGTACGTGTGCGCGACGGCGACAGCGAGCATGATCGCGCCCAGCGAGATCAAGAAGAGCTTGGCGCGCAGGCCGAGCCTGAAGATGGACTTCGGCTCCTCGGGGGCCGCTTCGGCCGTCGACAAAGGCTCCAGCCGGTCCGGCGGGATCGAGTCGGAGATCTCGGTGGTCACGGCTCGGGCGCCGACGTGAAGCGATACCCGACCCCGCGCACGGTCTCGATGAAGTCGCACTTCGGGCCGAGCTTCTCGCGCAGTCGCTTGACGTGCGTGTCGACGGTTCGGGTCGTGATGTCGGGAGAGACGCCCCATACGTCGTCGAGCAGCTTCGCGCGCGTCTGGACCCTATTTTTACGCTGGTAGAACGTCCAGAGCAGTTTGAACTCGAGCGCGGTGAGATCGATCTCGTCTTCGCCCACCCACACGCGGTGCGCGGCGTGATCGATCTTGAGCGGCCCCATCGTGATGACGTCGTCGGCCTGCGCTTCACCGCTCGAGCGGCGGAGCATCGCCTGCACGCGCAGCAAGAGCTCGCGCATGCTGAAGGGTTTGGTCACGTAGTCGTCTGCGCCGAGCTCGAAGCCGACAACGCGATCCACCTCTTCGCCGCGCGCGGTCAGCATGATGATCGGAATGGCGTTCGTGGCGGGGTTCTGCTTCAGGGTCTTGCAGAACTCCGTGCCCGACTTGTCCGGCAGCATGACATCGAGGAGCACCAAGCTCGGCTTGTTGGCGCGCACTTGCCGCATCGCTTCGTCTGCGGTCCCGGCGGTGGAGACCTCATGACCCGCCTGCTTTAGATTGAAGGCCACCACGTCTCGGATGTCCTTCTCGTCTTCGACGATCAGCACACGTGCCATGGGGCTCTCCTTACTGAGGGTTTGTGACGAGCGGGTTACAGACGCACCAATTGACGTCGCCATCGGCGAACGTCAACGACAGTCAAGACCAGGAGCTCGGCATGCCGGCGAGCCTGTCGCTCGAGCCGAGCGGACGGCGGCTAAACTCGGCCGTTTCGTGGAGGGACGGCTCATCCTTCCCTGCCTCGACGCGGGCGAGGCGTCGAGCTTCGATGCGAGCCAACGCGCGTGTGAGCTTCTGCGCCTCGGGCTCCGCAGGACCGACCGCGAGGGTCGCTTCGGGGGTCCACTTGGCGAGCCATTGCGCGACCGCGCTCGCCTTGTCGCGTCGAGAAGGCTCGACTCCGCGCGAGTGCGCAGCGGACACGAAGAGCCCAGCATCGCTCTTCCAGCCCACCGACGCGCGCAGCACCGCGCCCTCGGGCAGATCTCGCACGAACCAGTCGCCGACGGCGGCGTGCACTTCGACATCCTGCGTAGACGCACGCGGCCCATCCCACGACGGAATCATGACGAGTATGCGCAGGCTGATCTTGCCGTTCGGCATGCGCTGGCGGAGGTTCGCGAACGTGTCCTCTTTGATCTCCCAATAGACGTAGAGCGTCGTGGGATCGACGTTCATCGCGATGCACTCATCGACGTCGTAGCGCGCAGGCAACGGATTGGCGTCGAGCATGCTCGCCGGCTCTTGCTGCGGGTTGGTGCTCGTCTCGAGGTAGCTGGAACCCATGGGCTCGTCGCGCTCGGGCGGCAACACGGGGGCGTTCGGCACGGCGATCTTTCCTTCTTCGAGCTTGGACAACAGGGTGCTCGCCGCGGCGTGATCGGGCTCTTTCGTCAGCACCTCGCGCAGCGTGTCGATCGCCTTCTGCTTGTGCCCCTGCGTCGCGTAGATCTCCGCGAGCGTGACCGTAGGCAGCGCGTTCGGCGCGGGCCGGCGAACGGCGGCGGGCTCTCCGGTGCGCAGACGCTCCGCGGCGTCCGCGAGGTGTAGACCGCGCTCGACGACGCGCGCCAACAGGTCGCGCGCGAGCCCTAGAAAACCGCGCGCTTTGCGCTTGTCGTCCGTCGAGCGTCCGGGCTCGCGACGCAGGATCTCGTCGATGAGCTCAGGGCGCGTCAGCACCTTCGCCAGCGGAACGCCGTCGGCCTCGGCTCGCGCGATCAACCCGTCGCGATCCATCGCCTCGAGGGTGGTGCGGTCCGTAGGCATGGCGACCTTATGCCAAGCCTTGGTGACCTTGGCTAGTGGCAGCGATTCGACAGAATCGATGCCCTAGGAAATTCGCGGGAGCGAACTTTGGGTGTGAGTGTAGCCCGCGTGACCGTCTGGTGCCTCGTTTCGTGGCGAAGCCACGAGTGCAAAGCTCATCGTTTCGATGGGAACGCGGCACTAGTAGCAGCGGCAGTCGCCAAGAGCGCGCGGGCCTGTGATGCGTCTTTCTGGATCTGCGCCTTGAGCTCGTCGAGGCCGTTGAATTTGCGCTCTTCGCGGATGCGCGCGATGAGGTCGACGCCGAGCCGGTGACCGTAGAGATCGAGATCAACGTCGAAGAGGTGAACCTCCTGCGTTGCGCGCACTCCATCGACCGTCGGGCGCACGCCGACGTTCATGACTCCGTCGTACGTCTCGGCGCCTGCGATCACGCGGACCGCATAGACGCCGTGCGTTGGGAGCATCTCCGCGATGTTGCCGACATTCGCGGTCGGGAACCCGAGCTGCCGTCCGCGCTGCGCGCCGCGCTCGACCACGCCTTCGATGCGATGCGGCCGACCGAGCATCGCTCTCGCCTCCGCAACGCTCCCGAGAGAGAGCGCCTCGCGAACGCGTGTGGACGAGAGCGGGCCGCCTGCGTCTGCGATCACCTCGAACACTTCGACTTCGAATCCCAGCGTTTTTCCGAGCGATCGAAGCGTCCCGAGGTCTCCCACGCGTTTGTGTCCGAAGCGAAAATTGTCGCCAACGACCACAAGCTCGGCGCCGAGCGTGCCGGCGAGCAGCTCAGTGGCGAAGCGCTCGGGGCTCTGCTCGGAGAGGTCGAGGTCGAACCTCTTCACGAGCACAAGCTCGATACCGATCGCTCGGACGAGCTCCGCCTTGCGCTCTAGCGTGGTCAACCGAGGCGGGGCCACGCGTCCGAGCACGCTCGCCGGGTGTGGATCGAAGGTGAGGATGGTGGACGGAACGCCGCGCGTCTTCGCCTCGTCGCGCACGTGAGCGAGCACGGCTTGATGACCGCGATGCACGCCGTCGAAGTTGCCGATCGCGACGACCCGTTTGCCGGGGAGCGTGTGCCCGTCTATCCATGTAAACTGCAAAGATCCCATGGCGTGCGCGTCGTCTTGGGTTTTAGCACAGCGAAGGCTCCCCAACCGGTCCGAGATTGGATAGTCTCGCCGCCAATGATCCGCCGCACTCAAGGCTTTCAGGCCTTCCTCACCCTGTTGTGCATCGTTCTCGGCATCGCGCTCTTCGCGCGAGACGCCCTCGCAGGGAGCTGGAGGCTCAAGAGCAACGAGGTGCAGGAGGGCTCAGGCGGGACGTGGCACCTCTACATGACGATCGAGCTGAGCGCCCCGCCCTCGCTCGCGCATGTGCCGATGAAATTCTCGTTCACGAAGACCGTCGAGTACGAGCGCGCACTCGTGGACGGCCAAAAAGATCCCGTCACCAATCGCACCGCGCTGACCGGGCAGATGCCGCAGATCATCTCGCAAGACATCGACTTCGCGAACGCCACCGGCAAGATCTTCAAGGGCACGGGCTTCGACTTCGGCGTCACGCGCGCGGTCGGCTTCGTCGCCGGCGAGTACAGAGTGCAGCTGCGCACGGCGGACGGAGCGGACGTCGGCGGGCCCGTGACCCTGATCTTGAAGGGCGACAACGAGGTCGTCGATCGCCGCAGCATCACGTTCAACGCCAAGAACAAGCCCACCAAGGTGGACGGAGCGGACGCGGGCAAAGAGGTCGCGTCGAACAACAGCGAGTCCGCGATCCCGAACAACGCAGAGATCAAGCCGATCGGTACTGCAGCACCGTTCATCTCCGACGAGGCGTACAAGCCGCTCGACGAGAACGGCAACGTCATCAAGGAGCACCCGAAGGGCTGCGGCTGCTCGGTCCCGACGAGCGATACGACGTCGTTTGCGTGGCTCGCGCTCCCCGCCCTCGCGGGTCTCGTCGTGATTCGTCGTCGCCGCAAGAGCTGAGCGGTGACTCCCGCGCAGGCTTGCGCGCAGGCCAAGAAGGGGGAGCTGCTCCCCGTCTACTTGGTCGTAGGCGAGGAGCGTTTGTTGCGCGACGAGGTGGTGAGCGCGCTGCGTGACGCCGCGATCGGCAACGGCATCGCCGCGTTCAACGAGGACAAGTTCACGGCGGGCGAGACGTCGGCGGACAGGATCTTCTCCGCGGCGCGCACTGTGCCGATGATGGCGCCGAAGCGCTTCATCCTCGTGCGCTCCGCAGAGCGGTGGGACTCGGGCGGCGAGGACGGAGAGTCGAAGTCGGCTGATTCTCCGCTCGATATATTTGCACAATACATCGAAGCGCCCATCGACTCGACGTGCGTGGTGGTCGTCGCGGCCAAGCTCGACGGTCGCCGCAAAGCGTTTGCACTCGCGAAGAAGAAGAACATCCTCGTCTCTTGCGAGTCGCTCTCCGACAGCGAGCTGCCCGGTTGGATCACGCAGCGTGCGAAGGAGAAGGGCAACCCGATCGACCACGACACCGCAGAGCTCCTCGGGCAGATCGGCGGCCCCTCTCTCTCGTATTTGTCGGACGCGCTCGAGCGGCTCTCTCTGTATGTGGGTCCGGGCGCGCCTATCACGGAGGCGGCCGTCGGTGAGTGCGTCGCGCGCGTGCGTATGGGCACGACGTGGACGCTCGTGGATGACGTCGGGCGTCGAGATCTCGGCGCCGCGATGAAGACTCTCGCAGACGTCTACGACCCGCGAGACCGCGGGCTACCGCTCTTGGGCGCGCTCGCGTGGAGCATTCGTCAGCTCGTTCGCTACAAAGTAGAGACCAACGCTGGCGTGAGCGATTTCGAGGCCGCCAAGCGGGCCGGCGCGTTTCAGCCGCAGCGCGCACGCGAGCTCGCCTCACGCACCAAGCCGTTGACCGAGAGGCAGCTCGAGAAATGGCTTCTCGTGCTCGCAGAGACCGACCTCGCGCTCAAAGGAAGCAAGCGACCCCCAGACGCGATCCTCGAGGACATGCTCACGAAGCTCTGCGCGCGCTAGCCCGCGAAGAGAGGTGGCCACAAAAAGATCGAAAGATCAGGAAGTGAAGGGGGCAATGCCGTGCCTCACCTTGGCGCGATCTTCCCGGGGTAGTGGGTTGAAAGCCAGCATCCATCGGCGCAACTTGGTCGCACTAGACCGAGAACATGGCGTACGAAATCAACATTCGACCGGCCGCGATCAAGGCGCTCAAGAAGGTGCCGAAAGACGATGTTGCGCGTGTCGACGCGAAGATCCAATCGCTCGCAGTCGATCCTCGACCCGTGGGTTCCGAGAAGCTCAAAGACAGTGACGAAATGCTGCGCGTGCGCGTCGGTGACTACCGCATCATCTACACCGTCGATGACGGCAAGCTACTCGTGCTCGTGCTCACGATTGGCGATCGCAAAGAGGTTTATCGTTGACTGGCCAACCGTGAAACTCGAAGCGCGCAGACCTCACTTCAAGCCAAGCGACTTGCGGGCCTGAGCGTACGGAATGCTCTTGCCGCGTGCTTTGAGGGACTTTTTCGCAGCTGCCAAATCTGCGGCATCCTCGAAGCTACGCAGCAGTTCCAGATCGGCGAGCGAGACGAGAGCGACGAGCGCTTTACCGTGTCGACAGATGATAATGCGCTCGCCGCCGAACGCAACACGGCTGATCGCATCGGGTAGCTCCGCGCGAGCCTCGCTCGCCGTGAGTTGAGCGAACTTCGCGAGCTTGAGCTTCGCGAACACGACGTCATTGTCGCTCGAACTACTTTGGTGTGGAAACATACGGGTGTCTTTGCGAGCGCGGCGATGCGCGGCACGATCGGCGTCCGACCCTGCTCCCTTGCATCCAGGCACGTCGTAGCTGCAGCTGCCACGCGTGATTTGGATGCGGCGAGTGGTTGCCTTCGACTTTTGTCGCGCTGTGGCGGTCACAGCATACATATTGCACCAATCGTGCGGTTTGTACCAAGGGTGCGAAGCATGCTTATCCGGCACGGCAGGCGAAGGCTCTTGCTAGCTTCGTTTCCGAAGCTGGGGTCGCGTGAGCAAGGCGACGGGCGCGACGTTCATCGTCGGCCTACGAGAACCTCACCTCGCTCTCGGAAGCGGGCCATCTCGAACTTCCTGACCTTTTGATCTTTCTGTTCATCTCTCTTCGCCGGGATGGGGCACCGACGTCGCCAGCATGACGGCGCCGATCATGGCGAAGCCTGCGCTCGTCCAGAACGCGGCGGCGGCGCTCGCGTCGAAGAGGAGACCGAAGCCGATGTTCGCGATGACGGTGGCCATCCCCACGAGCGCGTGCATGGCGCCGAGCGCGCGACCGCGTTGATGGGCGGGCACGAGCTCCACGATGAGCGCTTTCTCTCCGCCCTCCGACAGCCCGTAATACATGCCGTAGACGAGCATCAGCGCCCACGCCGAGGCCCACGACGTCATCCACGGGAACAGCGCGTAGACCGCGGCGTACAGCGTCCACGCGACGACGATCGTGCTCTTGTGACCGAAGCGATCGCTGAGCCGACCACCGGGGATGTTGGTGATCGCCTTCACCGCGTTGAGCGACAACCACGCGATGGGGATGAGAGCGGTGGTGAGCCCGAGCTTGCTGAGCCGCAGCAACAAGAACGAGTCTGCGGAGGCGCCGAGCGTGAACACGAACAGCGCGGCGAGGTAGCGCTTGGCGCCCGGGTCGATAGATGATGTGTCACCCGTCGTGGCCTTCGCCTCGACTTTCGCGGGCGCCGCGGTGTCCTTCACGCCGAAGATGAGCATCAGCACGGCGAGCGCGCCGGGGACGATAGAGAACTTGATGATGTCGCGCGGCGTCCACGAGAGGAACCGTGCGAGCGCGAACGCCATGAGAGGACCGAGCACCGCCCCCGCGTTGTCCATCATCTTGTGGAAGCCGAACGCACGCGCGCGATGGGCCGGATCGACCGCGCCCGCGAGCATCGCGTCGCGCGGAGCCGAGCGCACGCCCTTGCCGATGCGATCCGTGGACCTCAGCGCAATGACCTGCCAGGGAGCCACTGCGAACCCGATGATGGGACGCGCGACCGAAGCGATCGCATAGCCGATCACCACCAGTCGCTTGCGATCTCCGCGGTCCGCCCAAGCGCCCGACCGCCACTTGACGACGGCGCTCACGCCTTCGCTCACCGCCTCGAGCGCGCCGAGTGCCGCGCCGCCCGCACCCATGGACCGCAGAAACGGCGCGAGTAGCGGGTAGACCATGTCTCCAGCCGCGTCCTGAAAGAGCGATACCCACCCAAGCCGCCGAACGACTTCGGGAATCGATGGCAGCGATGCCTTTTCGGGTGAAACGCCCACGAGCCCCCTCGCGTATAGCAGGTGCTCTCAGACCGTAAACGTGAACGTGCCTCTGCCCGTGCGCGATTCTCGTAAGCGGCGCGAACGCGGGCAACGGGCCGGTTTGACCCACGACGGGGTTGGCCTTAGGTTCCATCACGCGGCCAAGCCCATCCGCAACCGACTCCGTCCGGGAGTCATCAGAAGAAGAAATCCGAAGGAGAGATAGAGATGCACGTCCCCCCCAGCAGGGTGATCCGGCCTCTGACCAAGGCGCGAACCCAGCACCTCGCGTCTGCCGAGCTTCCCACGAGACACGGCACGTTCACGACACACGTCTTCAAGAGCCTCGCGAACATCGAAGGCGGCGAGCCCGGCGAGAAGGAGCACGTAGCTCTCGTCTACGGTGACGTCCGCGGCGGCGCCGAGATCCCGATTCGCGTGCACTCCGAGTGCCTCACGAGCGAAGTGTTCGGCTCACTCAAGTGCGACTGCAAAGAGCAGCTCGATCACGCCCTCCAGGAGATCGTCCGCAGGGGCGGCGGCGCAGTGTTCTATTTGCGCCAAGAGGGCCGCGGGATTGGTCTCGCCAACAAGATCCGCGCATACGAGCTTCAAGCCAAGGGCGCAGACACGGTGGACGCCAACCGCATGCTCGGCTTGCCCGATGACGCGCGGAAGTACGACGTCGTGCGCGACATGATCGACTATCTCGGGATCGCCTCTGTGCGCATCATGACGAACAACCCCGCAAAGGTCGCCGGACTACGCGCGCTCGGGATCGACGTCGTGGGGCGCATTGCCGTGAGTGTTCCGCTCAACGAGCTGTCTGCCGCTTATGTGGACACGAAGCGAAAGCGAATGTCTCACCTGAAGCCGACGGGAAGCGACGCCGAGTAGCACTTTAGGGACCTCGCTTCATCACGAAGGAGGAGTGGCTGACAAAATTGCTCATGGTTTGCGTGCTGTGTCGAGGCACACCATCTCCAAAGTCCACGGTCCCTGTGAAGATACCGGATACGAGAACGGAGCCGTCGTTCGGGTCGACCCCAACGGAGTCGACTATGACGATTGGGTAGAGATTATCCATTTTGCGACACCGTTTTCGCTGGCAAATTGATCCGAACGATTCGCCTGCAGATGCGGTCGAAGACGAGCAGGTTGCCTTCAGGAGTCGCAACTATTCGCGACGGCACCATCGACCCAGTAGATGCTGGTGCGCCCTCGACGAATAGATAGTAATTGTAGGTGGGACTGGTAGACGAAGTTGCCTGAATCGTCGAACGATTGAGGACTTGTCCAACAAACCGCGCGGTGATGCTTCTGACGGCGTACACGCCGCCGTCAGCGGTCACTGCGACGTCTTCAATCGAGCCCGAGTCATTCGACGAGTAAAACGTATTCAAAATGGAGTGCGGGCGGGCGCCTGGCTGCCGTTCCACTCCGTCTCCCATCCACATGATCGTGCTAAGCGGGTCGTAGACGTGTTGCGAAGTTGGGGCACGCGCTCGGCCTACCCACGCAAACAATCCGTCGTTGGAGCGCGCGCACACCGACGATGCTCGAAGTAGAGATAGCCCCCGAGGCCACGGTCGCGCGGGGACTAGCGATCGTGACAAGCGGAGGCGAGCGTCTCGAGGGGCTGTCGCGTGAAGAGGCGATTGCAATATTGCGAGCGCTGCGATGATGCTCGGTACGAGCCGCGCGGTACGGGTGTTCGCATACCCCGAAGCGGTCGACCTTCGTAAGGGGTATGACGGTCTCTAGGGTCTAGTGACGCAGGGCCTCGCGCGAGATCCAATGAGCGAGGAGCTGTATTTGTTCGTCAACAAGCGAAGGGACGCTTGCAAGGTACGTAAGGGTCTGTCGTTGCGAGGTCACCGTAACCGGTCAGGGTCACCGTCGTGCTTTGGTCCAAGCCCGGCGTCGCAACACCGGTCGTTAGCGACGCATCGCAGCCCGCGAGCGGGAGCTCGTCGAGATGGCGGTCTCCTCAAGTTCGTCATGGCGTGTCGAACTGCACGACATCGCCGTCGCGACGAGCAGCACCGGCGGCATCAGCCGCACCAATAGCCCAGCTTCCGTGCCGCTTTTGCTCGCCGACTTGATCCCCAACGGGACCGTTGGCCCGTCATGCCTCGTGTTCCGAAGCGCTCGCCAGTGTCGCAAGAGGACGTCTACTCGGAGGCGTTGGACGCCGCCGCCGAGTTCATCGCGCGGAAGCGATGACTCGCTACTCGAAGATGAACCCGACGCCGACTCCGCCGCCGAAGAACTGCGGGCCCTCGTTGATGCGGGGAAATACGATCTGCGTCTTCAGATCGAGCCACCGCACGAGGTGAACACCTAGACCGAACCCGAGCATGACATCGACCTGTTCGTTCGCGAAGTAGTTCGAATAGACGCGGAAACCCGTCATGGGACCGAGGAACACTTTCCTCGTTACCTGAAACCACGCGTTGACCGGTACCTCGAGCGCGAACACGATGGGATTGTCGAAGCCGAGGACGTTGTAGACGCCGAAATCAAGCTTGAAAAAGTGGCCCGCGTGCACGGCCATGGGCACGCCGAACACCGTGCTGAAGCGAGTGCCGAAGGTGGGGACGATCGCCCGACCCTCGAGTCCGAGCTCGAACACGCCGACGTCGACGAGCTTGCCGCGCACACGAAACTCGGGATTGGCGAACGTGTTGTAGCCGTGGGTGTAGGCGAGCGGCGCGTTCGGATCGTAGAAGCGCGCGTAAGAGTCCGACTGTGCGTAGGCCGATTCGTCGTTGACCCGAAGCCCAACGCGCAACCCGAGGTCGACGCGGCCCACGATCCCGATCACGCCCTCCGCGCTGAAGCCGGCGCCGTTCGCCGTGTAAAATCCGTTGCGGTAGCGCCCGACCTCCGTGTGACCGACGCCCATGCCGACGTCGACGCTCCCGGCGATGGGCGTGCCCGAGAGCACGATGCGTCGCTCGACCCACTCGGGAGCGGCGCTGGACGCGGATGCGAGAGTAAAGACGACTGCCGAGACCGAGAGTGTGACGAGCGTGGTTCGCATCAGAAGATGTTAATCGAACAGGCTCGCGTAGGATCGAGGCATTATGCGACTCCATGATCTCTCGGCGCTCTCTTGGTCCGCCGCGGCCGCCCCGCTCGGGTCTCCGGCATCGCTTGCTGTGTCAATTATCGAGGAATCGGGGCCTATTTTAGGGGCGTTCCAGCGATCGTGTGACGATCCTCTGGCGACGTTCGCGCGCGCTTCGGGCGGGCCCGCGCTGTCCTTGTCGAGCGGCGTAGTTCATGTCGCGCTCGCGCTGCAAACGCACGACGCCCTCATATCGTGCACACGTGACCAGATCCTGAATCGCTACGTGCGCCCGCTGCTGCGTGGGCTCACCAAGAGCGGCTCGCTCGCGCACTACTTCGGTCGTGATTGGGTGTCCGTGGGGCACCGGCCCGCCGCGTTCGTCGGGTTCGCGCATCACGCAGGGACCGGACGCACCTCGTTCGAAGCGTTGGTGGCGGTCAACGCGCCGCTGTGGACGACGCCGCGCACGTCGCACTCAGGCAAGGCGCCCGCGTCGCTGAGCGAGCTCGCGGGTAAGCCGGTCGACTCCGAGCGCGTCGCCGACGCGATCAAGAACGCCTACACGGCAGCCTTCGGCCCGCTGCCGACGCTAGCGTCTTCGTCTGCCGCCGTACCGGTGACGAGTCAATCGCCATGGAAGGCGACCGCCAACGAGGCAATCGGTGTCGTGTGCGCGGGCGTCGATGGGGGAGGGCACCTGCGGGTTGGAGGTGAGCTCATGGTCTCTGGTGACGCGGTGTTGCAGCTGGAAACAGCCGTCTCCGTGATGTCGAGCGATGACGTGATTCGTCAGGCGGTGGATGACGCGCTGGCCGCACCCGGCGTCGCGCTGTTCGGAGTGAGAAGCCTCGAGTCGATTGCCGGAGTCATCGCGCGCGCGCTTCGCTAACCTGCGTCGTCACCATGCGACGAAAAGCAGTCGTTCTGATCACGGGCGCGAGCGGAGAGATGGGCCACGGTCTCGTGAGCCAGCTCGCCAAGGAACACGACGTCCTCGCGCTCGACATCAAAGAGGTAGAGCCGGAGCTCTCCAAGATGTGCCGCGCCACGATGGTCGGCGACATCCTCGACAAACACATGCTCGAGCGTCTCGTCAGCGAGTACGAGATCCACGCCATCTTCCACTTGGCCGCGCTGCTCTCGACGCGCAGCGAGTTCACTCCGGAGACCGCGCACGAGGTGAATGTCACCGGCACCATGAACCTCCTCAAGCTCGCAGTGGAGCAGGCGCGCTGGCACGGCAAGCCGGTGAAGTTCCTGTTCCCGAGCTCGATCGCCGCGTACGGCACGCCTTCGCTCCAAACGAAAAATATGGCCGGCTGCATCAACGAGGATCAGTGCCTCGAGCCCATCTCGATGTACGGCTGCAACAAACTCTACTGCGAGCACCTCGGCCGCTACTACTCACGCCACTACCGCCAGCTCGCCGCCGAAACGCATGTTTCTGGCGTAGATTTCCGATCGATCCGCTTCCCCGGCCTCATCAGCGCGTTCACCGTACCGAGCGGTGGCACGAGCGACTACGGGCCCGAGATGCTCCACGCTGCGGCGCAGAACGTCGCCTACGACTGTTTCGTTCGAGAAGACACGCGCATCCCGTTCATGGCCATGCCAGACGCCATCGACGCGCTCCTCGGCTTGATGGCCGCGCCCGTGGAGAGGCTCACGACGCAGGTCTACAACATCGCCGCCTTCAATCCGTCCGCGGGAGAGTTCGCCGAGCTCGTGAGGAAGGCGTACCCCAAGGCGCAGATCCGGTTCGTCCCCGACGCGCGCCGCCAAGCGATCGTCGACTCCTGGCCGTCGGACGTGGACGACGCCCGCGCTCGCCGCGACTGGGGCTTCAAGAACGAATACGATCTCAAGCGCGCGTTCGAGGAGTATCTCCTGCCGAACATCAAGAAGCGCTACGGCAGCTGAAGCTAGAGCAGCCGTCCCTGGAGCACCAACGAGAGCGTGTTGATCGTCTTGGTGCGCCAAGGCCCAGCATTTAGGGGGTGGATGCGATCGAGCGCGGAGTCGTACTCGGTCATCAGCTGCAGTTGCTTCGTGAAGTGAACCGCGGCGACGCCGGAGAACGTGTGTCGCTGGTCGTCCCCGATCGACGTGTCGGGCGTGTAGTAGTCATAGCGAACGCCGAGCGTCAGCCATTGGGTGGCGTCCTGCTCTACGCGGATGAACCCGCCGAGCTCGCGCTTGTTGATGACGTCCTGCGTGACGTCGGCGGGGATCGTCGGCAGGGCGTACGAGATGAGCGTGCCGCGGTCCAGGTTCTGCGCGTACGTGAGCTCTGCGAAGGCCTTCGTCTGGCCGAGCTTGTGCGAGAACTCGTGGTGAAGCGCGAACTCGACGTTCGCCGCCCATCGCCCGTACTGCTTGAAGCGAAGGTTCGCGCCGTCCACGAGAGAGCCTGAGCCCACGTAGCCGCTCGCCCCCAAGTCCGCGGGGCCGAGGTCGTAGTGTGCGCGCGCGACGAAGTCCTTGCCGCGGTTCAGGTCGGGGATGATGGCGAAGTTCTTCTCACCGAGCATCACTCCGTTGAGCACCGCGGTCATGAGCGTGAACTTCTCGGCATACAGATGTGCGAACGCCCCGACATCGTGCTCGGAGGGGAACAGGGAGTTCGCCATGAACGAGCGCTCGATGAACGGGCGCTCGGAATCGAGCTGCAAGACCTCCCAGCCGAAAGGCACCTTGAACTCGCCAACGCCAATCTCGAGGCGCGTGCTCTCCGAAAAGCGCGCAATGCCTGCAACATACACGCGTCGCGCGATCGTCCCGGAGCCTGTAATCGAGCCTCCGCGAGGGATGGGATCGACCTCGAGCATCACCGTCGTGGCGTCCGTCGACAGCCTCGCGAACAAGCGCGCGCGACGGATGCGGAAGAAATCCGGGTTGGTCGTCGTGCCATCGCTCTTCGCGATCGTGTCGTTCGCGCCGATGCCGGCGGGGAGCTGTCCGTTCGCGTCGACGTTGGGCGAGCCTGGTCCGTTGAAGGTCTGCCAGACCAGTTGCGGCTGGATGTAGCCGCCGATCCGAATGCGCTTGGTCCAGTCGTCGCCGCTCGGCGTTCCTTGCGCGGCCCGCACGGCGGCGAGATCCTCCTCGAGCTGCTTGACGCGAAGCGCGAGCGTCTCGTCGGTGACGATCTGCGTCGGCTTCGCCGGCTGCACGTCAACGCCCGACGTCGAGACCATCGCCGGCGCTGGCGGCTTCGTCCACGTGGGGACGGGCATCGGCGTGATGACCCCAGGTGGGTGCGCCCCCTTGTTCCAGGGGTCGGGCCGAGGTGTGTCAGGACCGTCCGCGAACGCCCTCACCGACGTGAGCACGAGCGCGAGCGTCGAGAGCAAGAACGAGTGACGAGAGCCCATGAGCGAGGCCACGATAGCGTTCTCGTCCCTTTAGCCGCTACGCTTTCTGCGATGGCTTCTGGGCCCCGGTATGTTCGCCGCGTACCGCGCGCGCCGGGCGAGATGCGCAAGACGGCCTGGACGCTCGCGCGAGACACGGGCATCCCACCGATTCGCGGCCTGTCCCATGAAGAGGCGAAGTCGCTGCACGCAACGGGCGCGTTGGCGGAGCTCGCGTGGGAGGGTCAGCGCGTGTTGGCGTGTCGATCCGGAGACGACGCGCGGCTCTTCGGCGCGGGGATGCGCGACTGGACCGAGCCGTTCCCGTCTCTCGCCGCCGCGTTGAAGCAGCTCACGCCCGCGGGCGACCTGGTGCTGCTTGCGCACGTGTGCGTGCTGGACGAGCGTTCGCGTCCGTCGTTCGCGATGCTCAAGGAATGGGTGGGGGGTAAGCGTACGGGGAGCCTGGTTTTGGCCGTCTCCGACGTCTTGCGGGTGGGTGATCAAGACCTGCGCACGATGCCATTGTCCGAGCGCCGTGTTCGCATGACCGCCTTGTTGAACGCCGCGCCGCCCTCGCTCGTGATCTCGCAGCCGCTCGGCGGTTCGCTGTCCGAACTCCGCGCGTCGCTCGCCAAGGTCGGCGTCCCGGGGCTATGGTTGATGAGTCAAGCATCAGCCTGGCCGCCGGAAGAAGACGAGTGGGGTGCCGTCTCGGCGACTGGCGAGCCGCTCCTGGACGAGCGCACACTATCGCCGAGCCCGCGCGTCACCAACGCCGAGAAGGTGCTCTATCCGCGCGACGGATTCACCAAGACGGACATCGTCGCGTACTACGCGGCAGTCGCCCCGACGATGCTCGCGCACATGGTCGACAGGCCGGTCGTCGCGCAGCGTTGGCCGGACGGCATCGACGATTTCACCTGGTACCAACATCGCGTGCCTCCGCGCGCGCCCGACTACCTCAAGCCGGTGATGATCGAGGGCAACCGCCGCATCGTCTTGCACACGACGGATGCGCTCTTGTGGATGCTCGATCTCGATCCGGCGAGCGTACGACTTGGAAGCATGTGATCGACGTGGCGCTCGCGGTGCGGCGCTTGTTGGAGCTCCTCGAAGTCGAGAGCGTCGTGAAGACGAGCGGCAAGAAGGGCTTGCACATCCTCGTGCCCCTCGCGCCCAACCAGACGATGGCGCTCGCGCAGACGTTCGCGACCAACGTCGCGCTCCTCGTCACCCGCTTGATGCCCGACGTCGTCACGATGGTGAACGAGATCGAGAGGCGCGCGGGGCGCCTCTTCTTCGATCACCTCAATTTCAAGGGCAAGCGCCTCGTCTTGCCCTACTCGCTGCGCGACATGGATCAGGCGCCCGCGAGCGCCCCCGTCACATGGAGCGAAGTGAACGAGCGCCTCGACCCGCGCGCGTTCAACCTAAAGACCCTCCGCGCTCGGCTCGACGCAAAAGGCGATCTGTTCGCTTCCGCCTTGAACGGCAAGACCGATCTGAAGACCGTCTTAGCCAAAATGATTTGAACCGCAACGCGCGGGGCGAAGGGGCACCCGCTGCTAGGAGGTGAGGGCGTCGGCGACGCGCAGCACTCTTGCTCGTGCCCGCGGACACTAAAGGCCTTAGTGAGTGAGTGTCGAGTCTGCGCCGTGATCGCACGTGGAGCATGTTCGGCGGTCCCCAAAAAAAGCACCGCACGCTCACCGCTCGATTCGGCCGCGGGTGGCGAAAAGGAAACAGGGAGCTGTTCGTCTCGCTCGCAGATCGACACGAGTTCGCGGTCGGAATTCACCTCAATTCCCCCCCCGCCACCTGCGGACGCCGCCTCCAGCCCGCTTCACGCCGCAGGAGAAAGGACCGGAGCGCGCGGCGTTTGTTTTCTGGTCCGCGCTGCGCGGCCAGAAAGAAAAAGTGCTGCGCGTCCGTGCCAAACCTACCAACGGGATAGGTCCCGTCGGACCCAACTCACCCGCAGCAGGCACCCCAACTCAAGCCGCGCGCAACGCACCCAAAGATAGACTACCGCGTAGAGACGGCGTCGTCGTGTGGAGCGGCGGGCGGAGGCGTGATCGCAGGCGTCGCCTTCGCGACAAAATGAGCAGCCCACACTGCGGCGGCCCAGTCGCGCCCGCCCTCGTAGTTCGGGTGAATGCCGTCGGGTTGTCGCGTGAGCGTGACGCTCTGCGAGTCGAAGTATTGGCATGGGCCGACGTTGTCGCGTTGAACCTCGACGACTCCCGTTTGCTTCTTCCAGACAGGCGGGCCAACCCAGACGCACGTGCGGCCCCCGAGCTTTTCGACGATCGACTTGATGTGATTCGCCGTAGCTCGAGGGAACGGCAGGTACACCTCGTTCGCGCCGAGAATGACGACGACGACCGTGGGCTTGGTCTTCTCGAGGAGCCACTCGATGCGCTTGTTCTTGTCCCAAGTCGGCGCGGTGGAGCTGGCGACCGAGTCGGTCTCGCCGTAACCGCCGACCCTCTCGACGCGCTTCTTCAGGAAGTAGCCGATGCCCGCGTTGACCATCGAGTCGCCGAACACGAGCAGGCGAGTGTCTTTGTCGATCGTGATCCGCGGGTCCGCCGGTGCTCGCTCCAACGCCGGAGTGACATCATCGGCGGTCGCGACCGGGAGCGCGGCGACGGTCGGTCTCGAAGCGGGCGCTCGCGCGACGGTTGCGGGCACCGAAGCACACGCCGCCGAGGAGAGCGCAAACAAGGCAAAAACAATGGCTCGCACGACAATCGAAAGCGTACCCAACCCGCACGCAGGCGAACAACTTTCGTGTCAGTCGGAGGTGAGTCGAGTCACCGGCAGGGTCGCCTACTGCTTCTTCACGCTCTGCGCGCGGTCCCAAATCCGTGCCTCGCGGAAGATGCGGACGAGTTCGCCGTCCAGATGCTGGTCTTTGACGCCGTACTCGAGGATGTCGATCGCGCGCTCGAGGGGGACGGCCTTTTTGTAAGGTCGATCGGACGCCGTCAGCGCATCGAACACGTCCGAGATGCTCATCATCTTCGACTGGACCGGGATCTCCTCGGCGCGTAGGCGGTTCGGATATCCGGTCCCGTTGAGTCGTTCGTGGTGCGCGCCCGCGATGATCGGGACCCGCCGAAGCGCCTTGCCCCAGGGGATCTGCGAGAGGAAGCGGAACGTGTGCGAGACGTGGCTGCGGATCTCGTCGAACTCTTGCGCCGTCAACGACCCGCGCTTCACGCTGAGGGCGGTGACCTCCTCGTCGGTGATCAGCCTGCGCACCTCTCCGCGCAGATCGACGTAGGTCTCCTTGGCGAGCACCTCGATCTTGGCGAAGTCTCCCGCGGCGAGCACAGTCGGCTCGTTCGCGCCGATGATCGCGTCCCACGCCGCGTCGAGCTCCGCGCGCCTCACGACGAGCTCTTGGTCGAGCGCGGCGAGCTCCGACTTGGGCGAGCCGGACTCGAGCGCGCGCACTTTGCGCATCAGCACGTCGCTCTCGATGGTCCGCGAGACGAAGTCGAAGCGCGCGCGGATCGCATCGAGAGACTCGTCGTAGAGCTTCTTCGCCTTGACGAGCACCTTCTCACGCACGCCGATCTTGCCGAAATCGTGGAGCAGGCTCGCGTACTCGAGCTCTCGTAGATCTTCGCGCGAGAAGAACGCGTCCTTGTACGCGCCCTCCCCGTGCCCATCGACCACCTTGGCGAGTTCCACGGTGAGATCTGCGACGCGTCTCGAGTGACCGCTCGTGGTCGGGTCTCGAGACTCGATCGCCTCGACGCTCGCCTTGACGAAGCCCTCGAACAATTTTCGGATCTCGTCGTAGAGCATCACGTTCTCGAGCGAGACGCCTGCTTGCGCCGCCACCATCCCGAGCAGCTCGTCCGAGCGCTCGTCGAACTCGATGACCTGCTCGTCCACGTCCGCTTGGGTGAGCAGCTTCTTCTCGGGGTCCTTCTTCTTGTTGATCAGCTGAATGACGCCGATCACCTCGTCGCGCTGCGAGATCAGCGGCGCCACCAGCATGCTCTTGGTGCGGTAGCCGATGCGAGCGTCGAAGCTCTTGTCGAAGCCGAACGAGCTGCCGGCGGGCAGGTGATAGACGTCCGCTATCGAGAGCGTCTTCTTCGACAGCGCCACGGTGCCGGCGATCGAGCGGTTGGAGATCGGCATCGTGAACTCGCGCGAGTCGAACGTGATCGAGTCGTTCTGCGTGAGCTTGAAGCGGAGCTGAGGGCTCCTCTCGTCGCCCTCCACGACGTAGATGCTGCCGGCGTCCGCGCCCGTGACGTAGCGGCTCTTCTCCAAGATCACGCTGAAGAGTTTGTCGACGACACGCTCCGTGGTCATGGCGCGCGCGATGTTGATGAGCTCGCCGAGCTCGTAGCGGTACCGTTTGAGCCACTTGCCGCGCCGCTCTGCGCGCGACTTGCTCTCGAGCATCTCGAGCGCGCGCTGCAGGGCGATCATCAGCTCGTCCGACTCTGGCTCGCGCGGCAAGAGGCTTGCGAGGCCGAGATTCATGGCGTGCGCGAGATCCTTCTCCTCGGGACGCCCCAGCAACACCAGGCTCGCGAGGCCTTCGGCGAAGCGCTCGGCGAACGGCTTGAGCAAGTCGCGTCCGCGGTCCCACACGGGCCCGGGCGCGAGCACGACGACGATGTCTCCGCGCGTGACCGTCAGTAGCAACGGGAACGGTCGCGTCACGATGTCCGCGAAGAACCTCCCGTCCGCGAGCAACAGCGCGGCGGCACGATCGACTGTGTCGAGCGGCGTTGATTGACTCGTCATCGTCCCCGGGCCCGACGGTATCACGGCGTGATCCCGCGGGCCTTGGCGATCGCGGCGAGGTTCGGCTTGCGTCGCTGGAGCTCCTCGTTGTCTTTGATCGGCTCGAAGCGCGACGCGGTCCCTTCACGCGGGATGCTGACGTACGCCGCGGGGAGGTTGGCCGTCAGCTCCTGCAGGAGGCGCTCGAACTGGATCGCGGGCTTGCCGTCTACGGTCTTCTCGACCTCGAAGTAGCTCGACGCATAGCGCGCAACGAGCAAGGCCTTGGAACTCACCAAGAACGTGTTGGTGTTGAACACGCGGACGCGCGTCGCGTCGAAGTCCGCCGGCAAGCGGAACTCTTCGAGCACCTGCAGCTTGCCCTCGGCCCACGCCGGGATGCCGCCCTTGTCGCCGACTACCTTCGGGCACACCTCCACCATCACGTCCTTGCCGCTCTCGAGGAACGCGCCGAGGATCGCCGGATCGATCGTCGCGCCGAGGTTGTCCACGTTCGTGATCCACACGACCTCGCCGCCACTCTTGGCGAACTCTTCGAGCAGACCGGAGCGCCGCAGCGAGTCGGGCAGGTCTCCGTGACCGGTGGCGTACGTGCTCACGTGCCCGCTCGCGTCCTTGAAGAGAGAGCCGTCTGGGTTGAGGCGCACGCTCACGTTTTGCATGAACGTCTTCACGTGCGCGGGCGCCTTCGCCTCACGGAGCGCGTCGCCGAGCCCGTGTTCGGTAGCCTCGCTGGTCATCAGCCACAGCGGGATTGGCCTGCCCGCGAGCGTCGAGAACGCGCGGTTCTCGGCCAATCTCACGTCGAGGAACGACGCTTGACCTATCACCGGTACGAGCGCCTTCACGACGCCGCCCATGCGCGTCGCCATCCCGCCCGCCATCACGCAGAACGCCAGCGCTCCTCGCTTCAACGCGGCGATGCCGACCCCGGACAACCGCGCGGCCTCGGGCCCGATCGGTGCCGCAGGAAGGTCCGACTCCGCCGGGACGCGCACCTCGCCGCTCACGCGGTTGCGCAGCGTCCGCCGCGTCTTGGGATCCCCCGTCGTCAGCGAGCGGGCCTGCTCTGTGAAGTGCGCGCCATCAAAGCCGAGCTTGCTCATCCGCTCCTTGAGATCGCTTGGGAGTGAGTCGAGCTCGGCGATGAGCTTGGATTCGTCGAAGGCCATGCGCGCGATGCTACGATGTGACCTTGTGAAGGTCGATGCGGAGCGGAACGTTAAATTTGGTAATGAAACGGGTTGGGCTTGCTCGGTTCGTGATTGCGTTCGCCGTTCGGGCTCGCTTCTCACGTCAAGCGGCTCAAGTCCGCGATCGTCGCCTTCGGACATGGCACGGCATGTTCGCCCTCGTGATGTGGGTGATGGCTTGCACGCCGACCGTGACGAGCCCGCCGCCGCGCGCCGTCCTTCTGACCGGACCCCCGCCGCCGCGCGTAATCGACGAGGTGCAGCCGCCGCCGCCGTCTCCTCAGTCCGCGTGGATGGTCGGCTACTGGATGTGGACCGGCGTCTCCTACGCATGGATTCCTGGCCATTGGGAGATGCCACCGCCGAACGCGCGATGGAACGAGTCGGCGAACGCGATGCATTGAGCTAACCTTTGGCTTGTATGCGTCTACGTCACGCGCTGCTCTTGCCGATCCTCGTCGTCGTGGCGACGGTGCGGCCCGCGGTCGGATCGGTCGACGCTGTCTTGCACGAGCGCATCGGCAACGATCCGCGCGACGACATCGCGATGGGCGTCGTCGTGGAGGGCAACATCCCCGCGGCGCTCGAGACGCGCAGCGGCACGTTTTCCGCGCCCGATCCGTCGCGACCCCCGAGTGATCGCGAGGCGGCGGCGACGCGCGCGAGCGACTCGGCCGTCGGCGGCACCTTCACGCCGGATCGCAACACGCAGCGCCCCGTACGCCGATAGGCTTCCGGAGTTCGTGCGCGATCGCGCGGCTGCCGAGCGCCCCTTCGAGCTCCGGCCGACCGAGGTCGAGGACGATCCGTTCAGCCCGTCGACGACGCCATTCAAACGGCTAGTCGCCTACGACGCAGTCTCCGCGGACTTCTCTCTGTACGTCTCCAGCTCGAGCCTCTCGCCGGTAGTGCTCGACTCGAAGGTGGGCGCGCAAGACGAGCGCTTCTACGGCGACATCGTCGTTGATGCGTCAACCACCTCGCACGTGCGCATCCCGACGGTGGGACCCGGCACGCGCCTCGTGCACGCGCGCTTCGGTGTTGGCGCGCGCGACGTGCCGTTTCGAATCGTCCACGACGGCGCCGACAACTGGTTCTTGGACGCGAGCGAGACCGTGCGCGGGAGGCTCGTGGTTGATCTCGCGATCCCGCGCGCCGCGTACGGTGGGGACTTCGCCGACGCCAACTGGGCAGACTTGCCGAGCGCACCCGCGGTGCCGCCCAACGTCTTCGACGCAGTTGGGGAAGTCACCAGGAGGATCGGCGTCACGCGCCTCGATCGGCCGCACGATGTGGTGAACAAGCTCGTCGGCTATTTCCGCTCGTTTCAAGACTCGGAAGAGGCCCCCAAGCCCGAGCACGACATCTACACGGATCTCGCGCTCGCCAAGAAGGGCGTCTGCAGGCACCGCGCGTTCGCGTTCATGATCACAGCGCTCGGCTTGGGGATCCCCGCGCGCATGGTGACGAACGAGGCGCACGCGTGGGTCGAGGTCCACGACGGCACGCTGTGGAAGCGCATCGATCTCGGCGGCGCGGGTCGCTTCTTGAACGCCGATCTCTCGCGCAGCGCGGATCCGTACGTGCCGTCGGCGGACCCGTTCGCGTGGCCGCCCAACGCGACGAGCGGCGACGACATGACCAGCGCGTCTCGCGCCAACGATCAGCAGCGCTGATGACAGCATCGAGCTCGACATCCAACAGCTCCGCGTGGCGCTGCACGCTCACCACAGCACCGGTCCGCTCGGCGCGAGCCACGCCCTGGCGC
>ENA-OFCD01000282-OFCD01000282.1-metagenomes-genome-assembly--contig:-NODE-282-length-34225-cov-6.159994_pt1 | contig 34225 bp, 29 predicted proteins | sample MGYA00153392_OFCD01 | MGnify analysis MGYA00153392
TGGATCGAGCAATTCACCGATGCGACCGGCCGGGCCTGCGTGGATGCCCGCCAGTTCGTCCGGTCGGTGGAGGAGTTGGAACTGCAGTGGCGAGACCGGATAGGACCACTGCGCGCCGACAGCGCCGCGGCCGCGCTGCTGGCCCAGCTCCCGCGACTGCCGGTGTTCACCATCAACACCGCGTCCGAGATGTTGCAGCGCAGCTGGGACGCGGTGAACCAAGCGGTCCTGCGGCTCGAGCAGGCCGGAGTCGTCCGCCAGGTGACGATCGGACGACGCAACCGGGCGTACGAGGTGGTTGGGTTGTTCGAAGCCATGACCGCGTACGAACGCATCCTGGCTTCACCTGCAGCCGACACTGCCGTCGCCGCACCCGTCCGGCCGGTCCCCGAGCGAGCCCCGCGACCGACCTCGGACTGAAACAAGAGCTGGCCAGGTGCGGACTGAACGCTGATTTTTAGGCAAAAGCTCAGGTCCCAGGCCTTTTTTGGGCTCCTACGACATCTGATACGGCTGTCCCCCCACCTGGGGGGTAGGGCCCAGCACCTGCCCGAACCTGCGGAGATGTCAGTCGACGTCGGTCGTCCGTAGCCGGTGCTGGGCGTTGTCGTGTTCCCCATCTGTTCGCCGGCGGCGTACTCACCCTCGGCCGGCTAGTTGGCGCTTAAGGACATGATCACCACGACCTCGTGGCCCGGTGACCGCTGCTCGCAGTAGCAAGTCACGCAGCTGTCGGGGTTGACCACAGCCACGGACAGGGTCATCAGGCAGCCGTTGGCGCAGACGGTAAAGGTCCTCAGCCCGCAGGTCCGACAGATGATCGTCGCTCGCTGATCGGCAACTCCCATGCAGAGCCCGGACAGGCCATCATCGCCATGGACTTCGACCTGGCACTGGAAGTACGTGGTGCCGTCTTTCAGCTCGAACTCCTCGGCCTCGTGGACGACGAGGTGGCCGCGCCAGTCGTCCATCAGACGAGCCGGCCCAGGACGAGATCGGTCATGGCGTGGCCCCGGTGTCCCGACCAGCTGCACCACCAGCCCTCTCGAGCAGCCTGCCAGTAGGTGGCGGCATGCCAGTCGCAGCTGTAGGTCCGCCGCGCGAACTCGCACGCCGTGTCCCGGCCCTCGATGCCATAGCTCGCCACGGCCCCGCACTCCTCGTGGTCGGGGTGGGGCGACCACGAGGAGTGCGAGCACCTCCGCGGCAGCGCCCCTGGCTTCCGGAACCCCACCAACTACATCGCCCGATCCCTGCTGGAGGCCGGTGGCTTCAGACCCCGACTACACCCTCGATTGTGAAGAGCCAGAAATGACTCTGAGCGACGAAGGTCGGCGACGTGATCGCACCCGCCCCGCGACGCTCAGCGCGTCCTGGTGCCAACTCCTGTGCACTCCGCACGCGCCGAGGGCACCCCGACCTTCCGTGCGGGACCCCTAGGCAGGATGGCCGGAGGTCTCTAACGTGACGCCGGTCACCTACGTGCCCGGAGGCCCCACCACATGACAACCACCGCTCCCAACACCCGCCCAGACAGCAGCAGCGCGGACGAGCAGGGGGGCGGCCACGTCGACGTCCTCATCGTCGGCGCGGGCGTGTCCGGGATCGGCGTCGCCCACCACCTGCGCGAGACCTTCCCCGAGCGCTCGCTCGTCCTGCTCGACGCCCAGGACAACCGTGGCGGCACCTGGTGGACCCACCGCTACCCCGGCGTGCGCTCCGACAGCGACCTGTTCACCTACGGCTACCGGCACAAGCCGTGGCGCGGTCCGTCCATCGCCGAGGGCGGCGAGATCCTCAGTTACCTCGACGAGGTCATCGAGGAGGACCACCTCGCCGGCCACATCCGCTACCGCCACAAGGTGACGACCGCGAGCTGGTCGAGCCAGGACAGCCGCTGGACCGTCGAGGTGACGCGACTGGACACCGGCGAGCGGCAGCAGTGGACGACGGACTTCCTGCTGATGTGCCACGGCTACTACGACCACGCGACGCCCCACCGACCGGAGTTCCCTGGCACCGAGGACTTCCAGGGCGTCATCGTCCACCCGCAGCAGTGGCCGGACGACCTGGATCTCAGCGGCAAGCGGGTCATCGTCATCGGCTCGGGATCGACGGCCACGACGCTCATCCCGGCGATCGCCGCACAGGCCGACCACGTGACGATGCTGCAGCGCTCCCCCTCGTACTTCCTCGCGCCGCCGATCACCAGCGAGCTCGCGCTGACGCTGCGCGCGCTGGAGGTGCCCGAGGACTGGACGCACGAGATCCTGCGCCGCAGCTACACGGCCGAGTTCAACGAGCTGACCCGCATGGCGCACGAGACGCCGGACGAGCTGAGCGCCTTCCTCATGGAGTCGATCGCGCCGCACCTGCCCGAGGGGTTCGACGTCGAGAAGCACCTCACCCCGCGCTACCGCCCGTGGCAGCAGCGCATCACGATCGTGCCGGAAGGCGACCTGTTCGCGGCGCTGCGCGAAGGCACGGCCGACATCGTCACCGACACCATCGAGACGTTCACCGAGAAGGGCATCCGCGTCTCGTCGGGTGACGAGCTCGTCGCAGACGTCGTCGTCACCGCCACCGGCTTCGACCTGTCGGTGCTCGGCGGCATCGCGTTGACCGTCGACGGCGAGCCCGTCGACGCCACGCAGTGCGTCACCTGGCGCGGCGTCATGCTCTCGGGGATCCCGAACATGGTCTACCTGTTCGGCTACTTCCGGCACAGCTGGACCCTGCGCGTCGACCTGGTCAGCGACCTGCTGATGCGCCTGCTCACCCGCATGCCGGAGCAGGGGGTCACCACCGTCGTGCCGACGCTCCGTCCCGAGGACGAGGGGATGGAGCGCCGACCCTGGTGCGACCCCGAGAACTTCAACGCCGGCTACGTGATGCGCTCCCAGCACGTGCTGTTCGGCCAGGGCGACCGCGAGCCGTGGACGCACCTGCTCGACCACGCCCAGGAGGTCAAGGTCCTGCCGCACGTCGACCTGGACGATGGGACGCTCCAGTACCGCTGACCGCCACACCGGCGAGCCGACCGGCCCGCCGTCTGCAACCCCCTTGACGAGGAGCACCCATGCCGCAGGTCGCCGTCCGCACCGGAGTCACCCTTAACTACGAGATCAGCGGCGACGGAGATCCGCTGCTGCTGGTGATGGGGACCTCCGGGAACCTGCTGCTGTGGGGTGAGCTCCCCGCGCGGCTCGCGGAGAGCTACCGCGTGATCGCATTCGACAACCGGGGGCTTGGCGGCAGCGAGCGCGGCGAGGGGGCGATCTCGGTCGCGTCGATGGCCGAGGACGCCTCGGCGCTCCTTGAGGCGCTCGAGATCCCGCACGTCCACGTCCTGGGCTGGTCGCTCGGGTCGGCCATCGCGCAGGAGCTCGCGCTCGCGCACCCGGACCAGGTGCTCAGCGCCGTCATGTACTCGACCTGGGGACGCTGCGACGGCTTCCAGCGCTCGGTGCTGACGGCCCTGCGCCTGCCGTACGCGGTGCGCGACATGGAGTCCGCCCTCGCCGTCGCCGGCATCGCGTTCTCACCCCAGATCCTCGACCACCCGGACTTCGCCGCCATGCTCGAGCCGATGGTGCCGGCGTTCCCGCGGGACGACGCGCAGATGCAGGTGACCGTCGAGCAGTGGGACGCCGACCTGGCGCACGACACCCTCGACCGGCTCGGCAACATCACGGCGCGCACGCTCGTCGTGGTCGGCGAGCAGGACCTGCTGACACCGCCGTGGCAGGCCAAGGCGGTCGCCGACGCGATCCCGGGTGCCCGCTACGAGCTGCTCACGGGTCCCGGATCGAGCCACGCGCTTCACATCGAACGGCTCGACGACCTGCTGGGCGTCGTGACCTCGTTCCTGGCCGACCAGAAAGTTGAGGCCTGACCGCACCTCCGGAGGCCGGACGCCGGCCCCGGGCGTGCGGTGTCCCGACGACGGCGAGACGGCGGCGTCGAGGGGAGAGATCGGGACGTCGCTGCCACATCTGGACAGCACGCGCCTGCTCCTCGGGCTCACGTCGTCCGAGGATGATTCGCAAGACCAGCCCAGACCCCAGCTACGTCGTCGGGCGTGCGCTGTCGACCGACACTTCGGCCTAGAGGACAAGTTCACGCCCGACGAGCTCGCGCTGCTGCTGAAGACACGGGCCTTCGTCGACGACGAGGTGCTGCCGACCATCGGCGGGTTCTGGGAGCCGGCGGGGTTCCCGCGTGACCTGGCCAAGCGGATGGGTGAGCTCGGCCTGGTCGGCGACGGCATCGAGGGACACGGCTGCCCGCCAATGAGCCCGATGGCGCCGGAGCTGGTCAACATGGAGCTGAACCGTCGTGACGGCAGCCTCGGGACCTTCCCGGGGGTGCAGTCCGGACTGGCTATGAAGTCCATCGACATGCTCGGCTCCGACCGAGCAGAAGCAACGCTGGCTGCCGGGGCTCGCCTCGGTCGACCTGCTCGGCGCCAGCTCACCGAGCCGCTGCACGGCTCGGACTCGGTCGGTCTGGAGACCACGGCACGCCGTGACGGCGAGGGTGGGGTCGTTCCCGGATGGCGGTCAGAGCAGGCCGAGAACGGCGCCGCCGTCGACACCGAGGGCGGTGCCGTTGATGAAGCCCGCCTGCTGTGAGCACAGGAAGGCGATGACCTGACCGAAGTCGGTGGGGTCGCCGGTGCGGCCGGTGACGCCGCGTTCGAGGAGCCGGTCGGTGGCGTGCAGGCCGGGGGCGGCCAGGTTGACGGTGATGCCCTGCTCGGCCAGGTCTTGAGCGGCGGTCTTGGTCCAGGCCCACAGCGCGGTACGGGACACGTTCGACAGGGCGAGGTCAGGGATCGGCTGCTTCACCGACGCCGAGGCGATGAAGACGACGCGTCCCCACTGCTGTCGTTGCATGTGCGGTACGGCGGCGCGGGCGAGGCGCACCGAAGCGAGCATGTTGGCGTTGACGGCGGCGAGGATCTGCTCGTCCGTGACGTCCAGGGCGCGTCCGGTGGGTGGGCCACCGGCGTTGCCGATGACGATGTCGACGCGCCCCCAGTGCTCGACAGCGGTGTCGACAAGCCGTGCCGGAAGGGACGGGTCGCTGATGTCACCGGCGACGACAACCGCGTCCGGCAATGTGGCAGCCAGCTGCTGGAGGGCGACGCCGTTGCGGGCGTTGAGTACGACCTTGACGCCCTCTGCGGCCAGCGCCAGCGCAGTCGCACGGCCCAGGCCCTTGGACGCGGCGGTGACCACCGCGACGCGGCCGGCCAGTCCGAGGTCCATCAGGCGACCCGCTCGGTGAGCTGACCAGCGGCCCAGGCGTGACTCGTGGCGACGATGCCGACGACCGTCTCGAGCTCGGTGGCGTCGCGCGGCCCGAACAGCATGACCATGCCGGGGGTGAGGCGTACGCCCGCGAGGGGGTGGGCGACGCCCCGGCCCTTGGCGATCAGGTCGGTGGCCAAGGCCAGCGGCAGTGCCAGGTGCATCGAGCCGTCGTGGCCGGGGTGGACGTGGGCGAACTCGCCGGCGGACGGGACGAGGAAGGCGTCGTCCGGGCCTTGCTGGGGTCCGGTGAGCATGAGGCCGCGGGCGCCGGGGACGGAGATGGCGGACTGGCGGGTGGTGACGCCGGGAAATGCGGCGACACGCGCGAACAGCTGCTCCTGAAGTTCGGCTGGGGCGTTGTCGCTGCGCTGCTCCTGCGGGATCCCGGAACTTACGGCCGGGCGGCCGCCGGTGCGGGCGGGCAAGACACCGTCGGGCAGTGTCGGCCAACTCTGGGGGCCGGGCTCGGGGCGGCCGTGCCGGGCGAGGTAGTCCAGGCGTTCACTGAGCCAGCCGGCGACGGTCGTCACCGCGCCCACGCTGATGCCGTGACCGCCCGGGTCCTGCTGCGCGGTCGTCGGTGCACCGGACTCACCCAGCAGGTACTGCCAGGTGCGGTCCAGCAGGTCGCGGGGGATGACGGTGTCCTGCTCGCCGTGCACGACGACGACAGGAACGCCGGCGAGCCGTGCTGGCGTTGCTGGGACGCCCGCGTCGAACGGCAGGGTCCCGTACAAAATCGCTGCGCCGGCGTAGCGGGCCGGGTCGTCCAGAAGCAGACCGCCTGCGAACGCGGCGCCCCCGCTGAAGCCGACCAGGACGACCGGACGACCGGACCGCGCGACGCCGTCGAGCCAAGCCCGGAACCAGTCCATCGTGGCGCGCAACGACTCGGGGACGGGACGGCCGATGCCACGGTTGGCGAACCAGGCGTAGCCGCCACCCTCTGCGATCGGTGCCCGGACCGCGGCGTACGCCGGGCCGGTGGGCAGGTGCTCCGCGAGGCTGATGATCTCGCGCTCGTGTGAGCCGCGTCCGTGGAGCAGGACGACCAGTGGTGCCCCCGGGTCGGTCGACCCACCGGTCGCCACTGAGGGGGCAGGGAAGCCGTTCATGCGGGCTGCTGCTCCTGCACGACCTGCCCGGCGGTGCGCCGGCCGGTCCACTGGCGAACTTCGTCGGCCAGGTCGAGGGATTCGACTGGGGCGGCGTTCTCGTAGGCGCCCCAGTCCTCGCGGGGCAGCATCCACATGATCTCGAACTCGTTACCGTCGGGGTCGGCGCCGTAGACGCTCTTCGTCGCGCCGTGGCTGGACTCGCCGCCGAGCGCGCCAGCGTTCGCCAGGGTCAGGCGGGCCTGCTCGAGCTCGTCGATCGTGTCGACCTGCCAGGCCAAGTGGTAGAGGCCGATGCCGCCCGGCCGCTTGGCCGGGGTGTCCGTGCCGACCCCGAACAGGCCGAGGTCGTGGTGGTTGCCTGATCGGGGCAACCGCAGGAACGCGGCGTGTGCGCGCGGCTCGCGGGCGGCGACGACCATGCCGAAGACCTCGGTATAGAAGCGCTCGGCGCGTTCCAGGTCAGCGACGAACAGGACCGCGTGGTTGAGCCGGACCGGGTTGACCGCAGCCATCACGCACCAGCCGTCGGGCCGACGAGCTTCCAGCCGCTCTGCCAGGCCCAGCCGTTGGTGGCGTTAAGGCTGATGTTGAGGAACGCCATCTCCTCCAGCGAGCGTGCCATGCGCAAGCCGCCGGCGTCGATCACGCGGTAGCCCAGGGACTCGGCCAAAGTGCTGACGGCCTGCTTGGCGACGTCGTCGTCAGCGGCGATAAATGCGTCCAGCGGCTGACCGCCCTCGGTCGGGTTGCTGTGGCGGGCGGCGAAGATCGTGTTGAACGCCTTGACGACCGAGGCGCTGGGAACCTGCTGCTGCAACAGCTCGGCTGCGGACACGCCAGAGGTCGTGAGGCCGCTGTAGTCGTCGGTCAGCGGGTTGGTGACGTCCACGACGGTCTTGCCGTTGAGTGCGTCGCCGAGCTCCGTCACGATCCCGGCAACGGCGCCGTTCGGAACGGCGAGCACGACGAGGTCGGCGCCCTGTACTGCCTCGACGTTGGAGGTAGCGGCTGCGGCGCCGGCCGCGTCAGCGGTGGTCCGGGCGGCAGCAGCATCGCCGGCCGAGAGAACGACGTCATGGCCGGCCTTGGTGGCGGCAGTAGCCAGCCCGCCGCCGACGTTGCCCGCCCCGATGATCGCGATCTTCATGAGCACTCCTTGAGTAGTCAGAGGTTGATGAAGCAGACACTAACGCATTTCTCTGATGTGTCAACCTCTGACTGGTAAGGTTCTACCCATGCCGACGATGAGCGCAGCGGACGACGCACTGATCAGCACGTTCGGCCGACTCGTGGAGGCACAGAGCGCGCTCGGGCGTCAGCTCGGACGGTCGCTTGAGCAAGAGTGCGGCCTCTCGCACAGCGCGTTCGAGGCTCTGCTGCGCATCTCGCGTTCGGACGGCGGTCAGATCACCATGAGCGCCCTGGCCCAGCAGGTCGCCTTGACCAGCGGCGGGATCACCCGGCTGCTCGACCGCCTCATCGCCGCCGACTACGTGACGCGCGTGCCCTGCGCCACCGACCGCCGTGTCCAGTACGCAGCATTGACCGCCACCGGCAAGGGCAAACTCGAACACGCTTCGGGCGTGCACGCCCGCAACCTTCGTCAGGTCTTCGACGGCTTCAGCAAGGGCGACCTCGAGATCTTCGACCACCTGCTCGACAAGCTACGCGGGTCTGGACTCGACGACGGCGGCCCGAACGAGTAGGACACAGAGCCCGCGGATGCCAGGCACCGAGCCGAGGTGCCCGCCGAGCGGTACGTCGCTGGGCTCACCTCCCGTCAGGGGCACGGACCTGACCCCCACCGCTGGTTGGAGTGGATCGAACAGTTCACCGATGCGACCGGCCGGGCCTGCGTCGATGCCCGCCAGTTCTTACGGTCGGTGGAGGACTTATAACTGCAGTGGCGACACCGGCTGGGACCGCTCCGGGCCGGCAGCGCCGCGTCCGCGCTGCTGGTGGAGCTCCCGCGACTGCCGGTGTTCACCATCAACACCGCGTACGAGGCGTTGCAGCGCAGCTGGGACGCGGTGAACCAAGCGGTCCTCCGGCTCGAGCAAGCAGGAGTTGTCCGCCAGGTGACGATCGGTCGCCGGAACCGGGAGTACGAGGTTGTCGGGCTGTTCGAAGCCATGACCGCGTACGAACCCATCCTGGCCTCACCCGCACCCGACACCGCTGTCGCCGCACCCGTCCGACCGGTCCCTCAGCGACCCCCGCGACCGAGCTCGGGACGAAACACAAGCGGATCAGGTGCGGACTGAACGCCCCTGCGACATTTTAATTTTGACAGGTCGCCGGCCCGCTGACCACGTCTGCTGCAGCACGGCACCGCCATCGACCTCAGGAGGCATGGTGCGGGCGATGGGCTCGGAGGTGCACGGGCCCGGTAACGCGTCAGCCCGGCGGGTAGGAGAGTGGAGCGGAGCCGGCGTCGTGCCGGCGTCGTCCCGGAGGTCCCCGATGTTCTACTGGTTGGTCAAGTACACGCTGCGGCCGGTCTTCATGCTGCTGTTCCGTCCCGTGGTCACCGGCGAGCAGCACATCCCGCGTCGGGGCGGGGCGCTGCTGGCCAGCAACCACCTGTCGATGTGCGACTCGCTGTTCCTGCCGGTCATGACACGTCGCCGGGTGAGCTTCATGGCCAAGAGCGAGTACTTCACCGGCCGCGGGCTCAAGGGTCGCGCCAAGGCGGCCTTCGTACGTGGCACCGGACTGATCCCCATCGATCGCGGCGACGCCAGGGCCGCGGCAGCAGCGCTGCGGACCGGTGTGCGGGTCGTCCGGGACGGGACGCTGCTCGCGGTGTACCCCGAGGGCACCCGCAGCCCGGACGGCCGGCTCTACCGCGGCAAGACCGGAGTCGCGCGGATGGCCGTCGCCAGCGGCGTCCCCGTGGTCCCGGTGGCGATGGTCGGGACCGACCGGGTGCAGCCGATCGGCCGGGTGCGGCCGTCCCTGGCGCGCGTGCACATCCGGTTCGGAGCCCCGCTCCAGCCGCCGCCGCCCGCCGCCGACCCGGCGACCCGGCAGCGTCAGCTCCGCGAGTTCACCGAGTGCGTGATGGCCGCGATCGCCGCGCTCTCCGGCCAGCAGCGCGCCGACCTCGACGCCGCCGATCACAAGGCCACCCTGCGCGTCTCCGCCTAGTTCCCGGGCGCGTGCCCGTTGCTTTGTGCCGCACGGGCGCGACACATTCCCACGACCGACCGCGGTGGAGCCGTCAGCGGCGAGGGGACGGGCGGGTCGAGGGCGGCGCGGCGGTTGGGTCCTCGGGCCAGGCGTGCCGGGGGTAGCGCGCCCGCAGGTCAGCCCGTACGCCGGGGTAGCCGGTCACCCAGAACGACGCCAGGTCGCTGGTGACCGCGACGACGCGACTGGCGGGCGACAGCAGGTGCAGGCGCAGCGGCCGGCCGGCGGCGACCGGGGCGCCGGCCCAGCCGAAGACCTCCTGGACGCGGACCGGCAGGGCGGGGGCAGCCGGGTCGCCGTAGTCGATGCGCACCTTCGAGCCGCTGGCCACGACGACCCGCTCCGGAGCGACCTCGTCGAACCGGGCCGCGAGCGACCAGGACAGCAGCGCCCGCAGGGCCGCAGCGACGTCGATCCGCTGCAGGTCGGCCCGGGAGCGGGCACCTGACAGGTCGAACGCGTCGAGCAGCGCGGCATCAGCGACGTCTGGCCACGGCTCGCCGAGCCCACTGCGGCAGGCCGCGAGCCGTAGCCGCAGGTTGAGCGCCGCCGGGGTCCACCGGAGCAGCCCGAGTCCCTCCTGGCGCAGCCCCTCCTGCAGGGCGGCAGCGACCGCAGCCGGCTCGGGCCGGACCAGCGGGCGCGCGCCCAACGTCAAGGCGCCCAGCCGCTGGACCTGACGCGCCCGCACGTCGCCTGCCTCCCAGGTGACCTCGGGTGCATCAACGAGCAGGGTCGCGCCCGCCTCCCGCGCGGTCGCCTCGTCGATCGCTGCGGCGAGGCGGATCCGCGCGTCGCGCCGCCCGGGGCTGCGGTCGGCGACCGCGACCGCCAGCCAGGCCGAGCCCGCGAGCGCGCTGCCCGGAGCCAGCTCCGCGGCCGTACCACCTGCCATCAGGTACGTCGTGCTCCCGGCCCGGCGCAGGCGGGCCAGCCGTTCGGGGAAGGCGAGCCCTACCAGCAGCCCGGCGGCGAGCTCGGCAGACGCGGGGACAGACCTGCCGGGCCCAGACCCTGCGGGCACAGCAGCCAGCAGCCGGCGCACCTCGGTCTTCCAGCGCACGGACGCACCCTCGTCGCGCCGCGAGCGCAGCGCCCGCAACACTGCCGCGAGGTCGTCGTCAGGCCCGGCAGAGGCGTCGTCGGACAACACGGCCACGACCTCGGCGGCCACTCGCGCGCCGACCAGTGCAGCGCCGTCGAGCAGCGCCCGCGCGAGGCGGGGGTGCGCTCCGACCAGGGCCAGCACCCGGCCGCGCGCGGTGACGGCTCCAGCGGCGTCGACGGCGCCGAGCTCGGCCAGCACCCGCCCGGCGACCTCGGCGGCCCCGGCGGGCAGCGGATCGAGCAGGGTCAGGCCGCGCCCCCGGGGTGCGCCCCAGCACGCCAGCTCCAGCGAAAAAGCCGTCAGGTCGGCCGTCAGAATTTCGGGCTCGGCGAACGCCGGCAGCCGTTCGTGTTCGGCCGCCGACCAGCAGCGGTAGACCCGGCCCGGCCCCTCCCGCCCGGCCCGGCCGGCCCGCTGCTGCGCCGACGCACGCGAGACAGGCACCGTCACCAGCGACCCGAGCCCGCGGGCGAGGTCGGTACGCGGCACCCGGGCGAGCCCGGCGTCGACCACCGCGCGCACCCCCGGCACCGTCAGGCTGCTCTCGGCGACGGCGGTCGCCAGCACCACCCGCCGCCCCGGGTGCGACTGCAGCACCAGGTCCTGGGCGGCCGCGGTCAGCCGGCCGTGCAGCGGTACGACGTCCAGGCCGCCCAGTCGCGCCGCCACCGCCGACACCTCGCCGGCGCCGGGCAGGAACACCAAGACGTCACCGGCCGTCTCCGCGTACGCCCGGCGTACGACGCCCGCGACGTGCCGGAGCAGCCGCGGGTCGACCCGCAGCCCGTAGGCCGGCGCGACCGGCGGCATGAGCGGGCACCAGACCGTCTGCACCGGGTGCAGCGCGCCGGCGGCCTCGACGACCGGGGCGTCCCCGAGCGCCTGCGCGAGCCGGTTCGCCTGCGCGGTCGCGGACATCGCCAGCAGCAGCAGGCCGGGGCGCAAGGCGGCGCGTACGTCGATGCAGAACGCCAGCGCCAACTCGGTGTCGAGGTGCCGCTCGTGGCACTCATCCAGGACGACCGCGTCTGTGCCGGCCAGCTCCGGGTCGCGCTGCAGCCGCCGCACCAGCACGCCGGTCGTCACGACCTCGATCCGGGTGGCGGCGCCGACGGTGGACTCGCCGCGGACGGTGTGGCCGACGCTGCGGCCCGGCGGCTCCCCGAGCAGCGCCGACATCCGCCGCGCGGCCGCCCGGGCGGCGACCCGGCGGGGCTCCGCCACCACGACTCGGCCCCCGACCAGGCCGGCGAGCGCGAGCGGGACCAGGGTGGTCTTGCCGGTGCCCGGCGGGGCCACCAGCACGGCGACACCGGCGGTACGCAGCACTGCCTCGAGCGCGGGCAGCACGCCCCGCACCGGCAGGTCGGTGCCGGGCGTCCCGACGGCAGGCAGCACCTGCCCAGTCTGGCGTCCGCGCCCGCCTGGTGTTCACTGCCGCATGACCACGACGCTCGCGCCCGCCGACGACGTCCGCGAGTTCGGCTACAACCAGCAGCTCGACCGCACCCTCGGCACCTTTGCCAGCTTCGCCGCAGGCGTCAGCTACCTGTCGATCCTGACCGGCACCTTCCAGCTGTTCTACTTCGGCTACGGCACCGCCGGGCCCGCCTACCTGTGGTCCTGGCCGCTGGTGTTCACCGGCCAGCTGCTGGTCGCCCTGTGCTTCGCCGAGCTGGCCGGCCACTTCCCGCTCGCCGGGTCGGTGTACGCCTGGGCGAAGCAGCTGGCGTCGGCCACCGTCGCCTGGCTGACCGGCTGGGTGCTGCTCGTCGGATCCATCGTCACCCTGGCGGCGACCGTGCTGGCACTGCAGATCACGCTGCCGCAGATCTGGTCGGGCTTCCAGGTCATCGGCGACGGCACCGGGCAGTACGACGGCGCCGTCAACGCCGTCGTCCTCGGTTCGGTGCTGATCGTCCTGACCACGACGGCGAACGTGCTCGGGGTGCGCCTGGTAGGCCGGATCGCGAGCATCGGCGTCGCCATCGAGCTCACGGCTGCGGTCTGCATCATCGGGGTGCTGGCCCTGCACGTCGTACGCGGGCCGCAGGTGGTGCTGCAGTCCCAGGGCACCGCGGCCGGCCACGCCCTCGGCTACCCCGGCGCCTTCCTGGCCGCATCACTGGCGTCCGCATACGTGCTGTACGGCTTCGACACGGCAGGCTCGCTCGGGGAGGAGACCTGCAACGCCCGGCGGACCGCGCCGCGCGCGATCCTGCGGGCGCTGATCGCGTCGTTCGTGCTGGGCGGTCTGCTGCTGCTGTTCGGCCTGATGAGTGCGCCCGACCTCGCCGACCCGGCCCTGTCATCGGCCTCCGGCGGCCTGCAGGGGGTGCTGCTCGAGGTCGTCGGCGGCCCGCTCGGCCGGGTGTTCCTCGGCTGCGTCGTCGCGGCGGTGAGCATCTGCGCGCTGGCCGTGCACACCGCCGCCATCCGGGTCACCTTCGCGATGGCCCGCGACGGCGTGCTGCCCTTCAGCCACCGGCTGGCCAACGTGTCACCGACCGCGCGCACACCCGCGATGCCAGCCGTCGTGGTCGGACTGTTCGCGATCGGCATCCTGCTGCTCAACATCCGGCAGCCGCAGGTCTTCACGGTGGTCACCAGCATTGCCGTGCTGCTGTTCTACATCGCATACCTGCTGGTCACGGGGCCGATGCTGCTGGCCCGGCTGCGCGGGACCTGGGCCGGCGGCGGTGCCTTCCCGCTCGGCCGCTGGGGGCTGCCGGTCAACGCGTTGGCCGTGCTGTGGGGCAGCGTCATGGCCGTCAACATCGGCTGGCCGCGGGCGGAGGTCTACAACGCCTCGCCGCCGCACCACTGGTACCTGCAGTGGGGCGCCCCACTGTTCTGCGGGGCGCTGATCGGCGTCGGGCTGCTGATGTGGCACCTGCGGCTCAAGGCGCGGGCCGGCGTACTGGCCTCGCACGCCTGCTGAGCAGGTTCACATCAGCCGGACGACCTGCCCGTCCCGGGCGGCGAGCTGCGCCGCCTCGAGCACCTCCAGCACGCGTACGCCGTCCTGCGCGGTCACCGGCAGCGGCCCACCGGCGGACAGCGCCGCGTGCAGCAGCCGGTAGTACGCCGGCCAGTCTCCCGGTAGCGACGGCACCTGCCTGGAGCCGGCGGCATCGACGAGCCGACCGGGTGGCTCGGCGACCGGCCCGGCCTGAGCACCGGCGCGCAGGGCCGCTTCCTGCCCGTCGAGGTCATCCTTGCTCCAGCCGGCGCGACTGCCCTGCAGCACCAGCCGCGGCCCGGGCCACGGCGCGGCGAGCGAGCCCCACAGGTGACTGTGGGCGCCGCCGACGTGCGTCAGCGCCAGGAAGCAGTCGTCGTCGACGGCCGCACCCGGCCGGAGCAACCCGATCTCGGCGTACACCTGCGTGACGGGGCCGAGCAGCAGCAGCGCGGCGTCGACCAGGTGGGGTCCGAGGTCGAGCAGCACCCCGCCGGCGGCGTCCGGCCGCTCGCGCCAGCGCTGCTCGACCTGCGGCCGGAACCGGGTGAACCGCGACTCGAGCCGGCTGACCTTCCCGAGCGTGCCGTCCGCGATCAGCCGCGCGGCGGTCAGCGTGTCGCTGTCCCACCGGCGATTGGCGAACACGCTCAGGGCCAGTCCGCGCCGCTGCGCCAGGGCCAGCAGCCGGCGGGCCTGCTCGGCGGTCGCGGCCAGCGGCTTGTCGACGACGGTGGCCAGCCCAGCCTGCAGCGCGGCGGCGGCGAGCTCGGCGTGCACCGGGTGCGGTGCCGCGATCACCACCAGGTCGAGCTCCCCGGCACGGGCCCACAGCTCCGAAGCGGTGTCGAGGACGATCACGCCCGGGACGTCGACGAGGGCCTGGGCCCGGCGCCCGACGTCCGCGGTGATCACGTGGGTGAGGACGAAACCCGGCTCGGCCTGTAGCAGCGGCCGGTGCAGGACCCGGCCGGCCAGGCCGTAGCCCACCAGCGCGACGCGCAGCGGCCTCACCCGCTCGTGGCGAGGGCGCCGACGGCGGCTGCGGCCCGCGCCGCCAGCCGTTCGCCGAACGGCTCGTCCTCGCGCAGCACGAGCAGCACCGCACCGAGCGCCTCGGCGCGGTCTCCCAGGACGCCGGGGACCACCGAGACGCACGCCGACGCCGACGGCACCGCCGAGCGCAGCACCCGGGCGCGGAGCGTGTCGAGGACCAGCTCGCCGGCCAGCCCGAGCTCGCCGCCGAGCACCACGCGCTCGGGGTTGAGCAGGTTGACGACGTTGGCGACGGCCTGGCCCGCCTGGTCACCGACGTCAGCCAGCACCCGGCGGCAGGCGGGGTCGCCCTCGCGGGCCCGCGCGACCAGGTCGGGGACGCCGCTGACCGTGCTGCCGACATGGGCCAGCCGCGCCACCAGGGCGGGGCCTCCGACGTACATCTCCAGGCAGCCGCGGTTGCCGCAGCGGCACAGCTCGCCGCCGGTGACGACCGTGGTGTGGCCGACCTCGCCCGCGGTCCCGCCGGCCCCCCGGAACAGCCGCCCCTCGTGCACGATGCCCGCGCCGACACCGGTCGCGGCCTTGAGGTAGACCATCTCGGCGCAGCCCCGCCCGGCGCCCCAGACGGCCTCGGCGAGCGCACCGAGGTTGGCGTCGTTGTCGACCCGCACGGGCAGGCCAAGCTCACGCGCGAGCTCGTCGGCCGGCACCCGGCCGAGCCAGCCCGGCAGGATGCTGGAGCTGCCGACGGTGCCCTTGGCATCCAGCGGCGCGGGGATACCGAGCCCGACGCCGAGCACGTCGACGCGGTCCGCGGACAGCCCGAGCAGCAGGCGGTCCAGAACGTTCGCGACAGCCCGGATCGTCTCGTCGGGCCGGTCGTCCACGTCGAACCGGTCATCGTGCTCGGCCAGCACCCGGTGTCCGAGGTCAGCGACGACCACCCGCAGGTGACGACGGCCGATGTCGACGCCGACGGCCAGCCCGGCGGCCGGCTCGAGCACGACCCGGGTGGCCGGTCGCCCGGTGACGGGCCGGTCGGTCGAGCCGGAGTCGGCAACCAGCCCGCAGCGACGAAGGCTGGCGAGCAACCCGCTGACCGTCGTACGGGACAGCCCGACGACCGCCCCCAGCTCGGCCCGGGTCAGCGGGCCCTGGGTGCGCAGCACGTCCAGGACGGCCCGCAGCGGATCCGCCGAGCGGGCGGTCAGAGGCCGGAACTGGGCGGCCGGCACCGGGGACTGCAGGGGGGGCGTCAGGGGGGGCGTCAGGGTCGACGTCGAGGCGGACTTCGGGGTGGACATGGTGGCCAGACCGTCTGTGACTGCGCGCGTTCTGTCAATGCCTGAACACGATCTGGTTTCGGAGCTCGCTTTGTATCGATCTGGACACAGGGTTCCGTCCGGCACTTGACAGAGCTAGTGACTCGGAGCACGTTGCCACGAGTACCAGCGCTGACGCCGCCGGCGGCAGGCCACGTCAAGAGGAGAACCCCGTGCACCGTCCCCGCCGCGCCCTCGTCGCTGTCCCCGGTCTCGCCGCCGCGCTCGTCCTGGCCGGTTGCGCCTCTTCCACCAAGGCTGCTGCACCGACCTCGAACGCCCCGGCCGCCAGCAGCGCCGCCGCGGTGTCCGGCAAGGTCGCCCTGCTGCTGCCCGAGGTTGCGACCACCCGCTACGAGGCGTTCGACAAGCCGTACTTCACCCAGGCCCTGTCGGCGAAGTGCCCGAGCTGTGAGTTGATCTACTCCAACGCCAACCAGAGCGAGGCGCAGCAGCTCCAGCAGGCCAACGCCGCACTGGCGCAGGGCGCCAAGGTCCTGGTCCTGGACCCGGTCAACGGTGCCACCGCGGGCGCGATCGTGCAGGCCGCCAAGGCCAAGAACGTCCCGGTCATCAGCTACGACCGCTTGATCACCGGTGGCGGCGCGACCCCGGACTACTACATCTCCTTCGACAACGAGAAGGTCGGCGCCCTGCAGGCGACCGAGCTGAAGAAGCAGCTCGACGCCAAGGGCAAGAAGGGGCCGCTGGTCTGGATCAACGGCTCCCCCACCGACAACAACGCCACGCTGTTCGCCAAGGGCGCCCACTCCGTCATCCCGAAGGAGGGGATCGACGGCTACACGATCGGCTACGAGATCGCGACCCCCGACTGGCTGCCGGCGACGGCCAAGACCGAGATGCAGGCCGCGATCACCAAGCTCGGCAAGGACGCCATCGTCGGCGTCTACAGCGCGAACGACGGCATGGCCACGACGATCTCCAGCGTCATCCCGCCGGGCATCCCGCTGACCGGCCAGGACGCCGAGAAGCTGGCCATCACCCGGATCCTCACCGGCTCGCAGTCGATGACGGTATACAAGGCGATCAAGCCTGAGGCCACCGGCGCCGCCGAGCTCGCCGTCGCCCTGCTCGCGGGCACCAAGCCGACCACGATCGGCGGCGTGTCGGTCACCTCCGACGCCTCCACCAACAACGTGCCGTCGGTGCTGCTCGTCCCGGTCGCCGTGACCAAGGACAACATCAAGGACACGGTCATCAAGGATGAGCTGTACAAGGCATCCGACATCTGCACGGGTGCTGCCGCGGCGGCCTGCACCACGTTGGGCATCTCCTAGACCGGCAGCTGTTGGATGGGCAGCTCCCGAAGGGGATGCTCTTGGCCCAGCCGAGTTCGCCGTCCCCGACCCCTCGAGCTCCCCGGAGATCCCCGTGGCACAGCCCGTGCTCGCCCTGCGCAACGTGTCCAAGCGCTTCGGCGCCGTGCAGGCGCTCACCGACGTCGACTTCGAGGCCTACCCCGGCGAGGTGGTTGCCCTGGTCGGGGACAACGGGGCCGGCAAGTCGACGCTGGTGAAGGTCATGTCGGGCGTCGGCCCGCCCTCGGACGGCCAGGTGCTGTTCGAGGGCCGGCCGGTGACGATCAACCGGCCGCAGGACGCGACCCACCTCGGGATCGCGACGGTCTACCAGGACCTCGCGCTGTGCGACAACCTGGACGTCGTCGCCAACCTGTTCCTCGGCGAGGAGTCCCGGGGCGGCCTGCTGCGGCCGTTCGGCTGGATGGACGAGATCGCGATGGAGAAACGCGCCCTGGACCTGATGCGGCAGCTGTCGGTACGCATGCCCACGGTGCGCATGCCGGTCGCATCGCTGTCCGGCGGCCAGCGGCAGAGCGTTGCCATCGCCAGGTCGCTGCTCGGCGACCCGAAGGTGGTCATCCTCGACGAGCCGACCGCCGCGCTCGGGGTCGCGCAGACCGCGCAGGTCCTGGACCTGATCGTGCGGCTGCGCGACCGCGGGCTCGCTGTCATCATGATCAGTCACAACCTTGCCGATGTGTTCGCCGTCGCCGACCGGGTCGCTGTCCTGCGGCTGGGGCGGGCCAACGGGACCTTCCACGTCGACGAGGTCAGCGAGGACCAGGTGGTCTCGGCCATCACCGGCGCGGTCTCGGGAGGCGGCCGCCGGGCCGGCCTGCCGTCCTCCGCGTCCCTGGCCGACGCCGCCGGTCCGTCCGCAAGCGCGTCCGGCAGCGCGCCCGTGCAGGGGCCGGCATGACCGCCACGCCGACGGCCCCCACCCCGCCCACGCCGGCCACCTCGGCCACCCCGGCGCAGGCCACCGACCAGCCTCCGCAGCGGGCCAGCGACCTCGACCCCCGGCTGCTCGTCGACGAGGCAGGGCTGGCCGGGTACGTCACCGCCTTCCGTCGCCGGCTGGCAGGCGGTGAGCTCGGCAGCCTGCCCGTGGTCATCGGCCTGGTGGTCATCGCGCTGGTGTTCTACACCCAGCAGCCGGCGTTCCTGTCCGCCGAGAACCTCAGCAACCTCGTCCTGCAGATGATCGCGGTGGGCACCATCAGCCTGGGCATCGTCATGGTGCTGCTGCTCGGCGAGGTCGACCTCTCGGTGGGCTCGATCAGCGGCGTCACCGCGGCGCTGTTCGCCACCCAGGTCGTCAACCACGGTCGCAGCCAGGTCCTGGGCTTCGTGCTGGCCCTGCTGCTCGGCACCGCGATCGGCGGCTTCCAGGGCTTCTTCTTCACCAGGTTCGGGGTGCCGTCCTTCGTCGTCACGCTGGCCGGCCTGCTGGGCTGGCAGGGCCTGCAACTCAAGGTCCTCGGCACCACGGGCAGCGTCAACGTCACCGACGGCTTCGTGCACAGCCTCACCGGGGCGTTCTACCCGCCGTCGACCGGCTGGCTGCTGGCCGTCGTCGCGGTCCTGCTGTACGCCGGGGTGCAGCTGGTCGAGGTGCGCGCGCGAAGCGCGGCGGGCCTGCGTCCCCGGCCGGTCGTCGAGGTCGTCACCCGCTGCATCGTGCTGGCGGTCGTCCTCGGCATCGGCGTCGCCGTGCTCAACCGCTACCGCGGCGTGCCCTTCGCCCTCGTCCTGTTCCTCGTCCTCGTCGTGCTCTTCGACCTTGTCATCCGGCGCACCCGCTACGGCCGGCACGTGCTCGCGGTCGGCGGCAACGCCGAGGCGGCCCGTCGCGCCGGCATCTCGGTGGCCGGCATCCGGCTGTCGGTGTTCATGATCGCCGGCCTGATGGCGGCGCTGGGCGGGATCCTCAACACCAGCTACCTGCAGTCGGTCGACCAGAGCTCCGGCGGCAGCAACACCCTGCTGTACGCGATCGCCGCGGCCGTGATCGGCGGCACCTCGCTGTTCGGCGGCCGCGGATCGGCGTACTCCGCCCTGCTCGGAGTCCTGGTCATCACCGCCATCACCAACGGCATGGCACTGCTCACCCTGCCCGCAGCCACCCAGTTCATGGTCACCGGCGGGGTGCTGCTCGCCTCGGTCACCCTGGACGCCGTCAGCCGGCGTGGCCAGAAGGCCAAGGGCAGGGGCTGACCCCCTCCCTCAGCCGCCGGCGCGCACTGTCAGGCGAGGAACTCCAGCAGCGCCGCCGCGACGACGTCGGGCGCCTCCTCGACGACGAAGTGACCGGCGCTGGGGATGGTCGCCATCCGGGCGCCAGGGCCGAGGTCGCGCACCACGGCCTCCCCGACCGAGATCGGCAGCACCGGGTCGAGCGCACCCCACAGCACCAGCGCCCGCTCGACGTGCACGTCGGGCAGCGAGCGGGGCAGGGCGCTGCCGGGTTTCCGGGCGCCAGGCCGCGGCCGCACGGCAGCCCGGTAGTAGCCGAAGAAGGCGCGCCTGCGGTCCCGCCCGCTGTAGGCCGCCGCGTACTCGGCGCGACGCTCGTCGTCCAGCGGTTGCGGTGCCTTCCAGGCCAGCCTCAGCATCAGCTCGACGATCCGCCGGCCGGCCATCCAGAACGCCGCCTCCGGCAGCATCGGGAGAGCGAGCAACGGGATGTGCACGGCCCGGTACGGCGGCGGGCCCTGCCGGTACGGCGCGTTGGCAATGGCAAGCCGCCGGACCAGGTCGGGCCGCAGCCCGGCCAGCCCGAGGGCGATCACCCCGCCCCAGTCGTGCCCGACGACGTCCACCCTGGCCAGCCCCTCGGCCTCGAGCAGCGCCGCCACCTGGGTGACCAGCGACGGCACGTCGTACGGGCCGCTGTAGGTGGAGCCACCGAGGCCGGGCAGGTCGGGGGCGAGCACCCGCCGTTCGCCACCGGGATCTGCCGCGCAGGCCAGCCGCGGTGCGACGTCTCGCCAGCACGATGAGGTCTCGGGCGCACCGTGCAGCAGCAGCACCGGGGTGCGGTCACCCGAGCTGCCCCGCCAGGTCCGGAGCAGGAACACGGTGTCCGCGGCCACCACCGTGCGCACATCGTCCACCCGCGAAGGCTATGTCTCCGGTCAACGCAGGATCAGCGCCCCCCGTAGAACACCCGCTGCACCACGGCCCGCGCCCTGCGGGTCGTCCGTCGGTAGTCATCGAGGAAGGCGCTCTGCGAACCCGGCGGATGCCCGAGCAGGCGGGCGACCGCATCGAGCTCGCGACCACCGGACGGCAGCACCTCCAACGGCTTGCCGCGTACCAGGACCAGTGCGTCACGGGTCCGGCCGGCCAGCGTCCACGCCTGCGCCAGCACAGCGGCGTCGTCGTCGTCGACCAGCCCGGCGGCCACCGCGGCGCGCAGCGCGCCCAGCGTGGAGGTCGTACGCAGCCCCGGCAGCTGCCCGGCGTAGCGCAGCTGCCACAGCTGGACCGTCCACTCGACGTCGGCCAGCCCGCCCCGGCCCAGCTTGATCGCCAGCCCGGGGTCGACGCCGCGCGGCATCCGCTCGGTCTCGACCCGGGCCTTGATTCGGCGGACCTCCAGGACCTGTGCGTCGGTAAGGCCCTCGGCCGGGTAGCGGACCGGCGCGACCAGCGCGAGGAAGTCGGCGGCGAGCTCTGCGTCACCGGCGAGCGGGGCGGCGCGCAGCAGTGCCTGCGCCTCCCAGACCAGCGACCAGCGGTCGTAGTAGACGGCGTACGACGCCAGGCTGCGGGTCAGCGGGCCCTGCCGGCCCTCCGGCCGCAGGCCGGCGTCGACGACCAGCGGCGGGTCGGGGGCGGGCAGCGCGAGCAGCCGCCGCGTCTCGTTGGCCACATCGTGCGCGACGCCCGCGGCCTCGGCGTCGGAGGTCCCGCCGAGCGGTTCGTGGACGAACAGCACGTCGGCGTCGCTGCCCCAGCTCTGCTCAAGGCCGCCCAGGCGGCCCATGGCCAGGACGGCGAGCCGCACCGGCAGCGCGCCGCGCCGCTCGACCTCGAGCTTGCGGGTGGCGGTGACCAGCGCCGCCTGCACCGTCGCGGCGGCGACGTCCGACAGCGCCGCCCCGACCTGCGCGAGGTCGGCGAGCCCGAGCAGGTCGGCGCAGGACACCCGGAGCAGCTCGTGCCGGCGCAGCCCCCGGGCGGTGAAGACCGCCTGTTCCCAGTCCTCGTGGCGGCGCACCGAGGCCACGAAGCCGCCGACCAGGGCCGCGCGGTCCCGCGGCGCGAGCTCGGCGTCATCCGCGAGCAGCCGGACACCGCCGGGCGCGCGCACGAGCAGGTCCGCGACGAAACGGGACGTCCCGAGCAGCCCGGCCAGTCGCTCGGCCACGGCGCCCTCATCGCGCAGCAGGCGCAGGTACCAGGGTGTCGTACCGAGCGCGTCGCTGACCTGGCGGTAGCGGAGCAGCCCGGCGTCGGGGTCGGCAGCGCCGGCGAACCAGCCGAGCATGACCGGCAGCAGGGTCTGCTGGATGGTGGCCCGCCTGGAGACCCCTGCCGACAGCGCCTCCAGGTGTCGCAGGGCGACCGCCGGCTCGGCGAAGCCCAGCGCCGACAGCCGGGCGCCGGCGGCCTCGGGTGAGAGCCGGGCCTGCTCGGCGGGCAGCCGGGCGACCGCGGCGAGCAGCGGCCGGTAGAACAGCTTCTCGTGCAGCCGGCGGACCTCGCGGCGGTAGCCGGCGCGCTCGCGGGCGAACAGTGCGACCGCGTCGGCTCGGTAGCCGCAGGCGCGTGCGATCCGCCGCAGCCCGTCGCCATCGGTGTCGGCGGGCAGCAGGTGGGTGCGCCGCAGGCGGTGCAGCTGCAGCCGGTGCTCGACGGTGCGCAGCCAGCGGTAGGCCTCGGCGAGGTGTCGGGCATCCTCCCGCCCGACGTAGCCGCCCTCCGCGAGCCGCTCCAGTGCGGTCAGCGTCGTGCCGCTGCGTACGGTCTGGTCGATCCGCCCGTGCACCAGCTGCAGCAGCTGCACGGCGAACTCGACGTCGCGCAGCCCACCCCGACCGAGCTTGACCTCACGGTCGGCCTTGCCCGACCCGAGCGTCGACTCGACCCGGCGGCGCATCGCCTGGACGTCGGCGACGAAGCCGGGGCGGTCACCGGCCGTCCACACCAGCGGTGACACCGCCTCGAGGTAGCGCCGGCCCAGGCCGAGGTCGCCCGCGACCGGTCGCGCCTTGAGCAAGGCCTGGAACTCCCAGGTCTTGGCCCAGCGGTGGTAGTACGCCTGGTGGCTGGCCAGCGTGCGCACCAGCGGGCCGGCCCCGCCCTCGGGGCGCAGGCCCGCGTCGACCGGCCAGGCCACCTCCGAGCAGACCCGCATCATCGTGCTGGCCAGCTGCGTGGCGGCGCGCAGCGCGGCAGTCTCGTCGGCGTCGCCGACCGGCTCGGCGACGAACACCACATCGACGTCGCTGACGTAGTTGAGCTCGCGGCCGCCGCACTTGCCCAACGCGATGACCGCGAGCCGGCAGGCCGCCGAGCCGTCGCGCAGCCCTGCGACAGCGACGGCGAGGCCGGCGGTCAGGGTCGCGGCGGCCAGGTCGGCGAGCTCACCCGCGACGTCCTCGACGGCGACCGCCCCGCACAGGTCGCGCGCCACCAGCCCCAGCAGGCAGCGGCGGTACGCCGACCGCAGCGCCGCCACGACCTCCGGCCCGGTGCCCGCGGCCGATGCGCCGCCACTCCCCCACGGCAGCACGTCCTGCGCAGGCGCGCCGACCGCCGCGAGCAGCTGGGTCTGCAGCCCGTACAGGCTCGGCCGGACCGTCGTCACCTGGTCATCGGCCAGCACCTGCCAGTCGGCCGGGTGCACGGCAAGGTGGTCGCCGAGCGCCGCGCTGACCCCGAGCACGCCGAGCAGCCGCCGGCGCAGCCCGTCGTTGCGGCGCAGGTCGGCGAGCAGCCCCGGCCCCGCGGCGCCTGCCAGGCGCTGCAGGGCGCCCAGCGCGAGGTCGGGGTCGGGCACGTCGGCCAGCGCTTCGAGCACCAGCTCCGCTGCCGGGTCGGCGGGCCCGCCGTCGCACCACAACCCCAGCGTCTCCAGACCTTCCTGCGCGGCCGTCGGGTCGGTGAAGCCCGCGCGGACCAGCCGCGCCGCGCGCTGCCGGGGGCGCGTCACCGGCCGGTCACACCAGCGGGAGCCGTCACACCAGTGGGAGGGCCCGGGGCCGCGGGTCCTCTCCACGTACGACAGCCGCGAAGCGATCGCAGACCGGCCGCCAGAGCGCCGCCACCTCGGGTAGCTCGACGAGGGTGCGCTCCAGCAGCGCGTCCGGATCGCCACCGGCCTCCCGGAGCGCGTCCGCCTGTTCGGCGACCCAGCCGCGGAACACGTCGGCGGGGGTCTCGACGTGGAACTGCAGCCCCCAGGCGCGGTCGCCGACCCGGAACATCTGGTGCGGATAGCGGGTGCTGCTGGCCAGCAGCGTCGCCCCCGGTGGCAGCTCGGTGACGACGTCCCAGTGCCACTGCACGCAGATCCAGCTCATCGGGGTGTCCCAGACCAGCGGGTCGGCGCCGGCGACGTCACGCTTGGCGACCAGCCGGGCGCCCAGCTCCGGGCCGGACCCGCCCGGCTCGACGACCCCGCCGGTCGCCTCCGCCAGCAGCTGCGCGCCGAGGCAGACGCCGAGCACCGGGACGCGGTCTGCGACGGCCGAGCGCAGCAGCGCCTTGGTCGCGCGCAGCCACGGTGCGGACGCGTCGTCGTACGCCTGCTGCGGGCCACCCATCACGACCAGCGCGTCATGGCCGGTGATCCGCTCGGGCAGCACGTCACCCGCGTACGGCGCCAGCACGTCGAGGTCCAGGCCAGCCGCCGGCAACCAGTCTGCGAGCAGCCCCGGGCCCTCCGCGGGGTCGTGCGTGACGACCAGTGCCCTGCTCCGAGCGCCCGCAGGTGAGGGGTTCACAGCACCGGCAGGTAGCGGCCGAGCTCGAACGGCGTGACCTCGCTGCGGTAAGCCCGCCACTCCTCACGCTTGTTGCGCAGGAAGAAGTCGAAGACGTGCTCGCCGAGCGTCTCAGCGACCAGCTCGCTGCGCTCCATCGCCTCGATCGCCTCGGCCAGACTGCCGGGCAGCGGCGTCATGCCCATCGCCCGGCGCTCCTGCTCCGACAGCGACCAGACGTCGTCCTCCGCGCCGGGTGGCAGCGGGTACTCCTGCTCGATGCCCTTGAGGCCCGCCGCCAGCAGCAGGGCGAAGCACAGGTAGGGGTTCGTGGCGCTGTCAGGGCTGCGTACCTCGACCCGGGTCGACCCGCTCTTGGTCGGCTTGTACATCGGTACCCGGACCAGCGCGCTGCGATTGTTGGACCCCCAGCACACGTACGGCGGCGCCTCACCGCCCGAGGCGAGCCGCTTGTAGGAGTTGACCCACTGATTCGTCACGGCGGTGATCTCGCTGGCGTGTCGCAGCAGCCCGGCGATGAAGTGCTTGCCGACCGGTGAGAGGTGGCTGGGGTCAGCGCCGTCGTGGAAGGCGTTGCGGTCGCCCTCGAACAGCGACAGGTGGGTGTGCATGCCGCTGCCGGGCTGGTCGCTGAACGGCTTGGGCATGAAGGTCGCGTAGACGCCCTGGGACAGCGCGACCTCCTTGATGACGTGCCGGGTCGTGAGGATGTTGTCGGCGGTCGACAGCGCGTCGGCGTAGCGCAGGTCGATCTCCTGCTGGCCGGGCGCCACCTCGTGGTGGGAGTACTCCACCGAGATGCCCATGCTCTCCAGCACGGTGATCGCCTGCCGGCGGAAGTCGTGCGTCACGTCGTGCGGTGTCAGATCGAAGTAGCCGCCGGCATCGACCGGCTCAGGGACGACACCCCTCGGTGGCAGCGCCTTCAGCAGGAAGAACTCGATCTCCGGGTGGGTGTAGAAGGTGAAGCCCGCGTCGCTGGCCTTGGCCAGGGTGCGCCGCAGCACGTGCCGGGGGTCGGCCCAGCTCGGCGAGCCGTCCGGCATCGAGATGTCGCAGAACATCCGTGCGGTGCCGGGCGACTCCCCGCCCCAGGGCAACACCTGGAAGGTCGCCGGGTCGGGCTTGGCGAGCATGTCGCTCTCGTGCACCCGCGCGAAGCCCTCGATGGCCGAGCCGTCGAAGCCGATGCCCTCCGCGAACGCCCCCTCCAGCTCCGCGGGCGCGATCGCGACGGACTTGAGGGTGCCCAGGACGTCGGTGAACCACAGCCGGATGAACCGGATGTCACGCTCCTCGAGCGTACGGAGCACGAACTCCTGCTGCTTGTCCATACGCGAGAGTCTGTCAGGCGACGCGGTCTGTCAGGCAGCCCGGTCTGTCAGCCCTTGGGCTTGGCGCTGCCCCGTACCGCAGTCAGAGCGGACGAGCCGCCGGTCGGCGGGGTCTGGCCCTTGGTCTTCTTGTTCTGGTCCTGCTTGGGCTTCCTGACCTCGCGGCTGTTCTTGCTCTTGTCGGCCATGACGGTCTCCTGCGGTAGCGGTGCACGGGCGGTGCGGAGCCCGACCGGCGCGCCGAGGTCTGTCACTGTGTCACGGCGTGGCCCCCGTCAGGTGCGGACCTGGGCGAGTAGGCCGACGCCGTTCCCGGAGGTGCGCTGGCAGGGCGCCCGCATCGGCAGGGTGGCTCGGATCGCGGCCGCCGACATCGGTCTGCCGGTGTGCCAGCCCTGCACGGTGTCGCAGCCGGCGACCGCCAGCGCCTCGAGGGTCGGCTGGTCCTCGACGCCTTCAGCCACCACGCGCAGCCGCAGGTCATGGGCAAGCCGGACGGTCGAGGACACGATCAGCGCGCAGGAGGAGTCGGTCAGCAGGTCGCGTACGAAGGAGCGGTCGATCTTGAGCTCGTCGACGGGCAGGACGCGTAGGTAGGCCAGGCTCGACAGCCCCGTGCCGTAGTCGTCCAGGGACAGCCCGACGCCGAGCGTGCGCAGCGCGACGAGCGTCGCGAGGATGCGGTCCGGGTCGCTCATGACGACCGTCTCGGTCACCTCGATCCGCAGGTGCCGCGCAGGTACCGCGTGCTCGGCGAGCACCCGGGCGACGGAGGCCGGCAGGTCCACGTCGAGCAGGTCGGGCGCGCCGAGGTTGACCGCGACGTGGACGTCGCGGTCGGCGGCGAGCAGCTCGGCCAGGAACGCGACGGCCTGAGCGAGGACGCGGGCGGTCATGCTCGGCAGCAGTCCAGCCCGCTCCACGGCCGCGAGGAACTCCCCAGGCAGCAGCAGTCCACGGGTCGGATGGTTCCAGCGCACGAGGGCCTCGAAGCCGAGGACGCGACCGTCGCGCGGGTCGGTCTTGGGCTGGTACCAGGCCTCGATCTGGTCGTCGGCCTGCAGAGCCGAACGCAGCTCGGACAGTAGCGCCAGGCGGTCGCGTGAGCCCTGGTCGAGCTGGGCGTTCCAGGTCACGCAGCCACTGCGGTGGTCCTTGGCGCGGTACAGCGCGAGGTCGGCCCGCCGCAGCAATTCGATCGAGACATCGCCGGGCTGGCTCAACTCGGTCAGGGCGACATGTCCGATGCTGACCCCGACGACGACCTGGGTCGTCGCGACCAGTAGCGGGCGTCCGATCACCGTTCGTAGCGTGGCGGCCAGCTGCGGCCCGGTGGGACCGGGGCGGGCGCGCCGCGTGCGTCGCGGCATCAGCACGGCGAACTCGTCACCACCAAGGCGCGCAGGAATGTCTCCGGCTCGGCCGCACCCTTCCAGGCGATGCGCAACGGCAACGATGACTTCGTCGCCGCAGGCATGGCCGAAGCTGTCGTTGACCGTCTTGAAGTTGTCCAGGTCGATGAACAGGACCGCCACCCGGGCGGTCCCGCGCCCCGCGAGGGCATGGCCGACACGGTCGTGAAAGAGCTTGCGGTTGGCTAGGCCGGTGAGCGGATCGTGGTGAGCTTGGTGTTCCAGACGCTCCTCGAGCTGCTTCTCCCGGGTGACGTTCACGAGGACGCCGTGCATCGTCGCGCAGCCGTCCTGGTCCCACAGCGCCTTCGAGTCGTCACGCACCCACACCGTTGCCCCAGAACGGTGCCGTAACCGGTAGGTCTGGGAAGTGATCCCCTCTTCCGCCGGGGAGGCAACCAAGAGCCGCTCCTCCCGGGCGACCACCCCCTCCCGGTCCTGGGGATGTAGCTGCTTCAGCCACAGGCCTGGGTCAGCCATCCACTCTTGGGCCGAGAAACCGAGTATGGACTCGATCTGCGGGCTTACGTAGAGCCACCTTCCGTTGGGCCCAGGCTCGGCGACGTAGACGATCGCGGGTACTCGCTCGACCTGCAGCTCGGAGCGCTGCTCCAGACCGCGTGGGTCACTATCCGACAGCCTGCGCTCGGTGATGTCATGGGTCACGCCGATCGCGTAGCCAGGTCCCCCGTCCACTCCCGCGACCAGCGACATGGTGAGAGAAGCCGAAAGGGTTCCTCCGTCCTTGCGGATGAACCGCTTCTCCATTGCGAAGTGGTCGATCTTCCCATCAACCATCAGGGCGAACCTGTCCAGATTCGCCTCAACATCATCCGGGTGCGTGAACGCAGAAAACGGCATGGATGCGAAGTCCCGCACCGAGTACCCCAGAGCCTGCCTCAGCACATCGTTCGTCCAGGTCGTTCGACCGTCGAGGTCGACGACGTCGATACCGACCGGAGCCAGGCCAAAAGCGGGGTCACGGCGGTCAGGGCCGGCCGCCCGCGCGGTGGTCCCATGCACGTCCTGAGGATCCAGGTCGGAACCTTCGGGGACGTGACTGAACACCCATCCTCCATCCGAAGGAGACCAAGACTGTGCGCTATCGTCCGAAAACCTAGCATCGTCGGGTCGGGGAGTTGGGACGAATGACCAAATGTCAGTCCGGCTCGACCTTATTGTCCCCTTGTGTTCGACCTGAAGAAGCAGGCGCCGCAAGATGTATGCCGCGGCGAGCACCAGCGCCTTGATGGTCCGCGACGTCGCCGAGTCCGGCGAGGCTGCCGGCAACCGTCGTTCGGTCCCCATGGCGGGTCCCGGGTCGCGCGTCCTTGGCCAAGGGGATGGGGCAGGTCGTACCGCCAGCGCGCCTCGGCTCAGGTCGTCTGGAAGGATCGGCCCATGAGAGCTTTGGTGAAGCCCACCGCAGGTCCCGGACTCGAGCTGATGGAGCGCCCCGAACCGGCGGTCGGGCCCGATGACGTGAAGATCAGGGTCCAGCGTGCTGGCCTGTGTGGCACGGACCTGCACCTTGAGCAGTGGGATGACTGGGCGGCATCCGTTATCAAGGCGCCCTTGGTGATCGGTCATGAGTTCTTCGGGGAGGTGGCCGAGATCGGGGAGGATGTCACCTCGGTGCAGGTAGGCCAGAAGGCCTCCGGCGAAGGACACGTCGTGTGCGGGACCTGCCGCAACTGTCGGGCCGGACGGCGTCATGTGTGCATCCGGACGTCGAGCGTGGGAGTCAACCGCGATGGTGCGTTCGCCGACTACGTGGTGATCCCTTCGGGCAACGTCTGGGTGCAGCCCGACGACATGGACCCCGACCTTGGTGCCGTCTTCGACCCGCTGGGCAACGCGGTCCACACGACGTTGTCCTTTCCGCTCGCCGGTGAGGATGTGCTGGTCACCGGTGCCGGCCCGATCGGCATCATGGCAGCCGCCATCGCACGGCACGTCGGAGCGCGCTTCGTCGTCGTCACCGACATATCCGACTACCGCCTGGAGCTTGCCAAGGGTGCCGGCGCCGACCTGACCGTCAACGTCTCGAATACCACGCTGGTGGAGGCTCAGCGCGAGCTCGGCATGCGCGAGGGGTTCGACATCGGGCTGGAGATGTCCGGCAGCCCATTGGCCATGGAAGAGATGCTCACCAACCTCAACCACGGGGCCCGGGTTGCGATGCTCGGGTTGCCGAAGGGCCCATACCCGATCGACTGGGGCAAGGTCATCACCCACATGATCACCATCAAGGGCATCTACGGCCGCGAGATGTACGACACCTGGTATGCCATGAGCTCCATGCTGGCGACATCCCCGACGCTGCGCAAGGCCGTACGCTCCGTGATCACCCACCGCTTCACGGCGGAGCGGTGGCAGGACGCCTTTGCCGCTGCACGATCCGGCCAGTGCGGCAAGGTCGTCATGGACTGGAGCTGAACTTCCCACGATGACGAAGACTCACGACGACTGACGACGAGGTGCATCTCATGTACGGAACGTTCAAGGAACAGCTGGCCACAACCCTGGGAGAGATCAGAACTGCGGGCCTGTACAAGAGCGAACGCGAGCTCACCTCCCCACAGTCGGCGCACATCACCACCGCCAAGGTCGAGGCGCTGAACTTCTGTGCCAACAACTACCTGGGTCTGGCCAACCACCCGACGGTCGTCGCGGCCGCCTCTGAAGCATTGCAGGAGTGGGGCTTTGGCATGGCCAGTGTCCGGTTCATCTGCGGCACGCAGATCCTGCACACCGAGCTCGAGGCCAAGATCTCGGCATTCCTCGGCACCGAGGCGACGATCCTCTATTCCTCATGCTTTGACGCCAACGGAGGGGTGTTCGAAACCCTTTTCGGCGCCGAGGATGTCGTGATCTCCGACGAGCTCAACCACGCCTCGCTCATTGACGGCATCCGCCTGTCCAAGGCCCAGCGGCTGCGCTACAGGAATGCCGACATGGCCGATCTCGAGGTCCAGCTGACGTCGGCAGCAGGTGCTCGCCATCGGGTCATCGTCACCGACGGCGTGTTCTCCATGGATGGGTCCTTCGCACCGCTTGACCGAATCTGCGATCTGGCCGAGCAGCACGATGCCCTGGTCATGGTGGACGACTCCCATGCGGTGGGCTTCATTGGTGAGGGCGGCCGCGGAACCCCTGAGCTGTACGACGTCATGAACCGCGTCGACATCATCACCGGCACCCTGGGCAAGGCCCTGGGCGGCGCGTCCGGAGGCTACGTCTCCGCTCACAAGGAGATCGTCGACCTGCTGCGCCAACGCTCTCGCCCCTACTTGTTCTCCAACGCCGTTGCTCCGGCAGTTGTCGCCGGCTCGATGGCCGCGCTCGAGCTGGCCGCCAGGTCGAGCGAACGACGCGAGGCCCTGACCCGCAATACGGCATTGTTCCGCGACCTGATGACCGAAGCCGGCTTCGACCTCCGGCCTGGCACACATCCGATCACGCCCGTGATGTTCCCTGGCGAGGATGGAGCGCGCACGGCGACCGCGATCGCCGAGTCGATGTTGGCCGACGGCATCTACGTCATCGCGTTCTCCTATCCCGTTGTGCCCAAGGGCAAGGCGCGAATCCGGGTGCAGCTCTCTGCGGCCCACAGTGAGGATGATGTGCGTCGCTGTGTCGATGCTTTCGTCAAGGCCCGGGCCACAATCGGATAACCGGACGCGCATGCGCTTTGCGAAAGCCTCAGAGGTAGAGCCCGGTCTGCTTGGCCTCTACGCGCGGTGCGGCCACCGCGTGGATGTCGCGCTCCCGCAACAGGACGTAGCCCTTGCTCTGCAGCTCGACCTCGGCCCGATCCTCCGGGTCGAAGAGAACGCGATCACCGACCTGAACCTGTCGAACGTTCTGACCGGTCGCCACCACGGTCGCCCACGCAAGCCGCTTCCCCATGCTGGCCGTCGCTGGGATCACGAGTCCGCCGCCAGTTTGACGCTCGCCCACGTCGGCCTCCGTCGAGACGAGCACGCGGTCATGCAGCATCCGGATAGGCAGGCGTTCGTCGCCCGCGCCATCGACCTCAGGCACGACGGCCATGATGGCGACGGTGAAGAACAGCAAGCACCAGACCAAGCAGCACAGCAGATCCTGCCGCCACGGCACCGACTCGCTCCAGGCGAAGCTCACCCTCAGGTGTGTGCGTTACCTCCATGAACCCCGACCTGGCCGACGCCACCTTTCGCCGCACGATCTCCTTGGGCCTGGCCCGAACCGAGAGCTCGTCGATCGTGGCAGCCAGATGGGCACGGGTCGCGGCAATCTCAGCCTCGATCGCGTCCGGGGAGGTCTTGTTCTGCTCGCCCATGCGGGTGACTCCTCTGTCCTGTGAGGTCTCGGTGCGGTGAGGTCTCTAACAGGGACCATAACGCAGACTCGAGCGATACATTCGAAACGCGCACGCCCGTCGCCCCCAACCGGAAGGCCCCTTATGCCCCGCCTCGAAACCGGCCAGACCGCACCGGCGTTCACGCTCAGCGACCACACGGGCAGGACAGTGTCGTTGAGCGACTTCGCCGGCCGCAAGCTGATCATCTTCTTCTACCCCGCCGCCATGACCCCCGGATGCACCAAGGAGGCATGCGACTTCCGTGACTCCCTGATCCGGCTTCAGCAGGCGGGGTATGACGTGGTCGGTATCAGCCCGGACAAGCCGGACAAGCTCGCCAAGTTTGTCGACAAGGAGTCCCTGACCTACCCCCTGCTCTCGGACCCGGATCGAAGCGTGATGGACGCCTACGGTGCGTACGGCGAGAAGACGCTCTACGGCAAGAAGGTCATCGGCGTGATCCGGTCGACCATCGTCGTTGGCCCACACGGCACCATCTCCCTGCCGAAGTACAACGTCAAGGCCACCGGTCACGTGGCCGCCCTGAGCAAGGCGCTGGGGCTGGACTGAAACCTGTCCCCCATCCTCGCTCGTTGCGCCGAAACCACCCAACCTCGACCTCCTCGGCTTCGACTCGGTGGTTTGGCCGCAACACGGCGCGACGGTCTAGAGTCGGCACCGCGCGGAAGTGGTGGAATTGGCAGACACGCAGGATTTAGGTTCCTGTGCCTTCGGGCGTGAGGGTTCAAGTCCCTTCTTCCGCACCAGAGAGTTGACCAATGGCAACGAACAGCTACGAGCCGGGCGGAGACCTGGTACTCGGACCGGGCCCCGGGTTTCGCACCGGTTTCGTCGTGCCGGCGGCAGAGCTGCTCGAGAGGTTTTCGCGCTCGTCCGGCCCCGGCGGTCAGGGCGTCAACACCACCGACAGCCGAGTCGAGCTGCGCTGGCATGTCCTAGGATCACCCACACTGGCAAAGCTTTCGGAGCCTCAGCGGCTGCGGGTGGAAACTGTGCTGAGGGACCGGCTGGTGTCCGGTGAGCTGATCATCGTGGCCTCCGAGCACAGGTCCCAGCGCCAGAATCGTGTGGCGGCGCGTAACCGCCTGGCCGAGGCTCTGAGGCAGGCACTGCTGCCACCTCCGCCTCCGCGCCGGGCCACCCGGCCGACCCGCGGCTCACAGAGGCGACGGCTCGAGGCCAAGAAGCAGCGCGGCGCAACCAAGTCCGGCCGAGGTCAGGTTCGCGACGACGACGCATAGTCAACCGGGCCCACGCCAGGTCAGGTTCGCGACCACGATGCGTCCCACGCGCCCGGTCACGGACCGGGTCAACCCGGTCGGCTCGTGCGTCAGGTCGGGTCAGGCGACGTTGACCGTGATCGTGTGCCAGCCGGTGGCGCCATCTGGCGCCGGGGGCGCCTCAGTCTGGGTCTGGACAACACCCTCGTCGTCGGTGGCGCGCACGGTAATCGTGTGGCTACCCTTCGTGGCCTGCCACGGCAGCACCCACTGTCGCCAGGAGTCGACCGTGGGTTCCTCCGCCAGCCGGGCGGCCTGCCATGGGCCACCGTCCACTCGCACCTCGACGGCCTTGATCCCACGGTGCTGGGCCCAGGCGATGCCCGCGACCGCAACCGTCCCGGCGCTGACCCGATCACCACTGCGCGGCACGTCGATGCGCGACTCGGTCTTGACCGGTCCGCGGGCGGACCAGCCACGTGGGGTCCAGTAGCCCTCGTCATCGGCAAAGGTCGTCACCTTCAGATCGGTCACCCACTTGGTGGCCGACACATAGCCATAGAGCCCGGGCACCACGAGCCGTACCGGAAACCCGTGCTCGGGAGGCAACGGCTGTCCATTCATGGCAATGGCAATCAGGGCACTGCGGTCGTCGGTCAGCACCGACAGCGGAGTGCCGGCAGTGAACCCGTCACTGCTGGTCGACAGGACCATGTCGGCGCCGAGTTTGGGACCAGCCATCTTCAGCAGCTCACGAACCGGCCATCCGGTCCAGACCGCATTGCCGGTCAGGTTGCCACCCACCTCGTTCGAGACGCACATCAACGTGACCAGTGCCTCCTCCATCGGTTTGGCGAGCAGGGTTGCCCAGTCGATGGTGACCTCCCGCTCGACCATCCCGTGAACCTTCAGCGACCAGCCGGCCGTGTCGAGCTGGGGAACGACCAGCGCCGTGTCGATGCGGTAGAAGTCCGTGTTGTCAATGATGTAGGGCGTGATGCCCTTGACGTCCAGCTGCGCACTGGCGGGGGAAACGACCGGTTTGGCGGCCTTGGGAAGCTTGATGGCAGAACGCGACTGAGCGGCCTGAGCTGCCCGCTGTCCCAGTGACTGACCGAACCCGGCAGCTGCGGCTGCAGCGGCTGCGAGTCCGGCACCCCGTACAAGGAGGCGACGGCGGTCGAGGGTGCTGCCATCGGCGTCGCGGGATCCCTGCTGCCACAAGGTGGTCAGCGCCCAGAGTCCAGCGGCGGTGCCGATCATCGTGGGCAGGATGTCGAGGCTGCCCGATCGGGGGCGAGTGGCCACGGCCAGCGCGCCGATGGCACCGACCAAAGCAAAGGCCACAAGTCCGGCGGTATGACGCCGGGCTCCCAGAACGCCGATGGCCGCGCACAACAGCGTGAGGACCAGGGCCATCCCGACGAACAGGGCCAGCTTGTCGCTGGTGCCGAAGCTCGAGACCGCGAAGTTCTTCAACCATGGCGGTGTGTGATCGACGAAGGTGCCACCGACAGCTACTACCGGTGAGGGTGTGCCCGTCGAGAGACCCGTTCTGGTCATCACTCCGGCCAGGAACGTCGCCACACCGAGGGT
>ENA-OFCD01000283-OFCD01000283.1-metagenomes-genome-assembly--contig:-NODE-283-length-34152-cov-3.961140_pt1 | contig 34152 bp, 37 predicted proteins | sample MGYA00153392_OFCD01 | MGnify analysis MGYA00153392
GCTCTCGGTCGACGTCGCCTTCGGCGGCGCGAGCGACTCCGCCCACGGATCGCCTACGTCCCAATTGCGCAACTCCATCCTCGTCGACTACCTCGGCGTCAGCGCCGGCGTCGTGTTCGCACCGTGAGCTACTCGGCGCGCGTCGGCGTCGCACCCAGCATCGCGCGCACGTCGTCGTCACCGCTCGTGGTTCCGCGGCCGGCGCGGGTGAGGAGGTACGCGGCCGCTTCTTCGGCGCGGGCGGCGGCAGTCATCAGCGCTCGCTCGTCGGCGCGAAGGATGCGAAGCCAATGGTCGATATAGCTGGCGTGGTTGTCGAGCTGGGTCACGGGCAGCCCGAGGTCGGCGCCTATGAGGGCCGATCCCAGCTGGGCGATAAGTTCCTCGGCGGCGTAGGCGTCGGCCATGTCCACCTTGCCGGCGCGCATCGACTTGACCTCGCTGCCAACGAGCACGAGACCGCCCTCGTAGCGCTCGTCCACGGCGTAGTTGAAGAAGGCTCTCCGATTGTTGACGATGAGCTTCTCGCCACCGCCCGTCTTCTCGGTCATGTCAGCTCGTATAGTTGATCGCGCCATGATGGGCACGATCAATGGAGATCCCGTTCGTGTTAGAGAGTTTGCCATGCGTTGGGTGCTCTTGCTGGTTCTGGTCGCGTGCAAGCATGACGATCTCGGTCCGCCCCCGGCCGCGCCGCCGCTCGACATGCCTTCGGCCTCTGCTTTCGCTCCTGTGCCGTCGGCGATGTGCACGAACGCACCGGTAGACGCCGGCTGCGCTCGCTGACTGACATGACACTCCTTCTCAAGCGGCCGAGCCTCCGCCCGTGGAAGCTCGACGAGCGGGAGGAGGTCGCGACATACAGCGTGTTCGGCGTCGTCGGAGAGCGCCTCTACGACGCAGACGACGTGTTCAAGAAGCGCATCTACACGCTCGCGTGCGGCTCTTGGTGCAACGTGGTCGCCGTCACGAATGCGGACGAGCTCGTGCTCGTTTGGCAATGGCGCTTCGGCTCGCGCGAGATGAGCTTGGAGGTCCCTGGCGGTGTCGTGGACGAGGGAGAAGAGCCCATCGCGGGCGCACGGCGCGAGCTACTCGAGGAGACTGGCTATGCGTGCGAGTCCATCGAGCCGCTCATCACGACGTACGCGAACCCACCGCTCCAGGGGAACAAGCTGTTCGCGTTCCTCGCGAAGGGGGCGACCAAGGTCGCCGAGCCGAAGTTCGATCACGCCGAAGAGTGCGAGGTCGCGCTTGTGCCCGCGAGATACGCAGCGGCGCTCCTCGACGAGGGACACGTCACGCACGCGCTCTGTCACCCCGCACTCGGCGCGTACGCACGTAGACGCTGACAGCGCGTCTGTTTAGATCTTCTCGCGCTTGCCCGAGACGGGGATTTCGCCGCTCTCGGCGAGGATGATGTCCGCGATACTGACGCGCTCGGTGGTCTCGTTCTCGTCGAACAAAGAGCTGCGTATCGGCACTTCGTCCACGTCGCCTGGCGGGGTCGTGCTCTGTCTCATCGAAGAGAGCCCCTCGCTCATCTCACCGAGCGCGCTGCGCAAGAACGCCCGTCCGTCTCCCACGCCCATGCCCATCGTGATCTTCCGCAGGTCGTACGCGAACACTCCCGCGTGTGCATAGCGCTCGGCCGGGTCGATTTGAGTCGCGCGGAAGAGCACCTCGCTGATTTCGCTCGGGAGGATGGGATCGGTGATGCCTGTGTGGATGTAGCCGTCCTTGGCGAGCTTCAAGAGGTCCATCTCGTGCACTTCTGCAGGGAAGCGAGCACTGCGTAGGATCTCGAACATCATCACGCCGAGCGCGAACACGTCGCTGCGCGCATCTCCTCGCGCGCCGCCGATCTCCTCGGGCGAGAGGTAGGTCACGCGCCTCGTCATGCGCTGCAGATCGCGTACGCCCGAGCCCGACGGTAGCGCCATGCGAACGCCAAAGTCGGAGACCTTGACCTCACCTTCCCAAGACAAGAGCACCTGACGCGGCGACAAATCATGATGCGTGATGCCCAGCACCGAGCCGTCCGGCGTCAGCACGTGCCTCGCGGCGAGCAACCCCTCGGCGACCTCGATGCCGATGAACAGCGCCAAATCCGTGGGGATTCTGCGACCCACGGCGGCGTACGCCTTGGCGAGGAGCGCCAGCGAGCATCCGCTCACGAGCTGCGTGACGACGAAGGGGACGCCGTCTTCACCCACACCCATGCCCCGCGTGTCCACGACGTTGGGGTGATTGACGTACGCGGAGTACCGAATCACGCGAGCCAGCTTCGCGAGCGCGTCCCCATCGAGCGGCGCGTTGTTGAAAACCTTGAGCGCGACGGGGCGCTGAAGCTTGTACGCGTCGTCCGTCCAACCGCGATAGACTGATGCGTGCTCGCCTACACCCAGACGCTCGGCCACCGTCACCGAGCGTCCGTCGCCCAACTTGAACGCCGCGGGCGTCACAACTGGGACCGAGCTCGAGAGCATCGGACACGCTGGTGCAAGCTGCGAACCCACGAAAACTACGGTGAGGACGCGATGGACACGCAGGAAAAACCGACGCCTTCACGACTCGTCGGGCGGGTCGTCATGGGGCCATGGATCGCAAACGATCCAACTGGCCGATCCATGAGGGAAATCGCATACTTTGGCGTACGGTGTAGGCATGCGTGAGGTCCCGCTTCGTCCGATCGTACATGTACTGGTCTGCACCAACGCCCGCGAGTCGGGCGCTGCGTTGGGACCGGGCTGCGGAGAGTCGGGCGAAAACGTGTATGATGCATTCAAACGTGAGGTGGATCGCCGCGCCGCACACCGCACGATCTGGATCGCGCGCGCGCGTTGCCTCGGCGTGTGCCCAAAGCACGGCGCTACGGTGATCGTCCACCCAGGCGCCAAGGTGTTGGCAGACGTGGAGCCGGCGAATGCGGTTGAGGTCTTGCTCGCCGCCGTCGGTCGCACCACAAGGGAACCATGAGCAACAACATCGAGTGGAGTGGGCTCGAGACGATCGTCGGCGAGATGGAGGAACTCCAGACACAGAAGGTCTTCGATCTCGCGCGCCGACTAAAGCCGAACCTCACGCTCGAGGACATGCGCAACCCGCACGATTTCCCGGAGCTCGGCGACACGGACTGGCATTACGAAGACGGCATTTTAACAGGGATTCAGAGCGTTCGCACGGCTCTCGCCGCGTTGAAGATCAGGAGCCAGCCGTGAAGAAGAAGGTGGACAAGCACAACCCCTTCGCGGCTCTGCAGAACGTGAAGCTGCCCGAGGACGCGAAGAAGGCGCCGCCGCCTCCGCCGAAGCCAATACGCGTAACGCCCGAAGAGGAGCGCCTCGCGTTCCATCGATTGATGAGCGGGGTCACCGCCCTCGACGGAAAAGCGCGCGTGCCGACCGTCGCGCCCGTCGAGCGATCCGTCACGCAAAAGACTCCGGAGGGCGCGCGTGCCGAGGAGGTCGATGCGTCGCTGCGACTCTCGGATCTCGCGCGACCGAAATTCGAGGTGCAAGACGATGGCAAACACGCCGAAGGGCGCGTGAGCTCCATCGCACCCGATATGATGAGACGCCTGCGCCGAGGGCAGCTCGCCATCGACGGGCGGCTCGATCTGCACGGCCTCCACGTGGCTGAGGCAAAGGCGGCGCTCACCGAGTTCTTGCGAAAAATGCGGACGGCAAGCGAGAAGTGCGTGCTCGTGATTCACGGCAAAGGTCGCCACTCGGTGTCGGGAGAAGGCGTGCTGCGTGGCGAGATGAGCGCGTGGCTCTCGCAAGGTCCAGCGAGCGCGAACGTCGACGCGTTCGCCTCACAGACCGATCCGGATGGCGACTCGGGATCGATGCTCGTGCTCTTGAGGCGTTGACGCACGGCGCAAATCAGGTTTTGTCCAAGAGGCTCGCCCGGGCGAGACTGCTTGGAGTAGGGTTGCCCTATGGTCGACAAGGTCCAAAAAATATGGATCGACGGCGCGCTCGTCGATTGGGATGACGCGAACGTCCACATCCTCACGCACACGCTCCATTACGGGCTCGGCGCGTTCGAGGGTATCCGCGCCTACAAGCGCCAGAACGGACAGACCACGGTGTTCCGCTTGAAGGAGCACGTGGACAGGCTCTTCGACAGCTGCAAGCTGATCTTGATGAAGCCCGAGTACACGCGCGAGCAGGTGATGACCGCCTGCACCGAGATCTTGCGCGTCAACAAGATGGACGAGGGCTACATCCGCCCGATGGTGTTCGTGGGCGAAGGCGCCATGGGCATCTACGCGCCGAACAACCCGCACCGCACGACGGTCGTCGCGTGGAAGTGGGGCGCGTACCTCGGCGAAGAGGCGCTCAAGAACGGCATCCGCGCCAAGATCAGCTCGTACTCGCGCCACCACATCAACGTCTCGCTCGCGAAGGGCAAGATCGTGGGCCAGTACACGAATAGCGTGTTGGCCAAGCGTGAGGCCAAGCTCGGTGGGTACGACGAGGCCATCCTGCTCGACACGAACGGCTACGTGAGCGAGGGCTCGGGCGAGAACATCTTCATCGTCAAGAACGGCGTCATCTACACGCCGGATCTCTCGTGCTCGATCTTGTCTGGCATCACGCGCGAGACGGTCATCACCCTCGCGCGCGAAGAGGGCTTCACCGTCCAAGAGTGCCGAATCACGCGCGACCAGCTCTGGCTCGCAGACGAGGTCTTCTTCACGGGCACGGCCGCAGAGGTCACACCCGTTCGCGAGGTCGACAATCGCGCCATCGGCGAGGGTTCGGTCGGGCCGTTCACCAAGCGCATCCAATCGCGCTTCTTCGAGGTCGTGCGCGGCAACGACACGACCCACCCCGAGTGGCTCACCAAAGTCTGATCTCGTGAACGTGCCCGTGCCCGTGACCGGATCATTTCACGTCGTCCTCGTCGCTCTCGCCCTCGCGGCGTGTGGTCCCGGCGTTGTCGAGCAGAAGCCCGTGCAGGCGCCAACGGCTCCGGACGGCAGCAGCTTGCTTGATTCGTCGTCTCACTGGCCACGCTTCGTCTCCACGCGCTTCGGGATCTCGCTCGCGCTGCCCGACGGTAAGGCGTGGACGATCGACGACCACACGAAGCCCTTTTTGTTTGCGACCCACGAAGCCTCGCAGAGCTCGCTCGTCGTGCGCGCGTGGTCCGACGACGACCTCATGAGCCGCCAGCGCTGCGAGACGAGAACGCGGGAGCTAGGCATTTTTCCGGACGCCGAGCTCGAGACGGTCGCCGACGATCACGTCACGGAGCCGGCCGGCTACGACACTCGTCTGTGGATCGCGATAGACCCGCGCGGCTCACGGGGACTCGTCGGTCATGTCATCGCAGTGGGCGGCTACGTGCGCCGTTGCATCTTCTTCCATTTCGAGACCGTCGTGCCCGCCGGCAAAGAGGACGTGCTCACGTCTAGGTTGGCGCTCGCACGCGCGCGCATCTGGAAGGGACTCGAGCTGGGGAGCATCCAAGCGGTCGAGCGAGAGCGACCCACACTGCCGCACTAAACGGACACGGATTCACAAAAGATCGGGAAGATCAAAACTGGATTTGGAAGTTGCTGCTGGCGAAGCCAATTCCGTTATCGTTGCGTAGATGACGTCGGATTCTGCGGCAGTCGCGATCGCGGTCGTATTGTTGGGCGCAGGGGTGCTCGGGTGCAAAGACAAGAAGGAAGCTGCGCCCAGCGATCCAGCGAGCGCCACAGTCACCGCGTCTGCGGCCGTTCCCACCGCGACCGAAGTGCCCGACACGGCGCCGGTGCCCATGCAGACCGCGGCGCCCACCACCGCGGCGAAGAACCCGTGCAAGGACGACGAAGTGATGGCAGGCGCCAAGTGCCGCCGCGCTTGCAGGGCCGACATGGACTGCGACGGCACCAACTACGATTGTCTGCCCGTCAAAGGCAAAGGCTACAAAGCGTGTCGGCCCGCTCCCGACTCCGACGAGTCCATCGGCGAGATGGATGTCCCTCCCGGCGGGTGCCCGTCCGGTTGGTCCAAGGCCGAAGACCAATGCCACCGCGCGTGCACGGCAGACGGCGACTGCCAGCCGCCTACTTCGTATTGCAAGAAGTGGCAGGGCAAGCGCCTCTGCGCGCGCACTGGCAGCCTGGTGGTCCCGCAGGATTGACTGGTGACGGCTCGGTCCAAGCTCCGTTCAGCCGCGCTTCTCGGCGTCTGCGCTTCGCTCTCAGGGTCGAGCGCGCTCGCTGACCCCGCGCGATTCGAGCTCGTCGCACGCGGCGCCACGGCGGGAGTCGCCGTCGGCATGAGCCGCGCGGACTACTCCTTGATGGGCGATCTCGGCGGCGACAGCGCGGGCATCCGCTCGTTCGATCGGCGTCGGTGGCTCTTGCAGTGGGACGTGCTGCTCGCGGCGCGCGGCGGTGAGCTCGCGAACAAAGAGCCCTATCTCTCACTGTTCGGGGCGCGCGCGCTCGCCTGGATCGAGCCGGTGCGGCGCCTTTTTTGATCGCGCGTGGAGCCCCGCCGCCTCTGCGCGCCTCGGCGCAGACACGCAGATCCTCTGGCACCCTGGAGTGTCGCTCAACGAGCTTCATGACCTCAACGACATGAGCGGCGTGGGCGGAATCAACGCGCGAGGGCGCGTTCGCGTGGGCGGCGGAGCCTCCTATCTCGACGCAACGCGCTCGCTCCTCGTCCAGGCGTTCATCGAGGAGAGGCTGCAGTCCCACACGATCAACCAAGACGGTTTGGCGTTCACGCAACTCGGCTTCTCCGCGCGCGTGGATGGATGTGGGGCGTCCAGGCTTCGATGGAGGCGACTTGGGGCGTCACCCCGAGCGCAAGTCATGCTGCGCTCGGCCTCACGGATCGCGCGACGCGCATCGGCTTCGACGCCAACGCGCGCAAGATCTTCTCGAACGGAATGTGGATTGGCCTCTTGCTCTCGACGGATCGCGACGCCCATCACCTCGTCTACGCAAACACGAACACGATCTTCGACACGGCGAACCCCGTCACGTTCGCGGGCGGTGCCGCGTTCGGAGTCTCGCTCTGGAGGGCGCGATGAGGCGGCTGTGGGTCTGTCTAGCGCTCTCGTTCGCGTGCCGCCCGGCGAGCATCGATTGGGGTCTAGAGGCGATTGACGGAATGAAGACGCCGGCGGACGATCCGAGCCTCGGCTGCGGTCTCTTGCTCGCACAAGACCGCGAGGCGCCGTTCCGAGAGGCTCGTTCACGAGCGGGGTGCACGCCGAAGAGTCGATCGGGATCTCCAAGCTCGAGCTCGCGCGTATCCCGATTAGGCATGTCATCGTGGCCATGAAAGAGAACCGGAGCTTCGACCCTCTCTTCGGCAAGCTCCACGATCAAGGCCAGCCTGGCGTCGACGCCCTCCCAACGACGTTCGCGAACCCCGACGCGAATGGCCTTCGCTCTTTCATTCGTTGATGAGCGCTGGCTTCACGTGGGGCTCCTATTTCTACGACCCGCAGCCGCTGAGCGGTACGCTCGGGTGGGACAGCCACTGCCCTGGAGTCCACTCCACGAGCGAGCTCTACGACGCACTCGACAAAGGCACGCTCCCCAATGTCGCGTTCGTGGACGACGTGGAGAACGTCGAAGACGACCACCCGACTGGCGACCTTCAGTTCGGAGAGGCGTGGCTCAAGAGGCTCTACGATCACGCGATCACCAGTCCCCAATGGCCTGGCCTCGTCATCGTCTACACGTACGACGAGGCCGGTGGGTTCGCCGATCACGTGCCTCCGCCCGACGGCTCCGCGCCGGTGCCATCACGGTCGCTCTCCATCGCACGAGGGCCGCGCGTCGCGCTCGTCGCGATATCTCCGTGGTCCAAGCGTGGCTTCGTCTCTCATGTCGTGCGCGACCACGCGTCGATCACGCGCTTCATCGAGACCCTCTTCGACCTGCCCGCGCTCACCGCCCGCGAGGCGAACGCGGACGCGTTGCTCGACATGTTCGACTTCTCGTGCGGTCGCGATCTCGCCGTGGGGACAGCTCCCGCCGCAGGCACTGGCGGCTGCAAGCCGTGAGCGTCGGAAGCGAGGCGGAAACTCGCTAGCGAGGTATAGTGCGCCCAATGGCAGTGGACGACGTACCGCTCGACACAGACGTCGCGATCGAGACGCCCGAGCACATCGTGTTTCGACATCGCGTCGCGGGCCCCGCGCGACGCGCGCTTGCGCACTTGCTGGATCTCCTGATTTGCTACGGCATCGTCTTCGTGATCGCCATCGTGGTGATCTTGGCGATCGCGGGCGCGGCTGGTTTCGGCGACACGGTCGAAGAGACCGCCGGCATCGGCGTCGGCTTCATTCTCATCGTGCTGTTCTGCGCGCAGTGGATCTACTTCGCGGCGTGGGAGGCGATCAAAGGACGAACGCCAGGAAAGATGGCCGCGGGGCTGCGGGTCGTGACCACGACGGGTCGCCCGATCGGGACGAGCCACGCCATCCTGCGCAACCTGCTTCGCGCGGCGGACATGCTCCCGTTCGGCTATGTCGCGGGCCTGGTCTCGATGACGATCTCGAGGCGCTTCCAGCGCATTGGTGATCTCGTCGCGGGCACCATCGTGATCGTCGTGCCGAGGAACGTGCGCTCGGGCGTCGCGCGAATCTGGCCGCCCGCGCAGCCTGCCGAGCTCGCCGCGCTGCCCGGCGAAGTGGCGTTCACCGCCGACGAACGCGCCGCTCTCGAGCTCTTCTTGCGGCGCCGCGGCACGCTCGGACCCGCACGTGAGGACGAGCTCGCGCAGATGATCATCGGGCCGATCAGCCGGCGCTTCGGCTTTCGCCTGCCCGACGCGTCGCGCACTCTCGCGCTCTTGTACGATCGCGCGCTCACGGACGGGCGCGACGAAGCTCCTCCTTCCTCGAGGGCCCGATAACCCATGGCACTAGCCTCACGCGTCACCGAAGCGGCGTTCGTCTCTAGTCGTAAAGACGACTGGACGGCGCTCGGCGATCTGGTGCGCATCACGACCGACCGCGGCCCGAAGCGATTGTCACCCGACGATCTCGGCCGCCTCTCACCACTCTATCGAGACGTGTGCGCGGATCTGGCGCGCGCCGAGGCGTCTCGTTACTCCGCGCCGCTCGTCGAGTTTCTGCAGACTCTCACGGCGCAGTCGCACACCGCGATCTACACCACGCCTCGCAGCGCTCGCACACGTCTGCGAGACGCGTTCGTCGCGTTCCCTCGTGCGGTGCGACGACGCAAGGTCGCCGTGATACTCGCGTTCCTTTTGTTCTTCGTACCGTTCGCGTTCGGCTTGATCGCGACCCTCCACGATCCGGAGTTCGCCTACAAGGTCGCGCCGGAGTCCATGCTGCGTCCGCTCGCCGAGGCGTACGGCAAGGGCTTCGCCGAGGGGCGGCACGACGGCGAGGGCGCAATGATGGCGGGCTTCTACGTGAACAACAACGTCGGCATCGCGCTGCGCTGCTTCGCGCTCGGCATCTTCGCCGGGCTTGGCTCGGCCTTCTACCTGTTCCAGAACGGTCTCACGATCGGCGCGGTGATGGGGTACGTGACCACGCAAGGCGCGGGCGACAACATCCTCACGTTCGTCGTCGGTCACAGCTCGTTCGAGCTCGGCGCCATCGTGCTGTCGGGCGCGGCGGGGATGAGCATGGGTTGGTCTATCGTTTCGCCGGGCCGTAAAACAAGGCTCCAATCGCTGCAAGACACTGCCAATGACGTCGTCGTGATCGTCGCGGGTGCCGCGGTCATGCTGCTCATCGCGGCGGGTCTCGAGGGCTTCTGGTCTGGCTCCAGCGTCCCGAGCGGAATCAAGCGCGCGTTCGGTCTCACCATGTTGCTGCTCGTGATGACCTATCTCGGCTTCGCGGGGCGCGGACAAGACAAAGACAAGGACAAGGCGCGCGCATGAGGACGCACCTGGAGCTCCGAGATCGCTCGCTCGTAGACGTGCTCGATCTCGCGCTGCGCTTCATGCGCCAGTACCCGAAGAAGTACGCGACGCTGTCCGCTGCCGTCATCTTGCCGTGGTTCGCGATCTGCTGCGTCATCGGCGTCGGCATCGACTGGGTGCTTGCGTGGGTCGTCGCCATCATCGCGGGAACGTTCGCGCAGGCGCCGTTCACGCTGCTCGCGTCTCGACTCGTCTTCGAGGACAAGGTCCCGCTCTCGTCGGTGATGTCCGACGGCCTGCGCGCGATCCCGAAGATGCTCGGCGTGCGAATCGTGCAGACGCTGCTCGTCACCGTCGGCCTGCTCGGCGTCGTCGTCGCATCGATTTGGGTAGGTTCGGTCGTGATGTATGCGCCCGAAGCGGCGCTGCTCGAACGCATGACGCCCGGCGCGTCCATCTCTCGCGCGAACCGCCTCGTCGGAGGTAGCAGCGGAGACGGGCTCCTCGCGTTCGTCTTGTTGCTGATGCTCGAGGTGGGCTTCGTGTTAATTGGCGAGTACGCAGGGCGCTCGCTGCTCGTTGACCTCCTGCAGATCAATCCACCCGAGTCGATGTGGGACGCGGGAGGCAGCTGGCTCGCGATGGCGGGCTTCTGGATCTTCGTGCCGTACCGGGCCACCGCGCGCTTCTTGGCGTACATCAACCTGCGCACTCGCGCCGAGGGCTGGGACGTGCAAACGAGCTTCTTCGCGCTCGCCGCTCGCGCAAAAGACGACGAGGATCCGGCGCCGATCTCGCGGAGGGCCGCTTGAAGCGCGGTTTGTGGATCTCGCTCGCGTGCGTCTTTTTGATCGCGCATGCGGCGCCCGCGCGGGCCGATCTCGACATCGAGCGCGCCGGCAAGGACGCGCATGGCTACACGCAGTCTGGGCAACAGGCGGGCTTCTGCACGCACCCATCCAAGCTCGCCAAAGACGCCGATCAGATGTGCCCGCTCGCAGACGACACGGGATGCGAGGGCTTCAAGAAGATGTGCGCGAGCGCGTCGACGGACCCTCCGAAGCCGAAGGACGCCCCGCACGACGACGACAGCAGTCTCTCGAAGATGTTCGGCGGACTCGCGCGCGTGCTCATGTGGGTCATGCTCTTCGGCGTCTTGGTCGTCGCCGCCGTCCTCGTTGTACAGGCGTTCCGGCGCGCGAAAGAGGATCAGCGCCTTGCAGATGCAAAGCCGATCACGCCGACGCTCCTCGACAAGCCCGCAGCAGAGGGGCCGCAGGTCCCCGCAATCACGGACGCCGAGCTGTTACTCCGTCGCGCCGCGGAGCTCGCGCGAGCAGGCGAGCACGAACGCGCACTCTTCACTTACCTCGAGGCCTCACTACGCGCGCTGGACAATCGCGGCGCGGTTCGCATCGCGAAAGATCGCACGTACGGCGAGTACGTCCGCTTCTGCAAGGAGGTCCGCGCCAAGGTCCCGCTCGGCGACATCGTTCGAGAGGTCGATCGCGTGAAGTTCGGCGGCGTAGCGGCATCCGCGGAGGCGTCCGAGCGGGCCGCTGAGCGCGCAGTGCGCCTCGTGCGTGTTGCGGCCATTGCGTTGATCGCCATGTTTTTAGCCGGTTGCGGCGGTAACAAGGTGGCGCGCACGCTGGCCGATGATCCGAACGGCACCGACGTGCTCGTCGATCTCTTGAAGCGTCAAGGGATCGAGGCAGGCTCCCTCCGCGGCTCTCTCGCGCGTCTGCCGATGCCCAAGGAGGGCGAGGACACACCGGCCGTGATGGTGGACTTCGAGAGAACGAAGGTGGACGAAGGCACGCGCGTCCATTTGCTTTCTTGGGCGAAGGCGGGAGGCACACTCATCATCACGAGCGCCCCTGGCACGTGGCCCAAGGACCTCTCCGCGCGATACCAAAGGACGACCAGCACGAAGGTCACCGCCACCGTGGCGGTGGACACGCAGGATGACGAGGACCAGATCGGGACACGACCGAAGACCTACACCGCGAAGGTCGCCGAGGCCGACGCGCTAGAGATGAAGTGCGACGCAGCAGACCCGATGGATCCGAAGTCGAACACGATCGCTTGGATCGGCGACGACAAGTCCTACGCGTCGTTCTGCTTCGTAGGAGACGGCCTCGTGATCGGCGTCGCCAACTTTGATCTCTTCACCAACGTGGGGTTGATGCCGCCAGGCAACGCGGAGGTCGCGTTCGTGATCCTCTCGAAGCTGCGCGTGCACGAGCTCCGCATCGCGCAGCCCATGGACGGTATCGAGCCGCCATCGTCGCCGATATCGAGCATCGATCGCGCGGGCCTTGGGCTCGGCATGTGGCACGCGCTCGCCGCGGCGCTGATTCTCTTCTTCGCGGTGGGCGCTCGCCTCTCGCGTGCCGCAAAATCGCCGCCCGATGCGCGCCGAGCGTTCACCGAGCACGTCGAGGCGACCGGCCTCGTCTACGCGCGCGCCAAAGCCGCATCGCACGCGCTCGCCGCCTACGCGAAGTTCGTCGACGAGCGCATCCGCGGAGTGATGCCGCGCGGCGTGAACGATCCTGGAGCATTCCTCGCGCTTCGGTCGGGCGCCTCCGCAGACGAGTGTCACCGCGTCTTCGATCGCGCCATCAAGGCGAAGCCCGGCGAGGTCCACGGCGACGAGCTGGACGTGCTGCGAAAGCTCACGACGCTCTATGCGAGCGCAGTCCGCCGCAGCTGATCACATCCGCGCCTCATTGTCCGACGCCGGCGAGCTTCGCGGTGAAGGCTACGTTCAAGCGCGCGATTTCTGCGTGGTAGGTAGTGTCGATTTTATCGAAGGTATCGCCACCGTTTTGATCGAAATGGGGATTCGAGAACGGTAGGTGCTCCGACGTGACGATGCTGGGCACGCCGATCTCCCACATCGCGTAGTGGTCACTGTTCTGAGCCATACAGGCGCGATTGACCATGAGCGAAGAGCCCAATGAAGTCGTCAATGCGGCGAGCGAGTCTCCGAGCGCCGTGGATTTGAAGTTGTTGCCGTCTCCCGAGCAGTCGAACACGTCATAGACCTTGCCGCCCACGTTCGAGGTGCACTTGGCATCGCTCGCGCAGTTCCACCCGGATTGCTCGTAGTCGATGGCCGCGACGATTTGGAAGCCGTCCTGCGCGGCCTTCGCCTTGAGCCACGCTGCATAGACGCGCGCGCCCTCGAGGCCGGGGTTCCACTGCTCTTCGTAATCGGCAATCACGAATCGAATCGTCTTCTGTCGAGGGAGGCAGCCGTTGTTGAAGAGTCGCTCCGCCTCCATCATCGAGACGAGCCCGCTGAGATCGTCGTCGACGCCAGGATTCGTCGTCTCGATCCCGTTCGGCCCGATGCTGTCGTAGTGGATGATGACGACGACGGAGTCCGCAGAGGCGCCGGGCAGCACGGCCTCAACGTTCGTGCCGTTCACCTCGCCGATGTTGTGCTTGGTGACGTACGGAAGCTCGTGCCAATACAGGCCCACCGCGGATAGATATTGCTCATACCAATCTCTGAAGTTGGCCTTGGCGATTGGCGAATAGCGATTGGACAGACTGACTACTCCGCCGTCGCCGCTGAGCGTGATCGGGACGACGCCGGACCCCTCCTTGAGGTGCTGCTTCAGACGCGAGGGATCGACTGCCAAGTACATCGCCTTGGCGGGATCGGCCGGGAGTGCTGCGCACGCGTCGACGGATGACGAGTCCGGGTGGTACACGTCGGGGGGGTACGTGTCCGCGCCCGCTTCGACGACGGCCGACGTGTCCGCGCCACCGTCCCGGTAAATCAACAGCGTGTCGTCACCTGACTCACAGGCGCAGAACAACCCGAGTGCGAAGGCCACAGTCCGCATCACCAAAGGTTACGCTGAAAAGTCCGAAGTTGGGCTAGAGTCCTGCCGCCTTGCACGCCCAAACTTTCGCAGATCGATTCACCCGCCTTCAAACCGAGATCGCGAAGGCCGTCGTAGGCCAAGAGGAGCTGGTGAGCGGCCTCTTGGTCGCCACCATCGCGCGGGGTCACGTGCTCATCGAGGGCGCGCCCGGTCTCGGTAAGACGCTGGTCGCACGCGCTCTCGCCGCCGTGAGCGGCTGCGCATTCAAGCGTATTCAGTTCACGCCGGATCTCATGCCGAGCGACATCACGGGCTCGTCCGTCTTCGATCGTCAGACGAGCGAACTGCGGTTCGTCGCCGGCCCGGTGTTCACGCAGATGCTCCTCGCCGACGAGATCAACCGCGCGCCCGCCAAGACACAGAGCGCGCTGCTCGAGGCGATGCAAGATCGTACGGTGACCGAGGGCGGAACGACGCGCCCGCTGCCGGCGCCGTTCTTGGTGTTCGCGACGCAGAACCCCGTCGAGTCACAAGGAACCTACCCATTGCCCGAGGCGCAGCTCGATCGCTTCTTGTTCAAGCTCACAGTCGCGGACCCGCCCGCAGACGTAGAGCACGCGATCGTGAAGAATCAGGTCATGGGCTTCGACCCCGGCCATCTCGCGCTCGACGCGGTGTCTTCGCCTGCGGAGATTTTGGAGATGCAGGCGCACGCTCAGGCCGTGAAGGTGGATGACGCCATCATCGGTTATATCGTCGACATGGTTCGTCGCACTCGCGACGACCGCGCGATCGAACTCGGCGCGTCTCCTCGCGCGTCGCTGGCGTTGATGCGTGCGGCGCAGGTGATTGCGGCTAGTGCGGGCCGCGATTTCGTCACTCCTGATGATGTGAAGCCGATGGCACTTCCCGTGATGCGGCACCGCGTGATGCTCCATCCGGATGCTCAGCTGCAGGGAGTGACTCCCGATGATCGTATTCTCGAGATCGTGAAGGCCGCTCCGGTGCCGCGGGCGTTGGGGTAGATCCCGCCGCGCGGGGGGCGAAAGGGCACCGCCGATTGGGGGTCGTGGCTGCGGACGCGCGGCACTTTTTCTTGGGCCGACCTCCTGATGGCGAGGGCTTGGCGTGGTTGATTGCTCTTGTGGGCTGCGGTGTCAGGAGGCGTGTCCCAAAAAGAAGCCCCGCGCGCTCCGCTTGCCTTGGTTTCTTCGGCGGTGGCAGAGGGAGAAGACGAAGTTATTCTTCTCAGCCCCAAAGTGATTTGTGAGTCCTAATGAGTTCGGACACTCTCAGGCTTTCGGTTGCGCCGAGGCCTTTTGGTAGTTCAGTCTGCCTTGGTAGAATTCCGCATCTGGGCTGCGTGGCGCGATGCCGATCATTGCGAACGCCATTTTGGTCATGTCCATCTCGTGTTGATGCATCTTCATCGCCGGTTGACGCGTGAAGCCGCCGTTGCCGCCCACGCACCACTGGTAGTACTTCTGCATCGTCCAGTTGTAGGTTCCTGACATGACTGTCTGGTTGAACTGCTGTTCGAAGATATTTCGTGCGGGTGCCAGCTTCCAATAGATCTCCATCGCCGCCTTGAACTTCTTCTCGCGCAGGAGCTTGAAGTACTCGACGAGATAGGGTTGCTCGGGCGATTGAAACACTTCGTAGCAGCCCGCGCCCATCCACTGCTGTCCATAAGACATCACGGTATTCGGCAGGTAGCGCTCGACTGGATGATTGATGAGAACTCGGTCTCCCACGCGCGCGAAGCACTCGGCGTAGAGGGCGAACTCGCCGGCCTTGATGGATACGACGTTCTCGATCTCGGCAACCTGGCCGAGAATGTCCAGCGGGTAGCCACTCGGGTGGAGGCGCTCGAAGTTGAAGTGCGGACTCGGGTAGATCACGACTGCCATGTTGGTCAGCGCGCATAGGTCGCGCGTCTTGGCGAGCACTTCCTCGGCCGTCAACGGGTACCAGTTTGCGGGGAAACCGAGCAGGATCGTCTGACACCCGGCCTTCTCAGCGTGCTCGATCATCTCGACGGACCGCTCGAAGTTGTCGAAGAGGATGCTGGTCGACACCGAGATGCGCCCCTTCGCGGCGTCGGTCACGATGGAGACGAGCGCTTTTTGCTCCTCGAATGTGAGCCCGGTCTCGGTCGCCACGAGCGTCGAAAAGAAGCCGTGTCGAACCGCTTGGTCCACATCGTGGCGAATGCCGGCCTCGTCGAGGGCAAGCAGGTCGGGAGAGAACGAGGGAATTGTCGTGTTCTCGACGCCGACCATATGGGCCTTCGCCCACCTCTTGAGTTCGGATTTCTTCATGACACTTTCTTTCGTGGAGAGACCAAGCATGGGCCCCGCGAGCACCTGCAATTGCAAGCGACAGACCATGACTTAGTCGCTACACTCGAGGTGCCTGTCCGCTCTCCGCCGCACCGATGATGCGCAGCCGGCGCGCGGGACGCGTAAGTCTTGCACCAAGCCCGACCCGAACGAGGTGGTCACTTCAGCGTGACACACATTCTATGCAGGCCAGCTCGCGCCAACATCACGGAGAGTTCGTTGGTGCTCCGCTGTCGGTCGTTGAACTCGCGGGAGCTCCGCCCGAGTTCGCTCTCTCTTTGACCCACGGTGGATAAGAGCCCTCGCGGAACGACGCGACGATGTCTTCGTAGACTACGCGTGCGCCAGGCTTGTCGCCGGTCTCCCAGAGTACGTTGCCCATCCCCAGCTTTGCGGGAAGGAAGGCGCGGTTCACGGCAAGAGCTCTCTTGTAGAAGGCCGCGGCGCCTGCAAAGTCGCGCTGCTCGTTGGAGATATCACCGAGATCTGCGAGCGCTTCGGAGTCTCCAGGGTTCTCGATCAATATTTCGCCGTAGAGCGATTGGGCCTTGCCAATCTCACCCCGTTTCCTCGCGTCAACGGCCTGCTGAGCGAGATCTGGATCCACCGCGCGGCCACCATTCGCCTGCAACGGCTGGGCATCGATTCGAGCGAGGCCGGCGTCCGGGATGGACGTTCCGGCGGAGTGATCCAGAAAGACTCGCAGCGCTCCCAACAACGGATGCGCACGTGGACTCGCGACTAGAAGTTCAAACTCTCGGCGGGCACCTGGCACGTCTCCCGAGATCGCCATCGCGTAGACTAGCGCGGCTCTCGCCCTACCAAGGTTTCGTTCGCTGCCCGCTGCGAGACGCAGTCGCTCTAGAATTGCCTCATATTGGGCCTGGGGTGCGGGCTCTGCGAGGTCGAGCATCGCGAGCACGTAGGCGCCTTCGGGCTGAGACGCTTCGATGCGGGTGGAGAGAGCGCGTGCGTCTGCGAGATTACCGGTGATGCGCAATGAATCGATATGCACCCTCATCGTCGCCGGGTCGTTCGGAGACAGCGCGTAGGCATCGTCGGCCGCCTTGCGTGCTTTTGGCGAGGCCTCATCGAGCTTGGCTTTGGCGACCCGTCGAGCGTCTTCACTGCCATCGAGCTTGGTCTCGAGCCAGGACACATCGGCGAGTGCGATGTCGAGCTTGGCGAGGTCGAGGAGAACGTGCGCGTCCTTGTCCACGAGCACACTGGCCTTGTCGAAATTCTCTTTCGCGGAGTCGAGGTTGCCATCGGACATCGCCTGCTCGCCGTCGCTCAAGAACTGTTGAACCTTGGGGTCGCGCGATGCCACAACGGGGGCAGCAGGAGGTATGGGCTTTTCCACCGCACGAGACAGATATGGCTTTGACGCAGCGACGCCCAAAACTACGAGTCCGGCGAGCAGCACAGCGCCAATGACCCACCGCGCAGCCTGACGCCGCGGCATGGGGCCTTCATCGACGGTCTGCTTGCCGACCATCACAAGACCTTTTCGAGGGCTCTCGGGCTCTGACACGGACGGGCTCGAGCTCGCAGCTTCCGGGGTCTTCCGCTTGGCCGCCGCTCGCCGCGACATCTCTCCGGTGCGCTGGATCTGCTTGGCTGCGCGGCCCGATCCGAACGGTGCCAAAGCCTGGGCCAGCTCCGCGACATTTCCATAGCGGCGCTCGAGATCTCGCTCGAGGCATCGTTGGATGATGACCTCGAGCTTCGAAGGGACATCCGGTCGAAGCGATCGGACGCGCGTGGGAACTGCCGATACCACCGCCGCAACGAGCGCCCCGAGTGTGGGTCCGTCGAACGGTAGATCTGCAGTGAGCAATTGGAAGAGCACCACACCTAGCGACCACACATCTGCGCGCGCATCGAGCGTCACATCCGCTTTGAGTTGCTCTGGGGACATATACGCTGGGGAACCGACGAGCACACCCTCGAGGGTCAGCTTGTGCTGGCTGTCGGAGTTATGAATTGGATCCAGCTTGGAAATACCGAAGTCGAGCACCTTGATGATACGTGACCCATCATTGCGATCTGCCAGAAACAGATTGGCCGGCTTGAGGTCCCGATGAATGATCCCCAGTGAATGAGCCTCTCCCACGGCATCAAGCGCCTCGAGCACATAGTCGACGGCTTCGGTCGTCGGGAGCGGACCTCCTTGCTCGAGCAACTGCTCCAGGTCTTGCCCTTCGAGGTACTCCATCACGATGTACGGGCCGACCTCCGGGAAGGTACCCACATCAGTGACTCGCGCGACGTGCTCGCTCTGCAACCGAACCGCCGCTCGCGCCTCGCGCGTGAACCGCACCACGAACCGAGGGTCTGCCCCGAGCTCTTTGGTGAGTACTTTGACGGCCACCTTTTGATCGAGGTCCAGGTGATGAGCCAAGAGCACTGTGCCCATCCCACCCTGACCGAGCACGCCGAGGATCTTGTACTTGCCCCCGAGGATCACGCCGGCGGCTAGCCGTGGATCGGCTAAGCCCGCCGCATGCAGCATGGCTTTAGCGTACCACGACGCGTTGCAAAGAGCGCTCGGCGCCCAAGGAAGAGCTGTACGCGTTCGCGCGACTCGCAAAAGTTTGCGCGAAAGACGCTCAGCGTTCGCAGCGAGACCGTATCATCGCGACGTGGAGGTCGACATGATCAAGCGCCAAGTGCTTTGTCTCTCGCTTGCTGCGGTGACCCTCGCGTGCGGTGGCGTTGATTCGAGCGTTCTCCCCGGTGAAGACGCCGCCCCCGGCGCGGACGGTAGCGTCGTGGGCGTCGATGGCGGTCTTGCCGACGGATCGACCAAAGCAGATAGCGCATTTGGAGGCCCATCCATTTGCACCACGATGGAGCCGGTCGTGATGGCTCCGGCAACGATGGGCGGAGCCGTTGCCGTCACTGTCGACCTCGCGGCCGGAGGATGCGTCATCGCGCCTGACTTTGCGGGCAGCAACTACGAGGCCTTCCCTGGGTGGGGCGCCGATACTTCGATGAGCGCATTCCAACGCGACGCATTCGCGAACGCAGGTACTCAGCTTTTCCGATTCCCTGGGGGCGAGCCCGCCGAGTGGTTCGATCTCCTGATGACCGGCAAGTGCGCCGACAATTCGAACTCGAACTGGAACTCGCCGGCCTACGCCGCTCTCTGGAGCTTCGCCCAGTCTGCCAACGTGCATTCTCTTATGTTGCAGACCAATCCCACCCCACAATATTGCGGCACCGGATCGCAAGACTCGTCCGGCTCTCGCGCGGCAGCGCTCGCAAACGACGTGAAGGCCCACCAGGTGAAGGCGGTCTATGAGATCGGAAACGAGCCCGATATCAGCAAGTACTTCGGCGCGAACGGCGGGCAGTCTGCGTATATCGACAAGTTCATCGAGCAGGCCAACGCCATTCACGGAGTGGACCCCGCCGCGGAGGTCTATGGCCCGGCGACCTGCGGCCTCGGCGCCAACTGCTCTTTCCCCGCATCGTGGGACTCGGGGTGGATAGGAGCCTTTCTCGGCCGCACGGGAAACCTGGCAGCGGGCCCAGGAAAGGGCTCGGCCAGTGGCGTTTCGTTCCACGTCTATTGGCACCCCGAGTGGGGCTACTCCGACCTCAAGGAGGCCAAGGTCGACAAGTATGGGTTCGCGCTCTACTGGGAAAATACGGTAACGCCCTATTTGAGGGCACAGATCGCAAAGTATGACTCGAGGCCTTTGCCCATCGTGATCAGCGAGATCAGCGTGGGGAACGGAATCGCCAACGATGCCTCGCAAGCGCAGAACGCGTTCACGGTCCTCGAGACGCTAGACATCGTGGGTGCCTTCGCCCGGTCCGGACTGCGTTCCTTTCAGTGGTTCGATGCCAATGCAGCCGGCCCCAGCGACTATTGGATGATGACCAACACCCAGGCCCGGCCGATCTACTACTCCTTCGCACTTTGGTCCCATATGGGCACCGTCGCACTGGACGCGGCGGCGAACGTCGCAGCGCACGATGTCGCTTCCTACGCGACGCGCAAGGACGACGGCTCGCTCCAGGTGCTCCTTGTCAACAAGACGAGCTCGAGCCACGATGTCACGCTGACCTTCAAGGGCGCCAATGTCGCTGGCCGCAAGTTGGTCGTGCACACGGTCGCCCCCGGCACACCAGGGAGTGATACTTCGGTCTCCATCCTCTACGACGGCGTGGCAGATCCGGCTCCGAGCGCCTTGCCCGCGGGGACCTCGACCACCGCTCCGGCCTCCCCCGTCCTGTCTCTGCCCGCCTATAGCGCAGCAGTGGCTCTCTTCTCTCCCTGACGGTGTTCCCGTATCGCGGGCGTCTCTGCCCCGTAAACGCGGCCGCACGGGCACGTTTACGGGAAGACGAGAGCGCCCTCTCGAATATGAGGAGAAGCCCTAGCTACTCGCGGGAAGAATCAATCGACCTGTACGCTGACGTCTCCCCGTAGATAGCGATCGAGGAAACGATCGGTCATTGGGTACGCCTTCAAGTTGTTCTCGTTCTTGGTGAAGCCGTGACCCCCGCCCCGCAAGAGCAGGTAGTAGACGGGGACCTTGCGTGCGCGCAGCGCCGAGACGATCTTCTCCGACTGATCTTGCTTCACGCGCGCGTCTTTCTCACCCTGCACCACCAGTAGCGGGCGCGTGATCTTGTCGGTGAAGAATGCGGGCGAGCGATCGTGCTGATAGGCCGCATGCGCCGGATTCTTGGGGTCACCGAACTTTTGACAAATGTAGGTGGCTTGCGCGGCCCAATAGGGAGGAAAGCTCTCCACCACTCGTCAACTGGTGACCACGATTCGACCGGATTCAGCACCGCAAACCCAATGTTGCGACGACCGATCAGACGCTCTGAGCTATCGGACTTCGACGTCGAAGCCGGTCGCAGCGCGCGGCGCTTGACAAGTCAGCGGCCGAAAAGCACCGTCGGCGCCATGGAAAGACTCGTCGTCATCTGCGCGTTGGTTGCGATGTTTGCGCATTGCAAGCGAGACACCAGCGCTGCCATCACAAACTGCAAAGAGGGTTGTGATCGCAAAGAGCGCCAGAGCGCCGCGATTCGTAAAGACATCGACTTCGCCGATCGCGCGGCGACCGAAATCGAGCGAATGAATGGCGCGACCGATGCCGAGGCGCAACGCGATGGAGTGCGCGCGCTCCAGGTGTGCGACCAGATCCGCACGACCTTTGCCCACGCACGCGGGATTGCGTGGGCGATCGATGACGAGCAGAAGAAGGGCAGGAGCGACTGGGCGTTCGACTGGGCGTTCGACGAGATCGAGAAGGTCGGCGCGACTTGTCACGGGGACGAGATGCGTCACGCGCTCCCGCTCTCCCCAGCGCAGCTCAAGACCAAGCTCGTCGGCGACGTGCACGCGATGAAGGGAAAATATGCGGCCAATGACGCGTGCGCGGCGTCTTGCGACCAGGCGAAGTAGACGAGGGGTCTGGGCGCTACTTTTTGCTGAGCTTCTGCTTCAGGGCGGCGAGATCGGCATCCACGTCTTTGTCGAGTTGGGCTTCCGCTCTGGCAATGGCCGCGACGCGGTCGTCTTCGGGTTTCCTTCTGGGTGGCTCGGGAGGGGGTCTCGGTCGGAAGGACGCGGGCGGCGGCGATCGCTTTGTGGGTTTGCGCGAGGAGGCCGGCTTGCTCGAACTCGGTTCTTCGTCGCCGAAGAGGGCCTGCTCGATCGATTTCTTCGCGCTCAACGCGGCGCCGATGGCGGCGGCCTTCGCCCTCTCGAGTGCGATGTCGGTGGCGCGCTCCGCGGCTTTGCGCTCGAGCTCCGCCTTCTTTTTTTGAACGGCGTCGGTGACTGTCTTCCAAATCGTCACTTCACGATCGTAGCCGATCTCGGCCCGTGCGCGTGATACGACTTCTCGTCTGTGATCCCGCAGAAGAAGCTCGTCGTGCTCGCGTTCTTCGCGGCGGTCATCGCGGCGTTCGCGGGCATCATTCCGGCGCTGCGGTTGCCGCTCTTCGCGCTCGACGGTCTGCTCGTGATCGCTACCATCTCCGACGCGCTGCTCGTGCTCGGGCGACGGACACACCTCGAACGTGAGGTCGCGGGCATCTTGTCGGTCGGCCGCAAGAACCCGGTGAAGATCCTCGTGCACAACCGGAGCAACCGTACGCTCCGCGGCATCGTGTCTGATGATCCGTTGGATGACGCGACTGTGCTTGGCCTACCCGCCGGCTTCGTGTTGCCGCCGCGCGCGTCCATCGCGATCACGTACGAGGTCACTCCGACACGCCGCGGTCCGCGCAAGTTCGGCGGGCTCACGGTGCGCTACGACTCGATCTTGGGCCTCGTGTCTCGGCAAGAGCGCGAAGAGGCCGAGGCGAAAGCTGACGTTTACCCCGACGTGCACGCGGCGCGCGCTCTCGAGCTGTTGCGCCGTCAAGGACGCCAGGACGCGCGTCTCGGCTCGCTGCGAGTCCGCGGCGGAGACACGGAGTTCGAGCGACTCCGCCCGTATCAAGTCGGCGACGAGGTTCGCCACATCGACTGGCGCGCGTCGGCTCGGCGCGACGATCCGACGATTCGGCAGTTCCAAGCCGAGAGCAACCAGAACGTCGTCTTCGCGATCGACACCGGTCGCGGGATGCGAGGGATGTCGGAGGGGCTAGAGCACGTGGACCACGCGCTCAACGCGGCACTGCTCGCCGCGGACGTAGCGCTGCGCGGAGGCGACAAAGCAGGCCTGTTGGTCTTCGACGACCAGCCACGCAAGTTCTTGATGCCCACCGCCGGCCGCAGCGGGGCGCGCAAGCTCACACGCGCGGCATACGACCTCGAGGCCAACGTGTCGGCCACCGACTACCGAGCGGCGACCACGTTCCTCGCATCTCAAGTGCGCGCCAGATCACTGTTCATCATGTTCACGAACCTGCTCGACCCGCGCTCGGCGAAGGAGCTGGCGTCGTCGCTCAGGGGACTCTTGCCACGTCATCTACCGCTCTGCGTGCTCATGCGAGACACGGACGTGGAAGCACTGGCGACGTCACCCGCGGACGGCGTGGAGGACCTCTACGTGCGCGCTGCCGCGGCCGAGACGCTCGCGTGGCGCGACGCGCTCATCCGTAGTCTGAAGAAGGGCGGCGTGCTCGTGTTGGACGCCAATCCCAAAGACGTCACTCCCGCTCTCGTCAAGCGCTACTTGGAAGTCAAAGCGCGCCGTCTACTTTGATGAGAGCTTGGTGGAGTAGGCACCGGACCAGTCGTCCTCGAAGACGCCCGCTACCTCCGCCGCGAACGGCTGGGTCGTGACGAACACGCTCACGTTGCGACTCTTCTTGAAGTAGTCCCCCTCCCAGTTGCTCGTGCCGACCCACGTGCGCTGCCCGTCGAAGACGGCGAATTTCGCGTGAGCGAGGCGCGCGAACGGGATATCGCCCTTGGAATAAGGCGGAATGGTGAGGATGCGAACCTCGCTCGGCGGCATCATCGCGTTCGCGAGCGCGGCGAGCGCCGGCCCCGGCACGGCAAGCGTCCAAGCGACCCAGCCGTGATGCGGCTTGCCGGCGTCGAAGTTGCCGGCCACCCAGCGATATCCATGCCCTACATGAGCGTGTTCGTCCGCCGAAGCGCGTCGTCCAAGTCGACGAAAGGCGTGCCATCGCGCATCGCGGGCTTGTAGGTGAATACTTGAATATCGAGGGACTTGAGCGCGCCGTCAATCCACCGGAGCAGCTCGGGCAAGTCCCAAGTAGCCTCATCACCCAAGTAGCCAGTTGGGCTGAATCCCAAGTATGTGGAGCCTGCCGCCGACGATTTGGCCATAGCCTTGTAGCGCGTCACGGGCGCGCCGCCGACGACGTCCCAGTCGGCGCTGAAGAGCTGGTCGAGGTCGGCCGCCAGCGCGGGATCTCGGAGGCGCACGCCCATCTCTTGAATATGATCGAGCGACCGCCAATCGAAGTTCTGGCTCCCGACGTACGCCTCGCGATTGTCGACTACGAAGTACTTCGCGTGGAGGATCCCGCCCATCGTCGCGTGCAGATCGAAGTGTCTTAGCTCGATGCCCTCGTGTGCCGCGAGTAGGTCGACCGTCTCGGGATATTTGGAATAGAAGATCTGCTCGATGAGGATGCGCACGCGCACACCTCGGTCTGCGGCGCGCAGGAGGTCCTCGATCACGGCGTGCAGCCGCCCTTCGGGGCTGTCCGAGATGTAGAACTCGGCGAGATCGATTGAGCTCCGTGCGCCGCGAATCATGTCCAGCCATACATCGGCGGCGTTCGGGATGTTCGGGTGGTCGAGCGTCGTCTCGAGCGGTGCGGACTCGACGAGCTCGACGTTCGGCGGGGCCATGCGCGTCGGAGTCGCCGCTAGTGGGCGCGCACCCACGCAAGCTACGAGAACGGCTAAAAGTAGACGCTTCATCCGCCCGTGAACTTGGGCTCGCGCTTCTGTGCGAACGCGGCGAACGCCTCCGCGAGATCTTCTGACGGCAAGAACGCCGTGTTGTGGTGGGCGACGTGGTCGAGGCCCGCGGCAACAGCTGCGTCGGTGCGGAAGTTCATCACGCGCTTGATACCCTCGACGACGCGCGGCGGGTTGTTCGCCATCTCTGTCGCGATCGCGCGCGCGCCGGTGACCGCCTCGATCTCCGTCGGGAAGACCTCGTTGACGAGACCGATGCGCTCGGCGCGCGCAGCGTCGATGTTCTTGCCCGTGAGCGCGAGCTCGCGCGCGTGTCCCTCGCCGATGATGTACGGCAGTCGCTGGAGGCTCCCGAGGTCTGCCACCATCGCGACCTTCACCTCGCGCACGGAGAATCGAGCCTCCTTGGAGCACACGCGCACGTCACACGCGGAGATCAGATCGACACCGCCGCCGATACACCAACCCGAAATGGATGCGATGACGGGCTTGGGACATTGAGCAATAGCGTTGAAGCTCTTCTGAAGCTCGAAGATCAAGGTCAAGAGCTTGGCGCGCTGCTTCGCATTCGGTGACCCCGTGATCAGCGGGCCCATCTCCGTGCTCATGGCGACGAGGTCCAGCCCATAGCTGAAGTTGCCAGTCGAGCCTCGCACGACGATGGCGCGCACGCTGTCGTCGCGGTCTAGCTGCTCGAACGTGCGCGGAAACTCTCGCCAGAACGCCGGGCCCATGGCGTTTCCCTTGCCCGGCCCCGTGATCACGATCTCCGCGACGGAGTCGTATATGTCGATGCGGAGAGACTCGGGCGCCTCGGTCATCGCTGCGCCTTCGTCACGCGTGCGGCGGCGCGACCCACGAGCGCGTAGAACGACTGGCCCATCACACGCTTCAAACGCCAGAGCACCTTGATGTCGGTCTGCGGCAGGATGTAGAGCGTGCGTCGTTCGAGGCCGTTTACCGCGACGCGCGCGATCTCCTCGGCGGACCACTTGGCCTTGGTGACGAGCTTTTCGCTCACCTTCTTGAGTTCCTCGCTCGAGCGCTGCGACGTGTGGATGTTGGTGCGAAAGAAAGTCGGGCACAAGACGGAGACGTCCACATGATCGTTCTCGAGCTCCGTGCGCATGGTCTCCGAGAGCGCGATGACCGCCGCCTTCGTCGCATTGTACGGACCCATCGTCGGCGCAGACATCAGTCCCGCCGCGCTCGCGACATTGAGCACCCATCCGCGACCCGCGCGACGCATCACCGGCACAGCGAAGTGGCAACCGTGGACGACGCCCATCAGGTTGATGTCGATCTCGAGCTTCCAGTCCTCGAGCGGCACCTCACCCACGCGGCCCGCGACTGCGACTCCGGCGTTGTTGACGATCACATCCAGGCCGCCCCACTCGGCGACGGACCAGTCCACGAGGGCCTTCACTTCATCTGCCTCTCGCACGTCCGCGCGCATCGCGTGAGCCTTCCCGCTCGCGCGCTCGATCTGCTCGACGGTCTCCTCGGCAGAGGCAATGTTCACGTCGCTCACGATCACTCGCGCGCCGCGCTTCGCGAGCTCGAGGCTCACCGCGCGGCCGAATCCGCTGCCCGCACCCGTCACGATCGCTCTGGCGTCTCTGGGAATTCGCATGGCCGGGCAACCTAATCGCGCGCCACGCAGAGTGCTAGTGTCCCCCGCGACATGGTGAAGAAGCGTCCGAGCTGGTTCGTGGTCACCCTCGTGGCATTGCCTGTATTGGGGCTGACTAGCTCATCGTCCTCGCCGCGCTGCGCTTTGCGCCGTACAAAACTCCCTCCGCGTCCATGCTGCCGACGCTCACCATGGTGACGCGCGTGTGGGTGGACAAGTTGGACGCGGAGACACCGCGCGGTCGAGCCATCGCGTTTCAATGTCCTGAGAAGCCCGAGCAGGATTTCATCAAACGAATGGTCGGTTTGCCGGGCGAGACAGTCGTCGTCAAACGCGAAGAGGTCTTCGTCAATGGTCGACCGATCCCGCGGTGTCGGTTGGGAGAGTGGTCCTATCGCGCGGAAGGCGATGATCCGGCCACGCATACCGGCGAGCTGTGGCTCGAGTCAGTGGGGGCGACGAGCTGGTTGGTGTTCCTCGACTCCACGTCGGAATCCCATGAATACGGCACTTGGCTCGTAGCTCCTGGCGAGGTGTTCGTATTGGGTGATAATCGCGACAACAGCCACGACTCTCGCTTTTGGTTCGGCGGCAAAGGCGGCGGAGTTCCCAAGACGGCAGTGAGAGGCAAGGTCCGAGGCGCGGACGTGCCGAGTCTGCCAAAGGCAGCCGAGTCGCTGAACGCGGCTTTTTCAGGGTGTGTCAAGACACTCACTGGTCAATCCTTCTGAGCGTTAGGTGTTGGAAATGAGACATTCGTGGACTGCAATATCGTTGATTGTGTGTGGTTCGTTCTTGGGTTGCCCGGGCGAGCCCCCGGCCAATCCGCAGGTGCCCTCCCACCCCACGGCTTCAGCCGCGGTGAGCACGGCGCCGGTCATTGACGCGGGACCACCCGCTCTCGTCGACGCGCCGCTCGATGCGCTGCCGTATACGCCGAGCCTCGACCTCACCGCGATGGACAAGAGCGCAGACCCTTGCGTGAGCCTCTATCAATACGCGTGCGCTGGTTGGATGAAGAACAATCCCATCCCGCCCGATCAATCGTCTTGGGGCGTGTACGCCAAGGTCGCGGACGACAATCGACGGTTCCTCTGGGGCATCCTCGCGAGCCTCAGAAGCGGCAAGACGGAGCGAACCGCTAATCAACAGAAGATTGGCGACTACTTTACCGCGTGCATGTCAGAGCCCGCGATCGACGCTCGTGGAGCCGCGCCGCTCAAGTCGTCACTCGACGCGATCGACAAGGTCGCGACTGTCAAAGATCTCGCCGGTGTGATTGCCCAATTGCAGAGCGATAGTGGCGGAGACGACCAGTTCCTTTTCGGCTTTGGCGCTCAACAGGACTACGAGAACGCTCGAGCGATGGTCGCGAACGCGAGCGCGGGTGGGCTCGGCCTGCCGGACCGCGACTACTACACGAAGACCGACGCGCACTCGGTGGACATTCGCCAGAAGTACACCGAACACGTTGCGCGAATGATGTCGCTGCTCGGCGACTCTGCGGACGTAGCCAAGCAGCACGCTGCCACCATCATGCAGCTCGAGACGCAGCTCGCGACGGCGTCGCTCACGCTCACGGACAAGCGCGACCCCAAGAAGCTCGCTCACAAAACCACGATCGTCGACTTGAAGAAGAGCACTCCAGACTTCGATTGGGGCACCTTCACGGCGAAGTCGGGTGTGCCAAGGCTAGCGTCGTTGAATGTCTCCGAACCCGCCTTTTTCAAGGCAGTTCAGCTCGCGCTCACGAAGGTGCCGGTCTCGGACTGGAAGACCTACTTGCGCTGGCACTTGGTGCACGCGCAGGCGCGCTTCTTGTCGTCCAACTTCGAAAGAGAGAATTTCGAGTTCTTCCAACACACGCTGCGGGGCACGCCTGCGATGAAGCCGCGGTGGAAGCGGTGTGTGGGGTGGGTGGACTCTCAATTGGGCGAGGCGCTAGGCGAGGAGTTCGTGCGACGCGCGTTCGGCGCAGACACCCGCGCGCGTGTGCTCGAGATGACCACGCGCATCGAAAAGGCGATGGAGACCAACCTCCAGTCGCTCACGTGGATGAGTCCCGAGACGCGCAGGCAAGCGCTCGCGAAGCTCCACGCGATGGTGAACAAAATCGGCTACCCAGAGCACTATCGCGACTATGGATTAGTGACGATCGCGCCTGACGATTTCGCCGGTAACGTGCAGCGCGCCCAGGCGTTCGAGCAGAAGCGCACGCTCGCCAAAGTGGGCCGTCCTGTCGATCGCGCGGAGTGGTTCATGACTCCGCCGACCGTGAATGCCTATTACGACGCGCAGATGAACGACATGAACTTCCCCGCGGGAGTGCTGCAGCCGCCGCTGTTCGACGTCAAAATGGACGACGCCCCCAACTACGGAAATACGGGAGCCACGATCGGGCACGAGCTCACGCACGGCTTCGACGACGAAGGGCGGCAGTTCGACGCCAAGGGCAATCTCAAGGATTGGTGGACGAAGGCGGACGCCAAGGCCTTCGAGGAGCGCGCCAAGTGCGTCACGGATCAATACGCGCAATACACGGTGGTCGACGAGATCAAGATCAACAGTCAATTGAGCCAAGGCGAGGACATCGCCGACCTAGGCGGCACCATGCTCGCTTACGTCGCTTGGCAGGACGCGATGGGCAAGCGGATACACGAGAACATCGACGGCTTCACGCCCGAGCAGCGCTTCTTCATCGGCGCGGCGCAGTGGGTTTGCGAGAACCAAAGACCCGAGAATCTTCGCGCGGACGCGCTCACGAACCCACACTCACCGGGGCGATATCGCATTGATGGTGTGATGGTGAACATGCCCGAGTACGAGCGCTCGTTCTCGTGCAAGCCGGGCGCGCCGATGGCGCCTCAAAAGCGGTGTCGCGTTTGGTGATTGTCTTGACGAGGCCGCAATCCGATTGTGTTCTGAGCGCATGAACGTCAAAGGCAAGACGGTTTGCATGACTGGGGTGTTGGCGGGCGTGAAGCGCGACGAGGCCGAGGCGGGACTGACTGCGCTGGGCGCGACGGTGACTGGCTCGGTATCGAAGTTCACGGACATCCTGTTCGTGGGCGCGCAGGCGGGCTTGAAGCTGGCCAAGGCGGAGGCGCTGGGCGTGACCATCGCGGACGAGGCCGCGCTCCTCGCAGTGCTCGGCAACAAGACGCTATCGAAGGCAAAGCTCGTCGCGCGGACCGAACATGAGGAGAAGCGGCGTGAGGTCGAGGCGCAAGCACTCGCTGGCGCGAAGGCGCCAGTCTCGTCGTTGAAGGGCAAGACGGTGGTCGTGATGGGCACGCTGTCGATCGAGCGCGACGAGATGGAGGAGCTCTTGCGTCGCGCAGGCGCGAAGGTCACAAGCTCCGTGTCGAAGAACACCCATCTCCTCGTCGTCGGCGCAGGCGCCGGGAGCAAGCTCACGAAGGCAAACGAGCTAAAGGTCCCCACCATGAGCGAGGCGCAAGCGCGGCAAGCGATGAGCTCGAAGAAGGCGAAGAAGAAATAATGGCTAGTTGGGAGTCTGCTTTCAACATGTACATGGCGAACGTCGGAGGCGCGCCGACGTCATTCATCGTCGACATGAACGCGGCGCATCACGCGCCCAAGGCGACGCACCCGCTCCGCATTCAGCTGCGTGTGCCGCTGCTCCGTCCGCTGCCGAACGGGCTTCGCGACGCGTCCGAGCTCGAGCCGATGGGGAAGGTCGAAGATACGATCTGCGCGCGCCTCGAGGCTGCCCTTCAGGCGATCTACGTGGGTCGTACGCTCGGCGCCGGCTACGTCACGTTCTTCTTCTACGCACCACCGGCGGGTGACGAGAAGACCGATTTTGCGAAGGTGATTGGGCCGCTCGGTGAGTACAAAGTCCAGTGGCTCACGGAGGAAGATCCCAAGTGGAGCTCCTACCTCGATTTCCTCTTTCCCGACGAGCCCTCGCGAGAGCAGATGACCAATCGTGCTCAGCTCGAGCAGCGACAGAAGATCGGCGACAATCTCGATGCGGAGCGGGACATAGACCACTTCGCGATCTTCGGGTCGTTGGAGCAGGCCTCGGCCGCTCGCGTCGCGCTGATCGAGAAGGGGTTTCGCGCGGGCGAGCCTTCTCCGCGGGGAGAGGAGGGTCAGCACACGCTCGAGTTCCACCGGCGGGACGCTCTCTCTCTCGGAAGACCGAACGTGTTCTGTGCCGAGATTCGCGCCATCCTCGCGCCGTTCGCTGGCGAATACGACGGGTGGGGAGCGGTCGTCGTCAAGGAAGACCCGCGCGTCTGATTGGCGAGACTGCTTGGAAGTGATGTATTCAACGGCCATGCGCCTCACGCTCGTGTGCTTGCTCGCCGTCGCCTGTGGCGGCAACGCTCAACCTCCGGCCATTGCAGTCGTCACGATCGACGCGGGTGCGGCTCCCGTGCAAACGGTGTCGACACTTGCGCCGGCGAAGCTGCCGCCACCGCTCGACTTCGGCTCGCCTCTCGTCGAGAGGCGTGCGCATGCGGACTGGGACGCTTGCGGCAAGTCGATCGTGCGTAGCGCGTCGGCGTCGACGACGCTCGCGAACGTCACCAAGGCTTGCGGGACGGTGACTGGCCTCCACGCGGGTCCGGCGCCGGCGACGGGTAAGTCGAGCGCATCTGCAGACGCGGTCGCCGTCGCCATGCACGTCGACAAAGGCAAATGCGTTCGCGTCTACGCGACGGCCGGGGCGGGCGTGAAGTCGTTCGTGGTCGTGGTGAAGGACGCGAGCGGCAGGCCCGCGGCGATCTACAAAGCCGACGACCTCGACGTCGCGATCGCGCCTTCCGAGGCGCTGTGCTTCAAAGAGACGCAAGACGCGACCCTCTCGGTGAGCATCGGGAGCGGCGAGGGTGACTACGCCGTGCAGGTCTGGACCGAGTAGGATGACGAGCATGATGCACAAGAGCGTTTGGGTGCTGCTGCTGTGCGCGTGCGGCGCGGCTCCGCAGGTGCAGGTCATAGGACAAGAGGATCCGCGCACGAATCAGGGCGGCGAGCTGAGCGAGCATGCGCACAACGACAACTCGCTGCAGCTGCCGGATGACGAGTCCACCGTGGAGCCCGAGCACCCCGCGACGCAGACGACACAAGAGCGCGCGCTCACGCACGTGCACACGCCCATCGACATCTGCTCGGGCATCCTCGTGGGGCCGCGGCTCGTCCTCACCGCGCATCAGTGCGTGGGCAATCAGCTCAAGGGCGCCTCCGTCAACACGGACAAAGAGCACTATCGCGTGGAGGTCGCCTCGACGACGCTGTCGTGGACCGTGCGCAACGTGACGCACGTCATCGCGCCGGGATGCGACTGGACCGATTTCGACGCGGCGATCTTGGTGCTCGACGCCGAGACGCCGGGCGCAGACCCCGTGAAGCTGACGAGCGCGCCATCACCGGGCGCGAACATCCAAGCGCTCGGCTTCGGCCGGTGTCGCGGAGAGACGCGCGCGTTCGGCCAGCGCAAGGGCGGGATCGTGACACGCGAGCCCGACGCGATCGTCATCGATTTCGGACTCTGCCAAGGCGACGTCGGAGGCGCGATCGTCGATACGAGCGCGAACCTGATCGCGGTCGTCAGCCACCAAGACGATCCGGACAACGCGCAAAGACACACGACAACGGCGTTCCGCGCGGACGCCCCCGAGGTACGCGCGCTGCTCGCCGCAGGAGAGTCCATCGTCGGCGGCGGGGACCCCTCGAAGGTCCAAGCCATCGCCTGTCACTGATCACTTCTCGACCGGATAGTTCGCTTCGCGCCACGCGCGCATGCCGCCGTCCATCGAGATGACGTTCGTGTAGCCCATCTTGCCGAGGTTCGAAGCGGCAAGCGCCGAGCGGAAGCCTCCTCCGCAATACAAGATGATCTCTTGGTCGTGTTTGGGGACGCGCGCTTCGATGTCGCGCTCGATGATCCCCTTCGAGAGGTGCATCGCGCCTGCGATGTGATCGGCGGCGAACTCGGACTCCTCGCGTACGTCGACGAGCACGAGCTTCTCGCCCGCGTCGAGTCGTCGTTTGACGTCCTCCGCGCTGCATTCCGAGACCCCTCGCTTGGCGTCTTCCACGAGTCGAAGGAACCCAGGACCGTGCTTTTGCATGGCGCGAGACTACCGCGTTCACGCTGTCAGTGGCGACGCGATCGGAGGTCTGCGACACGCGTTGGCACACGAGAAGGCAGCGTTTTCCGCGCCAGCAATGGCACCACTCGTGATTGGATGACGAGTCATGAAACTCGTCACGCTCATCCTCTCTTGTGTCGCATGTAGCAGTGCAACGACCACCACGGACCCTCCCGACAGCGGCGTCGCGCACGGACCGGTCGCGTGCGGCAGCACCACATGCGCAGACCCCACTGGTGCCTATACCCCAGAGGAAGCGGCATCGATTCAGGGCCGAACGACGCAGGGCCGCCTTCGCCAACGTGTGGAGCGCTCTCTTCGGGCTGCGTGCCCACGCAAGGGATGCTCGGTCAGACGAGCTACTGTTGCGGCCCCTCGGGCGGCGGCGGCACGGCCGACCTCACGATGCGAGCGCTGCGCTGCATGGCGCAGTAGTCACTCTCGACGCAACGCCTCGATCGGATCCAAGAGCGCGGCCCGGCGCGCGGGGAAGAAGCCGAAAATGACGCCTGTCATCCCGCTCACGAAGAGGCTGATGGCTAACGCTTGAGGGCTCAACGATAGCGGTACACCGATGACCGCCGAGAGCCCGGCGATGATGACGCCTCCACACGCCGCGCCCGCGAGCCCTCCGATGAGCGCGAGTGCGATCGCCTCGACGAGGAACTGCGTGAGGATGTCGTTTGCGCGCGCGCCGATCGCCATGCGGATGCCGATCTCGCGTGTGCGCTCGGTGACGCTCACGAGCATGATGTTCATCACGCCTATGCCGCCGACGAGCAGGCTGATCGCCGCGACGCCGACGAGCAGCAGCGTGAGCAAGCCGAAGATGGTCTGCTGCATCGCCTGGAACTCCTTCTGCGTGCGGACCGCGAAGTCCGGCTCGCGATCCTCTGCGATGCGGTGGCGCTGCCGGAGGATCGAGTCGATCTGTGTGACGGCGCGATCGGTGGTGTCCGCGCTCGATGCCGACACCATCAAGACGCCCGCGAAGCCGGGGCTCGTCTTCATCACACGCGCGCGCATGCTCGATATCGGCATGAGCACGATGTCGTCCTGATCGCCGCCGAACGGAGCCTCGCCCTTGGTCTCGAGCGTGCCGAGTACGCGGTACGGGTAGCGTCCGATGCGCACGATGCTGCCGATCGGGTCGGCGTCTCCGAAGAGGTTCTTCCTCACTGTCGAGCCGAGCACGCACACCTTCGTCTTGCCGGCCTCGTCGTGCTCCTCCCACATCTCGCCGGTCGCGAGCTTCCAGTTGCGCACGGTCAGGAAGTCCAGCGTGCTGCCGATGATCGAGGTCGAGGTGTTCTTGTCCGCGTAGACGAGCTGACCTCGTGCGCGGAGCACGGGCGCGACGGCGGCGATGCTCACGGCCTCGTTCTTGAGCGCGTGTCCGTCGTCCTCGGTGAGCCTCGCGCCGACGCCTTGTGCGCCCTTCGCGCCGGACACCGCGCCGCTCTGAGGAAAGATGATGATGAAGTTGGAGCCGAGCGACTCGATCTGTGACCCCACGCTGTCGCGCACTCCCTGTCCGAGCGCCGTGACCGTGACGACGGACGTCACGCCGATCAAGATGCCAAGCACGGTGAGTGTCGCGCGAAGTACGTTGCGGCGTATGGCGCGCAGCGCGATCCGAACGGCGGAGAAGAAGGAGCCGATCACTCGACCCTCAGCGCGTCGATGGGGTCGAGGTTGGCGGCGCGACGCGCGGGCAAGAAGCCGAACGTCACGCCGATGAGCGCGCTCGCACCCGTGGCGACCGCCAGCGCGAGAGGACTCGGCACTAAGTGCCAATCGAGCACGACCGCGAGCCCGAGCGTGCCACCGACTCCGACGAGGCAGCCGAGCAATCCCCCGATCATCGAGAGCACCACCGCCTCGATCAAGAACTGGATCAAGATGTCGCGCGAGCGCGCGCCGATGGACATGCGGATGCCGATCTCGCG
>ENA-OFCD01000285-OFCD01000285.1-metagenomes-genome-assembly--contig:-NODE-285-length-34085-cov-3.204614_pt1 | contig 34085 bp, 32 predicted proteins | sample MGYA00153392_OFCD01 | MGnify analysis MGYA00153392
TGCGGCCCCGCATCGAGCGTGGTGCAGGAAGAAATTTTCGGCCCGGTGTTGGCCGCGATGACCTTCCGTACACCCGAAGAAGCCGTCAAGCTCGCCAACAATACGCGTTATGGTTTGGCCGCCACCATCTGGAGTGAAGACATCAATCTTGCGCTGGACATCGCCACCCAAATCAAAGCCGGTATCGTCTGGATCAATTCCACTAATCTGCTCGATGCTGCCGCAGGCTTCGGCGGCTATCGTGAATCCGGCTTTGGGCGTGAAGGCGGTAAAGAAGGTCTCTACGAATATGTGAAGCGCAATACTTCCGCTATTCACCCATCCGGAGCTTTACCGTCTCGCGGTGCGAAGCGGGCAGACGGATCATTTAAAAATGAAACACGCCTATCCACGGGCGTCTTAAGCCAAAAAGCCTTGAAGATGCCCGCCCATGCTGGTGTTTCAAATTCAGTTCCCGCCATAGACCGCACCGCCAAAATGTTCATCGGCGGTAAACAGGCGCGCCCTGATGGCGGCCTTTCGATTAATATTTATGGCGTAAACAAGCAGCTCGTAGGCGAGGTCGGGCGCGGCAATCGTAAAGACATTCGCAATGCCGTCGAAGCCGCGCGCGCTGCCGCCAACGGCTGGCAAAAAGCCACCGGCCACAACCGCGCGCAGATCATTTATTTCATGGCCGAAAATCTCGCCGCTCGCGCGGATGAATTTGCGCATCGCATCAGCCAACAGACCGGCGCCACCACTATCGTTGCCACCGCCGAAGTAGAAGACAGCATCAGCGCACTATTCACCGCCGCAGCGTGGGCCGATAAATACGACGGCGCGATCCACCAAACCCCAATCCGCAATGTCACCTTAGCCATGCCCGAACCCATCGGCGTCATGGCCATCATGTTGCCCGATGATCAGCCATTGCTTGCCTTCTGCACCCTCGCCAGTCTGGCATTTGCGATGGGCAACGCCCTCGTCGTCACGCCATCCCCGCAGCACCCGATGAGCATCACCGATCTCTATCAAGTAATAGAAACCTCCGACGTGCCGCACGGCACGATCAATATTGTGACGGGTGATCGTGATGAGTTGGCGAAGACCCTGGCCGAGCATGATGATGTCGATGCGATGTGGTTTGCCGGTTTACGTGAAGGCCAGATAGCCGTCCAAAAAGCCAGCGCCAATAACATGAAACGCACTTGGGTGCTGCCGGCCTCAGGCGCGCTGCCGCTAACGGAAGATATATTGCGTGAGGCAACACAGGTAAAAAATGTGTGGGTGCCTTATGGGGCGTGAGGTCTGTCAAAGGTCTAAAACTTATCTCGTAGCTAACCTGTAGCGCTAAATGGCCAGCCCTCGTATTGTTATTCTCGCAGGCCCGAACGGCGCAGGGAAAACTACCGTCTCAAAATATGTATTGCCTGATGCATTCGCCATTGACGAATTCGTCAATGGCGACCGAATCGCAGCCGGCCTGTCTGCATTTGCACCTGAGACTGTTGCCTTCGAAGCGGGTCGAATTATGTTGCGACGAATCAACATGCTTCTCGAACAACAGAAGAGCTTTGCTTTTGAGACCACGTTATCCAGTAAATCATTCGTCAAGCTTATAAATCGCGCGCATGAAAAGGGTTATAAAGTTAAACTGATTTACGTAGCGTTACCATCAGTCGCGCTTGCAAAATTTCGCGTTAGGAAACGAGTGGCCGAAGGCGGCCACGACATTCCAGCAGATGTGATTGAACGTCGCTTCTATCGTAGTTTAAATAACCTCATTCATCGCTATGCGAAGGTCGTTGATGAATGGTGCGTCTATGACAACGCACTGCAGACCATACCTAAATTGATTTTGTCTGCCGAAGGCAGGACAATCGAAATTCATCAGGAGACAAAATGGCAAAAGCTGCTGAAACTCGTCGAAAAATACCAAGCGTAAAAATGTCAGAGAATGAACTTATTCTTGCCGCAATGGGCAAAGCGATCAGGGAAGTTCGTCGGCACGCAAAGATCAACAACATTAAGCTCGCGGTTGGGGACAAAAAATCATGGTCAGTCACTAAATAGTTATGGGTTGACGGTTAAAGAAATGCGCAAATTGTCCATCAGCGCGCTGCTGCCAAACACTGAGCGTTACGCTAGCGTGCGGCAAGCGATAGCCGACATACCAGAAGAGGCTGAGAATTTGTGCGCGAGTGCAGAGCTGATGAGCGACATCATGGACATTATTCAAGAAAGTGGATGGACGCTGGTCAAGGCGGGAGAGCATTGCGAAATGACGCAACCGCGCATTAGCAAGTTGCTAGGCGGGCTAATTTCTTGATTCTCCCTCGATGATTGGGCGGATGTTGCATCGGCGCTTGTAAACTTGTGCAGGTAAAAATGCTAATGACATAAATCAACACTAATCAATTTTGCCTTCCTCTTATGAAGCTCGACGTTGCAAATAGCTGATTAAACGACACGGCACTGAATATGCAAACAAAATCAAAAAAAAGCAAAGATGGTATTCCTGAACCCAAACGTGACCAGCTTGGTAAAGGCGTCCGTGGAAAGTATTTTCAACAATACATAGAGAAAAAATGTAGTCGGACTAAATTTAAAAGCAACAATGAAACTGCTACAGAAAATAAATCGACATGCTTTTTGTTCTTTGTCATCATAAATAATCAGAAAATTTATAAACTATGAGCGACAACATAAAGTTACCTCTCACATCCACTGAGCTGACTGAAGCGCTGCTTGTGCAATGTGCATAGTTGCTTTAGTAGCCGCCATCTCGATGATCCTATAAACCAACGCTATCTCAATGTCCCGCTATCCCCAAGCGCGCAAGCCACTCCCATTCCGGATCCGCGCCGATCTCTACGCGCAACTTGCGCAGATGGAAATATCAGGTCTGCCGTTTGATCGGGCGATTGCTTTGCTGGGTTTGCCGTCGGCAGCGCAGGCGCGGCTTCTGGTGATGCGTCAGTTGCTGAAAAAAGGCGTCGAATTGACATTAGCTGGTGAGAAGAGCGGGCTCTTTACCAAATTGGATTCGCGGCTGATTCGGGCGGCGCTTCAGGCGGGCAGTCCGGGAAATATGTATCGGCGTTTGGCGGATTACTACACGGATCGCGCCATGCAGTTGGCGACGATGAAATCACGTCTGATGCTGCCGGCGTTCATGTTTGTAGCGGCCTTGTGCATTCAGCCGTTGCCTGCGTTGGCGGGCGGCTCAATGAGTATTATCGGCTATGGTTGGCATATCGTAAAACCCATTTTGTTGATTGCGGCGGCGATTGCCGGTTTTCGATTTTGGGCGGGTCGCGATAAAAAAGGATCGGGTAAATCGCTGTATCAAAGTATGCCGCTGTATGGGCCGATATTTGTGCGCCGTAATTTGCGGGATTTTTTTGAAAGCCTTGCGCTGATGCTGGAGGCAGGCTTGTCGATGCTGGAGGCACTGCCTGCGGCACTTGACGCGGTGCAAGATGGCGATATGCGTCGCCAATTATCAAAAATTCATGAGCGTATCGAGCAAGGTGCGCCGTTGTCGGTTGCGTTGCGCGGTATCGGCTATATCAAAGATGATCGGGTGATTGATTTTGTGCAGACGGGTGAAAATAGCGGCACGCTACCCGCCATGCTGATGCGCCATGCCCAAATGGAAACTGATGCGATCAATAGCTTTTTGGAACAGCTCGCGTTATGGGTGCCACGGGTTGTGTATGGGGCCGTGGTGGTATGGATGGCGTATGGGCTTTTGATGGGCGGCGGGTTGTTGCCGAATGTGCCTAAGGATATTTAAAATCTAGGCTATTCATGGCGCAATCCGAGTCGCCCGAACTGACCTGCGTAAATGATGCAATCCGAGTTTTTGGCAGCAGTGAGCGAATAAGCCACCGCAGCCAAGAATAAATGTGACTCCGTTCATATTTAGTATTCTGACAAAGCCGTATCATATAAAAAATATTAAGCACCATGCTGTGTCAAATTAAAATAATAAATAGTCAGCTTTCTGTTGAAGCTAGCTGAAATAGATTCAGGGCAACTCAAGGCGCATTCCCGTGGATATATTTTTTCTACATTTAGCTTCCGTACCGGGCAGGCCATCTGGCTTTCTGCGCAGTCGCGCCTGTCATGCCTGTCATGCCCGTCATGTATCGCGCAGGTAAAGCCTCGAACATGACGTCAATGATAATAATGGCACTAACGCCTCCGAAGCCGTTACCGCCATTACTTTCATTATTGACACGAACGGTTGTAACAGCGCGCGCAATGATGTTCGCGATTTGCATAGTGTTTTTGTCGCTGGCGCCCGGTCTTGGCCATGCTGATATAACCACTCAAGACCGGGAAACCCAGGTACTAGAACGCATGATTGCGGATAATCCTCAAGCCGCGCTGAAAGAGAGTGAGGCTTGGCTCGCGCAGGGCAATAAAGCAGCTGACAAGGCTCTCAAGTTGAAGGCTATGCGATTGATGGTGATGGCAGTCGGCGCACTTGAAGAATCGCGTAACCTGGCCAAACAGGCAGAGCTGGGTCTCACACTGGCGCGCGAGATGAAGGATGCGCAGGCCGAGACTGAATTCCTCAGTGCCAAAGCATCAGCGCTGGCCTCGGACGGCAAGTATCTCGATGCGCAGCCGATCTTTGATGAGGCTATTCGAGTGGCAGAAGAGGCCGGCCTGAATCGCGCTGTGACCGGCGTCATGGTGTCCAAAGCCTTTGTTTACGGACTGCTGGGGCGTGATATGGATTCACTCGATATGCTGTTCAAGGCACACCAGCGTTATATGGAGCTTGGTGATATGGTCGCCGCGCGGGCTACGCTATCAGCCATTGGTAATGCCTACGCACACGACCACGCCAGCCGCGATGATCTGTTGAAGGCGCTGAATTATCACGAGCAATCAATCGAGCAGGACTCCGAAAAAAATCGGCGGCATGATCTCTCGACGGTGTATTTCAATATTGGCGTGGTGTACCAGCGGCTGAAGGATATTACCAAAGCCAAGTTGTATATCCAGAAAAGTATGGCGCTGCTGAATGCGCTCGAAGACCCAGTCGGTGAAGCTTTCGGCAACTATCGGCTGGGCATGCTGGCAGGTGAGATCGGCCAATGGAGTGAATCACTTTCATATCAGGATAAGGCGTTGCCCGTGCTTACGCGGTCAGGCGACGCTACGATGATTTTTAATGTGCAGCGGGCGCGTGCCAAGGCATTTGCTTTTCTGGATCGCCGTCGCGACAGTCTGGATGCACTGGCACGGGCCAATGCCATTCGCAGCGGTATTGATTCCTCCTGGATTGAGGTCACCTATTTAAGCGCAGCTGCGGAAGTCTATTCACGGCTCGGCGATTATGAGAAAGCCTATCGCCATCAAGCATTACTGCGCGATTCAGAGCAGCGAAGTTTTAAAGAGTCGCGCGATAAAGAAGCAACTGAAATGCAAACGCGTTTTGAGGTTACCCAAAAAGAGGCCGAGAATGCGCTGCTGCGTGCGCATGAGCGGGAGTCAGAGGCGCGGCGATTGGCTCTGGTGCTGGCGGTTATTCTGCTGCTGCTGTTGTTAGGCGGGCTGAGCTGGTTTTTATTCCGTCAAGGCCAGCAAAAGCGCCGTTTTGCCAGTCTGGCAATGCGTGACGATCTCACCGCGCTTCCCAACCGCCGCAGCATTATTGAATTTACCCAGACGCAACTACGCGCCATGCGCAGCGATAATCAAACCCTTTGTGTGGCGCTGGTGGATATTGATCACTTCAAGGCCATCAACGATGAATGCGGACATGCTGTCGGTGATGCCGTGCTCGCTGCGTTTGCCTTTGTATGCGCTCAGCAGTTGCGCAGTGTTGACAGGCTGGGTCGATACGGAGGCGAAGAGTTTATGCTGGTTATGCCAGGCTCCAGTGTTGAGCAGATTCCGCAGGTGTTTGCGCGCTTGCGCACTACGGTACAGAAAATCGTGGTTGAAGGATTGCAAGCGGATCGCCACATCACCTTCAGTATGGGGGCCACCACGGCAAGCATGGCTGACGACCTGGATAAGCTGACCAAACGTGCGGACGATGCACTGTACCGCGCCAAACATGGCGGGCGTGATCGATTTGAGTTAGGTTAAATCGATGACTGAAGCCACCTAAGCGTCAGAAGTGCAGTTTCTATATATCTATGTAACAATAACGCCGTGCTGAAACCGGTTTGAGTTGGCACGATTAACACTCACAACAGATGTCTAAAACAGACATAGACAACAGACCCATACAACAAACATAAGGGAAAGAAAATGAAAAATCAGATGAAACCTCAATGGACGATGATAGCCGCGGGCTTGATGCTCGCCACTTCTGCCAGTATTGCGAACGCGCAAGTACCTGTGCCGACACCCGCGCCTGCCGCCGCCGCCGCACCGGCCAAGCCTGCACCTGCCGTTAAGCGGCATCCACAAGTACTAACCTGCGCTGCAGATATTGCCAGAGAACGTAAAAACTACGATGCTTCAATTAAGCTGCACATGGCTGACGGCAAAATCGATGCGACTGAAAAAGCGGGCCTCGACAAGACGCATGAAGAGCTGATGGCGCTGGAAAAAAAGGCTAATGAAGACGGCAAGATGACCCCTGAAGAATGCAAGGGAATTCACGCCAAGATCGTAGAAGAAAATCGTAAACTGGCAGCAGCAATTGGGGTCAGACCAAAAGGTCATATTCATCGTAAAATTGCTCGCCATCCGGCTGTGATCACATGTGCTGCTGATATTGCTCGCGAACGCGCCCGCTTTGACGTCGCAGTCAAGAAGGGCGTTGCTGATGGCAAGATTGATGCAACTGAAAAAGCGGGCCTCGACAAGACGCATGACGAGCTGATGGCGCTGGAAAAAAAGGCCAACGAAGACGGCAAGATGACCCCGGAAGAATGCAAGGGAATTCATGCCAAGATCGTTGAAGAGCATCGCAAGTTGGTCGCCGCCCTCGAGGTTAAAAAAGTGTTGCCACTGAAGAAATAAAGCTAATGGTTAAATCGAAAATCAACTTCTGGTTTAACCAGATTGTATAAAAAAGGCCTGCTGTTGCAGGCCTTTTTAATAGCGGATGCTGGATAACGCGTTGGAAAGTACGAGATGCTGCATTATGGTTGAGAGCACCACCTTTGTGCGTGATGTTGGGTGCTTGATATTGAGTGCAGGGTGTTGAGTTTAAGCACGAGCGCAAAGTCCTTATGGCGCCACGCCCAGCCTAGTCACACTACCCGAGCCAGCAATGGATTTAGTAACCTGGGCATCGCCGTAGTATTTGATGTCGCCTGATCCTGCGATGCTCAGTTTGAGGGTTTCTGTTGCCCATACCACGGCGTCGCCTGATCCTGCGACGCTGATTTTGACGTTTTTAGCTTCGAGTTTATCGGTTCTCACATTGCCTGATCCTGCAATGGAAGCTTCCACCACTGCAGCCTTACCACCCGCTGTCAAATCGCCTGATCCTGCGATGCTGATTTTAAGGAAGTCGGTGGTTAACGATTTGATACGCACATCGCCGGATCCGGCAACGCTCACTTTGAGGCTGACGGCTTTCAAACTAGCCGCTAAAAAATCGCCGGATCCGGCAACTGATAGCGTATCAATATTCTTCAAATTGATCACGATCTTGAGTATCTTGGTTTTGCAGTTAGTGCCTTTATCGACCGGGCGCAGCTTTAATGTGCCTGATTCAACAATGGTTTCAATTAGCGGCAGCAAATTATCATCAGTCTCAATGGTAAGGCCTTCGGTAGTGCCTTGGCGTAATTCAACAGTGGCCGGCAGGCTAAGTGAAATAGCCTTGAAATCGCTAACATTGCGGTTCTCGATTTTGATGTTGCCGGAGCCGGATACGCTTTTACCCCAGCCCCAAGCTTGAGCCGACAGAGAAAATGCGCTGATAACAGTGATTAACGGAATAGCCAACAACGCCGGGATACGATGGATGCGAGGTAATGAAGTAAGCGGGTTTGGCAGGGCATTGATCTTGTTCATGCTATAGATCTTATTCATGCTACGGCTCCTATGAACGCGGGGTACAAAAATAACGGCTGTTTGCATAATCGTCCGGTTGAACGGATTTTAAAATCAATTACAACAATTAGATGCGATGACAGGCCTGCTTGGATTTATTTTTTTGCCAAGATCCTGATCGCCTCTTTAATTCGACTGGCTCAGCGCCCGACGTATCTGCAGGACGATAGCGAGAGCCTGGCTTAAATCAGGGTCGCAGACGGTTACATGGCCCATCTTGCGGCCTTTGCGAGCCTCACGTTTGCCATAGAGATGCAAATGGGCGCCGGGATGCTGCAGCACCGCCTGCCAATCCGGGGATATTTCATGGTCTGATCCTTGCCAAACATTGCCCAGTAAATTTAGCATTACTGCAGGCGAATGTTGTGATGCATCGCCCAGCGGCAGATCGCATAGCACGCGCACCTGCTGCTCAAACTGCGAGGTGCGGCAGGCGTCAATCGTAAAGTGACCGCTGTTGTGCGGGCGCGGTGCTATTTCGTTGATGAGTAATTGATCATCGGCAGTGATGAAAAATTCAACCGCCAAAATGCCCACGTAGTTCAATGCGGTCGCCAGCTTTTGGGCAAGCGTTATCGCTTCGGTTGCCAGCGTTTCAGTAATGCGGGCAGGCGCAATCGTGATGTCGAGAATACCGTTCACATGCTGATTTTCTGCAACCGGAAAAACCGCGACCTCGCCATTGGCCGCGCGGGCGAGGATTACCGAGATTTCCAGTTTTAGCGGAATGAATTCTTCAATAATGCTGGGGGCAAATTTCCAGGCAGTCAGTGCGGCGGTTAATTCACCGCGGCTGTTGACACGCGCCTGTCCCTTACCGTCATAGCCGAAGCGGGCGGTCTTAAGTACAGCGGGGAGTCTGACGTCATTTAACGCGATATCAATATCGTCAACACAGTTGATGATGGCGAACGGGCCCACCGGAAAGCCATTTGATTTGAAGAAATTTTTCTCTGCGTGTCGATCCTGCGCTATCGCCACCGCATGACCACTGGGTCGCACCACAGTACGAGCGGCCAAAGTAGTCAAAACTTCTGCAGGGGCATTCTCAAATTCAGTCGTGACCCCGGCACAGCTTGCACTTAGCGTTTCTATCGATGCAAGATCGGTATAGGCCGTGTTGAGATGAGCGGTCGCGAATTCGGCGGCGGGTGAGAGTGGATCAGGGTCCAACACGGTAACGGCATAATCCATATTGCGTGCAGCCATCGTAAACATGCGACCAAGCTGGCCGCCGCCGATTAAACCGAGAGTTGCGTTGGGTAAGATCATCTTGGATAGTGGATAAAGCGCAAAGTCAGAAGGCAAGTATAGGAAATGGTTAAAGAGTTTGGATCAGCAGGAAGGAGTTGATCGGGCTGCGGCCCTCGCGCCATTACTGCTTACTTTCGTTCTGACAGCATCCGGCTTACGCCTCATCACCTTGGTCATAAAATTTCCGGAAGCTGCATGGCAGAGACTTGCTCTTTCATGCTCTCGCGATACTGCTTTAATTTTTCGGCCAAATCGGCATCACTATTTGCCAGCAAGCTCACGGCAAATAAGGCGGCGTTGGCAGCACCAGCCTCGCCAATAGCAAAGGTTGCAACCGGTATACCTTTCGGCATTTGCACAATTGAATAAAGCGAATCCTGTCCCGCCAGATGTTTTGATGGCACCGGCACACCGAGCACCGGGATCGTGGTTTTGCTGGCCAGCATGCCGGGCAAATGGGCTGCGCCGCCGGCCCCAGCAATGATGCATTGCAAGCCGCGCTGTCTGGCTGTTTCGGCGTATTCAAACATGGCGTCCGGGGTGCGATGAGCAGAGATGACTTTGTGCTCAAAAGCAACCCCAAAATCTTTCAGCACTTTCGCGGCGTGTTGCATCACCTCCCAATCGGAATGGGAACCCATCACGACGCCAACCATAACCGTGGCGGTAGCAGTGGTAGCGACTGTAGCGACATTAGAGACTGTCACATGGGCCTTGCGGTGAGAACGATGCCAAGCATGGTTGTGGTGCTTTCAAGTAGGTCATTAACGTTAATGGGCTTAATCGTCATTCAGCTGGCGGGCTACTTCCAGCTCTTTGCGATAGTGGTCAAAGATGCCTTTGAGCGCGTCGGCCATATTGACTTGCGGTGACCAATTTAAATCTTTCATAGTGTTGTCGATTTTAGGCACCCGATTTTGCACATCCTGATAACCCTTGCCGTAATACTCGCCAGACGTGGTTTCAACCAGTTTCACCTTGGCAGCGGTTTCGGCGTATTCCGGATATTGTTTTGCGAGTTCGAGCATCATATGCGCCAGCTCGCGCACCGAAAAATTATTCTTTGGGTTGCCGATGTTATAGATTTGGCCGGTTGCAATTCCGTTTTCATTGGCGATGATTTTGGTCAGCGCGGCGATGCCGTCATCGACATATGTAAATGCGCGTTTTTGCGCGCCGCCGTCCACCAGCTTGATCGGCTCACCGCGCACAATATGGCCAAAGAATTGGGTAATGACGCGCGATGAACCTTCCTTCGGGGTATGGATAGAATCGAGTCCTGCGCCAATCCAGTTGAATGGACGGAACAGCGTGAAATCCAGCTCGCCACGTGAGCCATAGGCATAGATCACGCGATCCATTAGCTGCTTGGAGCATGAATAAATCCAGCGTTGCTTTTCGATCGGGCCCAGCACCAGATTGGACTCATGCGGATCGAACTCCGCATCGCTGCACATGCCATAGACTTCGGACGTTGAAGGAAAAATGACGCGCTTTTTATATTTCACGCAAGAGCGGATGAAGGGCAGATTCGCCTCAAAATCGAGCTCAAAAACCCGTAGCGGATCTTGCACATAAGTAGATGGAGTGGCAATCGCCACCAGCGGCAGCACCACATCACATTTGCGAATATGGTACTCAATCCACTCTTTGTTGATGGTGATATCGCCTTCAAAAAAATGAAAACGCGGATTACTCATGAACGGTTGAACCCGCTCACGATTCATGTCCATGCCGAACACCTCCCAATCGGTGGTCTCCAGAATGCGTTTGGAAAGATGGTGGCCAATGAAACCATTGACGCCGAGAATCAGGATTTTTTTCATGCGGATAGGGTCGAGTGGTTAGGTAGGGTAGTGAGGTTGCGTGGATAGAGTCAGGTCGAAGAATCGATAGCTGAAGGTGCTTGGGCAAGTTTAGCTTCGCGAGCTTCCATGCGCCGCACCACCGTGCCGATTGGCATCATGAGCATGAACGCAATATTGCCGGCATTGGGGATATAAAATGCAATCACAATCGCTGCAATGCTGATAATAACGAGACCGCCAGTGCGGATTCGTATACCTTTATAAACGATAGCGGGCATGGGTAACAGGGTTAAGTCATGATGACCGTAAACATGGCGGCCAATGAGCAGCGCAGTGAGCGTTAAACCGGTCATGTTGATGGAATAAAAAATTTGCGAAAAAAGCAGCGGCGTATATTCGCCGGATAGCGCGGAAGAAAACGGCATCAGGCTGACAAAGCCCAGCTGCAACAAACAATACGCCAGCAATTTACCATCAACATGCCGCACATAATGGAACAGTCGATGATGCCCCAACCAGAACAGTGCCAGCACAAAGAAGCTAATCAACCAGGCAATAAATTTTGGGATGAGATGACCGACGGCATTGATCAAATCATGATTACTGGCAATGCTGCCGTGCTCCGGCAGTTTCAGGTCAATCACCAGCAGCGTCATGGCCACCGCAAAAATGCCATCACTCAGCGCCTCAATACGGTGCTTGTTGTACAGCCTCGCATGAGCTACATCGGTGTCTGCAGATAATATGGAATGATCGTTCATGACTATTTTTATCCGATGGGGTGCAGGCCCGCACCCAGACGTGCCGCCAGCATGACTTCATTATGGAGTTGGCCATCCCATTGCGCTTCCAAAATCCGCAGCATGCGGCCATCGCCGCATAGCGCGATTACGCGTGACTCGCTCACATTAAGATGGCCCGGATTTTGATGAGTCAGTTTTGCAGGTGACATGAAAGTGCGGGTGATGATGATCGGTTGGTCATTTAGAGTTGTCGTAGCGCCAGGGTAGGGCGGCGCAACTGCGCGTACTAGATTATGAATGTTTTGAGCGCTCTCGTGCCAATTGATCACGCCATCTTCGGGTTTGCGTCCGCCATAGTAGCTGCCAGCGGCGAGGTTTTGCGCACGCAATACAACGCTGCCATCAAGTAATCCAGGCAGGGTGCGATTAAGCGCGATTTCAGCCGCAACCGTGACTTTATTAAACACCTCGAGCGCATTATCATTCGGCAAAATGGGCACGGCGCATTGGTCCGCAATTCGGCCAGCGTCCGGTTTTTCCACCATTTCATGCAGCGTCGCACCGGTTTCTTTTGCGCCTTTGATAATCGCCCAATTTACAGGCACGCGGCCTCGATATTGGGGCAACAGCGAGCCATGCATATTGAATGCGCCCTCTGTGGCGAGAGCCAATAATGCAGGCTTTAACATCATGCGGTAATAAAATGAAAACAAAAAATCAGGCTGCAATGCGGCCAGCTGCAATTGAAATTCCGCGGTGTTGGGATCATCGGGCGTGACCACTGGAATGTTATGCAATCGAGCCAACTGCCCAACACTTTCAAACCAGATATTTTCAACCGGGTTGTCGCGATGCGTAACCACCAGCTTTACGTCCACCCCTTGCGCAAGCAGCACCTGCAAACACCGATAGCCGACATTGTGATACGCGAATACGACTGCGGTTCTAATTTTTGTATTTGAAACGGTCACTATGGCGGCCCTTTGTTCTCAAGAATGGCCTCGATCATGTAACGTGGCCGAGAACGAACCTGCTCATAAATTCTTCCCACATACTCGCCTAGCAAGCCAATGCCAAACAGCGTAATGCCGATCAGAAAAAAGGCAATACCAAACAAGGTAAACAAACCCTCGGCTTCAGGGCCGACTATCAGGCGACGAATCGCCAAAAAAATCACAAACGCAATTGACATCATGGAAATCAAAATGCCAATGAATGAAAAAATTTGCAGCGGCGCAGTAGAGAAACCGGTCAGTAAATCAAAATTTAGCTGGATCAGCTGGAACAACGAATATTTTGATTCGCCCGCAAAACGTTCTTCATGGGCTACTTCAATTTCAACTGGTCGGCGCGCAAACGAATACGCCAGAGCGGGAATAAAGGTGCTGGTATCGCGCGTCTGATTGATAGCCAGCACAATATCGCGGCTATAGGCGCGCAGCATGCAGCCCTGATCGGTCATCTTGATGCTGGTGATGCGCTCACGCATGCGATTCATGGCTTTTGAGGCAGCGCGACGCCATAATGAATCCTGACGCATTTTACGAATGCTACCCACATAATCATGGCCCTTGTCCATTTCGGCCAGCAACGCGCCGATTTCTTCCGGCGGGTTTTGCAAATCGGCATCAAGGGTCACAATTCGGGAGCCGCGACATTGCTCAAACGCCGCCATGATCGCCATATGCTGACCGAAGTTGCCGTTGAACAACACTACCCGTGTGACATCCGGGCGCGCCTGGAATTGCTCGCGCAGTAACGCGGCGGATCGATCCGTTGAGCCATCGTTTACAAAAATAATTTCGTAGCTCAGATTAAGTTTGTCGAGCGCCGGATAAAGCCGCGCAAAGAGTGCGGCCAGACCCAACTCCTCGTTATAAACCGGCACCACGATCGATACCAAAGGAGCGGTGCTGGCGGTGCCAGGCGTAGCCGAGATTGGGGAAGTTGGCAAATTTGGAGAAGTCGTGGTTGAGTTCATCATGGCTATGCGGCCTGGCGTTGGTGGGTGCGAATGAGATCGATCATCGCACTGCAAACCCGGTCAACATCAGCGAAGGTCATCGAAGGGTGCAACGGTAAAGTTACCGTTTCTCGAGCGATGCGTTCGGCGTGGGGATGCTCGCCCTCGCGATGGCCCTTGCTGCGGAACAGTGTCGAGAGATGCATCGCTTCGTATGAAACCCCGATGCCAATTTGTTGCGCATGCATGGCATCGATAAATTGTTTGCGCGAAATCGTCATCTGCGCCAGCGGCAATAATACGCAGAACATGTTCCAGCTGTGTCCGGTCTCCTCACCCGCATAGGCAGGGGCGGGCAGTGACACTCCCAGCCCATCGGCTACGAAAGACAGCTTTGCAAAATATTGGGCCGCCAATTTTTGCCGTGCTGCGCACCACTGATCAAGCTGCTTTAATTGCGCTAAACCCAGGCAGGCCGAGACATCGCTCATATTAAATTTGCCCCCTGGATAATCGACATCGCGGGTGCCGTCAGCGAGTTTCGTCATGCCGTGAAAGCGCAGCACTTCGGCACGCCTTGCTTCGGCCTCATCAGCAAACATGGCAGCACCGCCTTCGATCGTAGTCATGTTTTTATTGGGATGAAAGCTGAAGGTGGCAATATCGCCAAACCCGCCTATTGGCGAGCCTTTCCAGCTGGACCCTATCGCCAGCGCGGCATCTTCAATCACCCGCAATTTATGCTTTTGCGCAATCGCGTAAAGCCGATCCATATTGCAGGGAAGCCCTGAAAAATGGGTGGGAACAATGGCCTTGGTGCGCGCTGTGATCGCGCGTTCAACCTGGTCAAGGTTGATATTGCGGCTGGTCAGATCGCAATCCACAAACACCGTTTTCGCACCGACTCTTTCAATCATGTTGCCGACGGAAAAAAACGTCATCGCCGAGGTGATGACTTCATCACCTTCACCAATGCCGCATAGTTCAAACGCCACTTCCATGGCGGCGGTAGCTGAGGTGAATACCCGCGTCGGACGGCCACCATGACGCGCCGACAGCGCTTGTTCAAACGCGGCAACCTGCGGCCCGCTGGTGAGCCAGCCTGAGAGTAAGGTCTGCTTGACGGCTTCGGCCATCGCATCATCAATAATTGGCCCGGCAAATTTGAGATAGTTCATAGATTTAAACCGTAGGAGTGGAACGTGCGACCAGATAAACACCAATGACAATGAAGCCGATGCCGAGCAATTTTTGGGCGTTTACAGATTCACCAAACAGGTAGTAAGCCGCGAATGCATTCACGACATAGCCAATCGAAAGCATCGGATAGGCCACACTGACCGGCACCCGCGACAGCGCCAGAATCCACACCACCACGCTGATTGCGTAGCAGCCCAGGCCCGCGATGATCGGCCACTGCGTCGCTACCTTCAAGCCAATTGGCACGATATTGGCAAATGAAAATTCAAATTCACCGATCCGCGTTGTGCCTGCTTTGAGCAACAATTGTGCGGCGGCATTGAGCAGTACGCCGGTCAGAATAAGGACAAAGCTGGTCAGGTTCAAAATGAATTATCTCTGCTCGGTTTTTTGGATGGCAATACGACGTGAGTCGCGATAAATTATCTCAAAGCGGATGCCAAGCGATTTAAGCTCTTCAACCAAATCAGGCTGAATTATAGCGATTGCAGGCCCCGGCATGCTCCAGACCGCAGGCAAATCTTTGATCGAGGCAATATGTTTTGCCGGTTCGGCTTTTTGACCCATCTCGAATTCATCCACATATTCCACCAGTGTCAGCGTGCGCTTGAGATAAAAAGGCAGGGATTGATCGTAAATTTTAATGGCATAAAGGCGTACTTCCGGTCGTGTTTCCAAAGCAAGGCGCTGCTGAATCGCTTGCGAAACAGCATAGCCCGATTTAAGCGGCGAAAGGCCGTCGTAGCCGCGCGCGAGCAGCAGCACCAGAATCATGTTGGCAATTGCCATCGTGATTACCGCCGTCGATTTTTGTTGTTTGCGCAGCAGTGCAAATGAAAGCAACGTTGCAGCCGCCAGAATAAGCAATCCGCTCAACCACCAAATACTGGCATCGCTGTACATTTGTTGCTGGAGCATTTCGTTTGCGCCGCGCCGCGCTGGCTCAATGGATGCGGCATATGCGCCGATGAGCGCGAGCGGAAATAACGGCAGCAGCCACCACGTCAGTTTTTTCGACTCTACCTGATGGATATAAATGCCCAACACTAATGCCAGCGGCGGGAAAATCGGCAAAATATAACCCGGCAACTTGGAGCTTGATTGAGAAAAAAACAGCAGCACAAATGCGCTGAACAACAGCAGAAATTTAGCCGGTGCGAAGGTAGAGCCGTCCGGTTTGCCAATCCGCAGAGCCGGATCGCGCCAACCATGATTGATCGCGGGGAATAGCGCTAATCCCCAAGGCATCAAGCCCAGTATCGTGATCGCGATAAAGCTCCACCATGGCGCTTCACGGCGATGAACGGTGGTCAAGAATCGCTCAACATGTTCATGTATAAAATAAAAGTGCGGGAACTCGGGGTTTTGCAATGAGATCAGTACATGCCACGGAACCGTGATGATGAAAAACAGCGCAAGGCCATAAAACCATTCCAGTCTTGCCAGCAGCCGCCAGTCACGCTGCGTGAGGCAATAAAAAAATATCGCAGCCGATGGAAACACGATGCCGATCAAGCCTTTTGACAGTACCGCGCCCGCCATGCCGGCCCATGCTAGCAGCATCCATTTTTGTCTAGCGGTGGTCGCGGCTGCGCCCTGCGCCAAAACGAATCCGCAAACGCCCAACGTCATCCAGAACGTCAATCCGGTATCGAGCGTCACCACTTGGGCGAACGCCATGAAATACCATGAACTAATTAACGTCAGCGCGGCATATAGTCCGGTGTCGGCACCATAGAGGCGGGTAGCGGTGTAGCCGATCAGCGCGATACAGCCGAGCGCGCACAGCAGGGTATATAAACGGGCGGTGAATTCATTTTCGCCAAACAGTTTGAAAGCAATCGCGGTGGCCCAGTATTGCATCGGTGGCTTTTCGAAATACTTCAAGCCATTCAAGCGCGGCGTGATGAAATCATTTGACTGCGCCATCTCGCGCGAAATTTCCGAATAGCGACCTTCGTCCGGGTCCGCCAACTTTCTATAGCCCAACTCACGAAAGGTCATGATGAGCAGCAGCGCGGCCACTAAAACCAGAAGAGCGCGTGCAGTGCTAGAAATGGAAGTCATGTCATAACCTGATGGGGTAAGCAGGCCAATGATGACCCAGCGCTGATTTTACCGGCAAATACGGGCAACAATCTGCGTTGAATCCTTAATTCGCGCTTGCGGCAAGTGTGGCAACCGTGTCAGGCGCGGCAAGGCAATGTGTTTCAGCTCGAATGGATGCGCACTAGGTTGATTTAAGCAACACCAGCACCGCGCCCGGCCCGCCATCGCCCGGCGCGGCATCGCAAAACGCGAGTACCTCATCGCGCTGTGAAAGTGACAGCCGAACTTTATTGCGTATCAGCGGGATGCCGCCGGGCGAGCGAGTGCCGCGCCCATGGATGATGCGAATACAGCGGATACCGCGATGTCGGGCGACGGCCATAAATTGCGCCAGCTCTTCGCGCGCGGTGGCGGTGGTGTGGCCATGCAAATCCAGCGTTGCCTGTACCGCCCATTGGCCGCGTTTGAGTTTGCGAATCACTTCACGTGGAATACCAGTGCGTAGGAAGGTGATGAGATCACCCATCTCAATATCACCCTCCCAGCCAGACGTGTCATTCAGTAATTCACTCGGGACACTGGCTTCATCGGCAAGCCGTTTTGTGGCGACCGGTTTGGGTAGCGGTTTGAGCAGTTTGGCCCGTGCATAAGCCTTGATCGGAATGACCTTATCTGCCGCCATTTCTGCGCGAAAGAGTTCATCATCGGTTGGCTCTGGTAGGCTCATATAAAAATTAAACGCCTTATCTAGAGCGCGTTTTGAGCCAGTTTTGCTTCAAGACGCGCTCCAGGCAATGACTTTACTATTTCAAACTCTCCAGATAGCGATCCGCATCCAGCGCGGCCATACAGCCGGTACCCGCGCTGGTAACGGCTTGGCGATAGACGTGATCCTGCACATCGCCTGCGGCAAACACGCCCGGCACTGAGGTCGCGGTAGCATCGCCGTTCAGACCGCCTTTGGTAATGATGTAGCCGCCTTTCATCTCCAGCTTGCCCTCAAAAATATCGGTATTTGGTTTATGGCCGATCGCGATGAAGCAGCCCTGCAACGCCAGTTCGTTGGTCGAATTATCGGTGGTGGAGCGAATCCGTACGCCGGTCACGCCGGTTTTATCGCCCAGCACTTCGTCGAGCGTGTGATTCCATAAAATCGTGACCTTGCCTTCTTTCGCCCTGGCAAACAGCCGGTCCTGCAGAATTTTTTCGCTGCGGAATTTATCCCGTCGATGGATCACCGTTACGTGTTTGGCGATGTTTGATAAATACAGCGCTTCCTCTACTGCCGTATTGCCACCACCGACCACGCATACATCCTGGTTTTTGTAGAAAAAGCCATCGCAGGTGGCGCAGCCCGAAACCCCCTTGCCCATGAATGCGTGCTCTGATGCCAAACCCAAATATTGGGCCGATGCGCCCGTCGCGATAATCAGCGCATCACAGCTATAAGGATGGTTATCACCCAGCAGCGTGAATGGCGGATTGCTGAAATTAACGGTATGGATATGATCAAAAATGATCTTGGTGTCGAATCGTTCCGCATGTCTCAGGAAACGCTCCATCAGCTCCGGCCCCTGCACGCCAGCATGATCAGCGGGCCAGTTTTCGACATCGGTAGTCGTCATCAATTGCCCCCCTTGGGCCATGCCGGTGATCAGAACCGGGTGCAGGTTGGCGCGGGCGGCATACACGGCGGCAGAGTAGCCGGCTGGGCCTGAGCCTAAAATAATCAGGGGATGGTGTTGCGTTGTCATAAAAAGCTTTCAGAGGTATTGAGAATGGAATAGTAGGTATTTTAACCGATGCGCCGGCAGGAGCTCGGCATCCGCTTTTGCGCTGAGTAACTAAATGATGACAATGGCCGAAAAATCAACGCGGACTATGGCAGGTTGGTTTATGCGAGAATGATTGTGGATTAGTGATGCAGGAGCCTTGTGGATTCTTGATTAGTTTTAAATTAGTCTCAAATATGCGGGGAAAAAATGTTACGAGCCGTACCTCTGTTTCAGGATTTAAGTGACACTGATTTTGCGCTGATGAATGATCTCGCGATCGAAAAACAGGTACCGAAGGGTACGGTTGTCATGACCGAAGGGACAGTGGGTGATTCGCTGTTCACCATCAGCAGTGGACGCGTCAAGGTGTTTATTGGCGACGAAGATGGACGCGAAATTATTCTGAAAATTTTAGGCCCTGGTGATTTTTTTGGTGAAATGTCGATGATCGACAGCCAGCCCCGTTCCGCTTCCGTGGCAACGCTCGAACCTTCGGTTTTCAAGGTGCTTTCCCATCAGGCGTTTGCACAGTGTCTTGAACGTGCGCCGCGAATTGCCACATTGGTCATGCAGGCACTCGCAAAACGCCTACGTGATGCAGATCGCAAAATTTCAACATTGGCGTTAATGGATGTATATGGACGCGTGGCCAATACCCTGCTGGAATTGGCTATCGACAGTAACGGCAAGCTCGTGGTCGGTGAGAAATTATCCCAGCAGGATATTGCCAACATGGTGGGTGCCTCGCGCGAAATGGTGAACCGGATCCTCAAGGATTTATCGGATCGCGGCTACATTACGGTGGAATCCAAAATGATCACGATTCACGACCAAAAATTGCCGCCCTCGTTTTAGTTTTTGAATTGCCTTTGCGTTGTTTCTACGTTGTTTGTATATAGCTTGTCAGTTAGCGTGTGCCAGCAGCTATAATTCGATGTTATGAGCATGCGATCACCATTCCCTGAGCAAGATGCCGAGGCGGACAGCTTTGATCCGTTTGACGCAGCCCCCTCTCCCATTTCCCCTGTTGCACCTGCAGCTTTTGCGACAACGCGGGCACGCCCCAGATCGGCCACTGTCGGATCGGTTGCTGTGAACGCGCCGGCCTCCTCGACACGTCTGTCGCGATTATTGCGCGAAGCGGGCTGGATATTATTTTTGGCGATTGCATTTTATTTACTGCTGATATTGGCGACGCATTCATCCGCCGACCCGGGATATTTTTTTAGCGGCACCAATGGCCGGATGGCCGGGGTCGCTGTCGTCAATAAAGGCGGCATAACGGGGGCCTGGACATCCGATTTTCTGTTCGGTCTATTCGGACTGTCTGCCTGGTGGTGGATCGCGCTGACGACGTTTGCTGTGCTGCGCTTGTTCCGCCGAGTCGAGTCGTGGAGCGTATTTGATCACCGCAATATTGCGATTGCGCTGGCAGGTTTCGTGGTTTTACTGATTGCCTGCAGCAGCCTGGAAGCGCTGCGCCTACATTCCTTGCACGCCGCACTGCCTAATGGCCCCGGCGGCGTGATCGGCAGTTTACTAGCCGGTGGAATCGAGAAATCAGTGGGTTTCACCGGCGGTACTATTTTGCTACTGGCCGCATGCGCGGGCGCGTTCAGCATATTTTCAGGGCTGTCCTGGATTCGCTTATCGGAAAAAGTAGGCGGCGGTGTGGAATGGTTGTTCTTCCGCATAAAGACCAAAATAGAAGCTAAGCATGATCGTGAAGTCGGCGAGCAGGCCGTGCATGAACGTGATGTTGCGGTAGAAGAATTCAGACGAATTATCGAAGATCATCCGCCGATCCGTATCGAGCCCACCGTATTGGAAGTGCCTCAATCAGAACGGGTGACGCGTGAAAAGCAGGCGACCCTGTTTGCTGATTTACCCGATTCGCCATTGCCGCCGATTTCATTGCTTGATCCCGCCGATTCAGTGATTGAGCGCCCCTCAGCCGATGTGCTGGAGTTCACTTCGCGTTTGATTGAACGCAAGCTGATGGACTTTAACGTCTTGGTCAAAGTCGTCGCCGCTTATCCGGGCCCGGTGATTACGCGATATGAAATTGAGCCGGCTGTGGGCGTGAAAGGCTCGACCGTGGTCAACCTGGCGCGCGATCTGGCACGGGCGCTGTCAGTCACCTCGATTCGCATTGTGGAAACTATTCCCGGCACGTCGCATATGGGTCTTGAGCTACCGAATCCCAAGCGCGAAATTGTGCGGCTATCGGAAATTTTGGGCTCCACAGTTTACGGCGATATGGTGTCGAAACTTTCCATTGTGATGGATATTGCCGGCCGCCCGGTCGTGGCGGATCTGGCCAAGATGCCCCATGTGCTGGTAGCAGGTACCACCGGGTCGGGCAAATCAGTCGCGATTAACGCGATTATTTTATCGCTGGTGTATAAAGCAACCGCGAATGAAGTACGCCTGATTTTGATTGACCCCAAAATGCTGGAGCTGTCAATTTACGAAGGGATTCCGCATTTACTGGCACCGGTCGTAACCGATATGCGCTACGCCGGTCATGCGCTGAACTGGTGTGTGGCCGAGATGGATCGGCGCTATAAATTAATGAGTGCCGTCGGTGTGCGTAATCTCGCGGGCTACAATACCAAAGTCAAAGAAGCCAAGGATAAAGGCACACCGTTACCGCATCCGTTCTCTCTGACGCCTGACGCGCCGGAACCGTTGGAGCCGCTGCCGCTAATCGTGGTCGTGATTGATGAGTTGGCCGATCTGATGATGGTGGTCGGCAAAAAAGTGGAAGAATTGATCGCCCGACTGGCGCAGAAAGCCCGCGCTTCCGGTATTCATCTGGTGCTCGCTACTCAGCGGCCCAGCGTGGATGTGATTACCGGATTGATTAAAGCCAACGTGCCGACCCGTATCTCGTTCCAGGTTTCCAGCAAAATCGATTCGCGTACTATTCTTGACCAGCAGGGTGCTGAGGCGCTATTAGGACAAGGCGACATGCTGTACCTGCCGCCTGGCTCAGGCATGCCGCAACGGGTGCATGGCGCGTTTGTAAGTGACGCTGAAGTCCATCGCGTGGTCGAAGCACTCAAGAAGCAGGGTGAGCCGCAATATATCGAAGGTATTTTTGATTCACCCGATGAAAGCACCACCGACGGTGCCGGTGGCGCCAATGGCGCAACTGGTTCGGGCGCGGCAGGTGGCGAAGCTGATCCGCTTTATGATCAGGCGGTAACGATTGTGCTGCAAAATAAACGTGCCTCCATCTCACTGGTGCAACGTCATCTACGCATCGGCTATAACCGTGCAGCACGCCTTCTCGAAGATATGGAAAAAGCTGGCCTGGTGTCACAAATGCAATCCAACGGTAACCGCGAAATTTTGGCACCCAGTCGGCCTGAATAAGGTGGGATGTCAGCCAGCACGCGGCGCTCGCGTTAAGCGTACAGCGGCGAATGACGTTATATTTTTCGCCTCCCGTCCCATTCTTTGATACGGTATTAATTAATACGTGGCCGCGCCGTTATCCAAACCATTATTGTTATGAAAGCAGCCCCATGAAGTTTTTGAGTCAATTGACCGCACTCTATATTTTTGGTATCGCCCTCGTTCACGCCTCTGCCATGGACGACTTTCGTAACTTCGTCAGCAGCACTCAATCGGGGCGCGCGGATTTTACCCAAACCGTGATTGATGTCAAAGGTAAAACCACGCAACAGGCGAATGGCACGCTTGCATTTGTGCGCCCTGGAAAATTTCGTTGGCAATATGTTAAGCCAGCACAATTAATCGTTGGTGATGGCAAGCGGGTGTCGTTTTTTGATGAAGATTTAAATCAGGTCACGATCAAAAAACTAGAAGCGGCATTTGCCTCCACCCCGGCAGCGCTGCTGGCGGGCAAAAGTGAAATTGAGGCGGCCTTTACGATAGTGGCCGGCAGTGACGCAAGCAATAAAGGCGGTGAAAAGGACGGCATGGCATGGGTTAATGCCGAACCAAAATCCAAAGATGCCGGTATCGAAAAAGTGCGGCTTGGCTTTCAAAAAGGGCAACTGGCCGCGATGGAATTAAACGATGCTTTTGGCAATCGCACCCGGATTAATTTCAGCAAATTTGAGCGCAACCCGAAAATTGATGCAAAAGAATTTATTTTCGTACCGCCCAAAGGCGCAGATGTGGTGAGCGAATAATCGCAGCATGATGCCGTTCAGTCGCGGACCAAAGTTCACCACAACTCAAAATAACGCTATTGAATCCGCTTGACGCGGGGCGAGTAGTTAGTCCCGTCCAGCTCTAAAAAAAAAGTGCCCAGTGCGCCGCGCCGGATGGTCACTTTGGGACTGTTAAGATCGAGATTACGGCTGCTGTCATCGCTTACTTGCCAGACTTGGCCGTTAGCTAACTTGATTCGCGAGTTTGAATGCCAGCCCTCGAAGAGCCCGATAATCTGGCTGTCAACGGTGGATGCAGCCTCCTTCACTTTTCTATCTTCGAGGCCAAATTGATTGGCGGCTGCAGCCGTGACCGATGCGCCTAGGTTGTCGCCTGGAATGGCCATTGTTGCGGAACCTGATTTAAGCTCACCGGGGAACGGTGATGGTAACGGTAATGAATCGTAGCAGCGCAGCCGCGCGGTTGCATCAGTAAGACTGCGACATTGCTGCCATGAGGCTTCAGCCGCCACCACCTTGGGCGCGGCCAGCCATACAGCGCTGGCCATACATAAAACGGTACATATTGTTTTCACGCCTTGCTCCTCAAAAAAAATTTAAATTATTTGTTTGATCATGATGATGAAATGCAATGCGGCTAACAAGACCGACAATAATATTATGCCGATACAAAAAAACGTTCACGCATTTCGCTCAGGCCCAACGTTGTCAGCACCTCATTCAAACGCTCTTGTGGACGCCGCCGTGGCAAATCTTTATAGGTGGCAATAATGAGCTCATTTTTCATCGAATGTTCCCAGCCTACCAGCTCAGTTACCTTTACCTGGTAGCCATGCGCCTCCAATTGCAGGCAGCGCAGCACATTGGTGATCTGGCTACCAAATTCGCGTGTATGCAAAGGATGTCGCCAAATTTCAGTCAGCGCGCTTTTAGCCAATGACTCGCCTTTATTTTTATTGAAAATAGCCGCCACTTCTGCCTGACAGCAAGGCACCAACACCATAAATTTTGCCTGCTTCTGCAGCGCGAAGCGGATCGCGTCGTCAGTTGCGGTATCGCAGGCATGCAGCGCCGTGACGATATCAACTTTGTCAGGCAATAAAGGCGAGCCAATTGAATCAGCGACGGACAAATTTAAAAATGTCATGCGCGGAAAAACTAGTTTTTCAGACAGCGCCTGCGATTTTTTGACCAGCTCATCACGGGTTTCAATGCCATAAATATGGCTATGGTCGTCCCGCTTTTTGAAAAACAAATCGTACAGAATAAAACCCAAATACGATTTCCCCGCACCATGATCGACCAGCTGAATGCCATCGTTACTGGTTGGCTGGGTCTGAATTTCATTCAGCAATGGTTCAATGAATTGAAACAGGTGATACACCTGCTTTAATTTTCGCTGGCTATCATGATTCATGCGCCCATCGCGGGTAAGGATATGCAGCTCTTTCAACAACTCAATAGATTGCTCAGGTCGAATATCGTAGGCTGGCGTTCGTAATGAGGCGGTGATTTTTTGGGTTTTTTTTACCATAGTGCAGCGGGGCAATCAGAAAAATGCGGATAGCTCAGGATCAGCTCACGCTCATTATTTTTTATCGGGTATGGTAGGCGCCGGAACGGATGCGGATGGCGAATTTTTAAGAGAATCGCGAATTTTCCCATCTGTTGCTTTGAAGTCGGCCATCATTTTATCGCAGGCGGCTCGTTTGGCCTGACAAAGCGCACTGGTTTCAATTTGCACGTGCCCATCGGTATTGACGAGGCTGCGCTTTATGACGGCGGGATAAGCAGGATGATCGACTGGTGTAAATGACCACAGCACTTTGTTGGCATCATCACGCACGATAAGCCATTTATCCTGAATTATGCTATTGACATCTTTGCGCTTGCGTAGCGCATCCAGCGCGGCTTGTGGCGTTGGGTAGCCTATGCCTGACGCCGCATTTTTTGTGTTGCTTGCCATGCCCTCAGCGGCTATGCCAGTTCCTATTTCAGGCAGTATCTTGAATGGCGGGCTGGCTTGTTGAGCGTGCAAGGTTGCAGAGCAAAATAACGCACATGCCACAGCAAAATGTTGCACTATAAAAAAGAAAAATTTATGCATATTGTCGTTTCATTCAGTTGAATTCATAGCCGAATAACTGGGTATCGGGCGCATCAGGGTTCGTTGATTTAAAGGTCATCATTTTCTCAAATTTGAAGCCTATTTTTTGCAACAGTTTGATGGAACTAATATTGTCAGGCGAAGTAATGGCCACAACACGTTTGAGGCCCAGCGTACTATTCGCATAGTCCATGGTGGCTTGCGCAGCCTCAAGTGCGTAGCCATATCCCCCGTACTCCGCCAGGAACGCAAAGCCCAGATCCACATCGTCCAACTGGTCGCGCTTAATCAGCCCGCAAATGCCGATTGAGGTGTTCGCTTCCACACCGGTTTTTTGCTCAACTACATATAAACAAAACCCAAGCCGCTCATACATCGCGACCGGCCCTGTCAAAATGGCTGCGCGAGTATCTTCCAGTTGGCTTAAACCCCGATTGCCAATAAAACGTAGCCACCCGGGCTCATTCACGAGTGCCAAATAAAACGGCGCATCATCCATAGTGAAAGTGCGCAACACGAGGCGATTTGTTTCAAGAATTTTCATCATGCTTAGTTTACGCTGCGCTGTTTACTATTTGCGGATGTCATTAAAGTCGGTTTGCGGTCATTCCAGCGAATACAATAATCCTGACGGGCGAAACCAATTTAAGTCTATTGTCGTACATGGTGTCATTGCCGTAAACTTTTACCCACTTTTACGACTCATAACCAAGCAACCTTGAGAATATCGGAGTAAACGTATGAAACGCAGAACTTTCCTGACAGCTTTAATCGGTGTAGCGGGCGCATCCGCATTATCCCATCGGGTGTCCGCGCAACATGCCTTGCCCGGTGTGCCCAGCACCGACAAAGTGAAAATTGCTCTTCAACAAGCGAATGGTCCTATGCAAAAAATTGAGAAATTTGAATTATCAAAAAATGAATGGAAAAAACGTCTTACGCCCGCTCAGTACAACGTGCTGCGCGATGAAGGTACCGAGCGCCCGGATTCAAGCCCGCTGGGCTCCGAAAAACGCAAAGGCGTATTTCATTGTGCCGGATGCGATTTGCCGGTTTACAGCTCTGAAATGAAGTTTGAAAGTGGTACCGGCTGGCCAAGCTTTTACGCCACATTGCCTGGCGCATTTGACAAAAAACGTGACTTTAAAATGATTTATCCACGCACCGAATACCACTGCGCCCGCTGCGGCGGACATCATGGCCATCTGTTTACCGATGGCCCACAACCCACCGGTCAGCGTTGGTGCAATAACGGGGCCGCGCTAGTATTCAAGCCAGATGTGGTTTGAATGCGGCTCCGCGTATACCTTGATGCACACCTTCTAGCATAGCTTGCCAATTCTGCAAAACCCCTGTTACTATCCAGTCGATGAACATTCGCGCATTTTATTTCTGGTACACGTTCTTTCCGGGCCATGGCGGCTGGAAGGTTAGTGCTCAACGATAAAGCGAGCGACTCAAACCGAATTCCAAAACCGCCGACTTAATGGTCAGGCGGTTTTTTTATGCGTGAAATTTTAACAACGTGAAACATGACAACGCAACTAACCAAAATTAAAAAGTCCGGAGTGCAATAATGTCACCCTTAGTTTCATCGCCACTTAAAGTCGTCAAAACCGAGCCACGCAAGGAACTATCCATGATCTACAACACCGACGATTTACGCATCAAAGCGATCAAGGAACTCGCTCCACCCGGCGATTTGATGCGCGAATTTCCTTGCACCGAGAAGGCTTCGGCCACAGTTTATCGGGCTCGCGATGAAATCCATCGCATCATGCACGGTGGCGATGATCGGCTATTGGTTATCGTCGGCCCTTGCTCTATCCATGATTTTGATGCCGCGCTTGAATATGCCAAACGCCTGCAGACGTTACGCCTTACGCTGGAGCCTGACCTGACGATTGTAATGCGGGTTTATTTTGAAAAGCCGCGCACGACGGTAGGCTGGAAAGGTTTTATTAACGACCCCAATCTGGATGAAAGCCACGACATTAACAAAGGTTTGCGCCTGTCTCGCAAGCTGTTGCTGGCCATCAATGAAATGGGGCTGGCCGCGGCGACAGAATATTTTGCCGATCTGATTGCCTGGGGCGCGATTGGTGCGCGTACCACTGAAAGCCAATCTCATCGCCAGCTCGCCTCTGGTCTTTCTTGCCCGGTGGGGTTCAAAAATGGCACAGACGGCAATATTAAAATTGCGGTTGATGCCATGAAGGCGGCCGCAGCGCCTCATCATTTTTTATCGGTGACCAAAGCAGGGCACTCCGCCATTGTGTCCACCACCGGCAATGAGGATTGCCACGTTATTTTGCGCGGCGGCAAAACCCCCAATTACGACGCAGCCAGCGTTGCATCGACTTGCAAAGAACTTGCGGTGGCAGGCTTGGCACCACGGGTCATGGTAGATTTTTCGCATGCCAACGCCAGCAAACAATATCAGCGCCAAATGGATGTCGCCGTCGATGTCGGCGTGCAACTGGCGGCAGGTGATCCGCGTATTATCGGGGTGATGGTGGAAAGCCATCTCAATGCGGGCCGCCAGGATATGGTGCCGGGCAAGCCGCTTGAATATGGCGTGTCTGTGACTGATGCATGTATTAATTGGGCCGATACTGAAGTGCTGCTGAATGGTTTGGCGGAATCGGTTCGAGCGCGACGTTTGGCGATACGTTTGGCGACGGAATAGTATGGCAATCGAATTGCGCATTCTCGGTCGGCATCAAGCCGATGAGCACAACACCGCCTTTATTTACAACGGCGTGGAGTTCAGTCAAAATAATTTGCATACCTTTGCGGGTTTAAATGCGGTCGATACGCGCGAATATGTAGAGCAAACTTTTGCCTGCTTGCAGAATCATGGTCAGGTCTGCGCCCGCATGGGTGCCTATAAGCCACGCTCAAGCCCCTATTCATTTCAGGGAATGGGCAAGGAATGTTTGCAGTGGGTATTTGAGCTGGCGGGTAAATACGGCATCAAAGTGATTTCAATGGAAGTCACGCGCGAGTCGCATATTGATGAGATCAACGAAGCCATGCGGCTCAGCGGGAACGCCACCGGCGCGATGCTGCAAATCGGTACGCGAAACACGCAGAATTTTGAGCTCCTCAAAGCTGTCGGGCGCCAGCATGAATATCCGATTTTATTGAAACGTGGTTTCGGCATTACGCTCGATGAATCGCTGATGGCGGCGGAATATTGCGCCAGCGAAGGCAATACTAAAATCGTGTTTGGCCTGCGCGGCATGAAAACCAATTTTGGTGATCCGCACCGTAACCTGGTTGATTTCGGCCATGTGCCGGTGGTGCATCGTTTGACGCGCATGCCGGTATGCGTTGACCCTTCACACTCAGTCGGCGCGCGGGGCGCTTCGCCTGAGGGGATTCTGGATATTTTTCATGTCGCGGCCCAGGGTGTAATTGCGGGTGCAAACATGTTGCTGGTCGATATGCATCCGGTGCCAAAAAAGTCATTGGTCGATGCAGCGCAGGCAATTACCCTCGAAGAATTGCCGTACTTTCTGGAAGATGTTGCCATCGCACGCGAGGCCTATGAAAAACGATTGGCACTGGCTAAGCGCGTTGGGCTTTGAGGAGAGGAGGGTGAAAGTAGCAAGATGGGGTGGCCTTTTTTTATCAACAGGTAAAACCTGCGCGGCTGGTTTAACTCTCAGCCTTAACTTTTTTTTCGCAGCACAAAGTGGCGCTGCCATTACCGTTCAAGACGACGCCGGCAAAACGGTTACGCTCCCATCCCCCGCTACACGCATTGCCACGCTTGCGCCATCGCTCACCGAGCTGGTTTACGCCGCCGGCGCAGGGGCAAAGCTGGTCGCTGTGTCGGCCTATAGCGATTTTCCAGCCGCCGCAAAATCACTTCCGCAAGTAGCTGACTATAGCGGTGTGGCGCTTGAATCTTTGCTCGTGCAAAAGCCAGACTTGGTGATCGCCTGGAAGGGCGGTAATCGTGAAAGTGATTTGCAGCGCATTCGCTCATTCGGTATCCCGGTTTACGCTGCCGAGGTTGTGCAGATGTCCGATGTGCCTCGTACGTTACGTCAAATCGGCTTGTTAGCGGATACTGCAGCGCTTGCTGAATCGGCTGCCCGCGTTTATGAATCGCGCACAGCGGCGCTCCTGCTCGCGCATCGCGGCAAAGCAAAAATATCAGTGTTTTTCGAGATTGGCCGCCTGCCGCTGATGACCATCAATGCGCACCACGCCATTTCGGAAGGCATTGCACTTTGTGGCGGGGTGAATGTGTTTGCGGATGCGCCTATCCTTGTTTTTACACCTTCACGTGAAGCGCTGATTCGGTTGCAACCTCAAGTCATTTTGCGCCCCGGCTCAAAGGATAAGGATGCAGATAAAGCAGACCGTTTGGCTGGATATGACGGTATCAAAGCGGCGGCTGAACATCGAATCTACAACATCCATGCCGATTCTATTTTGCGTCAGGGCCCACGGTTTATAGATGGCGTGACTCAAATTTGCGCCGCGCTGGATGCGGTGCGCACGCCGACCCCAACCCGCTAGGTACGGCCGCATCAATGATCGGAACATTGCCAAAAAATGAGTCGCTTGGGTTTGCGGTACTATTCAAAGGCTGTTTAAAGAAATATAGGCAATCGAATTAAAATCCAAGGGATAAAAAAATGACCGACATCAATGAAGTGGTTGCAGTAGCAACAGACTCTCCATCAAAAGACGATTGCAATATCGCGCTGCTGGCGCATTTATTGGGCATATTTACCGGCTTTGTAGGTCCGCTCATTATCTGGCTGCTCAAAAAAGACAGCTCTACGTTTGTGGCTGAGGAATCGAAAGAAGCGCTTAATTTTCAGATCACCATGGCCATTGCGTTTATAGTATCCGGGCTATTGTTTATTATTGTGATTGGCATTGTTTTGATGCCGATTTTGGTGCTGTTGAATATTGTTTTTTGCATCGTTGGCGCGATGGCGGCTTCGAAGGGTAACCATTACAAATACCCGTTTGCAATTCGTTTGATTAAATAATTAGCAGCATAGTATGGCCTTGTGCCATAAGTGCGATTCGCGGCAGCTTGAATAAGCCATTTTCTAAAACTGTTTATTCAAGCTGCGCAATCTGTTTTGATGCCGGTAATGTTTGTAGTGTTGACCGCCAAATGGACATTAGCTTGGCTGCTTGACCACCCGCAAATAGGGCTTCACGGTTTTCCAGCCATCGGGATAAATTTTCTTTGCGTCATCATCCGAAACGGAGTTGGCGATAATCACATCCTCGCCATTGCGCCAATTTACCGGTGTGGCCACTTTGTATTTGGCAGTGAGCTGCATCGAATCCAGCGCGCGCAGAATTTCATCAAAATTGCGACCCGTGGTCATCGGGTAAGTCATCATCAGCTTGATTTTTTTATCCGGGCCAATCACAAATACCGAGCGAACCGTTGCATTGGTAGCGGCGGTGCGGCCATCTGAGGTGCCGGGCTCTTCAGCGGGCAGCATATTGTAGAGCTTGGCCACCTTGAGATCGGTGTCGCCAATCATCGGGTACTTCACCGCCGCGCCCTGAGTTTCTTCAATATCGCGGGCCCACTTTTCGTGGTTGTCCACCGCATCAATACTCAGGCCAATCAGCTTGCAATGACGCTTGGTGAATTCAGGCTCTATCCTGGCCATATAGCCTAATTCGGTGGTGCAGACCGGCGTGAAATCTGAAGGATGCGAAAACAGAATGGCCCATTTATCGCCAATCCATTCATGGAAGTTGATCACGCCTTGCGTGGTGTTGGCGGTAAAGTTGGGTGCAATATCGTTGATGCGTAGTGACATAATAGCTCCTCAAAACAGTGATGAAAATTTAGGTGGCGCTCAATTACATTGCCAAACTTTGGAGCAAGACTGCAAAAAAGTTTGTGGCAGAACAGCAGATAAGGGCGAAAACATGGCTTGCAAGTCACGCTTGATTGAACACGATTGCCGTTAAGGGTTACGGCAAGGCACTGTCGTTTACGGCAGGTCACGGCAGGTCAAGGTAGATCAAGGCGGGTAGGGCGGGCGCAGATATTTGGGTATCGCGGTATCGCGATGCGCTACCCACCGTCGTAGCGTCTAATTCCCGATGTTTTTTTTAGCTGACTTTGCAAACGGTTGGCCCTAGATTACGATGGCCAAATGTGCGGTTTACGAAAGCCATTCGATGCAATCAAGCTCTATCCCTAGCTATAACGTAACCATCTTTGCAGCCGTCTCAGCCCGCGTATGGAGGGGCCTATTGATACCGTGACCTTCGCATCAGTAGAGCGCTTCCTGAAAAAATGGGATCCGGGCATGATCGAGCGGGAGTTTTCGCTGTAATTTTATTTACGAGACGACTATCGTTCTTCTGAGAAGTCCAGTCTTGTAAGTTGGAAATCGTAGGCGCACGTTCGGGGCTCAAGTTGATAGTCGTGAACGCGCCGATTTGTGGCGACCTTGACCAATTCAAGTCGCGGCCTTTGAGACTCTGCATGTCCACAGCTTTGCAGCTCAGCGCCGCTGAGAAAATTTTAAGGAAATCGATCATTCTGATTTTAGACCGCTAACGATCTTTTCGGCGGTTGGCCATCAATGCCAAAGACCCGAAAAGGCTGCCTTTGAAAATTTCAGCTAGCATCATAAAGGCGCATAGCCAAATCATGATTCAGGTATTTTGCTCATTGCGTTCGTATCCTGCACCAAAAAAATATAGCTATGTGCAGGAATGGATTGTATTGCAATGATCAGATTTTCATTGTCTATAGATATTTGGTAAGGTCCTTAAATGCGCGCACGGTGTCTGCCGCGCTTCGCGATCCCTTCATAACAGCACTCTCAAGACAATGGTCGATGTGGTCATGTACCAACGCTTTTTTGGCATTGGTGATCGCTTTTTCTACCGCTTGCAATTGTTGTGCAATTTCTAGGCAGTTGCGATCATCCTCCAGCATAGCGATAATGCTTTTCAAATGCCCTTGAGCGCGCTTGAGCCGCTTCAATATCTCTGGATGCAAAGTATGTGTAGTCATCCTGGCATCGTATCCTCCTGGAGGGGATGGTGCAAGCGTGATAAATTGGCGAAGTCGTGTTCGCTGTAGGATAAGTATGTGGTTATCTATTGCCCAAAAATTGGGCGTTGCTTATTTTAAAAATGGTTGATGTTGTGCTTTACTTGTCGAAATATTTGGGATACAGTCCGCTCGTTATTATTAAATCAGGCAAAAAATGGAACCAAACAGTTGTAGACGATCTTTCGACTACATCGTATCGAGTTGTTGAGACACATTCCCGGACCAACCTGATTTTTGGCGTCCACTGTCTCGACACTCAAAACGAGGCAGTGCGCACGCAAACCAATTCCGGCTCTCCGCCAGAACTAATTCTGTAGCGCCCTTCCAAAAAAATTAATTGCGATCGCCTTTTGCGGACGTGTCTTTGCACGTATGCGTTGGGTTCTCGTTGCACGTTTATGCCGGATTTTTATCCAACGCATCCGGCTGCGTGCACGCTAATTTATGGGAGTAGTACCAATGCACCACATTACACACGCCACGAGCATCTATGGCACGCTGGTAGATGTCGGCCATCACGACATTGGCTATGCCACACAACGCCCTGCACTTAATTTGTTCGGTGTTTTCCGCAGAATGTTCATCGTTCTTGCTCGTATAGCCTTCCAGCATCTCGGGGTGCAGCACTTTGCCCTGTTGACGTTGATGGTCACCGCAATGCTGGGCTTGATGTTTTCGATATCTACGTTCGCCGCCGACGAAAAAGTCAGCGAATCGACAAAACAGAATGCAACAAATCCGACTGCTCCGGAAGCGACTGAGCCTCAAGAAACATTTAATGCCAAGTATCAAACCACTTGGGTGGTCTCCGAGCACGGTGCTTTCAACGCGCCTTATAGCGGCGCGAACAGCTTGATGCCGATCCACGAAAAAGCCTATACGTGGACTGTTACTGCGTACCTGGGGTTTCGGCCGTTTGCCAACACCGAGGTATATTTCAATCCCGAGATGATTCAATCGAATCAATTTTCGGGACTGCATGGTCTCGGTGGTTTTAATAACAACGAAAATCAAAAATCGGGTGAAACCACACCGACCTTTTACCGCGCACGTTTGTTTGCTCGCCAGACGTTTAGCCTCGGTGGTGAAAAAATTAGGTTGGAGTCTGGCCCGAACCAACTCGCGGGCGCTGTCGACAGTAATCGTGTTGTACTCACAGTCGGCAACATCTCGACCCCTGATATTTTCGACAACAACACCTTCGCCCATGACGCACGTACGCAGTATCTGAACTGGACTTTTTTTACCCATATTGCATCGGATTTTGCCGCCGACGCGCGAGGATATACCTGGGGAGCGGCGCTCGAATATTATGTTAATGACTGGGCATTTCGGGTTGGCCAGTTCACTCAGCCGATTAATTCCAATGGTCTGTACCTGGAGCACAGCATCACGCGTCACCCCGCCCAGCAATTTGAAATCGAGCGTAGCTACAACCTGATGGGCCAGCCTGGAAAAGTCCGACTGTCTGGTTTCCGTAATCACGCGCGAATGGGCAACTTCAACGACGCGGTAACCTTCGCTCAAATCAATGGTAAGGACTCACCGGATGTTGCCAACGTCCGTCGCGACCAAAACAAAACTGGCGGCGGTCTTAACTTTGAACAGGGCTTAACGTCAAATATTGGAATGTTCGGACGAGCTGGATTTAATAATGGCAAAACTGAGACCTATCAGTTCTCTGAAGTCGATAGGTCAATTTCCGGGGGTGTTTCGGTGAAAGGTACGTTGTGGGGCCGCGAAAAGGATACGGTCGGCTTTGCCATCGCAAAAAATGACATTTCATCTTCGCATCGGAACTATCTGGCCGTCGGCGGACTTGGTGCATTTATTGGCGATAGTCAGCTGCCTAACTACCGGTCTGAAAAAATATTTGAAACCTACTACAACACCGTGCTGAACAATCACATCAGCTTAGCGATCGATTATCAACGCATCGCC
>ENA-OFCD01000287-OFCD01000287.1-metagenomes-genome-assembly--contig:-NODE-287-length-34031-cov-4.076878_pt1 | contig 34031 bp, 36 predicted proteins | sample MGYA00153392_OFCD01 | MGnify analysis MGYA00153392
GTTTCTCGAGCGCGATCGTCGACCAGGCCACCACCCTGCTCGCCTCGATCGGCATCGAGACACCGGGAGCTGTACTCGGCCCGCTCGTGCGATCCTCCGTGGAGAACGCGTTGCGCCGCAAGCACTGAGCGACGTGCAGAGGACCGTGACCGTGCCCGTGCCCGATCTGCTCCCGGGTTCTACAGTGGTTTCTTCGCCGTGATGATGAGTGTGCCGGGGGTCCAGTCTAGTTTCTCGTTGTAGTCGTCTCCGGCCCATAGGCGGTGTCGTGTGGGGCGGGGTTCTTGGAGAGAGTCGATGACTAGGTTCGATTGTTTGATGAGCGTGAACCGGTCGGCGATGGTGCGGTGGTAGCTGGTGAAGGGAGAGGACTCTCCGCCTAGGGAGCGCCAGGACCCGTGGGTGACGACTTGGAAGTACGGCTTGGTGAAGCCGTACGGGGGTGAGTCGCGCGTGGAGGCGTCGATGGGGTGGCGCACGGACATGCCGAAGGTTCCGCCTTTGGTGAGGATGCGGTGCACCTCGCGGAGGCAAGCGCCGGCGCGCTCGACGTAGGTGAGGGCGTGGATGCTCACGGCGAGTGCGAAGGACTCGTCGGCAATGGCTGATACGTCACTGATCGATTGTTCGAGGAGTCGGGCGCGCACGTTCTCTGCGTCGAGGAGCGTTCGCGCGTGCTCGAGCTGGACGGCGGAGGCATCCACGCCGACCAGCTCGGTGGCACCTAGACGCGCGAGCGCGACGAGATCTTGGCCACCGCCGCAGCCGAGGACGATCGCTCGCTTGCCGCCGATTTCGCCGAGCACCTTCTGCTCGCTCTCGGGCGGCACGCGATGGCCCCAATGGAGATCGTCCTTGGGCCCTTCTCCGCCTGGTAGCTCGCGCCGATCGTGTCCCAGCCTTTGGAGTTCTTTTCGTCGCTCACTCGGCGATGTTAGCGTGCACGACCATGAGTGACGAGAAGTCCAACGCGCTCTTCGTGCGCGCGCAGAAGGTGATCCCCGGTGGAGTGAACAGCCCCGTGCGTGCGTTTCGCGCGGTCGGCGGCGACCCCATCTTCATCGCGAGAGCGGAGGGCGCGTACTTGCACTCCGTGGATGGCGACAAGTACACGGACTACGTGGGCTCATGGGGACCCATGATTTTGGGTCACGCGCACCCCTCCGTCATCGCCGCGATCACGGACGCCGTGACGCGAGGTACGAGCTACGGCGCACCCACGGAGCTCGAGGTCACGTTCGCAGAGAAGCTCTGCGAGCTGTATCCGTCGATCGAGATGGTGCGCGCAGTGTCGAGCGGCACGGAGGCGACGATGGCCGCCATCCGAGCGGCGCGCGGGTTCACGGGGCGCGACGTCGTCGTGAAGTTCGAGGGCTGCTACCACGGCCACGCGGACTTCTTGCTCGTGAAGGCCGGCAGCGGAATGGCGACGCTCGGAGTGCCCGACAGCGCCGGAGTCCCGCGCGCCACCGCCAGCAATACCGCGACCGCGCACTACAACGACATCCCCGCGCTCGAGGCGCTCTTCGCTGCGCGCGGCAAGGACATCGCCGCGGTCATCGTGGAGCCCGTCGTCGGCAACATGGGCTGCGTCCCCCCTGACAAAGGCTTCCTCGAGGCGATCATTGCATTGTGCAAGCAACACGGCGCCGTCTCCATCTTCGACGAGGTAATGACCGGCTCGCGCCTCGCGCGTGGCGGCATGCAACAGCGCGCCGGCCTGAAGCCGGACATGACGTGCCTCGGCAAGATCGTCGGCGGCGGACTCCCGCTCGCCGCGTACGGCGGCCGGCGCGACATCATGCAGAAGATCGCGCCGCTCGGGCCGGTGTACCAAGCCGGCACGCTCAGCGGCAATCCGATCGCGGTGAGCGCGGCGCTCGCGGCGATCGCCAAGCTCGATGATGCACTCTACACGCACCTCGAAGCGGTCGGCGCAAGGCTCGAAGCCGGAATGTCCGCGTCGCTGCAGGCGCACAAGGTGACCGGCTGCGTGCAGCGCGTCGGCTCGATGCTCACGCTCTTCTTCTGCAAGGGTCCGGTGCGCTCGTGGAACGACGTCAAGGACGCGGATACCGCACGCTTCGGCAAGTGGCATCGCGCGATGCGCGAGCGCGGACAGTATTGGCCGCCCTCTCAGTTCGAAGCGGCGTTCATCAGCGGCGCGCACACGAACGAGGACATCGACGCGACGATCAAGGCCTGCGACGAAGCGCTCGCCCCGAGCGGGTGATGTGTTGAGCTCTGCACGCTCTTAGCGCCTCGAAGCAATGCGCGAAGGTCCAGCCGCGGTCCAGGAGCACCCGACCGAGCTACAAGCCTTGCCGCGTCCGCGCGCGCCGCTCCGACTGAGGTCACCTCGCGCCGCCGAGGCGCTCATCGGTACGGGCGTCGCGACGTGCGCGCTCGTCGTGCTGCTCGCGATCATCGATACGCATGGAAGCGTGCGAGCACGAATCTCGTCGACCCTTCCGATGATGCTCATCGGCGACGCCACGATCGCCTTCGGCGTATGCGGACTTTGGAAGCAGCGCGCCGCGCAGAGGCTCGCTCGCGAGGGCGACATCGCCATTGGTCGCATCATTGAATCGTCGACCGAGCAAGGCGCCTAGCGCGCGCCCACGGGCTTTCAGACGCTTGGCATCGCGTATGGCGCACGCGGCGAGCACTGGCTTCGTGTTCGACGACATGTCAACGATCTCACCCCAGGCCTGAAAAAGGGCGACCTGGTCTTAATCGCGATAGACCCGCGACTGCCGTCCCGCGCAACCCTCTACGAGGCCTGACTGGCGCGAGTCAGTTCACGGCCTCGATTGACAGTCGCTTGCGCGCCTCTTCCAAGGGAAGCGCCCACATCTCTTCTAGCCACACGCTCGGCAAGAACGCCGCTCGCTTGCCTCGCCGGTAACCGTCGATCGATTTGCCGATGATGCCCGGGTGCTTCACCGAGTTGCGGATGGATCCGAAGAACGCGATGAGCCACGAGAGCGGCGTGCCGGTCTGCGCGTAGCTGAAGGCCTGGAGCGCGACCTCACCGGGCACGTCTGGCATGTAGCCCGTGAGCACGTGCCAGAGGTCATGCGTCTGCCGCATGCGCTGCGCGACGTACGCTGGGACCTGCGGCAGGCCTGGCGGCGCGTGAAAGAGGTCGGGGTCTAGGTCGTTGACGTCCAAGAAACGCACGTACTCGCGGCCGAGCGTCCCGTCAGGCAGCTTGCGCAACGCCTCGTAGTCGACGTGCTTGCTGTCGATCGTCGGCTGCTCGCGGATCATGCGGCCTCCCTCGTCCGACAGCACGATGCGCGTGAGCAACTGCGGCAGCGCACGACGACCCGTGGCCGTACCGAGCAAGAAGACCTGCCGCGTATCGTCTGGATTGCGGAGCAGCGCCACGAGAGCGCGCGCCGCGATTTTCGCACGCTCGAACGCCGTTCCCGTGAGGGCAACGCGTGAAGCCTCGAGCTCTTGTTCGTGTGTGACGGCGCTCTTCATGGTCGTGCTCCTGCTGTTGGCATCGTTGACAATAGGACCTCGTTCGTTGTTGTCAAGCGTGCCAATAGTGTAGAGTGCTGGCGCATGGCACGAGCCCCTCGCGTTCGGCGCAGCCCCGAAGAGGCTCGACGCACGATCCTCGACGCTTCGCTTCGACTCTTCGCGAGCACGGGCCCCGACGCGGTCGGTCTCAAGGAGGTCGCCAAAGAGGCCGGCGTGAGCCATGCGCTCGTCACGCACTACTTCGGCACCTACGACAAACTGGTGGAGGAGGCCTTCGGCGACCACACGCGGCGAGTGCGCGCAGAGACCATCGCGCGCATCGTGGAGCTCTCGAGCGGCGGACCTCGCGCGTGGATCGAGCACGCCAGCGCGCAGCTCAATCGCCCGCTCTATGGGCGCCTCGTCGCGTGGGCGCTGCTCTCGGGTCGCATGGATCAGGACGATTTCTTCCCGCGGCGCGATCAGGGCTTCCGCAAGGTCGCCGACGTGATCGAGATGCGACTCGCGTTCGACAAGAAGTCGAGATCGCGCGACGACATCGAGTTTTTGATGATGCTCGTGCTGACTTCGCTCATGGGCTATGCGGTCGGCGGCAAAGCGCTCTGGGCCGGTCTCGGCAAGAACGCGAGCGCCGAGCGAGACGCTTGGTTCCACGAACGACTCGCCTCCGCGGTGGAGGAGCTCAGCAGGCTCGCACCGAAGGACGTCAAGAAGACGAGAAAGAAGCGTGCATAGGGCTTGACCCGCGCCGTGGCGGGCGACTCATATGCGGCGGCCATGCCCGAGCTCGACATGAACCGGCTCCACGCGCTCGTGCGCGCTGCGGCCAAGAACGAAGAAGACATCGAGACCGAGGCGATGCCCGGCGGCGCGTCCACGCGCAAGTACTTCCGAGTGTCGTGCGGCAACCGCTCGATGGTCGCGATGTTCGTGCCCGAGGGAGGCAAGCCCGAGGAGATCGGAAAGCATCAGGGGCAAGCCCGGTGGCCCTTCCTCGAGGTGCACGAGCTGCTCACCGCGCACGGCGTGGACGTGCCGCGCGTCCTCGGCGAGGACACAGAGCACGGCTGGCTCTTGCTGGAAGATCTCGGGGACGACACGCTCGCGAACTACCTCCTGCGCGAGCCCGGACAGAAGCGTGCATGTTACACGCGCGCCGTGACGGACCTCGCGAAGGCCCAAAAAGTGCTCGATCCGCTACCGGACGGGAGCATCGTCAAGACGCGCGCGTTCGACGAGGACCTCCTTCGCTGGGAGATCGATCACTTCCGCGAGTGGGGTCTCGAGGCGCGAGGACACAAGCTCGAAGCGGAAGACCGCGCGACGTTCGACGCGATCGCGGGCAGGCTCGCCAAGCGCATCGCCAGCTGGCCTCGCGGCTTCGTGCACCGCGACTATCAATCACGCAACCTGATGGTTCGCGAGAGCGGCGCGCTCGTGTGGATCGATTTTCAGGACGCGCTGCTCGGGCCGCGCATCTACGACATGGTCGCGCTGCTCAACGACAGCTACCAGGAGTTTGATCGCGCGTTCGTCGAAGAGCGATTGAGCGAGTACGCGAAGGCGAGCAAGATGACGAAGGCCGAGAGCTCGCGGCTCGGTGTGGAGTTCGATCTGATGACCGTTCAGCGCAAGCTGAAGGACGCGGGCCGCTTCGTGTTCATCGACAAGAAGAAGAACAACCCGAGCTTCCGCCGGTTCGTGGTGCCGACCATACGCAAGGTCGCGCTGTCGCTCGAGCGCCTCCATGACATCGACGAAGACATGCGCGCGTTGGAGACGCTGCTGCGCAAGCTCTTGCCGGACGAGATGCGCGGCTGAGCGCACGCTCGGACGGACAGGTAAATAAGTAGCGGCGCACAGGTATAGTCGCGGGCCATGGCCGAGCTTCCTCCGGTCTCCGATCCGCAAATCCCACGAATCCATCGAGGAAGACAGGGCGAAAAAGAAGCGCCTGCTTTTCATCATCGTCGGCGTGGTCTTGTTTCTCGTCGTCGGTTTGGGTGGCTCTCAAGTCTACTTCTCGGGTCAGGCGAAGAAGAAGCGCGACGCCGCGTACAGCCGAGTCGTCAAGTGCGTGCTGGGTGCGCCTCTCGCGCAGGGCGAGCCCGTGATGCCGCGGATACGTTCGGTATGGCGCGCACGCGCGTTCGTCACCGCGAGCGACAAGCTCCCCGCGAGCCTGGACCAGAAAGAGGCGGACGCCACCAAGCTCTGGCCGAACCGCTGCGTCGCGGAGATGGTCGCTTTCACCGACACGCTGAAAGAGAACGGCGACATTAAGGAGTGCGACAAGGACCTCGGCTTGTAGCCAGGCGCTCGGCGGATTCGTCGTGTCGATCGACGACATCGAGCAGTGGTCGATTCGAGTCGTCATCCCTTCCCTCGCGAAGGGCGCGCCGTTCTCACCCGCGAACAAGGAGCCGGAGGGGCGCTTTGCCACCAAGGCGGGAGAGAAGATCCGCGCGGAGCTCTGCGCGCTTGCGGCGATGTCTCCAGAAGACGCAGACGAGATGGCGAGCGCGTTCTCACAGCGGCACGCGGCGTTCGAGCGACTTGCGGTCATCGGCGACGAGCTCTACGAGCCGCGCGGCCTCCGCCTCGATCGCAAGCTGGAGGACGCCCTCGCCCGCAGACCCGACGAGGTCGACGCGAAAGAGATTCGTGGCGTCGAGGATCGCCTCGCCAGGCTGGAAAAAGCCTTCGATCGCGCTATCGTTGCGCAGTCAACCATCGACGAGACTCGCTTCCTAGCGGAGCTCACGTGCAGCAAAGCGTCCTGCAAGATGGTGCTCGACGACGAACAGAAGACCGCGCTCGCACGGGACGACGTCTCGCCCGAGACCTCGTCGGTCGTCGCCGGAAAGCTCGCCGCGCTCGCGCGAACCGACAAGACGACCACGCTGGCGTTCGTCGAGAGCGAGGTCGACATCGGCGGATACCTCACGGTCTACCTCGTGGAGCGCGAGCTGGGTCTATCGCCTGGGTGGATGGCGCGCGGCGGGATCGGCGATACGGGAGAGCACAACCAGATCGGCGCGGGCGCGCTCGATCGGTCGCCGGCAGACTTACGGAAGGCCGCAGAAGCTGCCTATGCGAAGGCGTTTGGCGCGCCGATGCCGCAGGTCACCCGGGCGAAGGCGATTCGCCGCTGAAGCGGGTGAAGCTTTGCTTCCATCGCCGACAAAGGCGTAGACTTCACTCCTCGTGCGCGCTGCTATCTGTCTCGTGACGCTCCTCGCGTGCTCCGCCGGAACACCGCAATCGGTGCCTCCCACGTGGGTCAGCGTGAGCGCGCCCACGCACGTCACGGCGGCCGCCGACGGCACGTATGCGTGGAACGTCAGCTACACCTACTCGGACGCCGACGACTTCATCACGCAGCTCGCAGTCACGTTCTCCCTCAACGGCAAGGCGGCGTCTCCCACGATCATCCCGCCCGCGCAGGCCGCGTCGCTATCGCAGGGGACCACGATTATTTTTCCCGCGGTCAGCCGTGGCAAGACCTACGACTGGACCTTCGTGCTCACCGATCAAGGCGGGCAGAAGAGCGCGCCCTATGCGGGCACCGTCACTCTCGACTGACGACAATGATCAAAGCCAACGCGACCGTACGTCTCCATCCTCGAGGTCTCGAGCTCGAAGGCGGTGAGATCTTGCCGCTCGTGTGCGGCTCGATGCACTACTGGCGACACGATCCGCGCGACTGGCCCGCGTGCCTCGACGCTATGAAGGCGATGGGCATGAAGCTCGTCGATACTTACGTGCCGTGGGGAGTGCACGAAATCGCCGAGCGAGTGCTCGATTTCGGCGAGCGCGATCCGCGACTCGACGTCTCGCGCTTTCTCGGCATGGTGCACGAGCGCGGGATGCGCGTCGTGATCCGACCGGGCCCGCACATCAACGCGGAGCTCACCTATTTCGGATTGCCCGAGCGCGTCGTGTGGGACCGCGCGTGTCAGGCGCGCACGCCGCGCGACAACCCCGTGATGCTCCCGATGGTGCCCGTCGGTTTTCCCGTACCGAGCTACGCTAGCGAGGCGCTCCATGACGAGGTGGAGACGTGGCTCACCGCGTGCGGCAAAGTGCTGGCGCCTCACGTGTGGCCCAAGGGGCCGATCGTGCTCCTGCAGATCGACAACGAAGGCGCGATGTACTTCCGCGACGGTCCGTACGATCAGGACTACCACCCCGACGCGGTGGCTCTTTTCCGCCAGTTTTTGCGTGGCAAGTACAAGCGTCCTGCCGCACTGCGTGCCGCCTATGGTCTCACCGACGAGACGAGCTTTCAGACCGTCGCTCCGCCCGAGCGCTTCGATGCCGCGCGCATCGACGAGGTCACGCGTCACCTCGACTGGATCGAGTTTCACGAGCACCTGTTGGCGACCGCGATGGAGCGCTTCGCCGCGTCGCTCGCGGACGCGGGTCTCACGGGCATCCCCACGATGCACAACTTCCCGCTCGGCGAGGCCGCGACGCCGCTCAACGCCGCGCGCATGTCGGGCTCGATCGACCTCGTCGCGCTCGACTACTACCATCGCACCGCGCCCAACGAGCACATGATCATTTTGCGGCGCACGAGCGAGCTCGCGGAGAGAACGCTCGGAGAGAAGGCACCCGCGTTCGGCGCCGAAGTGGGCGCAGGGTTCCCGCCGTTCTTCGCCCCGCTGGACGAGAAGGACTCGCTCTACGCACTAACGTGCGCACTGGCGTACGGACTGCGCGGCTTCAACCTCTACATGGCAGTCGAGCGCGATCGCTGGGTCGGCGCGCCGATCGATCCGATCGGGCGGCCGCGCAAGATGGCGGACTCCTACAAGTCGCTCGTGGACGCGCTCGACAAGGTCGACTTCTACGGATTGAAGCGACGCGCGCCTGTTCGATTGCTCGTGCCGCGGTCGCTGCGCAGGCTCGCGCGCGCGACCCACGCGATGGGACCGCTGACACCCGCGCTCTTCAACGTCTTGGGCGCCGGATTCGAGGTCAGCTGCTTCGAGGAGAGCCTGGACGAGCAGATGCCGCGCTCTCCGGCGATCGCGGGAGAGGCTTGGATCAGGGCGTTCGAGCGAGCGTTGTTCGCGCGCGGAGTTCCGTTCGCGTACGCCGGCGGGGAGAGCCTGGAGGCGAGCACCGCGCACGCGAAGTGGATCGTGTGCGTCACCGCCGCGGGTCTCAAACGAGAGGTCTTCCGCGGGCTGCGCAAGGCGGCGAACGAGGGAGTCAGCGTCACGTTCGGTCCCGTCATTCCGTCGCGCGACGGCTCGATGCGTCCGATGGATCGCGCGCACGACATCACGGGGCTCGAGTTCGAGCCGATGACGGAGGTCGCAATGGCCGACACGCTCGTCGCGCGCCGCATCGAGGAATTGTCATTACCCACTTATCCGGTCACGCCCTCTGACGCTCACGTCGCCGTGCACGAAGACTCCAATGGCAAACCGCGAGTCGTCTTCGTAATGAACCCCAGTCCGATCGCATTGGCGGCTAAATTTGCGCTCCCCGGCGTACAAGAGCTCGCCGAAGTATGGCCCAATGCGAGCGCTCCAACATTGAAGAAGAAAGAGGGCTCGTTCGAGGTGGAGATGCGCAAGCGGAGAGTGCGCATCTTCGAAGTCAGAGGGTAGTGCTACTCTCTTTGCGTGCGTCGCTTCGTCCTCGCTCTGCTCGTTAGCGCCTGCGCCGACACCTATATTTAGCTACGATTGCGGTCATTGGGTGCATGACGACCCGCGTTGCTCCGCGGAGGGCGGCGCGTTCCCCAAGGCACTCGACGCAGGCAAGAGCCTCTGCTGGACCGTCAATCAACGATGCGAGCTGCCCAATGACAGTTATCTCTGCAACACAAGCAGTCATTGGGACTGTCGCGGTCGGCATGGCGCTGAGTCGCATCCTTCGCAAACACGAGGTGTGCGTCGTCACCAGCGTGAAGGAGGCGCTGGACCTCATTGCCGCGGGCGAGCCATTCGATGCTCATCTTCTCCGACTTGATGATGCCGCAAATGACCGGGATCGACTTCTACGAAGGGCGGCCCGCGTTTTGGGGAGCGCCGCATGGTCTTCGTCACCGCGGGTGCATTCACGCCCGCCGCGATGGTCATCGACCAGGTTGGCAACGAGCGAATCGAGAAGCCATTCACGGCAAAGGCAGTACGAGAGAGGGTTCAACGCTTCATCGTCCCCGCACGTGCCGTGCGCACGGCACGCATGAGCCAAGCCGCCGCTGGAGTCGCCGACCGCGCACCGTCTCGCCGCCGATCGAGTAGACTCATAGGGTTACGTGAAGAGCTTACAACGCAGCCTTATGACTCTCCTGTTCGTGGTCGCCAACACAGGCACCGCGTTCGCGCAGTCCAGCGAAGATCTCGATCGCGCGCGCGCCCTGTTCGCCGACGCACTGAAGGATCAGAGCGCACAAAGCTACGCCGCGGCTGTCGACAAGCTGAGAGAGGTCGCGAAGGTGAAGGACACGACTCAGGTCGAGTACCGGATCGCGACGTGCCTGGCGGCCCTGGGACAAAGCGTTGCGGCGGCGCGCGCGTACGATCGCGCGATCGCTCTGGGACCCAACGCGTTCGACCCCGACACCGACGCCGTCGTCCAGGACGCTCATGACAAACGAGCCGCGCTGTCGCCCAAGATCGGAGTGCTCGATCTTGGCTTCCCAAGGAGCGTGTCCTTCGTCACGCTGCGCATCGACCAGGAGAGCGTGACGGCGACGCTGCCGAACACGACGACGCTCGTCGAGCCGTCGAGGCATCACCTGCATGCCGAAGCGGCTGGAATGAAGCCTTTCGAGGCCGACGTCAACGTCGCGTCGGGAGTGACCGTACACATGGACGCGACGTTCGAACCTGCGTTGGCCCCGACCAAGCCGATCGATCCCACGCCCGCGCCTGCGCCGTTTCCGACCGCGTCCGTCGTCTTGCTCTCGACGACCGGTTTGCTCGCGGGCGTCGCGATCGCATCCTTGGGGATGCGCGCCGCTGACATCTCCGCGCTCCACGCCGCATGCCCTAACGACGTATGTCATGTCGCTCGGCAATCGGAGCTCGAGGGGGTCCGCGATCAAGCTCTCGTGCTCGGGCCGCTCGCCGGAGCCTTCGCGATCGGCGCTGTCCTCACCGGCGGCCTCGCGCTCATCCTGTGGCCTCGTGCTCACGTACGCGCGAGCTCATCGTTCACCGCTTGGTCGTTAGGCGGCTCGTTTTGAGCCGCGTGATGATCTTCGCCGCGCTCTTGCTCGCGTGTGGAGGTGTGCCCGACCTGCGCTTCGCCGACCCGGACGCAGCGCTGGACGCGACTGACGAGACCGCGCGGGACGCCGACCCCGACGTCGCCGCGGATGCGCTCCCACCCGCGGACGCCGGCTTCACATGCCCGGGATTGGTCCCGACATTCGCAAGCGTGTGCTGCGGAGCGATCGCATGTCTGGGGGCGAACTGCCCGGCGACGTGCGGAGACTGCCAAGCCAAGTGCGCGCCCGCCCAGCTGTGCTGTCCCACTTCGAGCAACAAGGCGGTCTGCCGCGCAGGTCAGACTTGCAATTGAGCTGACTAAAAGCCGGGCGTCGTCGCGATGGGCTTCGTCGAGAGGGTCGGCTTCCGTGGCGCGCTGACGAGCGGCTTCACCGTCGTCTTCTGCGACGGCGCGGGCGCGGAAGGTGCGACGACACCAGCGGATGCGCTGTCGATCGCGCTAGCGCTCGAAGCAGACGAAGGAGCGGGCGCTGGGCTCGCGACGAGCGCTGATGTCGCGACCTCCGCAGCCGGCGGCTTCGTGCCGAGCGACGCTATCACACCGATCGCGACGACAACGACGGCGACGGCGACGGCCCCGAAGGCGAAGAGCCTTCCTCGTGGCGTGCGGGGCGTCAGTGTCTGCGTGGAGAGCTCGAGAGGTGCGGCGAGGGTGTCCGGCAGCGCGTGCACGATGCGGCGAAGCTCGACGAGTGCGACAGCGACGTCCTGCTCGAACGCGTCCTCGAGCTCACGACGAAACTCCGCGGCGCTCGACGGACGCTCATAGGCGCGCTTCGACAAAGCGCGAGAGACCACGCGCCATAATTTCGGCGGGATCCTCGGGTTGGGATCGACAACGGTCTCGAGCACGGCGCCGATGCGTGCAGACGCGCTCGCCTTTCGGAACGGTTGCTCTCCGGTGATCGCCTCGTACAACACGACCGCCATCGAGAAGACGTCGCTACGCCCATCGAGATCGGGCGCGTCGCGGATCTGCTCCGGCGACATGTACTCGGGCGTGCCGAGCGTGTGCCCCTCGAGCGTGTGGATGCTCGTCTCCGCGGGCTTGGCGATTCCGAAGTCGAGCAGCTTGGGAACGACCTCGCCGTCGGGAGTGCGCGCCAAGAAGACGTTCGCAGGCTTGAGATCGCGATGAATGACGCCGGAGCGATGCGCGTGGTCGAGCGCCGAGAGGATGGGGAGCGTCGCCGCGAGCGCCACGCCCACCTCGAGCGGCGCGCGCGCGATGCACGACGCGAGCGTCTCTCCACGCAGGTGCTCCATCACGAGCGCGAGCGTCCCATCTTCTTCTTCGAGTAGGTCGTAGACGTGAACGATGTTCGGGTGCGCGAGCTGAGCTGCGAGCTTCGCTTCTTGGCGAAAGCGCAGCTTGGAGTCGCCCCCGCCGTTGAAGATCTTGAGCGCGACGCGGGCGCCGGTGCGGCTGTTTTGAGCCTGCCAGACCTCTCCCATTCCGCCGCGACCGATGACGCCAATCAGCGCGTATTGTTTGCCGACGATGCGAGGCATGGGAGAACCCACTCAGCATGCCACGATTGCGCTCACTCGTCGTCCTTGGGCGCATAGAGGCCGCGCTTCTTGAGCAGGTCGCGTAGGTGATGGCGCGCCACATCTGCCTCTCGCGCCGCTTGCGAGAGGTTGCCTCCGGTGCGCTTGACGAGCGCGGCAAGGTAGACGCTCTCGAAGCGCTCGATGGCGCGAAGCTTGGCGTCGGCGAACTTGCCCGAGACGTCCTGAACCTCGCGCTCCTCGCGCGTGCCTCGAAAGCCGACGCCCTCGCCGCTCACGTCCGTGCGTGAGATCACGTCGCCCGTCGCGAGGGCCGCAGCGCGCAACAGCACGTTGCGCAGCTCTCGCACGTTGCCCGGCCACGACTGTTCGCTCAGGTAGTCGACCGCGGACTTGTCGATGAAGAGCTCTCGCTGCTGCTCACTCGCGAACGAAGCGAGCAGCTTGGCAACGAGCAGCGGCACGTCCTCGGCGCGATCGCGCAGCGCTGGCAGCCGAAGTTGAATCTGGGCCAACCGGTAATAGAGATCCTCGCGGAACCTCCCCGCGTCGATCTCGTGACGAAGATCTCGGTGAGTCGCGGCGACGATGCGCACGTCGACCTTCGTGGGCACGGCCGATCCGACGCGCACCACCTCGAGGCGCTCGAGCACTCGCAAGAACTTGGCTTGGAGCGCGGCCGGCAGCTCGCCGACCTCGTCGATGAACACGGTGCCGCCCCCGGCCGCCTCGAACAATCCGGGCCTTCGCTCGTTGGCGCCCGTGAACACTCCGCGCTCGTGGCCGAACAGCAACGCCTCGGCGAGCGTCTCCGGCAGCGCAGTGGCGTCGATGACGACGAACGGCTTGTGCGCGCGCGGAGACGCTGCGTGAACGGCGCGCGCGACCTCTTCTTTGCCAGTGCCCGTCTCGCCGAGGACCAAGAGCGTGAGCTGCTTTTGCGCCACGCGCTCGAGGGTCGCGAACACCTCCTGCATCGCCGGCGCCCTTCCGACCATGTTGCCGAAGCCTTCGTTGTCCTTGCGCGACGCGGGCGCCGCTTGATCGTCAATGTCGATCGAGAGTGTCGAGCCGCCGATTTGCAACGACGCGCCCGCCGCGAGCTCTACCTCGTTGATGCGATGTGGGCCGAGCCACGTGCCGTTGGTGCTTCCCGCATCCCGAACGCGCAAGCGACCCCCGACACGAGAGACCTCCAGATGGACTGCGCTCACCAACGGGTCGTCGATGTGGAGATCGTTGGTGGGGTGACGTCCGACCGTGGCTTGCGAGCTGACCATCGCGAGCGCTTTGCCCAGGCTTTTTCCCGAAGTGACCACCATTCGGAAAATGGAGCTCTCGGACACGTTCGATGGCTTGACGTTGAGCTCCGTATGTCCCGGCTTTTCGACCATCGCAGGCATGGTGAGCGGTTGCCTCTTGATTGGGAAGTCCAATTGTCGAAGGCGACGGCGAACGACAACGCTGGGTGGAGGAGCTTCGGTCACCCACGAGTTTCGGTCAGTCGGGCGACCAGCCTGGTAACTCCGGTGACCACCAAACCCCCACGAACTAGCCGCGATTTTCATTGGAAGTGGCGGCGAGATGCTTGCAGTATGGAGAACCATGAAACCGATCGTTGGCCTCGTCGCTGTAGGATTCGCCGCCTGCTTTACCATCGCCGCGTGTGGCGGTGACGACTCGACCTCCCTCACGTTCGGAGAGGGCGGGGCGGACGGCGCCCTCGTCGATGAGGCAGGCAACCTCCTCGATGAGGCAGGCCACATCATCGACAGCGGCGGTGGCTTCCCCGATGGCGGCACGGGCAACGACGGCGGATGGAACGGCGGCACGCTCACCGACGGAGGCGTCAACTGCCTCAATCTCGGCCTTGGCTGCAAGGCGCCGTCAGACTGTTGCTCCGGCAACTGCTTGAATGGCGCTTGCCAACCCCCCAAGTGCGTCAGCGACAATCTGAGCTGCGGAAAGGATGCCGATTGCTGTAGCGGCACCTGTACCGCCGGCAAATGCGCGCCGCTCAACAACAGCTGCAGAACTCTCGGCAACTCGTGCTCCTCGGGCGGCGATTGCTGCTCGCAGTTCTGCGAGAGCGGCATCTGCGCGCAACCGTCGTACTGCACCCAACAAGGCGACATCTGCACCAAGGGCGGAGACTGCTGCGGCCACATTTGCACCGTCGCGAACGGCCAGACCTTCGGCGTCTGCGGACAGCCGAAGAACATCGGCGCGCAGTGCAGCATGATCGACGGCGTCGTTTGCGCGGGCATCGGGGCAGACGGTGGAATCGTCCCGACGGACGGCGGCATCCCGACATGCGGCGGAGGCTGCTGCAGTCGCTCCTGCGCTCCGTGGGGCCCCACTGACGTCCTCGTCTGCCAGCCCGCGAGCGGCTGCAAGCCGGTCGGAGACATCTGCGCGGTGGACGCCGACTGCTGCGGCGGCTTCGGCATGAACCCGACGCAAAAGTGCAGCAAAGCCAACCTCTCGGACCCTGTCGGCATCTGCAGCAACCCGAGCGGCTGCAAGCCCGACGGCGACATCTGCCGACTGAAGACCAACCAGTGCAACGCGACCGACAACTGCTGCTCTGGCAACGTTCAGCAGTTCAACACGTGCCACCAAGATCTGCTCGGCGTACCGCGCTGCAGCTACAAAAAGGGCGACCCGTGCGTCCCAAGCAATGGCGGCTGCTCGTCTTCTGCAGATTGCTGCAACCTCAACCCGTGCGTGCCGAACATGAACGGCAATCCGCCGTTCGTTTGCTACCCGACGGCGTGCGTGCCCAAGCAAGGCCCCTGCACGACGAGCGCAGACTGCTGCCCAGGCAACACCTGCTACATCCCGAACAATGCGACCACCGGCAGCTGCCAGCCGCTGGTGCCGCCGCCGAACCCGGACGGAGGCATGACCCCGCCGCCGTGCTCGCTCTACGGCCAGACCTGCAGCACCACCGGCGACTGCTGCAACGGCGTCCCCTGCAACAGCGGCCGCTGCGAATACCCGCCGCCGAACTGATTCACATTCGCGCTGATACGCAATTGGGGCTCCTGTGTGGGAGCCCCAATTGAGACTCTTATTGTCTTCTTCTCAAGGATGCCCATGAAAGCCAATCGCCAGACTGCTCTCGTCGATACCGTGTTGTTCGCAGCTGCAGGAATCGTCAATTGCGGCGGCGATGACTCGACCCCAATGGCATCGCGATCACGGGCGGCGCGGGATTGAAGCTCCGCGGCAGCTATAGCTTGAGCAACGCGCTCAATGGCGTCTCGCTCATGCCGGGGAACAACTCGACCGACTACACGAACATCGACCTTGGGGCGTCTAGCGCGCTGCGACTCTGTTGTCGTTCGAGCCCTCCGTCGCGCTCGCGCTTGCCGTGGTGTCCGCGGTGCTCGCGATCCTGATGGCAGGCTAGCGCCAACATCCCGCCCCAAACCGCCAGTGGCAATGCGGGCGGCACGCTGACCATCTCGGGACAAGTCGACAAAGGCGCCTCGACGAACAAGACCATGAACCTCACCGAGGCGATGAGCGCTTACACGGACGATGGGAAGATCACCTATGTGACGACGGCCACGGCTCCCGCGCTCTCGATGAAGCTCGCCAACATCCCCACCGGCACGATGAACGGGACATTGGTGGGGACATGCACGATGACCGGGGCCCTCAGCGGCTCCGTCACGCTCAATGTCAGCTTCACGGCGAGCTTGATGGCGGGAGACGGTGGCAACACCTCAGTCACGCGAAAGCCCGGCACCACGCACGTCACGGGAACGGCAACCTCGGGCAATGGTACTTACGCGATTGACATCACTCGCTGAGAGCGGCGCGCTACTGGCCAGTCCATACGACCACCGACGAGCCGTCCGAGTGAACGGCAGTTGCAATCGTCGGCGTGGGCGCGCCGCGGACGATCTTCAAGAACGCTCCCGAGCTGTCGTTGACGGCGTAGGACATTCCCGTATCGATCATGAAGATGCGGCCGGAGTAGCGCGCGGCGATGGTCCCCTTCGCGCGATCGCCCTGCGGGTCGTCTGGGAACGAGATGTCCGTGGGCACGTGACCGAACACGATGTGTCGGACGCCCAAGGCACTCAGATCTTTGTCGAGCGTCGCCACCGAACCTCCGCTGCCGCTCCACCACAGGCGCGCCTCGAGCAGACTGTCTGCTCCGACGAAGAACGGATCGCCGAAGTTTGGCGCGCTGATGACGCGTTGATTGATTTGATCGACAGTGTGAGATTGTGGGTTTCCGGCGTGCGCGAAGAACCACTCGTCGACGACGGCGGCGATCGGCCGTGAGCGAAGCCACGCGCCGTACCGCGAGTCGCCGGCGGCCACCCTCGACGGATCCAGCCCTGCGATCGCGAGCTCCGTGCGAAACTCTGTCGCCTTCGAGTTGTTCGGATCGGCCATGAATTCGGCCTCGTGGTTGCCGAGCGTGACGACGACGCGGCCCCCCGCAGCGCGAGCTTGCGCCTCGAGCGCGATGAACAGGTCGATCGCGCGAAGGGCGTAAGAGCCCTTGTCGATGGTGTCGCCCGTGACGACGAGCACGCGCGTGCCCCCCGTCCACGTGCACGGTGTGGAGGCCGAGATCAGGCCTCCAACGACGAGCAGGCGCACGAGCGCATCGGGGTCTCCGTGCACATCGCTCAACGCATCAATCTCGGTCGCGCCCTTCACCGTGACGACCGCCGGATTTGCGGTGTAGTCGCGACCGCCGTCGAAGGTGGGATCAGTGCCTTTTGGACATAGCGGCGCGTCGCTCTCGACGGGATCCGAGTGACAAGCACTCGCGATCAGCGCAATGAACAATAAGGGTCTACTCATCTCGATACGTGCCTGGGTAGCACTCGCGCCGAGGCTTCACAACGCTGCGTGCGGTCGACCGAGTGACCACTGAACCCGTCGGATCGACCAGTCTGGTGACCATCATTGGCCTGCTTTTCTCGACAAGAAGACCTTGCACGGCAGATGCTCATGCGAAAGCGTTCAGTCATCCTTCTCGCTTCGCTCGGCGCAGTCGCTCGGCTCGTCCACTGCGGTGGAGACGACACCGGCAACGCAGTCTTGGATGGCGGGCCCTCCAACGAGGCGTCTCTCGACGGGAGCGTCCAGGATACGAGTGTCGCCGACACGAGCGTCCTTGATACGAGCGTCGTGGACACCTCTATGGAAAGACCGCGACATCGTGGACGACACTGCGCTACGGCCTGAGCACTCCGCGCTCCGGGCTCTCGGTGGTGCGGCAAGGCGTGTACCTCTATGCAATGGGAGGCACCTCGACGAAGAGCGGCACGGAAGGCAACAGTCCCGTGGGCAAGCCGCTCGGCGGCATCGAGCGCGCGATGATCCTCGACCCCGCTCAGGCACCCACGCTCGCGGACCCCGCGGTGGGCGGTGGCGGCACTCTGCCGACTGGAACTCATTGCTACAAGGTATCGGCGGTGATGGGGATGGGCGACGCCGACAACCCGAAGGGAGAGACGCTCGCGAGCGATGAGCGCGGCGGCACGCTTTCCGGCCCAGGCAAGATCTCGCTCTCGTGGGCCGCCGTTACGGGTGCTGCCTACTATCGCATCTATCGAACTCAGGCCGCCAATGGCGTGTCGTCGACCGAAGTGCTGCTCGCGGACAACGTCGGCGCGACGACCTATGCCGACGACGGAACCGCAATGATCGGCTCGGACGCCTCCGGCCTAGCGACGCCTCTGCCGATTGGCTCGACCGGAGTATGGGTCAATCAAGTCAATCTCGTCATTCCCCGACTGGACGGCGCGGCAGTGATTGCGCCAGAGTCCAACGCGCAAAATTCGCCGCTCCACGTCTACATGATTGGAGGCTGGGCAGACTGCACGGGCAATACGATCTACGGTTCGGCTAGCTGCTACGAGTACGCCTCGATCAACGCGAAGGGCGACACGCTCGGCGCGTTGATCAAGGACGTCGTTCATGTCGTCGCGAACGCACGCGTCCGGTTCGGCGCGAGTCCCTCAACGCCTCCAACGGACCCACTACACTGGTGGACGGCGGCGTGGACAACGCGAGCTTCGTCATCGTCGGCGGAGGAATGGGCATCAGCTCGACGAACAACACGCTCGAGCACGCGCTGGTGCAGGCCGGTGGCGCGCTCGGCACCTGGAGCAATCCCGGTAAAGGCTACGCCACGCAGCGGGACGGATCGCAGCTGTCGGTCGTGAACGGCTATGGCTATCAGTTCCTCAGAGGCTCCGTCGGGAGCTACACCCAGACAAGCGACCTCTTCACCAACGCCACAGTCATGCCTCTCGCTGTCACGTTCGGCAACGGGTCGAACGCGGGCGCGAACTTGAGCGCCAGTGTGGGTCGCTACGGGCCGGGTCTCGAGAGCGCCTATTTCTACGTAGTCGGCGGCACGAGTAACGGCATGGACGCGCTCTCGACTGTCTATCAAATACTCTACTAGCCATTGCCAATCGGTAGGAGCGCGCGCTCGATGATCGACGGGACGTGTGCGAGCGCGTGCTCCAAATCGAAGCACTTGGAGATGACGCCGACGCCTACCTTGCCGACGACGTCATTGTCCGCCTCTAGATTCTTTCTGAAGCTTCCGTCGCCGCCCCACGCGCGCATCGCATTGCGCTGCACGAGAACGTATGCCGCTTGTCGCGGCATTCCAGATTGAACCAATGCGAGCAATATCGCCTCGGAGAAGTAGAGCTCTCCCGCGCGGTCGAGGTTCTCCTTCAATCGGTTCGGATAGACCACTAATCCTTGAACCAGCGTAGTCGTGCGGTCGAGCATGAACGCGAGCGTGCTCGTCACGTCCGGCGCGATCATCCGCTCCACCGACGAGTGCGAGATGTCTCGCTCGTGCCACAGCGAGACGTTCTCCAGCGCAGGTGCCACGGCCGCGCGTACGATTCGGGCCAATCCGCAGAGGTTCTCACTCGAGATCGGGTTGCGCTTGTGAGGCATCGCGCTGGAGCCTTTTTGACCAGCGGTGAACGCCTCTTCTGCTTCACCCACCTCCGAGCGCTGCCAATGACGAACATTGGTCGCGAATCGCTCAATCGCCGAGGCGCAGAGCGCGAATGAACAGAATAGCGACGCGTGCCGATCGCGCGCGACGATTTGAGTCGAGACCGTTTCGGCTTTGAGACCCAGTGCGCGTAGGGCGCGCTCCTCGATAGCGGGCGACAAATGCGCATACGTCCCGACTGCACCTGCGATCTTGCCCGTCGCGATCTCCTCACGCGAAGCCTTGATTCGCGTCTTGGCGCGAGCAAGCTCCGCGTGATGTCCCGCGAGCGCGAGGCCGAACGTGATGGGCTCCGCGAAGATGCCGTGACTGCGGCCAATCATCACAGTCTTGGCGTGCTCGCGCGCGCGAAGCGCCAACGCGGACAAGAGCGCGTCGAGGCGCACCAGGATCTTGTCAGTCGCGTCGCGCAGCAGGATCGCGAGGGCGCTGTCGAGTACGTCGCTAGACGTCATGCCGCGGTGGAGCCAGCGCGCGTCGATGCCGGCGAGTTCTTCGACGTGCGTCAAGAACGCGATGACATCGTGCTTGGTGGTGCGCTCGTGCTCGAGGATGCGCGCCGCACTCAGCGTGAGCTTCTTGGCTCGAATCCCCGCCGCGATCCCCTTCGGAACAAGGCCTTCCTGCTCCATCGCCTCGCACGCCGCCAGCTCCACGAGGAGCCACACCGCGAAGCGCTTGTCGTCGGACCAATGCTCTGTGAAGTCTGCAGGCGTGTAGCGCGGGATCATCGCGACGAGCGCTACCACACTCGCGCGTTCGGCTGAAGACGCGTGCTATTGCCGCCTGTTTCATCGTGCGCTCTACCTCATTTCCGCGGGTGATTGTGGCGCTTTCTTCGTGTCTCGACCCCACGCAGATCACTCTGCGGTTGACGACGAACGTGCAGTGCTCCGACATGTCCGGCGTGTCGATCACGGTCGGACTGCGCGACTCCGTCGAGCAAGGTACGCCGTCCGCGAGCGTCCTATGCACGGGCCGAGAGCTCGGCACCGTGGTGCTCGTGCCTGCCGCATCGTCCTCGGTGGGAGTCCGTGTCGTCGCCTGTCTCGAGGGCAAGACACCGGAGGCGTGCGTCGCGGACGGCTGCATCGTCGCGCGCAGATCGATCTCGTACATCGCTCACACCGAACTATCTTGGCCGATCACGCTCGAGGCGAGCTGCATCGACCTACCGTGCGAACCGACCACCACGTGTGTCGGCGGTCAGTGCATTCCGGCGCAGGTGGGTTCGTGCGACGGCAGGGGCGATTGCAATCCGCCTGACGCGGGCCCTCCCACGAGTCGTGCTTTCGGCGGCGACAGCACGACAGCAGGCAACGCGATCGCCCTCGACGCGAACGGAAGCGTCTATCTGACCGGCGTGGCTCACGGCAATGTCAGCTTCGGCGGCGCACGGATAAGCGCCACGAGCTAGTGGGTATACGCCCTTCGTCGTGAGCTACGAGCCCGCACTGCGCTGGCAGCGGGAGGGGACTCGAGCGCGAACGTCAATGCATTTGCGCTCGACGTCAATGCTCCTTTGGTCGTGAGCGTCGGAACCGGGACGGGCGTCGTGGACTTCGGCCTCTGCCCCACATCGGTCGGCGTGCTCGCCCGGCACGAGCGTCCCGTCTCCGCGGAACAGGAGCTCGAAGCTGGCGGTGGGGATCAGGCTCATCTCAACGCTCGTCGAGCACGTCTTGTCCGACGTCGTAGAGCGCGCCGTCGTGGCCTTTTCCAGGCCACTCGGAGAGATCACGCGGGCGCGCGCGCAACGCAGCGAGGACGAAGTGATCGAGCATCGCGGCGTGCTCGAAGTAGTCGAGCGGAGCAGCGAGCGTCGCGACCAGGCGAATGAGTTGGTGGTGAGGGCGAAGGACGCTGGCGAGGCGGTCGAAGAGATCGCGCGCGCGATCGCCGGCGCTCTCCAGTGTGACGATGGTCGCGGGCTCGTCCCAGAACGACTGCAGGGGACCATGCGCGATGGCGCACACGTCCACGACGACCGCGTCGCGCCCGAGCCCCTCGACGATCTTGAGACGAAGTCCCTCGAACGTGCGGGGATCCTCTTCGGCGGAGACGAGCACGAGCCGCGGGTGCAGAGGAGCTGCGGGGCACGCTGCCTGCGCCACGACCTGCGCGAGGCGCGAGAGATGAACCGACCAAGGCGGCTCATGACCCTGTCGCTCGGCGATCGCCGCGCACGCGAGGCGTGACGCGACCACGCACGCGGCCGTGGAGCCAAGCACGCGGAGCAACATGCCGCGCTCCTCTGCGGGCCCGTGAGTGACGAGGAGAGCGCCGCGCCTGACGAGCTCCGCACCGAGCGGGTGATCGCTCGCGATCGACGAGACGACGATGACGTCGCGAAAGCGCTCGCGCGCGCGCAACACGAGGCGCGCGTTCGGAGAGAGGCTCTGCGAGAACAAGACGCACACGTCACCGCGCGGCGTGGGATCCACCGCGAAAGCCGAGAGCGGCGCGTACTCTGCCCATGACCCACCGTGGCGAAGCAAAGACGCGAGCAACCGCGCGGGGCCCTCGCTCGAGCCGACTCCCGCGGTGATCCAACGCGACGCTTCGCGTGGCACCGTAGGCGCCTGTAGCGCGAGCGTCGCCGTGATTTGCTCCGGGACCTTTGCGACGCGTTCTTCTAGCATCGCGACAGCTTCAGCCGACGCCATGGAGGAACTCTACAACAGCCCGCTCATCCTGCCTCTGTTGCCCTTCTTGACGGCGCCGATCGTGTTGGTGCTCGGCCTGCGACTGCGCTCCCTCGTCGGTTGGATCATCGCGGTCTTCGCGGTCGAAATCGCGCTGGACGCGTGGCTCACCGGCAGCATCTCCCCCATCCACGCGCCACCGGAGCTCGGGTGGGTCGTGCCAGTGGTCTTCGTGATCCTGGGTGACCTGCGGTACTTCCTAGTGGTCGAGGCGTGCGCGCCGAAGCCCGTCGTTTGGCGCGCGGCGCTCGTGTCCACCGGGCTCGCGTTGATCGTGCCGGTGACGACGCAGGTCGCACGCGCGTTCATCCGGCGAGTTCATGACGACGAGAGAGTCAACTATCTCGTCTACGAGCTGCTCTTCTTCACGCTCGCCGTGGTTTTTCGGCTCGTCGTGGTTCCGAAGAGGACGCCCGATAGCGACCCCGAGCGGCGCGCGCTCGCGCGGCGGGTGACGGAATTCGAGATCGTGCAGTATGGTCTCTGGGCGTGCGCGGACATTCTCATCTTGGCGGGGCTGCAGGGGCCGGGCTACGCGCTCCGCATCGTGCCCAACGTCCTTTATTATGTGGGCTTTCTGTTCTTCGTCTGGTTCTGGGCGCGATCTGCGCGTTCTGCGCGAGCGTAGGCTGCGGCAAGAGCTCCGGCGCGTCGGACTCTGACGCGCTTTCGTTCTCGCATGACGGTAAGGCGATCGCGTCGTTCACGCGCAAGCAGCTCACGGACGTGATCCCCGTCGAGACCGTCACGATGGTGGACCCCTACTACAACAAGAAGAAGACCTTCCGCGCGCTGCCGCTGAAGAAGGTGCTCGAGGTCGGGTTCGCTGGCTCTGGTCTCTCGCTCGACAGGGAGGAGTACGTGCTCCGCGCGAAAGACGGCTACACCGTGCCATTCCGAGCGTCGCGATTGCTGGAGGACGGCGCGTACGTCGCGATCGAGGACGTCGACGCACCCGGGTGGGAGCCCATCGGCAACCAGAAGGCCAACCCGGGTCCGTTCTACGTCGTGTGGAGCAAACCCGAGCAACAGAACCTCGAGACACACGCACGCCCTTGGCAGCTGGCGACGATCGAGATCGCGCCGTTCGACAAAGTCTTTCCGCACACCTCGCCCGGCGCGCTCGCGGCAGGCTCGCCCGCGATCGCCGGATACGCGACGTTTCGCGATCAATGCGTGCAATGCCACGCGATCAATCGTGAAGGTGGCCGCGTAGGCCCGGAGCTCAACGTGCCGCAGAACGTGCTCGAGTACCGGCCAGAGGCTCAAGTGCGCGCGTACATCAAGAACCCGCTGACGTTTCGCTACGGCAATATGCCCGCACATCCGGGTTTGACGGATGCCGATCTAGACGGTTTGATCGCCTATTTGAGCGCGATGAAAGACCACAAGTTCGACCCCGACGGAAAGGACAAGCCCCAATGATCCGCGCGCTCGTGCTCGTCGCGGTGCTCCTCCCGTTCGTGTTCTACGCCGGCCGTGACACCGTCGCGCACTTCCGGATTCGCAAGCCGAGCTGGAAGGAGAACGTGATTCACCTCGTGCTCGGCGTGCAGCAGATCGCGCTGGTGATCGGGGCGTTCAAAGGCAGCTTCGCGCGCATGGCGGTCGCGGGCGTTGGCGTGGCGATCGCGGGCGCGATGGACGAGTGGGGCTTTCACCATGATCTGCCAGCGGAGGAGAGCGACCTGCACGCCAAGTCGCACTTCGCGCTCTTCATCTTCGCGATGGTGGCGATCGCGTTCGCGACGTTCTCGAGCCCGAGCGCGATGCTCGACGCCGCGATGGGCAACGCGCCATGATCGAGGTTCACGAGTCCAAGAACGCGTGGGTCTACCCGACGCTCGTCACGCTCAGCCTGCTCTTGCTCTTCTTGTGGCCCACCGGCAAATCGATCACGGACAAGCAGGATCGACGCAAGTATTGGGTGCTCCAGACGATCACGCTCTTGTGTGCGATCGTCGGCGCGAAGCTCGCGATGCTTGCGGGCGACAAGGGCTGGCCGTTGGTGCCGCTCGCGGATTGGCGCGAGTACTTCGTGTCGGGGCGCTCGATCACCGGAGGCCTCGCGCTCGGCTTCATCGGCGCCGAGGTCACGAAGCCGCTGATCGGATATCGCCTGCCGCCGAACGACGCGTTCGCCGCGAAGCTCCCCTTCTCTATCGCGCTCGGTCGCGTCGGTTGCTTGCTCGTGGGGTGTTGTCGTGGCGTGCCCCACGAGGGATGGGTCACGATGCGCTATGAGGACGGCATTTCTCGCTGGCCCGCACAGCTCGTGGAGATGGCGTTTCAGCTCGGGATCGGAGCCGTATTTCTCTTCATGGTTCGCCGCCGCATGCTGCCCGGTCGCATGTATGCTCTCTACATGATCGTGTACGGGGGATTCCGCTTCGTCACCGAGTTCATGCGCGAGACGCCAAAACCGATTGGCGCGTTGTCCGTGTACCAGCTCATCTCGCTCCTCTTGGTCGCGCTCGGAGTGGGCTCCATGCTCTCTCGCTCGCGGGCGACCCACGGCGAAGCGTTGACCACATGATGCCGCCGCTGCCGCCGCAGAGTCCGTTCACTCCGCCGCCCTACGACAAGCCCAAGCAGCCGACGTGGCTGCTCGTGCTGATGTGGATCGGTATCTCGCTCGGCATCCTCGCCGTCCTCGCCGTCCTCGCGACCGTGCTCGTGTTCGGGTTGATCGCGTTCGCGTGCAGCAAATGAGCGCCGTCGAGAGCGCGATGAAGCGCATGTGGCACCGGGACCTCGCGAGCGATCCGACCACCCACGCATGGGTGCTCAACCTGTATCGCGCAGGCGAGCGCCACCCGCAGACCGTGAAGGACTACTTCCCATACGCGCACGCGCCGTCCGCCGAGCTCGCCGAGAAGATGCGGACACACGAGCGCGACGAAGAGCGCCACACGAAGATGTACACGCGGGCGATCGAAGGTCTCGGCGAGCCCGTCATCGATCTCGAGGGCTATGACGTCTTCAACGAGGTCATCCGCGACAAGACGAGCGCGAGCTTCACGATCGCGGACACGGACACCGCCGACGAGAAGCGAGAGAAAGTGGCTCATTTCCTGGCCCACGCGCACTTCTTGGAGAAGCGAATCGCGCGCTCGTTGGAGTTCCACGTCGACGCTTGTCGAGTCATGCGTAGCGATCGCGTGGCGACGGTCGTCGAGAGCGTGCTCGCCGACGAGATCGGTCACGTCGCGTACACGATCGATGCCGCGCGCGATCTCTTGACGCGCAAGCGCGCCGAAGAGGTCATCGACCTGCACCGCCGCGGGGAGGCGAAGGCGAACTACGCGTTCTCGCGCCATCAAGTGAAGACCGCGCTGTCGCGCTTCGCCACCAAGCTCGCACGCTCCCACAAAAGCGCGTACGCCCTCGCCGGCGTGGTCATGCTCGAGGCAGAACGCCATGTCTAACGTCACCGACAAACCCAAGCGACGACTCGGCTTCGTCGCGCCACCACCGCCGACGGAGACTCCGCTCGAGGTCGCCACCCGGGAGGCGCGCGCTCTCACGCCAGAGTCCGCTCGATCACGCTTCGCGCTCTTCCCCGACGATCGCCTGTTGAAGAGCACTGTGTCGCTCTGCGCCGAGTGTCGCGCGTACGTGCCTTGTGTCGTGTTCTCGCGTGGTGCACGCGTGCTCGGGAAGAAGTCTTGTGGAGCGCACGGATTGACCGAGGCGCTCTTCGAGAGCGACGAGCACTTCTACTTCTTGTCCAACAAGGATCGTTCGGGCGTGCGCTTCGCCGACGATCGCGTGTTCGACATCCCCACCTTCGAGGCGCTCGGTCAGAGCGCGGCATGCTGCGAGGACGGCGCGTGCGGCAGCTCGACAGACCAGTCGACGAACAAGACGTGCACGATCCTGGTGGAGGTTACGAACGCCTGTAATTTAGCCTGCCCTGTGTGTTACAGCGACGCGGGCAAGACGGGCGATCGCAAGCTGCCACTCGACGACTTCAAGCGCTACGTCGAGCGGCTGATCGAACAGAAGGGCGGGCTCGACTCCGTTCAGCTCACCGGCGGAGAGGCGCTCTTGCACCCCGAGGTGTTCGAGATGATCGCGTTCTTGCACGCGAACCCCAGGGTCACCAAGGTGTACCTGCCGACGAACGGTCTGCTGTTGAAAGAGAGCGCTATCAAGAAGCTCGGCGCCTTCAAGAGCAAGCTGATGGTGCTCTTGCAATTCGACGGCTCCAGCGACGCGACCGACCGCGCGCTCCGTGACGCGACTCCGCAGCGCGCGCGCAAGAAGGCGATTGAGCTCCTCGGCCGCGCGGGCATCGCGATGCAGCTCACCATGACTGTGGCGATGGACATCAACGACGCCGAGATCGGCGCAGTCGTCGACGAGGGCCTCCGTCATCAGAGCGTGAAGGTGATCGCGATCCAGCCGACGACGTCGAGCGGTCGCTACGACAACGAGCTCGATCCCATGCGTCGCATGACACTCTCCGACGTCGCCAAGGGCGTACAGCGCCAAGCCGGCGTAAAAATGGGCTTGAAAGACTTCGTGCCCATCCCGTGCAGTCACCCGAACTGCGGATGGATCACGCTCTTCGTTCGCCGCTTCGGCGTCGTGCGAAACATCATTCGATACGTCGACCTCGAGAAGATCCTGGGCGAGGTGGCGTACAAAACCCTCTTGTCGACGGACGAGCTACAGCGTGCCGTCAGCTCGCGCGGCGGCTTTTGGAATCGACTCGCCGCGAAGCTAGGCAAGCGACTCGTTCGCTCGACCGACGTGTTCACGATCGCGATCAAGCCGTTCATGGACCGTCACACGTACGACCAGGACCGCATCGCCAATTGTTGCCACCACTTGATGGATCGCAAAGGCACGGCGACGAGCTTCTGCGAATACAACGCGCTGCTACGCCAGGGAGATCCTTGGGACATGTTGCCGAAGCTCGACGCATGAAGCGCAGCTGATCTTGCCGTTTCCCCCTTGTTTTCCACAGCGAAACGTAACGTGAGCGTCACTCGGCGCTTTGTCCCTCAAGCGCCCGGTGTTATCGAAATCGTCCGATGGCGGCACCGGTGATCGACGTGGGAGGTGTGCCGACAGGCACCGCCGCGTGGCGGAGTTGGTTGGTCGCCCTCGCCTCCGACGCAGACGCCGCGCTCGCCGCAGCGCTCGCGTACGAGGCGCTCGACGATACGGGGCGCCGCGCTTGGCTCGACGCGCTCGAAGAGGACGCGCCCTCGCTCCTTGTCCCGGCGATCGCGCTGTACGCGCCGCTGCTCGCTGTGGAGACGGACGACGCGCGGCGCCTTCGCATCGAGCACGCCGTGGGCGCGACCAAGTTCAATCGGTCGGCACGCGCGCTGGTCGGCGGACAAGAGCACGCGCGCGTCTGCGTGATCTCTGTGCCGCTCTATCTGTCGTTCGTCGAGGTGCTCGTCTGTAGATACTCGCAAGAGGGCGGCGTGATCGCGGCTCACCACGAGCCGCTCCGCCATCGCGACGACGTGAGCCAGCTCGTACAAGGCGAGAAGCTCTTGTCCGCGTCGATCCGATGCGTGATCGACGAGCTCGCCCACGCGGTCCTCGCGGACAATCGCCTTGGGCGTCAATCCCCCCATTCCCTCGCGGCGTTCGCGCACCTCTTCGGCCTAGAGGCCGCAAGCGAAAGCGCGGCATGATCACGCGTCGCACGTTCGGGCGAAATGATGAGCGACGACGCGCCCGCGCCTGATCCGCTCGATCGGCGCTGCGGGAGCTGCGCGAGGTTCGTGCGCGTGCACGAGCGGATCGACACCGCCAGCGGGGAAGTAAGGCGCGCCGGTGAGTGTCTCTTGAGCGTGTGGCCCGCCCCGCTCTACGAGAACAACACCTGCAACAGGTACGTCAAGCGCGGAACCTTCACGGCGCAGAAACCAAAACCTGCGCCTCGAGCGCACGTGATCCGAACGACATCGGCAGGCACGCAGGTCGTAGAACGCGAACCGATCACCATCCCAGAGGAGTTGCTCGACATGGACGCAGACGAATTTCGATCGGTGCTTCGCGAGGTGATTCGCGAGGAGCTCGGCGCGGGTGAGGTGGAGCTCGGCGGACGCTGGCAAGGCGGCGAGATGATCTTGAAGCCTGGCAAGGAAGGCACGCAGGAGAAGCGCATCCCCATCGATGCGATGTTCCACAAAATCGTGGCGATCCGCGATCGGCTGCGTGTGCTCGAGCAGCGCGTGAACTCTCACCCGAAGCTGAGCGACGAGGACAAGGTGCAGCTCCAGCAGTACGTGACGCAGGCGTACGGTAGCCTCACGACTTTCAACGTGCTCTTCGCCGAGAAGTCGGACGGCTTCGTCGGGCAAAAGGGCGACAAGGAAGACTGACCATGAGGACGTGGCGCGCTGCTTTCGTTTTTCTCTGCGCGTGCAAGTCGGCGGCGCCTGGGGACGCCGTGCCGATCGTGGGCACCTCGTCGCCGACCGCCGACGCGCCCGTGACGTATTGGTTCGACTCGATAGACGCGAGGCTCGTCTCGAGCGACGCGTTCCGCGGCAAGACCACCGTGATCTCGTTCATCACGACAGGCGAGATCCAGTCGCAAGCCGAGGTCGCATTCCTCGTGAAGATGTCCGAGACCGACGGCGACAAGGTCAACTACGCGATCGTCGCGGTGCAGGACGCCTCCGGCCGAGAGCTCGTCGAGGCGTATGCGCGGTTCTGCCGCGCCACGTTCCCGGTCGCGATGGGCGACCCGGCCAAGCTCGCGAGCGACGGACCGCTCGGCAACATCAGCGCGATCCCGACCACGGTCATCCTCGACGCTTCGGGCCGTGTCGTGTTCCGCTCTAGCGGCGTCGTCACGAGCAAAGAGCTGCGCAACCGCATGCCTCGCTAGCCTTCCCCTGCTCTCTCCGTAAACGTGCCCGTACGTGCCCGTGCCCGAAATCGCCATTCCATCACGACTGGCGATGGAGGCTCGCGAGGAGCTCTGGCTTCTGGACTTTGCCCATCGCGTTCTTCGGGAGCTCTTTCATGAACACGACGTCCTTCGGGCACTTGTAAGAGGCGAGCGTCTTCTTGGCGAAGTCTCGCAGCTCTTGCTCGGTGACGTCTGCTCGCTGGACCACGCAAGCGACTACGCGCTCTCCCCAAGTCTCGTCGGGCACGCCGATCACCGCCACCTCGGCGACCGCGGGATGCTCGCGCAGCGCCTCTTCGATCTCGAGCGCGCTCAGCTTGTAGCCGCCGCTCTTCAAGATATCGACGCTCGTGCGCCCGAGGATCCGGAACGTGCCGTCGTCCTCTCGAAGGACGGTGTCGCCGGTGCGAAACCAACCACCGTCCACGAAGGCCTCGCGCGTCGCTTGCTCGCGTCCGTGGTAGCCGCGAAACACGCTAGGCCCCCTGATTTGCAGCTCGCCCTGCGTAGACTCCTGACCTTGCTCGTCCACCACGCGCACCTCTACGGTCGGGAGAGGAGTGCCCACTCGACCTGGCTTGCGCCGTGCTGGGTCGAGCGTGTTGGTGATGCCCACGCCGATCTCGGTCATGCCGAAGCGCTCGAGCGGGATCGCGCCCGCGATCGCCCGCCAACGCTCCGCAAGCGTCACGGGCAGCGCCGCACTTCCGCTCGTCGCGAGTCGCAGTGAGAGCGCGTGTTCGGTCCAACGCACGCGTGTCGGATCGTCCGCCGCGTCGAACGCTGCGAGGAGCTTCGCGTACATCGTCGGCACTCCCATGAAGACGGTAGAGTCGCGCATCGTCTCCCAGACGACCGCCGCATCCCATGCAGGCAACATCCGCGTCGCTGCGCCCGCAGCGAGCGCCGTCATCAGCGCGATGCAGAGTCCGTGCATGTGGTGGAGCGGGAGCGCGTGAAGCAGCACGTCCGCTGCGCCGAAGCCCCAGGCCGTCTCGAGTAACGTCGTTTGCGCGAAGAGGTTCGCGTGGGTGAGAACGGCGCCCTTCGGCTTGCCGGTCGTCCCGCTCGTGTAGAGCATCAGCGCGTCGTCTTCGGGGCGGGCGATCGCGGGACCGAGCCGGCGCGTGCTCATGAGCTTGGTGACGTCGTAAATCGGCACGTCCGCGAGGCCCATCGCGCGCTGCGCCAGGTCTGGAGTCACGAGGATCGCGCGCACGCCGGCGTCCGCGCAGAAGAAGCGAGACTCCGGCTCTGGGTGGAGCGGCGAGAGCACGGTCGCGCAGCCGCCTGCATGCCAAACCCCCAACAACGCGTGGAGGAAGTCGCGACCGGGAGACGCGAAGATCGCGATACGTGCATTTTGCAGTGATTTCGCGCCGCCCGACAGAGTCGACGCCACGCGCCTCGCGGTGTCGACGACTTGCCCCCGGGTCGCGGCCCCCGCGCGATCGAGCACGAGGAGCGTCTCAGGATCTCGAGCGGCAAGCGTGGCGAGGAGTGTGCCCATCGGCACGTCAGTATCATCACGCGGTGCTACCGTGCACGCGTGGCTCAAGTCAGGCTCGTGAAGAAACTCTCGACATGGCGCAAGGTCGCACTCGTCGCGTGGGATGCGCCGCGCGATCCGACCGCGTACGGCACGCTCGATCTCGATTGCGAGAACGCGCTCGCATACCTCGCCGAGATCGAAGCGCGCACGGGCGAGCGCGTCACGCTCACGCATTTGACGGGCAAAGCCATCGCGATGGCGATAGCCGAGAACCCCGAGACGAACGCCTTCGCGTCGCGCGGACGCTTGATGCTCCGTGAAACAGTCGACGTCTTCTTCCAAGTGGTCTTCGACGAAGGCTCCAACTTGGCGGGCGCAAAGGTCTCGCGTGCGGACGAGAAGAGCGTCATCGAAATCGGGCAAGAGCTGCGCAGCCGCGCCACCGCGATTCGCACCAAGAGCGACGCCGAGACTGCGCGCGGCGCGCGATCACTCGCCGCGCTCCCTTCGTGGTTCGTCGGGTTCGCGACCCGAGCCGGGGCGAACCTCTCGTACGACTGGAACCTCGACCTCAGTCGATTCGGCATTCCGCACGACGCCTTCGGCTCCGTGATGGTGACCAACGTGGGCACGTTCGGGATTTCGGTCGGGTACGCTCCTCTGCTCGAGCTCTCACGTGTTCCACTCATCATGACCCTCGGCGCGGTGCGCGACGCACCAAGCGTGCATGAGGGAGCGCTGTGTATCCGAAAGCGCGTGACGATCGGCGTCGCATTCGACCATCGCGTCCTCGACGGTTACCAGGCGGGGATGCTCGCGCGCACGTTCATCCGCGCGTTCGAAGATCCAAAAGGCGCTCTCGGCGACCCTATGACGTGATTTCACTCATTGAAGCGACTCGGGCGCATCAGGGTGTCTTGCACAATCTGATGCAGCTCTACGCGTATGACTGGAGCGAGCTTCTTCCGCTCGAGTTGAACACTAAGGGTCAATTCGAAGACTACCCATTCGAGGCCTATTGGATTGATGATTGGCGACACCCGTTCTTGATTGAATCGGACGGCAAGCTCGCGGGTTTCGCGCTCGTGCTCGGCAAGAGTCGGTTGTCCGAACGCGATGGCGTGTTCGACATGGCAGAATTCTTCGTCGTGCGCAGACATCGCAGAGGAGGCGTCGGACGTGACGCCGCGCTGGGCCTGTTCGATCGCTTCCGTGGACCGTGGGAGGTCCGTCAGCGAAGAGAGAACCCGAGCGCAATGGCGTTCTGGCGACGCGTGATCGGCGACTACACGGCCGGCGAGTTCGAAGAGGTCGACTGGAACGACGAGCGCTGGAATGGCCCCGTTCAGAGCTTCTCGAGCTTGCCGCCTTGACGCGCGCGGCCTAGATCGACGCTCGTGAGCCAGGAATTTCGCCGCTTCGAAGGCACGCCGACGTACCTCACCCACGAGTCGCTCGAGGCCGCCGTGAACTGCGCGCTAGCGCTCGAGCGACCGCTCCTCGTGAAGGGCGAGCCCGGCACCGGCAAGACGCTCTTGGCGGAGGCGATCGCCGAGTCGCTCGGATTACCGCTCATTCACTGGCCTGTGAAGTCGACGACGCGCGCGCAAGACGGCCTCTACGTCTACGACACCGTGCAGCGCTTGTATGATGCACGCTTCGGGGACGGCGACGTGAAGGACATCCGCCGCTACATCAAGCTCGGCCCTCTGGGTCGTGCGTTCGCGAGCACGGCCGAGACGTCCTACGACTACGCCAGAGAGCCGAAAGGCCGGCGCGTCTTGTTGATCGACGAGGTGGACAAGGCGGACATCGAGTTCCCGAACGATCTGTTGCACGAGCTCGATCGCATGCGCTTCGTCGTGAACGAGACGGGCGACGAGATCGTCGCCAAAGAGCGCCCCGTCGTAGTCATCACGAGCAACAACGAGAAGGAGCTGCCTGACGCGTTCCTGCGGCGCTGCGTCTTCCACTTCATCGATTTCCCCGATCAAGAGCTGATGAAGCGCATCGTGCGCGTCCACCACCCGAAGATCGACGACGCGCTCGTGGACCAAGCTGTCGTGAAGTTCTACGAGCTACGTGCGCTCCCGAGGCTGCGAAAGCGCCCTTCCACGAGCGAGCTCGTCGATTGGATCACCGTGCTCAAGACCGCAGGAATCGGCCAAGAGCGCTTCGTGCGCGAGCTGCCGTTCTTGGGAGTGCTCCTCAAGAAGGAGCAAGACCTCGAGCTCTTCGGCCAAGCCAAGAAGGGCGGCACCTGGCGCAGCTAGGTCAACGCCGTGTGGATCGTTCCTCTATCGTCAATCGCCGACAAGCGAGTCTCGGACGACCCTCGTCTCGTAGGCGGTAAGGCCGCGCGCCTCGCGTGGCTCGTGCGACATGGGTTCGCCGTTCCCGACGCGTGGGTGCTCCCTGCGAGCGCGTTCGTCGAGGCGCTCAAACAACTGCCACCCGGGTGCGAGCCGAAGGCGTTGTTGCGGAGCGCCGGCGGACGCGACAACTTCGAGCGCGCGGCAGACGCGCGTGATCATTTCCTCGCCGCGGAGATGCCGAAGGGCCTGCGCGAGGAGCTCACGCAGCTCTGGAACGAGCAAGAATCAAGGCTCCCGTGGGGATTCGCTGTGCGCTCGAGCGCGACGTTCGAGGACGGATCGGTCGCGTCGATGGCGGGCATCGCGGAGTCACGGCTCGGCGTACGCGGGCCCGAGGAGCTCGCCACTGCGATTTCCGAGGTGTGGGCGTCCATCGCGTCGGGCCGTGCGCTCGCGTACCTCGCCGCGCGGGGCGTGAAGGACGTGAGCATGGCCGTCGTGCTCCAGCGCGTCGTCGTCGCCAACAGCGCCGGCGTGATGTTCACGCGCGCGCCTCACTCGAGCTACCGCAAGGAGCGCATCATCAACGCCGCGCTCGGGCTCGGCGCGCCCGTGGTCGACGGCATCGCGACGCCTGATTTGCTGCGCGTCGACGATCGCGGACGCGTCGTCGAGGCAGTGATCGCGAACAAGCCTCATATGTTGATCGTGGGCGCACACGGCGTCGAGCAGACCGCGTCGAAGCGCCCGACGGCGCCGAGCCTCTCGCCCGATCAGATCTCGCAGCTCGCGGAGGTCGCGCAGCGCCTCGAGAAGGCCGAGGACATCGCATGGGACCTCGAGTTCGCCGTGGACGACGAGCGTGTGTGGGTGGTGCAAGCGCGGCCGGCGACGGGTCGTGGATTTCCGGAGGGCGGTGACGCGGTCACGGTGTGGAGCAACGTCAACGTTGGCGAGGCGTTGCCCGGAGTCGCGACGCCGCTCACGTGGTCGGTCGCGGGCGCGTTCAGCGAGGCCGGGTTTCGACAAGCGTTCGCGACGCTAGGCTGCTCGGTGCCAAAGAGCGTCTCGACGCCGCCCGCAGTGCGACGGCTCGCAACGCCGCAACCGGCCGCGCAGCCGCTCAGGGTGATCGGCAAGCCTGGGGACCAGAGAACCAGCCTGCTGCCCGCCCTCAGCCCCATCGCGTTGAATCCAGCGGGCGTGGCGAATCTGACCGCGTGGTGGCTGCGCAACTGCCCCGGGCTCCCCGTCCCGACGACGTGGAATTTGAAAGGCATCCAGTGCGACATGAGCGTCTTAGTGCCACCACCCAACCTCTATGGGCCGGGGACGGTCCGGCG
>ENA-OFCD01000292-OFCD01000292.1-metagenomes-genome-assembly--contig:-NODE-292-length-33427-cov-15.414899_pt1 | contig 33427 bp, 24 predicted proteins | sample MGYA00153392_OFCD01 | MGnify analysis MGYA00153392
CGCAGCCACCCACACCCGAGTGGGGCTCGATGCTCGCGAGCGCGCTCGAGTTCATACAGAGCGCCTGGTGGGTCGTCACGCTGCCCGGCCTCGCCATCCTTGTCGCGGTGCTGGCGTTCAACCTGATGGGCGACGGGCTGCGCGATGCGCTCGATCCGAAATTGAAACGATGAGTGCACTTTTAGAAGTCGAGAACCTCAGCGTCGGGTTCGGCGCTTTCAAGGCGGTCGACGGCGTCAGCCTGACCGTGAACGCTGGCGAGGTCGTCGGCATCGTCGGCGAATCGGGCTCGGGCAAGAGCGTGACCGCGCTCGCGCTGATGGGGTTGATCGACGAGCCGGGCCGGGTCGACGCGAAGGCCTTGTCGTTCGACGGGCGCGACCTGCTCGCGATGCGCGATCGCGATCGCCGCCGCATGCTCGGCCGCGACATCGCGATGATTTTCCAAGACCCGATGACGAGCCTGAACCCGTGTTTCACGGTCGCGTTCCAGCTGACCGAAACACTGCGCATCCACGAAGGCGGCTCGAACAAAGCGCTGCGGGCGCGCGCGCTGCAGTTGCTGCGCGATGTCGACATCCCCGATGCCGAGCGCCGGCTCGACGCCTACCCGCACCAGCTCAGCGGCGGCATGAGCCAGCGCGTGATGGTGGCGATGGCGATCGCCTGCAACCCGCGCCTGCTGATCGCCGACGAGCCGACGACCGCGCTCGACGTGACCATTCAGGCGCAGATGCTCGCGCTGCTGCTCAGGTTGCAGCGCGACCGCGGCATGGCGCTAATGCTGATCACGCACGACCTCGGCGTCGTCGCCGAGATCGCGCAGCGCGTGCTCGTGATGTACGCCGGGCAGGTGGTCGAAACGGCGGCCGTGCCGCAAATTTTCGAGGCGGCGCGCCATCCGTACACCGAAGCGCTGCTGTCGGCGCTGCCCGAACACAACATCGGCCAGCGGCGCTTGCACTCGATGGCCGGCATGGTGCCGGGTGCATTCGACCGGCCCGCCGGCTGCCTGCTCGCGCCGCGCTGCCCTTATGTGCAAGCGCGCTGCCGCGACGAGCCGCCGGCGTTGTATGGCGACGCGGGCGCGCAGGCGCGGTGCTTCTTTCCGTTGACGCACGAGGTCGCAGCATGACCGGTCTCGTGCTGCAAGCGCAAGGGCTCGCGAAGCACTACGCGGTCTCGACCGGCTTTCTCAAACCGAAGGCGCTGGTGCGCGCACTCGACGGCGTCTCGTTCACGCTCGACGCCGGCCAGACGCTCGCGGTCGTCGGCGAATCGGGCTGCGGCAAGAGCACGCTGGCGCGGCAGTTGACGATGATCGAGCCGCCGAGTGCAGGCACGTTGCTGCTCGCCGATTCGCAAGGCGTGCTGGCCGACGTGACGCAGGCCGATGCGGCGCTCACGAAGCAATTGCGCCGGCAGGTGCAGATGGTGTTTCAGAACCCGTTCGCGAGCCTGAACCCGCGCAAGAAGATCGGCCACGCTCTCGAAGAGCCGCTTGCGATCAACACCGGCGCGAGCGCGGCCGAACGCAGCAGCTCAGCGCGCGCGATGATGGCGCGCGTCGGCCTGCGGCCGGAGCACGCGGCGCGCTATCCACACATGTTTTCGGGCGGCCAGCGCCAGCGCGTCGCGATCGCGCGGGCATTGATGCTGCAGCCTACCGTCGTCGTGCTCGACGAGCCGGTCTCGGCGCTCGATGTCTCAATCCAGGCGCAGGTGCTGAACCTGCTGATGGACCTGCAGGACGAAACCCGTGTGGCCTACGTGTTCATCTCGCACAACCTGGCGGTGGTCGAGCTGATCGCTGATGAGGTGCTGGTGATGTACCTCGGCAAGATCGTCGAGCAGGCCCCCAAGGGCGCGCTGTTCGCGACGCCGCGCCACCCGTACACGCGCGCGCTGCTCGCGAGCACGCCACGCATCGACAAGGCCGCGCGGCAAGAGCGACAGGTGCTCGGTGGCGAACTGCCGTCACCATTGAATCCACCGCCCGGCTGCGCTTTTCACAGGCGCTGCCCATTCGCGGTCGAGCGTTGCCGGGTCGAGGTGCCGCTGCTCGAAGACTTGGAGCACGGGCAGCACGTGGCCTGCCACCGCGTGCGCGAGATTTAACGCTTCAGGTCAGCGGCCGGGTTTGCCGCCACGCCACAGCCCGCGCGGCTCGGCGCGCGCCGCCGGGTGCGCGCGGGTGGCGAGCAGCGTCGACGACAGGTACAAGCCGTTGAGCAGCCGGCTCGCGCGCTCGATGCTCATGCCGGGCCAGCCGGCGATGTCGCGCAGCGAGACCGTCTCGCGGCGCAGGCGCTGCGCGGCCGAGCGCAGCGGGCCGCCAAGGGTCACGCCATCGGCCTCCGGATTCTTCAACGCGCGGTACGCGGCCGTGCCGGCGATCTCGGCCAGCAGCACCGCGCGCGGCCCATCGAGCGCGAGCGACCACAGCAGTGGCAGCAGCGGCTGGTAGTGCTCGGTCTGCGCGACGCGCTCGTGCATCCAGTGGCCCGGTGGGCGCACGCCGGGCGGCTCGGCGCTGATCAGCGTGGCGCGCATCAAAGCGTTCTGTGCGCCTTGCGCCGCCTGCGCGAAGTCGCGTGGCGAGTGGTAGAGCATCTGCGCCGGGAACAGTGTGATCGGCCAAACCAGCCCTTCGCATTGCAAGCACAGCAGCGCGGCCTCGCGGTGCCGCATGCAGGCGCCCACGACTTCGAGCGGCTCGTCGCTGGCGCCAGCCGCGTCGAGCCGGCGCAGGTCGGCGAGCAAGGTGGTGGGCAGCACGGTGGGGCCGTCGAGCCGCGCGAATGCACTGCCGCCGCTTCGCAGGCGCACGCGCTCGAACTCGCTGACGCGCCACAGCGTTGAATCCTCAAAATCTCGCATAGGTCGATGTTGGCGCCCGTGCTGCTGGCGGAGGTTCGCGGATGTACGCGGTGCAAGCATCTGTTTCGACCTGCAAAAGGTGCCGATGGGCCGCGCGCGCAGGCTAAGCTTGTTGACTTCGCCCACACCTGCCTGATGAACGATCGATTGAGTTCAGCGCCGACCGCCGCCACGGGTGGCCCGCGTTTAACCGTGCCCGCCGACACCTCTGTGCAGGGCAGTCCGCAGAACAGCCTGCCACGCGGTCTGCGGCTTGGCAGCTTCGAGATCGAGCGCGTGCTCGGGCGCAGCAGCAGCACGGTCGTCTATTTCGCGACCGACCACGCGCTGGCCATGCCTGTGGCGATTCAGGAGTACCTGCCCGCGCGCCTGGTGCGCCGCGATGCGGGCCTGCATTTGCGCGCAGCCGAGCCTTGGCATGACGACGTGATCGCGCGCGGCCGTCGCGCCTTCATCGACGAAGCCCGCATGCTCGCGCATTGCGACCACCCGGCGCTGGCGCGCGTGACCCACCTGTTCGAGGCGCTCGGCAGCGTCTACCGTGTGATGCCGGTCTATGCCGGCCGACGCCTGGTCGAGTTGCGCAACGAGATGACCGGCGCCCCCGACGAGGCGGCTCTGCGCGCGCTGCTCTACCCCTTGCTCGGCGCGATCGAGGTGATCCACCGCGGTGGTCAAGCGCACGGCGGGGTCTCGCCGACAAACATCTTGTTGCTCGCCGATGACCGCCCGCTGCTGCTTGGCCCCGGCGCCGCCGGCCACGAGATCGGCAGCGACCTGGTCGATTCGTTGATGGCTACGCTCGAACCCGCATCGGGCGCTGCCGCTCCCGCGAGCGCCGAGGCCGGCATGCTGCCCGTCGGCGCGTCACGCGACCTGTGCACACTCGCCGAGACCCTGCGTTTTTGCATCACCGGCGAAGCACTCTCGCCACCCGGCACGCTGCGCCCGCGCGAGCCACTGGCCGACGCGATCGCACGCAAATATCCGCCCGAGGCACGACCGCAGTACGGCCCCGCGCTGCTCGGCACGCTCGACGCTGCACTCTCGCCCTTCGCCGAAGACCGCCCGCTGACCGCCGCACAGTTTCGTGACTGGCTCGAGCGCGGCGTGCCGGGCGGACCGATCCGCGTGGCGCCGGCGCCTCGGCCCGCTTCGCCCGAGCCGGCGCGCGCTCCGAATCACCAACTGGCATCCGATGCCGCAGCCGATACCATCTTCGATGCGAGAGAACCGATGGCGCCGTGGCCCGACCCGCTCAGCGGTTTGACCGGCGACCCGATCACGCCGGAGCGGCCACCGTGGGTGCCGCCGCCGCTGCCACAATTGCAAAACGCCTCGACCGCGCTTGCCCGGCAACGCAAACTGCTGATCGCCGCGGGTTGTGCGGTGGTCGCCGGGGTCGGGCTCGCTGTCACGGCAGTCTGGTGGAACACAGTTCCCGATATCAGGCTGGAGCCGACGCCTGCCGTCGCCGTCGCGGCCCCGGCTGTCACCGCACCCGAACAGCAACAGCAACAGCAACAACCGCAGCAGCCCCGCCCCACCGAGCCCTCGGCCGCGGCCACCCCGTTGCCGACCACGCCGACCACTCCACCCGCACCCGAGGTGCCGACATCACCCGAAGCCGCGGCGCCCGCCGAACCCGCTGCACCCGCACGCTCGATCGCGGTGAAGCCGCCGGCTGCCGAACCGAACTCGTCGGCACGGCCGGTGACCAGCGCCAGCGCACGCATCGCGCAGTCCGGCGGCCCGCGCGATGCGTGCGCCGGCCGCACCGAGTTCGCGCTCTACCGTTGCATGCTGCAGCAATGCCAGGCCAAGCGCTGGAGCAGCCATGCGCAGTGCGTGAAACTCAAGCGCGACGACCGGGTCGACTGAGCGCCGGGAGTTTTCGAATCGACTTCCGCTCATAGATGCCGCTGAACAGCGGCTGCACCCCGGCATGGCCGCGGTCGAAGCGCCGCGCGGGCTTCATTCCGTCGGCAGAAAACCTTCGATCGACAAGTAGCGCTCGCCGGTGTCGTAGTTGAAGCCGAGCACGGTCGCGCCGGCCGGCAGGCTCGGCAGCTTCTGCGCGATCGCGGCCAGGGTGGCGCCCGACGAAATGCCGACCAACATGCCTTCCTCGCGTGCCGCGCGCCGCGCCATCTCGCGCGAGGCCTCGGCCTCGACCAGGATCACGCCGTCGAGCAGGTCGACGTGCAGGTTCTTCGGGATGAAGCCAGCGCCGATGCCCTGGATCGGGTGCGGGCTCGGCTTGCCGCCGCTGATGACCGGCGAGGCGGTCGGCTCGACCGCGAACACCTGCAGCTTCGGCCACATTTTTTTCAGCGCCACCGCGCACCCGGTGAGGTGCCCGCCGGTGCCCACGCCGGTGATCAGCGCGTCGATGCCGCTCGGAAAGTCGGCGGCGATTTCTTGTGCGGTGGTGCGCACGTGCACGTCGATGTTGGCGGAGTTCTCGAACTGTTGCGGCATCCAGCCGCCGGGCGTGGCGGCAAGCAGTTCAGTTGCGCGTGCAATCGAGCCGTTCATGCCCTTCTCGCGCGGCGTGAGCTCGAACTTCGCACCGTAGGCCAGCATCAGGCGGCGGCGCTCGATGCTCATGCTGTCGGGCATCACGAGGATCAGCTTGTAGCCCTTGACCGCCGCGACCATCGCGAGGCCGACACCGGTGTTGCCGGAGGTCGGCTCGATGATCGTGCCGCCGGGTTGGAGCGCGCCCGAGGCTTCGGCCGCCTCGACCATCGCGACGGCGATGCGGTCCTTGATCGAGCCGCCAGGGTTCGATCGCTCGCTCTTGATGTAGACGCTGTGGGTGTTGCCGAACAAGCGGTTGATGCGGATGTGCGGCGTGTTGCCGATGGTGCTCAGGATGTCGTTGGCCAGCATGACGTTCTCCTCGGGTGGGTTTGCGATCATTATGTGCAAGGCTGGCCACCCCGTTCGCTTTGCGACAATGTCGCGATGCATGCACCGCTCCTCAACGACAGCTTTCTGCGCGCCTGCCTGCGCCAGCCCACCACGCACACGCCCGTCTGGCTGATGCGCCAAGCCGGGCGCTATCTGCCCGAGTACCGCGCCACACGCGCGAAGGCCGGCAGCTTCATGGGGCTGGCGACGAACACCGACTACGCGACCGAGGTCACGCTCCAGCCACTGGAGCGTTACGCGCTCGACGCGGCCATTTTGTTCAGCGACATCCTGACCGTGCCCGACGCAATGGGCCTCGGCCTCTCGTTCGCGCTCGGCGAAGGCCCGAAGTTCGCGCACCCGGTGCGCGACGAAGCCGCGGTCGCGAAGCTCGAAGTGCCCGACATGAACAAGCTGCGCTACGTGTTCGATGCCGTCGCGTCGATCCGCAAGGCCTTGAACGGCCGGGTGCCGCTGATCGGTTTTTCGGGCAGCCCGTGGACGCTGGCCTGCTACATGGTCGAAGGCGCCGGCTCGGACGACTACCGGCTCGTCAAGACCATGATGTACAGCCGGCCCGACCTGATGCACCGCATGCTCGAAGTCAACGCCGCCGCGGTCGCGCAGTACCTGAACGCGCAGGTCGAAGCCGGCGCGCAGGCCGTGATGATTTTCGACAGCTGGGGTGGCGTGCTTGCCGACGGCGCGTTCCAGGAATTCAGCCTCGCTTACACGAAGCGGGTGCTGCAGCAGTTGAAGCGCGAGCACGACGGCCAGCGCATTCCGCACATCGTGTTCACCAAAGGCGGCGGGCTGTGGCTCGAAGAAATCGCCGCGGCGCAGCCCGATGTGGTCGGCCTCGACTGGACCGTCAACCTCGGCACCGCGCGTGCACGCGTCGGCGACAAAGTAGCGCTGCAGGGCAACATCGACCCGAACGTGCTGTTTGCCGGCCCGGCGCAAATTCGTGCGGAAGTCACGCGCACGTTGGAAAGTTACGGCGCGCCGGGCGGCCACATCTTCAACCTCGGCCACGGCATCAGCCAGCACACACCGCCCGAAAGCGTCAGCGTGCTGGTCGACACGGTTCACGAGGTCTCGAAATGTCTGCTCGCGCGGGGCTGATGCCGCCGCAAGGCGCCCCGAGCGGATTTTTCTTTTGCAGGTAAGTGAGCGCTCAGGCCTTGACTTATCCCCAAAATCGACCGTTCGCTCCGCAAGCCGTTTGCACTGCTGCTTTGCAGCATCGGAATTCCACCAATCGCTGCTAAGTCGTTGATTTAATTGGTGTGTGTCGGATGCCACGAAACCGGGCAATCTTCGGCGGCGCAAGGCCCAGCAAGCCTTTGCGGCCATTCCACGGGCGGTTACGCACAAAGTTATCCACAGAAGAAGTGGAAAGTTTCGAAAGCCTTTCAAAATCATCGACTTAACGGCTTCTTGTGAACGAGACTTGAGCTTTGGGCGGTAACTTCACAGTCGTACCGAGCCCCGCGAATCTCGCCGCCACGCGTCTGCGCGTGGCGGTCGATGCGCCGCAGCACTCCGGTCTCTCGGCACCGCTCGACTACGCGGCCGAGCACGCGCTTGCGCCGGGAACGCTGGTCAGCGTGCCACTGGGCCGGCGCGAAGTGCCGGGTGTGGTGTGGCACGGCGCGTCCGATCCGAATCCGGCGCTGGAACTTCGGCCTGTCACCGCCGCGCTGATGTCGCTGCCCCCGCTCGGCGCGGCCTGGCGCGAGCTGGTCGACTTCGCGGCCGGCTACTACCAGCGCAGCACCGGCGAGATCGCGCTCTCGGTGCTGCCGCCCGAGCTGCGCAAGCTCGGCGACGCGCAACTCGCCAACCGCATCAAGAAACTGCACAAGGCGCTGGCCGACGCGCCGGACGCGATGGGCGCGGTGTCGGCCACGATCGCCCCGACGCTGACCGACGCGCAAGCACAAGTCCTCGCGCAGATCGCCGCCGCCGGCACGGCCGACGTGCCGCCGCCGGTGCTGCTGCACGGCATCACCGGCAGCGGCAAGACCGAGGTCTACCTCGGCGCCGCCGCGCAGGCGCTGGCGGCCGGCAAACAGGCGCTCGTGCTCGTGCCCGAGATCAACCTGACACCGCAGCTCGAAGCGCGTTTCGCCGAGCGCTTTGCCGGCCGCCACATCGTCTCGCTGCACAGCGCTCTGACGCCGGCGCAGCGACTGCGCAGTTGGCTCGCAGCGCATCTGGGCCTTGCCGATCTGGTGCTCGGCACGCGGCTCGCGGTGTTCGCCTCGATGCCGCGGCTCGGGTTGATCGTGGTCGACGAAGAACACGACCCGTCGTACAAGCAGCAAGAAGGCGCGCGTTATTCGGCGCGCGACCTGGCCGTGTACCGCGGCCGGCTCGAGAAGGCGACCGTGGTGCTCGGCTCGGCCACGCCGTCGCTCGAGAGCTGGCAGCGCGCCGCCGAAGGCAAGTACCTCAAGCTCGCGCTGCCCGCGCGCATCGGCGGTGGCGCCCTGCCGAAGGTGCGCCTAGTCGACATGAACCAACAGCCGAAGTTGCACGGCGTGAACACGGCCCTCTCGGCACCGCTCGTGGCCGCGCTGCAGGACCGGCTCGCGCGCGGCGAGCAAAGCCTCGTGTTTTTGAACCGCCGTGGCTACGCGCCGGTGCTGCACTGCGGCGAGTGCGGCTGGAAGAGCGGTTGCCCGCACTGCAGCGTTTGGCGCGTGTTCCACAAGCTCGACCGCACGCTGCGCTGCCACCACTGCGGCCTCACCGAACGCGTGCCGCGCGCCTGCCCCGATTGCGGCAACCTCGACATCGCACCGATCGGTCGCGGCACCGAGCGCCTCGAAGAACAACTCGCCGCGCTGCTGCGCACGCCCGACGACAAAGTAGCGCGCATCGCCCGCATCGATGCCGACAGCACGAAGCTCAAAGGCGCACTCGAAGCGCAACTCGGCGCGGTGCATGCCGGTGATGTCGACGTGCTCGTCGGCACGCAGATGGTCACCAAGGGCCACGACTTTCGGCGCATCACGCTGGTCGCCGCGGTGAACCCCGACAGCTCGCTGTTCAGCAGCGACTTTCGCGCACCGGAGCGGCTGTTCGCGCTGCTGATGCAGGCCGGTGGGCGCGCCGGGCGCGATGCATCACAAGCCGATCGAAGCGAGCTGTGGGTGCAGACCTGGCACCCGACGCACGCGCTCTATGGCGCGCTGCGCAGGCACGATTTCGAGGCCTTCGCGGCGAGCCAGCTGAAGGAGCGCGAGATGGCCGGCCTGCCGCCGTTTTCGCACCTCGCGATCCTGCGGGCCGACGCGCGCACCGCCGAGGCCGCGCGCGCGTTTTTGCACGCCGCAGCCGAACTCGCGGCCACGCTGCCCGGCGCCGATCACGTGATGGTGTACCCGCCGGTGCCGATGGGCGTGGCGCGCGTCGCCGATGTCGAGCGCATGCAGATGCTGATCGAGTCGGCCTCGCGCGTGGCGCTGCAGCGATTTTTGGCGCTGTGGCTGCCGGCGCTGCACGGGCTGCGGCGCACGCCAAAGACGGCCGACGAACGCATCCTGAAAAACCACGAACGAATTCTGACGGGCCACGAACGCATCCTGCGTTGGGCCGTCGACGTCGACCCGCTGGCGATCTGACCTCGCCTCACCCTCGCTATACTTTCTCCAGGCCCTCGCCGCCACCCACTGGAGTTGTCATGACCTCGCGATTCTTCGCCGCGCTTGTCGCGCTTTCGATGGCGGCCAACGTCGCGTTCGCGCAAGACAAGAAGCGCGTGGACAAGGCCGCCGACCTGCCGCGCTTCTCGTACACGATCGACGGTCGCCTCGAAGACACGGTGCGCGACGACGCGCGCTTCAAGGCCTTCGCAAAGACCTACCGCCGCGACACCGAATCGGTGCTCGCCGCCTATGACATTCAAGACAAGGCCACGCTGCGCCAGATGCTCGGCTCGCTGGCCCAGCTCGACTTTCTCGAAGGCCGCGACCAAGCGGCGCTGGCCGGCTTGGCCAAGGTGAAGGCGCTGCAAGACAAACCCTCCGACAAGCTGCTGTCGGGCCTGCAGCTCGAGGCGGTGATCGCCGCCTCGAAGGCCGCCGGTGGCCGCAGCTCGCCCGCCTACCGCGCGAAGGTCGGTGAGCTGATCGATGCGAAGCTCGAACCGCTGCCGTTCGAGGTGGTGCAGAACGACGTTCGCGAGCTCAAGGCCGGCAACGAAATCGCCAGCGAATCGCTCGCGCTCGGCTTTCTGCGCGAGGTGCTGCAGCCCACGGTCGACAAGTCCGGCGGCAAACTGTCGTCGGAGTTTTCACCGGCCATCGTCGCCGCGCGTTACCGGCTCAAAACCACGCTGCCGCTGAAGGACACGCTGGTCGCGACCTACGCGGCTTACCTCGACCGCCACAAGGTCACCAAGCAAGACATCTGGGCCGCCCGCAATGTGGATCTGCCGCCAGGCGGCACGCCGGTGGTGGTCGGCATCTGGGACAGCGGAAGCGACATCGCGCTCTATAAAAACCGCCTCGTCCTCGACGCGAGCGGCCAGCCGGCCGTCATCGCGTTCGACAAATACTCGAAGCCGACCAGCGGTGCGTTGCAACCCCTGCCGGCCGCCGTGCGCGCGCGCCTCGCCGTGAACCTGGCGCGCACCAAAGGTTTCAGCGATTTGCAATCGAACATCGACAGCGCCGAGGCGGGCGAGGTCAAACGCTTTCTCTCGACACTCAAGCCGCAAGACTACAAGGCCTCGATCGAAGAGTTGCGCCTGATGGGCAATTACGGCCACGGCACGCACGTGACCGGCATCGCGCTCGCGGGCAATCCGAATGCGCGGCTGGTGGTTGCGCGGATCGAATTCGGCCACACGCTGCGGCCCGATCCGTGCCCCTCGAAAGCGCAGGTCGACGCTGACGCGAAAGCGAGCCAAGCGTATGTGGATTTCCTGAAGAAGAGCGGCGTGCAGGTCGTCAACATGAGTTGGGGCGGCACGGTCAAAGACGTTGAGAGCGACCTCGAGGTGTGCGGCATCGGCAAGACGCCCGAAGAACGCCAGGCGCTGGCGCGCCAGTATTTCGACACCGGGCGCAACGCGCTCGAGCGCGCATTCGCGAGCGCCCCCGGCATGCTGTTCGTGACCGCAGCAGGCAATGCCAACACCGACTCGACTTTCGAAGAGGCGATCCCCGCGGGCCTCGTGCTGCCGAACCTGCTGACTGTCGGCGCCGTCGACCTGGCCGGCGACGAAGCCAGCTTCACCAGCTACGGGCCAACGGTCAAAGTGCACGCCAACGGCTATCAGGTCGAGAGCACACTGCCGGGCGGCATGGTCGTGGCCGAATCGGGCACCTCGATGGCCTCGCCGCAGGTCGCGAACCTGGCGGCCAAAGTGCTATCGGTGAACCCGAAGCTCACGCCGCCCGAAGTCATCGCGGTCATCGTCTCGACCGCCGACAAGAGCGCCGACGGCCGGCGCGTGCTGATCAACCCGAAGCGTGCGGTCGCCGCTGCTGCTGCGTCGAAATAGGCTGAATCGTCGCGGGGCTCAGCGGCGGCGCGTCGACGGCGCCGACCCACCGCGACGCGTCGGGCCTTGCGGGGCGTTGCCGACGATCGGGCGAGAGATGTCGGCCAGCAGCAGCGTCGCCCGCACCAGCCCTTCGACGGCCTCGGCGAGGTCGCCGGGCGGCTCGAGCGATTCGATTTCGGCGAGCAGGTCGTCAGCGTCTTCGAGGTCGTCGGGCGCGAGGTGGCGGTAGACGAGCGCGAGCGGCTCGGTCAGCGCTTTCGCATCGAGCGCCATCAGGTCGGGAAACAACTCGAGCGCGGTCGCGAAGCCGGCGACCCAGGGGTAGACGGCCTCGATCGGGCCGGAATCGCCGTCGCTGCCGTAACCCTCTTCCTCTTCATCATCTTCATCGCCGCCGCGTTCGCCGAGCGCGTGATCCGCGCCGGCCTCTGCGGCACCTTCAACGTCACTCAATTCGAACACCCACGGATCGAACCACTGGCGCCGCTGGATCGCGTCGTCGAGTTCGGCGTGACGGCGCAACACCAGTTCGCTCAAGCGCGACGCATCGAAGCGCGCCGGCAACGTGCGGCCGTCGACGTCGGTCACGTGCGGCAACCAACGCGCGACCGCGATGTGCCGCGGCTGCAGCAACACGCCGCAGAGGTAGCCGTCGAGCATGCTGACGTCGAGCGCTTCGAGCGGCGCCGGCACGCGGTCGAGGATCGCCTCCAATTCATCGCGCTCGCGCTCGTTCAGCGGGTGGGCGATGCGCGCCGGCGCAGCCGCCCGCGGCGGGCGCCGGGCGGTGCGCGAGGGTGGGGGTGAGGGTGAGGGAGCGTGCGGGCCGGGCATCGTGCATTGTCGCCCGCGTGGCCGGGGAGACGACGTCGCGTGATCTTTTGCCGCGAGTTGCGGCGATCTGCAACGTTCCACGGCGGTCCCTCGAATTGGGGATGGCGGCGCCGGGAACGCGTCCCTAGACTCATCCACATTGCTGTCACACGGCGCCTCGCGAGGGGCACGATGCATGGTCCGAAAGCCCGGCCAAGAACAACCACAGCGAACAGGGCAACGAACCAATACCGGTCCCAACGACGTCCTTTCTGAAGGACTTCTCAGCCCACCCGTTCACGCGGGTGGGCTTTTTTTTGTTCGTCAACGGGGAATAGACTCATTGGCTGAACTGCCAACTTTCTTAGGAAATGACCATGGGCGCACCCGAAGCCTTCACCGCCGCGTTTTCGTCGACCACCGAGGTCGGTCACTACATCGACGGCCGCACCACTGCCAGCACCGGCGGGCGCCGCCAGCCGGTGTGGAACCCCTCGACAGGTGCTGTCGCACGGCAAGTCGCACTTGCCTCGATCGACGAAGTGAACACCGCCGTGGCTGCCGCGAAGGCGGCGTTCCCGGCCTGGGCCGACATGCCGCCGATCCGCCGCGCGCGCATCATGAACACGTTCCTCGGCCTGTTGAACCAGCACCGCGACACGCTCGCCGCGATGATCACGGCCGAGCACGGCAAGGTCTTCACCGATGCGCAAGGCGAGGTCACGCGCGGCATCGACATCGTCGAGTTCGCCTGCGGCGTGCCGCAGTTGCTCAAGGGCGATTTCACCGACCAGGTCTCGACCGGCATCGACAACTGGACCTTCCGCCAGCCGCTCGGTGTGACGGCCGGCATCACGCCATTCAACTTCCCGTGCATGGTGCCGATGTGGATGTTCCCGGTCGCGATCGCCTGCGGCAACACCTTCATCCTGAAGCCGAGCGAGCGCGACCCGTCGTGCTCGATTTTCATGGCCGAGTTGTTCACGCAAGCCGGTTTGCCGCACGGCGTGTTCAACGTGATTCAGGGCGACAAGGTCGCGGTCGACGCGCTGCTGACGCACCCCGACGTGAAGGCGCTGAGCTTCGTCGGCTCGACGCCGATCGCGCAGTACATCTACGAGACCGGTGCGCACCACGGCAAGCGCGTGCAGGCGCTCGGCGGTGCCAAGAACCACATGGTCGTGATGCCCGACGCCAACATCGATCAAGCGGTCGATGCGTTGATCGGCGCGGCCTACGGCTCGGCCGGCGAACGCTGCATGGCGATCAGCGTGGCGGTGCTGGTCGGTGACGTGGCCGACAAGATCGTGCCCAAGCTCGCGGAGCGGGCGAAGGCGTTGAAGGTCAAGAACGGCATGGAGCCCGACGCCGAGATGGGCCCGATCGTCACGAAGCAGGCGCTCGAGCGCATCGAGGGCTACATCGGCATCGGCGTCGAAGAAGGCGCGACGCTGGTCGTCGACGGCCGCGGCCACAAGGTCAAGGGGCACGAGCAAGGCTTCTTCACCGGCGGCACGCTGTTCGATCACGTGACGCCCGAAATGCGCATCTACAAAGAAGAGATTTTCGGCCCAGTGCTCGGCTGCGTGCGGGTGAACGATCTCAAGGAAGCCGTCGACCTCGTCAACGCGCACGAGTACGGCAACGGCGTGGCGTGCTTCACCAGCGACGGCAACGTGGCACGCGAGTTCTCGCGGCGCGTTCAGGTCGGCATGGTCGGCATCAACGTGCCGATCCCGGTGCCGATGGCCTGGCACGGCTTCGGCGGCTGGAAGCGCTCGCTGTTCGGCGACATGCACGCCTACGGCGAAGAAGGCGTGCGCTTCTACACCAAGCAAAAGTCGGTCATGCAGCGCTGGCCAGCGAGCATCGCGAAGGGCGCCGAGTTCGTGATGCCGACGGCGAAGTGAGCGCTACAGGCGCTCGGCCTGCGCCTCGCGCGGCTGCCACTTCATCAGCCGCTTCTCGACCTTGCCGACGAGCGCATCGAGCATCAGCGCGAACACCGTCAGCACGAGGATGCCGGCCATCACGGTGTTGATGTCGAACGAGCCTTCGGCCTGCAAGATCAAATAGCCCACGCCGCGCGACGAGCCGAGGTATTCGCCCACCACCGCGCCGACGAACGCCAAGCCGACGCTGGTGTGCAGCGAGCTGAACACCCAGCTCGTCGCGCTCGGCAAATACACGTGCCGCAGCAGTTGCTTTTGCGAGGCGCCCAACATGCGCGCGTTGGCGAGCACGACCGGGCTCACCTCCTTCACGCCCTGGTAGACGTTGAAGAAGACGATGAAGAACACCAACGTCACGCCGAGTGCGACCTTGCTCGCGATGCCGAGCCCGAACCACACCGCGAAGATCGGCGCCAGGATCACGCGCGGCATGCTGTTGAGTGCCTTGATGTAGGGGTCGGTGATGGCCGCGGCCATCGGGCTGAGCGCGAGCCAGAGGCCGCAACCGAGCCCGAGCGCGGTGCCGATGCCGAACGCGAGCAGGGTCTCGATCAGCGTGACGGCGAGGTGCTCGTAGATGTCGTGGCGGGTCACGAACCAGGCCCAGATGCGGTCGAAAATTTTCAGCGGCTCGCCGAAGAAAAATGCGGCCTGCTGGTCGTTCTCGAACAATAACGGCGGGATCAAACCGGGCTTCGTCAGCAGGTACCAAAGCGCGAAGATCGCGGCGAGCAGCCCGAATTGCCAGAGGCGCAGGTACTTCATCGTCATGCGGCGAGTTGCTGCCGGTAGCCCTCGAGCACCTCGTTGCGCAGCACGGCCCAGATGGCCTGGTGGAGCTCAACGAAGCGCGGGGTCGCGCGCACCTCGGCCACGTCACGCGGGCGCGGCAAATCGACCACGAACTCGCCGATCGGGTGCGAGCCCGGGCCGGCGCTGAGGCAGACGACGCGGTCGCTCATCGCGATCGCTTCATCGAGGTCGTGGGTGATGAACAACACGGCCTTGCGCTTGGCGGCCCACAGGTCGAGCACTTCGTTTTCCATCAGCTGGCGAGTTTGGATGTCGAGCGCGGAAAAGGGCTCGTCCATCAGGATGATGTCGGGGTCGAGCACCAGCGTTTGCGCCAGGCTCACGCGCTTCCTCATGCCACCCGACAGCTGATGCGGATAACGGTCACCGAAGCCACCGAGGCCTACACGCTTGAGCCACCCGTCGGCCTGCGCGCGGGCATCGGCCGCGCCTCGAAATTCGAGCCCGGCCATCACGTTTTGCGCAGCGGTGCGCCACGGCATCAGGCTCTCGGACTGGAACATGTAGCCGGCCCGCCGGTTGATGCCGACTAGCGGCGCGCCGAACACCCGCACGCTGCCCTGGCTCGGCACGAGCAGACCGGCCGCGACGTTCAGCAGCGTGCTCTTGCCGCAGCCGGTCGGGCCGACCACGCTGACGAACTCGCCGGCGCGGACGGTCAGCGTGACATCGCGCACCGCGGTGTACCGTTGACTTGGGTCGTCTTTGTCGGTGAAGGTGCAGGCGACGCGGTCGAGTGCCAGCGCGGGCGCGGGTGCGGCGGCAGTTACGGCTGCCGACTCACCCTCTCGGGTATTTGGCATTGGCGCGCTTGACGAATTCGTTCGTGTAGATCGCTGGCAGGTCGATCTTCGCGGCGGCGATCTCGGGGTCGATGCTGGCGAGCGCGCGGCGCGCCGTCTCGGGGCCTGCTTCGGGGAACAGGCCGTCGACCGAGAGCGCGCCTTTCGCGGCGAGAAAAGCATCGACATACACCGCGCGGTCGCCGAGCAGGTAACTTTCGGGCACGGCATTGATGATGTCGCCGGCGCCGGCTCGCTGGATCCATTTGTCGGCGCGCACGATCGCGTTGGCGAGTGCCTGCACGGTCGCGGGGTGCTTGTCGATGAAGCTCTGCGGCGCGTACAGGCAGGCGGCCGGCATCGGGCCACCGAAAATTTTGTCGGCCTCGGCCACATTGCGTGTGTCGGAGACGATTTTCAGGTCACCCGAACGCGCGAGCAGCGTGATCACCGGGTCGAGGTTGCTGATCGCGTCGATCTGGCCGGCGCGCATCGCCGCGACCGCGCCGCTGCCGGCGCCCACGCCGATGATCGACACGTCACCCGGCTTGAGCCCGGCTTTGCCGAGCACGAAATTCGCGAGCACGTTGGTGCTCGAACCCGGCGCGGTGACACCGAGCTTCTTGCCCTTCAATTCGGCGACGCTCTTGAAGTTGGGCATCGTCTTCGGGTTCACGCCGAGCACGATTTGCGGCGCGCGGCCCTGCAGCGCGAACGCGCGCAGGCGCTGGCCTTTGACCTGCATGCTGATCGTGTGCTCGAACGCGCCCGAGACCACATCGGCGCTGCCGCCGACCATCGCCTGCAGCGCGCGCGAGCCGCCGGCGAAATCGGCGATGGTCACGTCGAGCCCCTCGGCCTTGAAGTAGCCCAGGCTCTCGGCGATGGTGAGCGGCAGGTAGTACAGCAGGTTCTTGCCGCCGACCGCGAGCGTGAGCTTGGGCTTCTCGACCGCCTGGGCAAGAACGACACCGGGCAACGCGATCAGCGCTGTACCGGTCACCATGAAACTGCGACGTTGCATCGACCAAGACTCCGTTCGGAAAGACGCAATCTAACGTGCCGTGCACCGGCGCGAAAGCGGGGAAACGCAGGGAGGTCTGCGGTGCAGGCAGCCGCCCCGTAAAATCGTTTTCAATGAATTCGTATCGCCTGCGGCACGCCGCGTTGTTCCTTGTCGCGTTGCCGCTGCTGGTGCTCGCAATTCCGTGGAGCGCATTCGCGCAGGCCAAGCCCGACACGCCCGCGCCGCCCGATGCGGCTGCCTCGGCACCGATCTCGCTCTCGGCACGCAAGGTCTACGAGCAGGCGCGCTCGCAGTTGCTGCAGATCCGCACGGTGCTCAAAGGCCGCGCGAGCCAGACCTCGGTGGGCTCCGGTTTTTTGGTCTCGCGTGAAGGCCACATCGTCACCAACTTTCACGTCGTCGCCGAGGCTGCCCTCAAGCCCGAGCGCCACGACCTGGTGTACGTGACGGCCGACGGCCGCGAGGCGCCGCTGCAAATCTTGCAACTCGACGTGTTGCACGACCTCGCGCTGTTGAAGACAGCCGACCCGGCCAAGCCTGCGGGCGGCTTCGACGCGCTCAGTTTTCGCCCCGACAACCAGCCACTCTCGCAAGGCGAGCGCATCTACTCGCTCGGCAACCCGCTCGACGTGGGGTTCGCCGTCACCGAAGGCACCTACAACGGGCTGGTCAAGCGCAGCTTCTACCCGCAGATTTTCTTCGGCGGCGCGCTCAGCGGCGGCATGAGCGGCGGGCCGGCGCTCGACAGCCAGGGCAATGTCATCGGCATCAACGTGGCGCGCCGGGTCGACGGCGAGCAGGTCAGCTTTTTGGTGCCGGCGAGCTTCGCCGCCGCGCTGCTGGCGCGCGGGCGCGACGCCGCGCCGATCAGGGCGGCGGCCTACAACGTCGTCACCGACCAGTTGATGCAGCACCAGCAGGCGCTGACCGATCGCTTCGTTCAACAGGGCTGGAAGACGGCCACGCACCCGCGCTACAAGGTGCCGGTGCCGGTCGACACTTTCATGCGCTGCTGGGGCAGCAGCGAGCCTTCGCGCACCGGTGGCCTCGATCTGGAGCGCTCCGATTGCGTGATGGACACGCGCATCTTCGTCGGTGACTACACCACTGGCGCGATCGGCGTGCGCCACGAGGCCTACGACGGCACCAAGCTCGGCACGCTGCGCTTCGCGGCGCGCTATTCGGCGAGCTTTCGCAACGAAGCTTTCACGCGCTTGCGCGGCGAGCACCAGACCAAGCCGCAATGCCGCGAAGACTACGTCGACCGGGGCGGCTTGGCGCTGCGCGCCGTGGTGTGCCTGCGTGCCTACAAGAAGCTGCCCGGCCTGTACGACCTCTCGGTGCTGGTGGCCACGCTCGACCAGAAGCAGGCCGGCGTGCAGGGCCGCTTCGACGCGCAAGGCCTGACGTTCGCCAACGCGCAGCGGCTCGCGAAGCACTACTTCGAGGCCTACGCGTGGACTCGCTAGCCTTGCTCGAAGTCATCGACCGCGACGGCCAGCCGCGCCAGTGGTTCGCGGTGCACGAATGGCCGTTGCGCATCGGCCGCGCGCTCGACAACGACGTGGTGCTCGGCGATGGGCACGTCGCCGCGCATCACCTGACGATCGCGCCCGGCGCTCAAGGTTTGACGCTGGCGCTGGCCGACACCCGCAACGGCGCGCTGCTCGGCCGCAAGCACCTGAAGCGCGGTGACACGGCGCTGCTCGCGGCCGATGGCGACCCGATCGAATTCACCGTCGGCCGCACGACGCTGCGCCTGCGCCTGCCCGGGCACGCGCTCGCGCCCGAAGCCCTGCTCGCGCCGGTCACCTCGCATCCGCGCCGCGCCTTTGCCCTCGCGTGCGCCGCGCTGCTGTTGATTGCCTGCACGCTGTTCAACACCTACCTCGACACCGACCCGGAAGGCCTCGTGCGCGCTGCCGGCAGCACGTTGCTCACCGGCCTGGTCGGCGCGGCGGTCTGGTGCACGGCCTGGGCCTTGATGTCGAAAACCTTCACGCGGCAAGCGCATTTCGGCTGGCATGTGCGCGTACTCGTGGTCGCCGGGGTCGCGTTGCTCGCGGTCGGCGTGTTGCCGGCGTTGCTCGCCTTCGCGTTCTCGTGGCCGGCGGCGAGCGACTTCGGTTTCGTCGGCACGATCGCCGTCGTCGCGACCGCGCTCTACTTCCACTTGCTCGCGGTCGAACCGGCCCGCCACCGGTTGCTGAAATGGGTCGCGGTGACCTGCGGCGTCGTCGGCGTGCTGCTCTCGCTGTGGTTCAACGTGCAGCGCAGCGACCAGTTCGGCGAAGAGCTCTACATGAACCACCTGTTCCCGCCTGCGCTGCGCGTTGCCAAACCGATTTCGAGCGATGCTTTCGTCGACGAGCTTGGCACGTTGAAGGCCACGCTCGACAAGAAAGCCAAAGAGCCGGCACGCGGCGACGAAGCCGGCCGCGGCGAAGACGAGTGAACCTGTTCGGCCCCACACCAACGACCTCGAGACGACCATGACCGACACCCCCCGCTCCGCCCCGCGCACCGTTCTCGTCACCGGCGGTGGCCGCGGCATCGGCGCCGCGACCAGCTGGCTCGCCGCGCAGCGCGGCTGGGCCGTGGCGGTCAACTACACGCACGGCACGGCAGCCGCGCAAGGCATGGTCGCGCGCATTCGCGAGGCCGGCGGCACGGCGCTCGCGGTGCAGGCCGATGTGTCCGACGAAGCGCAGGTTCTCGCAATGTTCGCGGCCATTGATGCCGGGCTGCCGCCGCTCGGCGCGCTGGTCAACAACGCCGGTGTGGTCGACGTGCAAACGCGCGTCGATGTCATCACCGTGCCACGTTTGCAGCGCATGTTCGCGGTCAATGTATTCGGCAGTTTTATCTGTGCGCGCGAGGCGATCAAAAGAATGTCGACCGTGCATGGCGGCAGCGGCGGCTGCATCGTCAACCTCTCGTCGGCCGCGGCGCGGTTGGGTTCGCCGGGCCAGTACGTCGACTACGCGGCCGCCAAAGGCGCGATCGATTCGTTCACGCTCGGCCTGGCCAAAGAAGTGGCCACCGAAGGCATCCGCGTCAACGCCGTGCGGCCGGGGTTGATCGATACCGAGATCCACGCATCGGGCGGCCTGCCCGACCGTGCGAAGCAACTCGCGCCCTTGGTGCCGATGCAGCGCACCGGCAGTGCCGAAGAAGTGGCCGAGGCGATTCTGTGGCTGATGTCGGATGCGTCGAGCTACACGACGGGCGCGGTGATCGACGTGACCGGCGGCAGGTGATGGCGAGCGCGGGTCGAGGGGTTCCGTCGATCCACCGCCCGCAGACCCTCGGCGAAGAGATCGCCAACGCGATCAGCCACGGCATAGGCTTCTTGTTCGCGATCGCATCGCTGCCGGTGTTGTTGGTGTTCGCGCCGGCGCGCGCGACCGCGATCAACATCGTTGCGGCCTGCGTGTTTTCGGCCACGATGATGTTGCTGTACCTCGTCTCGACGCTGTACCACGTGTGCCCGCCGGGCCGCGCGAAGGCCTGGCTGAACCGCTTCGACCATGCCGCCATCTACCTCTTCATCGCCGGCAGCTACACGCCCTTCGTGCTTGGCGTGCTGCGCGGCGGCTGGGGCTGGTCGCTGTTCGGCGTGGTCTGGACGATGGCCGTGCTCGGCTTCACCGCCAAGCTGCTGAACCGACTCAAGCACTCGCTGTGGTCGACCGTGCTGTACATCGCGATGGGCTGGGTCGCGGTCTTCGCGGCCGCGCCGATGATCGCGCGCGTGCCGGGCGCGGGGCTGGCTTGGCTGATTGCCGGCGGCGTGTCGTACACCGCCGGCGCGGTCGTGTTCATGTTCGATTCGCGCGTGCGTTACGCGCACTTCGTTTGGCATTTGTTCGTGCTCGGCGGCAGCGCCTGCCACTTCGTGGCGGTGTTGCGGTACGCGCAGTAGCTGTTGCCGATCTGGCAAGCCCGACTCATGCAGCAGCCATCGAGGCCAGCGCATCAAGCAAGTTTCGCGCGGCACGTTGCTCGGCCGGCGCAGCAATCGCGATGTAGGGATCGAGCGTGAACTGCGCTTCGTTCCAGACCGAATCCCACATCAGAACCGCCGGCACACGCTTTTTCAGTTCGCGCAGCGTGGCGGTCAGCGCGGGTTCGGCGGCGGCCAGGCGGGCGCTACCGAGTGCGGCGAGCATGGCCAACTCCGCTTGCCCCACCACCGACCAGAAGTCGGGCTTGTCGGCGGCGGCGCGGTTGAGTGAATCGGCGACTGCCTTCATGCGTTCATCGGCAAGCTGCGGCGCGCGGCCTTCGAGAAACGCTGCGCGCAGTTCGGCCCCGATGCAGTTCTTGGCCGGGTAGTGCAGGTTGTCGGCATCCGACTTGCGTGCCATCGCCTCGGCCGCGCCGTAGTGTTTGGCCGAGGCCGCGAGTGCAGTCTTTGCGGCGGCCTTGTCGCCGGCGCGCCATTCGACCATCGTCAGCCGCTTGTGCGCCGAGCCGAGCAGGTTCTCGCGTTCGATTGTGGGCTGCAGCGCGGCCAGCCGTTCGAGTTGCGCTATGCCTTCTTCGATGCCCTGGCGCGCGGCCGCCGTGTCGGTCAGCTTTGCGGCGCGGCGCACCAGCAGGTTGCCGAGTTGCTCGGCGGCATGCAACGAGGCGCTGCCGTCTTCGGCGTCGAGCGCGGCGCGCAGCCACAGGGTTGCAGCGTCGACCGCGTCGGCCGCGGCATAGGCTACGCCGAAGGCCTCGGCGACGGCGCCCATGCCGCCCCACAAGGCCTTGAACTCGCCTTCGAGGTAGCGCAGCTTGTCGAGCTGGCGCGCCGGGTCGGCGCCGCTGTACTGGCTGCGGATCGCGAGCGCTTCGAGGGCGAGCGCGAGCGCCACCGGCGAGGCCACGCCGGCGAACTCATCGGCGGGTGACGGCACCGGCGCTTGCGCGTCGACGCCGTCGCGGTGCCAGCGCCATTCGGGGTCGCCGTAGCACTGGTAGGCGGCCCAGGTGTTGCCTTGGCGGTTCGCGTTCCAGGCGGCGGCGCGGGCCACGCCCACAGCCTCGATGAAGCGCGCGCCGCCGAGCAACGAAGCGTAGAAGGCGGTCGCGAACTTTTCGGCCGGCTCGTCTTCGACGGCCCAGCCGGCGGCGATCACGCAGCGCACGCCGACCTTGATCAACTCTTCGGCGATGGTCGCCGCGAACCTTGCGCGGTCGTAGCTCAGCGCCGGGTTGGCCAGCACGGTCGCGGCGTCGCGCCCGGCGAGGTGGCAGCAGTTCAGGAACACGAGCTCGGGCACGGTGCGCATGGCGCGCACTTCGTTCGCGCCGAGGTAGGTCTCGTTGCCCGACAGCACCACGCCGCCGTTGCCGCTCGGCGCGCCGTGGCCGGCGATGTGGACGACGCGGTAGCGGCGCTCGAACAGCGCGTTGATGATGGTCTGCGCGTCGTTCTGCTCGACCAGCCGGTGCACCTTGGCGGCGGCGATGCCGCTGCCGGGCGTGGCGAGCCGGTCGGCCACCGCGATAGCCTCACGCCGCGCGCCCTCCAAGCGCGGGTAGAGCGCAGGGTCGCACAGCGGCTCACCGATCACGAGCACCTCGTCTTCGGCGTTGGCGTCTTTGACCCGCGCACGAAAGTCGGCGACCCGGAGCTTGCGCACGAGCTTGCTGCGGATCGACCACGGCCGGCGGTCCGACGACTGCGCATCGGGGCTGGTGTCTAGCAGCTCCCACGGGATGCCGGCGGTGGCGGGCTCGAGCTCGATCACCATCTCGGCCGTGCCGCCGAGAAACGGTTCCACCTCCACCGGCACCAGCAGGTTGAACAGCGTGCGGCCGATCTGCGGATCGGTGTTGGCATCGTTCGACGCTTTCGCGACCAGCTCGCGCAGCAGCGTGCCCTGCGCGTGCTGCGCGCGCAGCTCGGTGCGGGCGCGTTTGGTGTCGATCGTGTAGGCGATGCACGGGTTGGCGAGGTCGTCGCCGGGCACGTGCAACGCGCTGATAAAGTCGTAGGAGGCGCCGCGGTAACTGGTGTCGAGCGAGCGCCGCATCGCGCCCGCGCCGAAGCCGACCTTGCCGACAAGCCGCAAGCGCGTGGGCGCGGCCTGCTCCTGCAACTGCAGCGCGCGCCAGGCATCGGCCGCGCGTTCGAGGTAGAGCTCGACCAGCGTGAGCTGTGAAAGCTGCGGCCAGCCGTTCTCCTGCAGCTTCTGGTTCGCTTCGAGCGCGCCCTGTGCGATCAGCTGCGCCGAGCTGCCGGGCGTGATGCCGGTACCGCCGCTGCCGATCAGCGTGGCCGCCATCTCGAACTGCGCCGGCGCGCCGCCCTCGCGCTCGGACAAGCGCTGCGCGTAGGCCAGCACCGCCTGGCGCACCGTGAAGACCAGATCGGCTGCCTTCAACTTGCCTTCTTCACCGAGCCCGGCGACGACGACGGCAGCGGGCCGCGCCATCTCGAACGGGTTGTCTGGGTTCTGGCGCAAGTTGCCGAAGATCTGGTGCGAACCGGGTTCGTCGGGATAGAGACCGGCATCGAACGAGCGGCTCATGCTGTAGTTGACGAGGCGGTCGACCACCGCCTCGGCGCCGTAGAGCGTGAGCGGACGGTAGTGGCCGATCAGCAGCGGGTGGCGCACGAATTTGAGGTCGGCGTTGAGCACGGTCACGCTCAATGCGGTCGAGGCCGCAGGCCCAACGCGCCCAGCGCGGCCCGCTGCAACGCTGCGCGTGCCGGCGCCGAGCACATCGGCCTCGCTCGACGGCGGCAGCGAGCCGTTCAAGCCGCGCGAGGGGCGGCTGCGCACCAGCGCGGCGGTCGTGACAGGTGTGGGTGATGACGTTCCCGCCGCATGCTGGCCGCGGGTGGCGGCCACGTACCGGTCGAGCTGCTGCGTCTGCCCGGTCGCAAGCAATTCGACGTAGCCGGCGAACGCCTCGCTCACGTCGGGCAGCTTGCCGTGGCTGGCGTCGACCTTCCACGTGAGCACGCCGGGCAACAACGCGCTCGCCAGCGGCACGCGGCCGTCGCCGTCGTCGGGCGCGTCGAGGTATTCGAGGCCGTCGGTGCCGACCGTGAAACCGGCGGGCGTGAAGTCGGCATGGCCGATCACGAGCAGCATCTTCTGCGCATCGGCGGCGAGCTCGGGCAGTTGCGCGTCGAGCCGGCGCCGCAGCGCGACGGCCTGGTCGAGCACGGCCTGCGGCGGCGCGAACCATTCGTAGATCGTCTTCTGCGCGCCTTCGTCGTGCCAGATGCTGCGATCCCGAAGCGCGGCAAGGTCACGCGCGACCAGGTCGTCCCAAGTGGTTTTTTTGTCGAGCGCGAGCGCGGGGTCGAGCAGGCCGGCCTGCAGCTGGATGAAGCCAGGCATGCCGGCCATCATCTTGCGGGCGCCGCCGTTGTCGAACAGCGAGCCGAACGCGACCAGCGCGTTGCCGAAGGTGTCGTCGCCCGACAGCGTTTGCATCGGCGCCCACGAGCCGCCGTTGGGCGTGCCGAGCATCAGCAGGCGGGCACCGTCGCGCGCCATCATGCGGCGCCAGGTGTCGGGTTTTTCCAGCCGCATGGTGCGCGCGACGAGCCCACCCATCGAGTGCGCGAGGAGGCGCACCGGCTGCTGACTGGCGGTGCGCGCGGCGAGCCGGGCGTCGACCTCGATGGCCAGGCGCCGCGCTTCGTCTTCGATCGGGCGGCGCCAGTCGTACGCGAACGGGATCACCTCGTGGGTGTCGGCCAAGCGCTCGATCAGGTCGTCGTAGCTGCTGCCGATCGGGCCGTCGGGCTCGACGCGCGAGGCGGTGGCGGGGTCCCACGCGAGCTTCTTCAGGCCGTTGACGAACCGAAAGCCGAGCCAGATGCGCTTGCCGTCGAGCTTGAGGTTCGAGCCCAGAATGCCGGGCAGCACGATCACTGCTGGGCGCTCGGCAGGGCTGGTGCCGGGCGCGCCGCGCGAGCGCGCCACCGCCTTGGCGGCACGCGAGCCGCTCGCCTCCTGGCCGGCCCACGAGAGCGGGCCGATGGCCTTGAAGTCGGCGGGTGCGGCGTCGAGCAGCGCCGCGGCCATCGCGCTGACGGTGCGGTCGTTCGCGAAGTAGTTGAAGTGCGAGACCTTGGCACCGCGGTCGAGCAGAAAGCTCGCGGCCGGCGGCGCGCCGGGCGCGGCCAGACGGGGCGCGCCACCGTACATCGAGCGCGTCTGCACGACGAGGTCGTTGTCGGTCCAGTAGAAGGCGTCGGACAGCAGCGTCTTGACCCACGAGCCGATCGAGTCGCCCTGCATGTCGCCGGCGATCACGCGCAGCTCGCCGGGGATCGTCTCGCTCGCCATGTTGAGCCAGTCGACCACCTTGCTGCCGGGCATCATCGCCTCCAGGCCGGGCAGCAGAGTCGGGTCGGCGCGGCGCAGCGCGACCTCGTGCAAGAAGTCGACCAGCTCCGACGTGACCGTGAGCCCGGCGAGTTGCAAGCCCCATTGCAAAACCGACAGGTAGGCATCGAGCCGCTTCGAGGCCAGCAGCGTGCCGCGCGCCGGGCAGGCCACGCGCACGACGCGCTCGACCTTGATGCCCTTCTTCTGCGCCATCGCGACGAGTGCTTGCAGGTCGGCGCGATGAGTCGCGTATTGCTCCGCGCCAAACAGTGCGAGCTCGTCGGCCGCGAGCGTGCCGCCGCCGCAGGCGCGCGCCAGCACTTCGGCGACCAACCCGCCGCGCGAGTGCGTGACGAGGTGCAGCCGCGCGCCCGCCGGCAGCGCTTTGGCGAGCGCGAGCGCGTTGGCGATCGGGCTCTCGCCCATGGTCGGGTGATCGAGCGCGTAGACACGGTTCTTGTAGCGCGTGCACAGGTCGCGCACGGTCTGCGGGTGCATGGTCCAGAGCTTGCCGAAGGTGCTGATGGTGTCGACGAAGGTGCCGTGCACCAGCACCAGCAGCGGGCCGCCATCGTCGGCCGCCGGCACGGCGGTGAGCTTGCGGCCGCTGCCCTTCAACGACTTCGGCAACGGCTCGGCGCTGAGCTGGTAGACGCCCTCGTCGACCGCGCCGTCGAGCTTGCGCGTGGCGAGCGCGGTAACGATGCTGACGGCCGGGTCTTTGAACAGGCCCGTGACAACTTCAAATGCGCTGAGTGCCGCCTGGCCCAACCAACCGCGCGTGGCGCCGCGGGTCGCGCCGGCTTCGATGCCCGGCCAGCCGAGCTGCGCCGAGACCACCACATCACCGGCGTCACCCTGCGCCGCGCTGCGCGTCGCGCCCGCGGCCTGCGCGCGCAACAGGTCGCGCGCGTCTTCGGGGTGCAGTACCAGCGTCGGGCCGTTGGCGATCGTCAGCACGACCACGTCTTCGCCCGGCCGCGCGGTAACGCGCACCGCGCCGCCGCTGCCGCGCTGCGCCCCCACGCGCACCGACGCCTTCACCGTGCCCGTGCCCGCGCCGCGCCCGCGCGAGACCGCGGCACCGGCTGGCTGCGCCTGGCCGGGGATGACGAAAGTGATCTCGCGTGCGACGCTGGCCATGGGGTTGCTCCGGTGATGTGTGAACCGTGGTCAGACCGTGAACGGCGTCTGTGCCAGGAAGTTGGCGGCCTTGCCGAGCACGAACAAATTCGGCGACTGGCTCACCGGCAGCGCCGCGCGAATGTGCGCGTGAAAGCTGCCGTGGTTGCCCGTGAACGCGCCGTGGTTCCACACCTTCAGCAGTTGCTCGGTGAAGGCGCCGTTGTGGTCACCGTCCATCGAGGTCTGGTTGTCCTGGCAGCCCGAGATCAGCACGACCGCGGGGTTGAACCGGCCAACCAGCGCGGCCGCCTGCGCAGCGGCGCCCACTTGCGCCAGCGCGGCGTCGGGGTCGACGACCGCGGCCTTGCGCGCCGCGGCGGCGACCTCGGCTTGCAGCTTGTCGTAGAAGGCCTTGTGCTCGGCGTAGACGCGCATCGCGACCGCCGCCGGCATCAGCTTGACGCGCTGGCCGGGCGGCGGTGGCGGCGGCGCGATCTCACGCGTGACGCTGCCGCTGTGGCAACTGTCGGAGAGCACGAGGATGCGCACGCCGGCCGCGAATTTGCTGAGCTCGAAATAGAGCTCGTCGTCGAGCAACTGGCCGTCGTAGAGGCACCAGGTTTCGTCCTTGCCGTCGGGCTCGTCGCCGTTGGTGTCGGGCATCTGGCCACCATGGCCGGAGTAGGTCAGCAAGAAGAAATCGCCTGACTTGAGCGCCTTCGCGGCGCTGTTCATGCCGGCGAGCAGGTTGGCGCGCGTGGCCTTTTTTGTCAGCAAGACAGTGGCCTTCATGCCTTTGGATTTGGCGATGGCTGCCATGTCGTTCGCATCGAACTCGCAGGCTGCAAGCGGGCCGTCCCAGCCGCTGTACGCGGCGGCGCTGACGCCGTTGAGGCCGATGTTGAGCGCGAGACTTTTGGGTTTGGCGGGGATGGAGAGTTTGCTTGCCATGGTGCGTGTCCTCGTTCGAGCCGCGTGCACCGCGGCGGTGTGGAATGCGCCGCCAGCGGGCGGTTGCGCGGCATGATGGTCGCGACCCGAGGAGCTCGCCAGCCCTAGATCATGGGCGCTGCGGCGGGGCGAACTCGCCGTGCGAGGACCGTCAGCGCCGCTCGACGATCACCGGCACCAGCTTGAGCCCATCGCGCACGCGCTCGGCGACCCCGCGGGCCTCGTCGCGGCTCGGGTACGGGCCGGCTTGCAGGCGGAAGATCGCGGCGTCGGCGAATACCGCAAGCAGCGGCGAGAGCCAGTCCATCTCGGCCGCGACGCGCTGTTGAAAACCCTCGGCACCGTCGCGCGCACGAAACGCGCCGAGCTGCACCCAGAAGCCGCGCGCGGGCGTCGTGAACGCGCGCGCCGCGGGAGCGTCGGCGACGGGTGCGGATGCGGATGCGGGTGCAATCGATGCGACGACTGCGCTCTGCGGTGGCGGCTCGCTTGCCGGCATCGGCAGCGGCACTGGCATGGGCGCGAGCACCGGCGCCGGCACAGCTGCCACCGGCTCGACCACGCTGCGCGCCACCACTTGCACCACCGCGTCGCCGTCACGCCGCCACGCCCCGGTGCGGATGTCGTCGAAGGTGATGCGCTGCAGCTCGACCGGCGCCACGCCACGCAGCACATCGAGCTTCAACGCGGCGGTGTAGCTGAGGTCGACGATGCGGTCGGGGTGGAACGGCCCGCGGTCGTTGATGCGCACCAGCACCTCGCGGCCGTTGGCCGGGTTGCGAATGCGCGCGTAGCTCGGGATCGGCAGGGTCGGGTGCGCCGCCGTCATCGCATACATGTTGTAGACCTCACCACTGGCGGTGCGCTTGCCGTGAAACTTGCGGCCGTACCAAGAGGCCAGGCCGCGCTCGGTGAAGGGCGCGTCTTGCGTGATCGGCACATAGCTTTTGCCGAGCACGCCGTACGGCTTGTTCGGGCCGCCGTTGCGGATCGACTCCAGCCGGGGTTCGGCATCGGGCACGCGGGCCAGATCGGCGGGCGGGCTGGCCTCGGGGCCGTCGCGGTCGGGCGACTGGCCTGCGCGTTGCGGCGCCGAGGCGCAACCCGTCAGCACGACCGACACGTTGATCACCGTCAGCACCATCACGATGAGCAGCGCGAGCGAACGCCGCGCATGCGCCGTTCCATTGCCGACTCGACCGTGTGTGGTTCGCATGGGGCGAGACCTTACACGAGCGCGATTGCGCGAAATCGGCCGCACAACGCCATGGCACACTGCCGCCCGCCGAAGTGCGCACAAAGGCGCGCGAACCCCAACACGAGAGAAGGCCGACGCATGCAGTCCATGAGCACCACCGAGGTTTTTCTCGTCGCGATGCTGATCATCTTTACTGTGCCCTACCTCGTGTGGCGGTTCGGGCGCACCGAGTACTTCGCGCCGCTGGTGGTGGTGCAGATCATCACCGGCATCGTGCTCGGGCCGGGCGTGCTCGGCGCGGCGTTTCCGGAGTACTACCGGTTCGTGTTCAGCGTGCCGGTGGTTCAGTCGCTCAACGGCATCGCGTGGTGGGCGGTGATGGTGTTCGTGTGGATCGCCGGCATCGAGCTCGACCTGAAGCAAGCCTGGCAACACCGCAAGGAAAGCGGCATCACCGCCGGCCTCGCGCTCGGCGTGCCGCTCGCGTTCGGCAGCGCGGCGGCGGTCGGCATGCTGATGGTCCCGGGCTGGATCGGTCCGAAGGCGCTCACCTGGCAGTTCGTGCTCGGCATCGGCATGGCGTGCGCGGTAACGGCGCTGCCGATTCTGATTTTGCTGATGGAAAAGCTGCAGGTGCTGCGCCAGCCCGTGGGCCAACGCATCCTGCGTTACGCGAGCATCGACGACATCATGATCTGGGGCGTGCTCGCACTCATCTTGATGGACTGGAACCGCGTCGGCAAGCAGCTGGGTTTCTTGATCGCGTTTCTCGTCGTCGGCTGTGCATTTCGCAAGCTGATGGTGCGCATACCCGAGCGCGACCGCTGGTACTGCGGGCTGATCTGGCTCGCGGTGTGCGGGCTGGGTGCCGACTGGTCGGGCCTGCACTACATGGTCGGCGCGTTTCTCGCGGGCGCCAGCATGGATGCCGACTGGTTCGACCAAAAGCAGATGGACGCGATGCGCGGCCACGTGCTGCTGGTGGTGATGCCGGTGTTTTTCTTGAGCACGGGGCTGCGCACCAACTGGCAGGTCGGGGGCGTGGCGGTGTTCGTTGCGGCGGCGGTGTTGCTGATCGCATCGGTCAGCGGCAAGCTGATCGGCACGCACATCGCCGGCAAGATTTTGAAGTGGCAACCGGGCGAGGCCTCGTTGATCGGCTGGCTGCTGCAAACCAAGGCGCTGATCATGATCATCTTCGCCAACGTGCTGCTCGACAAACAAATCATCACGAGCGAGGCCTTCACCGCACTGCTGCTGATGGCCGTGGCCAGCACGATGCTGACGGTGCCGGTGGTGGCGCCGAAGCTGGCGCGGATGAAGGAGATCGTGTTTCGGTCGCGTTGACTTCGACGTCATGCCGGCCGCGGCGTGCGGCCCGTGAATCAAATCTGATCGAGCGGGCTGCGCACGCCACGGCCGCCGCGGTTCATCACGTGGGTGTAGATCATCGTGGTCGACACGTCGGCATGGCCCAGCAGCTCTTGCACGGTGCGGATGTCGTAGCCGGCCTGCAGCAGGTGGGTGGCGAACGAATGGCGCAGCACGTGCGGCGAGCAGGGTTTGTCGATGCCCGCACGGCGCGCCGCGCCCGCCACCGCGCGCTGCACCGAGGCTTCGTTGAGGTGGTGGCGGCGCACCACACCGCTGCGCGGATCGGCCGAGCGGCTCACGCTGGGGAACACCCATTGCCAGCCCCAGGAACGCCCAACGCCCGGGTACTTGACGGCCAGCGCATGCGGCAGCCAGACCTCGCCGAAGCCCTCGGCCCGGTCGCGGTCATGGCGCGCCTTCGATTGCGCGAGTTGTTGCTGCAACGGCAGCATCAGGTTCTCGGGCAGCACGGTCACGCGGTCCTTCGCGCCTTTGCCATCGCGCACGAGAATCTCGCGGCGCTCGAATTCGATGTCTTTCACACGCAGGCGCAAACCTTCGAGCAGGCGCATGCCGGTGCCGTACAGCAGCGACGCGGCCAGACCGGTCGGCCCCGACAACTCGTGCAGCAGCGCACGCACTTCGCTCGGCGTCAGCACGACCGGCAACCGCCGCGACTGCTTGGCCGAGACCACCTCGTCGAGCCAAGGGAGCTGCACGCCCAACACCTCGCGGTACAAAAACAGCAGCGCCGACTTGGCCTGGCTTTGCGTCGAGGGTGCGACGCTGCGCTCGACGGCGAGGTGGGTCAAAAACGCCGCCACCTCCGGCGCGCCGAGCTGCGAAGGGTGGCGCTTGCCGTGGAACAGAATGAAGCGGCGCGCCCAATCGGTGTAGGCCGCCTCGGTGCGAATCGAGTAGTGGCGCACACGGATCGCATTGCGCACTTGGTCGAGCAGGCGAGGCGGTGGAGGTGGTTCGGCGTCAGGCTTCTGCGCATGGGAAGGGGGCGACGGTGAGTGGGGCGGATCGATGTTTCGCATCCGCAGAAATTTAGATCGCCCATTGCGGCAAGGCGATCACCCTGCAGTGGGAGTTTCAGGGGCACCCGTTGTGGGGATTCGGAGGATGCGCGATGCGATGCGAGGGATTTAGACTGCGTCGACCGGGTCGAGCAGGTTGGCCCACAAACAAGTTAGGCCACACTTATCACCATGTCAGCATTGCGCTCGCTTAATCTTGTTCTTAGGCCTCTCAAGCTCCGAATCGAAAGGCTGAACCACGTCGGCCTGACCTATCCGAAGTCCAATTGGAAGCTATCGTTGTTTGCCACGAGCCTATGGACGGCGTTCGCGTGGTACCTAGCCTCCTACTTCTCAGTGGACCCTAAGGTAGGGGAGCGAAGTGCGACATGCCTCGTGGAAAAAGCGACCAGCAATTTCAGTGTCGCCATGTTCGTAACATCGCTTGCCGCGGCGCTACTTTACTTTGTGGTGCACCACGGCGGAGGAAGAATAACTGCGCGAAACAAGCTGCGTTGGTACATCGCAAGATTCAGCGTCGCATTTGCTCTGATCTTTTCTAACTTCCTTTCAAAAATCGGCGCCGTCGCGCTCGGAGTTGGCTTGTACGCAGTCACATCCGATCGAAAAAATGGGACGGTTTTGATAGTTACCGGCCTATCGTTTCTTTTCGTGGGCCTTGTTTTCACAAATTACACTCTGCCGCTCTTATTCAGCGTCGGTCCGATACTGCAAAAAGCGCCATTCGTTCGCTCATTACTGACCGTCGCGGCCACTATTAGCATCGCGCTTTTATCAATCGGATTGGTGTCCGGACAATTTATGTCGTCAGATCACACAGGGAGCGGATGTCACCTTGTCATCCGATACGAATGAAACCGGTACCAGACGTGCGGCCTAACCCTTCCTTCAAGCGGCCTGGCCTGCGGCTAGCCGCTTAAGTCAAACGTTAGGTTGTTGTTCTTGGCTCCGTCAACCCGCCGCATTCCAATTCGGCAGCGGCTTGCGCCGGCAACACGACGCGGCGGCGCAGTGACGGTTCGACCATTTGCTTGGTCGCGGCAATCTTTGGCTTCGCGATCGTTTGGCGCAATACTGGCACCAACTCGGCCACGGTCAAAACTTCAAACTCAGCCTCCGGTTATGTCCATGCCAAGCTCAGCATTCTGCCCGCTCCCCATCACAACAAAGCGTCGCGTTGGCAACAACCTAACCTGGCGCTCAAGCGGACGTGCCTTCGGCACACCGCTTAGCTAAAACGTTAGCGCGCGCAAATATGACCGGAGGACCATTTGGCAACTGAAGACATCATCGTCACCGGAGGAGTTGCTACCGCCGCTTATGTGGCGCAGCAGCTGTTCGGAAAAACTCTCGCCGAAATGGGCGACGATTTGAACAAGATCTACAAGGCGAATCGCGACAAAATCTTGTCCAACGCTGCGAAAAAGGTCACTGACCCGAACGACGGCGCGAAGCCAAATCTTCGCGTGGCGCGAGACGTAATATGGAACGGTGCCGTGACAGATGACGAGGTTTGCGCTGAATATTTCGGAGGCCTTCTCGCCGCCAGCCGCAGTGACGACGGCAAGGACGATTCAGTATTGATCTACGTAGACTGCATCAAAGCGCTCTCGTCAAAGCAGTTGCATCTTCACTTTGTGATTTACAACTCTCTGCACAAGATGCTGGTTGAAGTTGGTTCTCCTATTAAACCGGGGATGCAGGACGAACTTTCGCAGAAGCAGGTCTGGTTCTCAACGAACGAGCTCATGCGTCTTGGTCTGAATCTAGTGATCGACATGAATGTGCTGCACCGCCAAGGCTTGGTCAGCAGCTATGCGATGAATCAGCACGTCGTTGGGATCAAGGCACTCCCGTATAGCCAGGCGAGCCCGACTACGTTTGGAGTTTTGCTGTATGCGGCTGCGCTCAACTATTTGACCTCATGGCATCAGTTCGGAAATGCTGGCTTTGCACCTATCGCAGCAGAGATCCCATTGCCTACGCTCATAGCTCCAAACGTTGACGCGCTCTGCAAGCTCGTGGGACTCGTTGATCCGCCGCTGCCTCAACAGCCGCCTCAGCCATGACGCCTGAACGTGTCGGTCGAATGCGCGCTAACAGGTCGTTCCATCGGCCGGCCTCCGGCCGCCGCTGAACTCCGACGTTAGGTCTTAAAGGCGACCCATATGAAGCGCGAAGTCCGCAAAGAAGTTCGCCTTCAGGCGTTCACGCTTTCGCTCGCTCAGCTTGAAGTGCTCTGGGTGCGCATTCTTGCTGTTTTCGACTCCAAGGCCGACTTGCGAAGGACGATCAAGTTCGCACTTCCCGGCGAAAAGCTTGAGTTCGAGTCTTCGACTGAAGTTCAGCAGTACAGCTCGTTGCGTGGCCGAATCACCGACTTCTCCCTCAGCGTGGAGGGAGGGGGTAGGTCAGTCACCGTTCGGTCCGGGGGACTTTTTAGTCGGCCCTGCAGAATTCATTTGAGTCCAACAAATGACGTCCACGGGATATTGGATGACGGTCGGCGCTGAGGTGATGGGGCAGGCTTCGCCACTTTTGTCCGCGCCGACACCACTTGGAGCAAGCAGGCGACGCACGCGAGCACAGCCGAGAGGGCGTAAAAAAGCCCGCCCAGGCCGAGACGGATGATCGCCCGCAGCAGCCAGCGGATGTTGTAGCCCGCCGCACAGGAGAGCGCGTGC